>Ga0308157_10006012_pt1 | contig 14786 bp, 18 predicted proteins | sample PhyBR1_FD_201035 | JGI IMG/M metagenome (GOLD analysis project Ga0308157, IMG submission 201035) | Phyllosphere microbial communities from UC Gill Tract Community Farm, Albany, California, United States - DLSLB.R1 | ecosystem: Host-associated > Plants > Phyllosphere > Unclassified | place: USA...
CTGGGACGCCAATGGCGTCGAGGTCAAGGCGTATAAATCGAAGCCGCCGGGCGTACCGGAATTCGGGTGTGTCATTTGCGGTAAAAATTCGCAGTATTACCATGGCGTGTATTGCTGCGGAAGGAAACGGGTTCTGATGCTGTGAACGCTGCAATCGCAGCATGATGACAATCACAACGTGATGCGGCGCGGTATCGCGCAACACGACCGCTGATCCAGGCATGGACAAATGAAAAGCCAGACCGGCTGACGCCTCGTCTGGCTTTTTGTTGTCTGGTCGGGGTGAGAGGATTCGAACCTCCGGCCTCTACGTCCCGAAAAATGACATTTTTAATCAATCGAACGCGGCGATCTGGCCCTGCCAAGTCTGGTTTCCATAGAGTTTATCAAATGTATTCGCTTTGACGCGAAACGATAAATGTAATTTCGATGACGTTGCAACACCCAAAATTAACCGTCGTGTAAACCGACACTTCTAAAACCGTCGCAGCATGGCGTAGTCAAAGTGTAACGAGCTGCTGGCAGGCTCATCAACTGGTTTACTTGCAACTGGTGAGCGGTCTTATACAGGAAAGAGGGTGACTGGTTACTTGAGAGGAACTGTGGTTAATTTGATTTCGGCATTCTTGAGCTTGAATTTGGCTGACTCGCATGGGCAATATCACTAACAGGAACAACTGTTAATTCATTGGTTGGTATTCGCCGTACTGCGCCACTGAAAGGCTCGAAAAGCACGATTGCTCCGGTTGTCGAGACCACCACCCGTCCGATTGCGACTTGGGTCTCATCCTTCAACAGTGCAACGCAAGTAGCCGGCGAAACTGGAGAGGCGCCTTTTTTCTCTGGTTTGGACCCGTCTTGCATCATTGCCGAACGTGATTTGACAGGCGCGCAAACTGTTGGGGTAACGACATATTTTCGGAAGTAACTTTTGCCAGCTTGCATTCCAAACATCGGAACTATCGAAATGAGCACGGTGATTATTATGAGGGCGGCGATCAGCAAGAATGGCGTGATGAGCACAATCCCCCCAAACAGGCCCGACACACCCGCTCCTTTACGCAGCAGATCAATTGTTGAGTCATTCGGCGTCGGTTGCCCAAAGTAGCGTCGGAGTCGGCGCCTCATGGTCTGGATGCGGGATGACTGCCCTTTCAGATAGGCCAAGCAGCTTATGCAAGAAAATGTGCCGACTGCAACAAGCAGTGCCGGCGGCCATGCTTGTTCCAGCAAGGGACCCCATGTGATTTTTCCGAGCCCCATGACAAGAGAGAGCAGCGCATACACCGACAAACCAATAAGATCAAATACGGATGAATAAACGGTCTCATGCGGTACGCCAAAGTCCGATTCAATTGCTAAGGCAACCCCGAAACCAAGTAAGGTCAGAACCAGGCTGACCAGAGAAATGACCGTAATTCCCCAAGCCACGGAGCTACGTGTCTTCACCTTGTCGGTGTTAGCGATGGACGCTGTGTTCGCATTAGTTGACGACTCTCTTGCTTGCTGATGACTAGCAGGGGCACTGGTATCTCGGTCCATCTAAATTCCTCTTCATGTTAGCTGGATGTGTCTCATTCGACGGTCTCGCGGTCAGTACGACGACCGAGCTAACATGAAGAAATTACCTCCCTTATCAAACTTCGATAACTATATAACCTGTCAGGGCGGTGCGCAGTGAAGCTGGGATTGCTGGTCGTCGATGACGGCATTTGGTGAACTGTTCCTTCCTTGCGTGCCGTCGATGTTCTGCACATGGGAAAGCTCGGCTGTATAGGAAGACGATGTATGCAGAAACAGAAACAGAAACAGCGGCTGGGCCGCTGCTTCGTCATGTATTCTCTGGTCGGGGTGAGAGGATTCGAACCTCCGGCCTCTACGTCCCGAACGACGTTTTGTAGCGCTGGTATCGCTTAAGCGGGGTGTTTTGATTGTACACCACTCTATAAGAATCAACAACTTGCGTCACTTTTCGGCCAGCTTCGGTCAGCTTCGGTCAGCTTCGCGAAGGCGTGAATCTGTGCCAATTGACACAGATTTGGCACAGATTCCGTGCCTACGACAACCGCCTTCTCAGAATTTTTCGGGGAAAAATAACATCGCTCGCTATCCATGTAATTTACATGGATACATTCAGATGACTGCTCCGTTCGTACCGATGACCAAAGAAGATGTTGCCGCTGTCCTCATGTGCACACCTCGTACCATAGAGAACCTAATGAAGTCCGGGGGGATTCCCATGCCCACGTTGCTGGCAGGGCGTGTCTTCTGGCACCCCGATGTGTTCTATTTTCCAGAAGTTTAGGGATGCTGAGGAAGAGAACGGGGCCACAGACTCCTCGAAATCTGAAGACGACGCTACGACTTTGATGCCCTACTAAGTCATGCGAAGCGCCCCCCGTCAATTAGAAGTCGCTTTGGCCGACGACATGCTTCAATGCGTCCGGTCGGTAACGCCGGCCTTTTTGGGAATCTCATCCTGTGCTTATTGGTTCGCATGGGCTACGGTGGATGCTCCGTTACGGACGTCGCCGAAGCTTTCGTCCATGGCCCTGGGGACGGCGGAGTCGACAGCGTCATTGACCAAGACCCGCTCGGCATGAACCGAATCTATGTATAGGCAAGCGCTATGGTGCGCTCACCACCGTCCGTGCCGGTAAAATCCGCGACTTTTTCGGAAGTCGTGTTCGTTTCAAGGCAATGAGGGTAGAAGATAATTATTGCATTCTTAGAATTTTTCACTGAAAATGTTGATTCGATATTGTCTTAGAATGAATATGCCAATTCCAAAGAAGCCCTCCCTCAAGTCCGCGCCAATGCCTGCAACAGAGGTCGTGGTCGAGCAAGTTAATGCAAAGCCTGTCGCCGCGTTACCTCCAGCGTCCGTTCTTGGGCCACAAAGTATAAAGATACAGCTTTCAATGGTTTGGAATCATATATGGAATAACTTCTTAAACGGATTTTGTTTAGGGCTGATTTTTCTTTTGACGATTCAATTAGATAAATTTGGGCATTTCCAAAAGTTTTTGGATGAGCTCCTTACGAGTATCCATCCAGCAGTTGTGCTAATCGGGTTTATGGGCGGATGTAGCTACATGTTGGGCTCGCGCAATATATCATATTTCTTTTCTCGAATTTGTAGGTCTTGGTTTGACCTAACACAACAATTCTTCACGTTAGGGCTTGGCGCTTTTTTGCCGCTTAAACTTGGAATTTTTATTTCAAGTGTTTTGTGGAATCGGCCCTCTTCGAACGATTTGCGTGAAGAGAGCGTAAATTTGGCTGCTATTCTTCTTGGTGCGATTGTAATTGGTGGGCTATGGGCATTAAAAGATGAAATCCCAAAATACCCGACCGTTAACCGCTTATTGTGCGGAGTTGTTATATTTTTTTGCATTGTGCTGGTTTTGGCGTCTCTATTATCTAGCGATGGCGGAATTTCTGTTTTGAGCGATTTAGAAGAAATTTTAAGAAATGCTGTTTTCTCATCGTAAATGCGAACTGGAAATCTTCTCGGTTGAAGCCGTGGCGTATTCTGTCAGGACGTATTGAGTCAGGAACTTAGTTGGTGTCTGCATTTCAGTGCGCTCGACTAGGCGCTGGATGAAAATAAATATCGTTTTAAGATGTCTAAAAAAGGAATTGGAATGATTGTAACTACGAAGGAGCAATTAGTTTTAGCTCAAAAGAAAAAAGTGCCGGAGATTCTCATTGAGGGTGAGCTTGCCAAAAAAATTCATAATGGCAGGAAGCTTGTGAAAATTGGGAAGTGGTCCCTTCTTCCGTTAGCTGCTGGCTTAGTTGCGGCCCCTTTTACAGGCGGTACGACTGCGGTTGCCGGAATTGCCGCGGCAGCAGCAACCGCCGGAGTTGAAGTAACGCTAATGGCGTCAATTTTGGTCTTAGGAGTCGGTTTCTTGTTCGCCGTATTTAAAGATTATGACGAAGTAGAGTTTGATTTGGCGAAACTTAGCCTGAAGCTCAAAAGAAATAAAAAATAACCTACGACGTAGTGCGTATTGCGACGGAGATAATATTCTATTTAATTTACCTGCTAATTTATCTCTTTCGAGATAAATTGTATTTTAGCTAGACAATCTACCGCCGCATTACCAGCTCAACAAATTTCTCTTAGTTTGGTCCGCCACAATCTCGGCATATTCGTTTTGACCGCAGAATCATCCACGGCCGGCGCACTGGCCGCCGTCATCATGGTCGCGTACACATCCAACACGTCTACGCCAGTAATGTCATTACCCTATCTATTGGCGCTACCGCGTAGCGCCGTCATGCCGACCGCGAGAGAAAACTCCGGTCGCTCTACCGCCACGAAGTTTTAAGCAGCGCGTCTCAGCGTACGTGGGTCTGCCGGGCGTCGATTCGCAACCTTTGCCAACAGCAATTGGAACTCGGGGAGGCTCCGGGAAGTTTGATATGTCATGACGCCCTGCGGTGCCCGGAAGGTGCCAACAGCGGAAATCACGGCGGCCTGCGCGCCATTGTTTGCACCAAAAGCCCTGGCGATGAATCGGGTAGTCCGTTGCAATAGGGAAGCGCGTGGCGCCAGTACATCTGAATGAACCGCTCACCACTCTGGCGAGTCGGAAGTACAAGCTCCCGGGCATCGTCTACTCCGAGTTCTACCGCCAAGTCCGCGAGGGCAATGAGAAGCGCGAATTTGTAGGTCGCAGTGAAATCGTCCTCTGCGAACACATGTTGAATGTCCTGGACGAAGCGAAGTTGGTCCTCGGGCGTAGGGCTTGGCAGCTGCAACATGCAATGGGGCTACCGTTGAGACCAGTAGTTAGCCTTGTCCGGAATTACCCAACGCACGCCACCGCGCGGGTCATCATGGTCCTCTTCATACCGTGGTATCAGATGAATATGCAGGTGCGGAACCGTTTGCCCGGCTGCAGCGCCGTCCTTGATGCCGATGTTATAGCCAGCCGGCGCGTGGTGTTTCTTGATTAACTCCTTCGCTTTGTCGAGAAGGGCCAGCAGCGCTACACGTTCCGGAGGTGTTGCGTCAAAAAAGGAGCCGACATGGTATCTAGGGATGATGAGGCTGTGGCCGGTAGAGACGGGGTGGCCGCCCAGAATCAATAGGGCGTGTTTGTTGTCTTCGACGACTCGGACTGCGGGAAGATACCGAACGGGCAGGGCTAGTCGCTACTCGGGATGATGTTGGGGAGGACGGTAGTGGTGGTCATTCAGCTATTCTCCGAAATGATGCGCGATAATCCATTGGCTCAATTTGCAGCTGCTTTGACGCATCGCCCTACAGCATATAGTGCATTAACGCCGTGCGGAACTGGAATACCCTGTACATGTGAAACTCATCCCAGAGCTCCTGTGAGAATTCGAGCTCGTTTTGGCTGATGATGAACGCGGACGTGTGAGCACTGTTTGTCGTCTTGACTTCAATGTAGCGTGCTTGGTCCGTTGCATCGTAAGACATTATGTCATAGCCGGCGCCATCGCCGACGCGTCAAATACCGGCCCGCACTTTGAAATAGTTCTGCTCGGCCTATGTGCTGCAACCGTCGCTGCTCGTAGCCGAGAACCCACTGCTCGCCGGTGCGGTCCAGGTGGCAATTGGCTTCGTCCCGGGCAGCGAAGTCGATTTTTTTGATAACCGTATGCGTGGAGCCTTCTATTGGAGTTGAACGACGAGCTCAATCGCAGGGTGCCCACGAGCACCGCTTGAAACTTCTTCTTAACTGGAGCCTTTTTGCTAAAGCGCATCAACCACGTGCCGGACCAAGTCGCCTCCAATGAGGATAAACTTCTGAACCTCGTTGCGAAGCAAGAGTTGGCCGTTCCCACCCAGTTGCTAGCCTGAGATGAAGGACAGGGCCATACCAAGTGGCACGCCGCTGATGTTTCGGTGTTTCAGTTCAACCGGAGCGTAGCTGAGCCCCCTGAGAACCTTTTGCTTTTGAAGGTTTTGTATTGTTTGCTAGCGATAGGAAGTCGACGGTAAAACCCTAAGTTTAATCAAATCTTTAATTTTCTGAATTGCATCATTCATTCATTTTCGCGGGCAGGCTTGGCGATAGCTTGCAGTTTTGTAACTTGCCCAATATACTCTGCATGGGTCCTCACTGTGTCTCAAAAGTTGTGGAAAGATAATTAACTTGCTTTGTGGAAAATATGAGTCTTTAAATAAAAGATTTATAGATAGATTGCTCCATATTTTTGAATGAAGCAGCGGCTCCCTAGAAATGGTGAGTGAGTGGAAGAGTGGAACAATTTGAGAGATTTCAACCACAATACGACTCAGCATTGCCGCGGTTTATTAAGCATTGTAATAGCTGTTCGTCTGAATTAAGTGTGCCGAAGTTGGTTAAGGTTTGGCCTTTTGAATTTAAGCATAGAATGGAGTAGTTGATGGAAAAATTCGAATTTGAAGTGGTGGTAGAAGATTGCGCCCTAGAGGTCGACGCTATCGATTTAGCGAATTTTATTACGCAATTAAGGCGTAGCTATATAAATGCATATGCTTTCGTTCAACTGGGTAATTCCGAGCGCGGACGAAATGGCGATTTTGTAAGAAGAATAGTTGAGTCTGCGAATGATGACCCCGGCATAAACCAGGAATTCATAAACTTTTTATCTGAATATCGTTTTGAATTTCCGAAATACAGTCACGTTTTTTCGCACAATCGTCGTCTTCCCCCAGAAATTGAATTAAGTTTCAGTCGAATATCAAAGAATAGTCCCCTTGCATTTATGGGCTACTGCACTGGTACTGCGATTCTGGCTCTTGCTATTGCCGTGGCTCTAGCTGGTGGTGAAGTTGATTTAATAAAAAATAAATTTAAGGTAAATTCTTTGCTTGATGCTATTAGGAAGTGGAGGTAATAGTATGTCTATCTGCGACATGCTAGATTTCCTCTGCCGGGAATATCTTGAGGGCTTCACCTAACCGCTGAATCTGCATTATCGTGGATTTTGTAGTATGTATACGAAATATCATTGACACGGCTTTTAGTTGACTCAGTGATAAGCCTCTACGGAATCAAAAATCGAATTTGCTGCAAGAATCGTTAACAACGGCATCGAAAGCGCGACTTGCGTAAGTTGAGGGGGTATAATTAAGCCAAAATTTTATTACTTTCCAATATTCGGACGTCACAATGCGGCCTCTCTTTACAGTACATGCTGGTGAGTTTCTTGTCGGGGAATTCATCGAAAAATCCTACCCCACCTTGAACGTGTGGATTCCGGCGAAGGACACTGGCATAGACTTGCTTGTCACGAATATGAAGGCCTCAACAATGGTGTCTTTACAGGTGAAGCTGTCTCGGGACTATAAGCCACCAGAGGCGTCGAGTGACTTCGACCGTACCTTGGTAGCGGCAGGCTGGCTTACGCTATCGCACGATAAGATTGCCACGTCTAGTGCGGACTATTGGGTGTTTGTCCTTGTGTCACATGAGCGGAAGATGCAGCCGCAATTCATAGTCATACCCCCAAAAGAACTCCTGAAGCGCCTGATAATGATTCACGGCCAGTCATTGAGTTATCACTTCTATCCTTGGGTGACAAAATCGTCAGTGGCTCTGGATGGGCGCGGCTTACTTAAATCGGAAAAGAAGAAGTTGGCAGATGGCTCGCTCGTGCTCGGTGACCGAGACATTAGCATCTTTCTCGGCAACTGGGGCCCGCTTAAAGATATGATTTAGTTGGAAGCTCCGGCTGCGTTCATTGCGTCGGATACTGCTGCGGAGAAGCCGACGGAGTCGACCAAGCATCGGACGATATGGCGGCGCTTCAAATCGTACGAGTGATACGATTACGCCGGTTCGTACGCTAATCGTCACCACATGGGCGCCGCCCGGATACCATTAATTTATTTCGGCCAGCAACTTGGCAGCGGGATTCGGGTTAGTGTTAGAACACCGCAGTGCTTTAATTGTTGAAATGCCAATAGCTTTGTTCATGACCTGATTCCAAAAAAGAGTGTTGGAATAAGGTATAGCGGATGATATTTATATGCGGTCGTGAAATTGAGGACAGGGGTGGCAATCGAGGTGGCGCCGATGGTGTCTTTGCCTCATTACCGAGCACGGGCTTTTAATAGCTATAGCGACGCGCATCTATTGACGGCGGGGCCGGGCGATGTGCTTGACAAGAGTCGGTGGAATTGGCCGCTGCCGCAGCAGTATCAGTCGGGCTCTGGCAACGCGGCGGCGACGTTGCGGAAGTATGGTCAACTCATTTTTTCCGGTGACCACTCGCTCGGAAATGAACTGTGGAAAACAGCTCAGCTCCCACAATGACAGGTAGACCGTCACGTCATTGGCGCGTCCAGGGCAGCACGTTGCTCATCGCTGGCGACATTGCGCGCCACGTCCGTATACCATGGCCGGTCGTAGCGCACAAAATCCTCAATAGCCTCGTCCACGGTCCGCGCGAATTCCTCCGGCGAAGACACCTTGGCCAGGCAGTTGAAATATACCGGCAGCGCGGTGCGCCAATTGACGCCGACGTCCAACGAACTGCCATCGTCCGCAAAAAACAGCACGCCGCCGTTGCCCTCATCGATGTGCCGGAGCAAACCAAAGAGAAACTCGAAGCTTTCACATGCTCCTACAGACATTTCCTTGTCCGCAGCGCTGATGCACTTATGAAACAGCCGGTGAAATTCGGCAATGAAAGCATCCGTGCCCTCGGACTGTTCCTGTCGGCCTCTGTTGCTGATTTCGACGGTCTCGCAGTACTTCCCAGCCATGGCTGCATCGTAAAACGCACGCATCTCGCCTAGCCGCGACACCGCTACATGGTCCTCGTCGGAGGGATCGGCCTTGAGCGGCCGCACAAAATCGCGCAGTAGCGCATTCAGTTGTGCCGCGGGCATCAGTTCGATGGCGCGCTCCGCAATAATCAGAAGACTGCCACGGTTCAGGGCGCGTAGCTCGGTACGTACAGCTGTGAAGTCAATCGGATTTCAGTCATGTTTGCGTTTCCTTCAAAGCGGTTGGCCGCGGCCATGCGCGTAGAAACGAGCCGAATTTGGTCCGACGAATTGTTGCGAATTTGCTAGTGGAACGTCAAGTGCCGTGTATCGCCGAGCATTCCACAGGATGTGACGCCGAGGCCACGGATGTCGCCGTTAGTGATGCGCTAGTGCCATTATGGTGTGCTCAATATTCACTGCATTCGCTGCCAGGAGACTCGCCGCAAAATACGTCCCCTGAATTGGCTTCAGCACCATTGCCGCGGCGAGAAGTGCGCAATACCGCTCAGCAGCCGAATCAAGCGTCTTTTGGTCGGAAGAATTCCTATCGTCGCGTGGCATTGTGGCTCCTTTGAGGAACCTCAATCTTCCGGCCGGTACCGGCGCGCGCTTTGATATAAGTCAAATATAGGGAAGGAGACGGCGGGGGAGATTTAGCCCGGCTACTGCTTCACCGAATGCGCGGCTAGCCAGTCAAAAAAAGTCTACCTCTGCCCGTCGGCCCCTTTCCGAGAATGCACTCGGTGGCGCCAAGTGTAATTGGAACCGCCATCCCAATGCTAATTCTTGATGCGGAACTGCTCTTTGTCTTTGCCATCAAGCCATCGAGGGGCACGACCACGGCCGGTCCAGGTCTCACCCGTTTCAGGGTTCTTAAATTGCGCTGCCACCGTGCCCTTGGCTTTTGTCGGCTTCGCGCGACTTCCGGACGAGAGGTCCTCAATGGAAACTCCGTACGTCTGCATCAGGTTTTTAATTTTCGTGATTGCATCGTTCATTTCATTTTTGCGGGCTGCTTCAGCAAGAGATTGCAATTTTGCGATTTTTTCAACATACTCAGCATACGATGTCATGATTTCTCCGAGAGCGGCTGTAAGTTCAAAGGGTTTGAATATACGCGCAATTTAGCATATCGCCAGAGGTTTGGCTAAATAATGGTATATTCAGCCATTGACGACATGGGTAGCTTGTTCAATCGGTGCCCGAACTTTTTTCTGATAACAGCGAAATCAACTCGTTTACGTGCACGAACACTATGTGACCGCACCTTTCTCTTTCGTGATTGCTGAACGCCAGCAACCCCGGAAGCGGGCACTCCTATTTTCAACCATATTATTCAAAACAAAAAAAGGGTTTAATGGTGCTTGCGTTAAAGATTGACGATTTAAGACCGCTGACTGTTGATGCCGCTATTGAGAAAATTATTTCTTTTCCAAAGCGCCAACTCGAAGACCTCCGGTTGTTCGATATGCTGCTCGACGACAATGTAGATGCTGAAAGTGCATTAAGACATGGCGTCTATTTATTTTTCGACGAAGGCAATACCTGCATTTACGTTGGAATGTGCTCATCAAGCCATTTTGCTCATCGCATTGGAGGCCATTTTGGGATGTCGCCAAAGTATGGAATGAATACATTCCTTCGTCGCGCGATACAAGATATGGGGTTGAATGAGAAGGAATACGGAAGTTATGTGAAATCGTTAAATAAAATTGGAAAATATTCACTTCTAATCATCAACGCAAACAACATAGGCAAAAAATCCATACAAGCACTGGAGCGTTTGCTTCATATAGCGATAAGGCCTCGTTTAAATTTTCCGCAAGGCTTTCCCAGGACTTATCTCTCGATTGGGAGTGAAACTAACTTCCAAGACGGTTTAGTTATTTGCGGAGCCTTGGTATGATAATTTGTAGCCGGCCCTGGCTTTTCGCGCCGGTGGCTGTTCAAGTGGCGCTGCCACCGGGACGTTCTTCGGGAGAGGGACGCGATGACGATGGGCCTCCCACGAGGCGCGAGGGGGCTATATAGGCGTCTGCTGTGCCTTAGGTGTGGAGAACCAGCCAAGCTGGCCGGGAGCGAAAGTATTGCAGGTATGAACCGATGCGTTTCGCTCCCCACGCGTCAGTGTCTGAGCATAATGAACACGCTGTCTGAACGCTGGGAACGCAACGAGTATTAGCCTAAAATTACGCAGACTGCTGTGACAAAACCGACCAGCATGAGTGCCACGGGCACGGCGACGAGCACGGTCAGCGCACGGTCGGAGTCTTGCAGAAATTTCAGGTGTATTTTTCGCATGTCGTTTTCGTTTAACCAGCCTATTCTTGCACATTGCGACTAAAATTTCCGTGATAACGAACAAACTCTAGCGATAATGCGGCGACTGCTGTGGCCGGCATCGGCCGAGCAAATGGCTGAAATTGTGCGTCAGTGTAAAACGCCCAGTAGTTGTGAACAGCTGACCCTGGCCGAAGCAGGGCTAGAGAATAAAGTTCGTAAGCTGATTCGTTGCGGAAAATCTCATCGCGGATAGTCCTAACCGTAGAATGCCATCGCCATCGCCATCGCCATCGCCACCGCCACCGCCACGGGCTAATTAGTCGATAGAGTAAATGCGCACGACCGCGCAACCTGCGTCTCGTTTGGCGTCTAACTGGGTCATGCGCGGTGCCTCGGTCAAGCGTCTTGAATCAGCCCCGACCCGTTCGGGTTCCGCGCTTAGCGCTACCAGGCAGTCCCGCAAAGGCTTAAATTGAACCCGAAGTCTGCGAATCAGCTGTCGCAGTGGCAAGAGGTACAGATACCCCCGTCAATTCCTGCTCGATGGAACGAATTCGAATCCGCTTGCCAAATCTGTAGCGGGCAAGAAAGGCAGTTCGTCCGAGTGTTGAAAACTCAGCCAAGGCACTTTGTACAGCCGACGGACTTTGGAGACGAGATAGGTTAGACGACACGATGCCCGCCCAAGGCCTCGTAGACTGCTTGTAGCTTCTTCCTTGTCATAAGCATTTGGACTGCGTTCGACAGGTCAAGGCCTGTGCTGCCTTCATGACAGACCTCGAGTCGCATGCGTATGCGACTGCCAAGCCTTCACAAGCGCCAGAACATACGAGGCATTGAAGCTGACGTCCCTATAGTCGGACATTTGGAAAGACCTTGTCTTATCGAACCGAGCAAGCAAGCCCGAGACAGCGGCCTTACTCTCGCGCCTGGCACCACCTGACGATGCCGGCATAATTTCCAAGCAGTTGTCTATAACCTCAATCCGGAACTGGGTCTTCCGCACCATCGTCCTCATCGTCTCACCTCGGAGTGTCTTGCAGAAGCCAAATAAGTCGTCGGCAGACGGCACACCTGCACAGTCGACGGGTCGCAACTGCGTCGCGGTCGCGTTTGTCGGCAGCGCGCTAAGCAAAACGCGTTGCACTGACGACGCTAGCTTAGGGAACCGGTTGGGCGGATTTGTTCTATTTAGAGCACTGACGTCGGCACATTTCCCATTCCAGGGGGGCGTGAGTACGTTGATGAGACTGTCCTCAAGACCCGCAGACAAGTTCACACTGAACTCACCGTGCGCTTGGGTTGGAAGGGCGTGCAACGCATAGATGTTCACGGCCGCACCAGAGGACAGTGCAGTTATGATGTTTCGATTGTTCTTTATGTTGGTAGAGCCACCTCGCTCCGCCGTGCTGGCCGGTGATCGATAGCCTTGCATTCGTTTTATAAGGCTCTGAGTCGTCTTGCCAATATACGCAAGCTTTCCGTCGACTATGAACGCGTACAAGACATTTTGCTCGTGCATAATCGCAGGCTCAAGCGTGAGCTTGAGCACGTCGTTGGCCAGCGACCATTCGCCAGCAGGTTTGAAGCCAATCGCGAGTAACCTATTCAGCGCTTCTGCCACCAAGCCTCCTTTAACGTGCAAGCAGCGGCGCATCCGCCGTCACCAGGAATTATGTTACCAGAGAGACACGCTTTTGGATATGGCGGCATGGAATGAAATGTATGGGCTAATGGCAGACCAGTCGAAACCACGTTTGGCGAAGCTTTGAACGATTCTCGAGAAGACCTCCGATACAATCATCCACGCGATGATAAATACGGGCATATGCCGGCTTTTCTGATTAAGGAGCAAAGCCGGCAGTACCTCGACACAGATAGCAAGCGAGTCATAGCACTTGCTGTAATAACCTCGACTTACCGCATTCCAAACAGTGGGATGACCTGGGCCGTTGGTTTCGACGAGGACGCGGAGGGCGTACCCACGGCGATTCGACTGTCGGCGACGATTGCTGCGACAGTGAGCCCATTGCCCACCCGAATACGTTTGCGACCGCGGTGATGATGACTCAACATACCTTCTCCGGACTCCGAAAATGCCTCGTCGAGCTTCGCCGCTAACTGGGTGGTGCACAGGTGCGCGTATCGTAGCAGCATGCGGACATCGCGATGCCCGCTGAACGCTTGCAGGTCAATCAGCGAGAATTTGGAGGTTTCGGCAACCCGGCTGATGCCCTCGTGCCGGAGGTCATGGACGTGGAGGTCCTCGATACTGGCACGTGCACATATCCGGGCCCACGCGTTGCTGAGCAAATCGTTCGTTATCGTAAAGACCCGGTCGCTAGTACGGGGTAGGCTTTCGAGCTTCTGCAACAATACCTCTCGCAGCGGAAGCTTGCGCGGGCGCCCATTTTTGGTTTCGGCCAGATATGCACTTCGACATTCGAAGTCAATGTCTTTCCAAGTCAAGCCCAACGCTTCGCTGCGGCGCGCCGCCGTCATGATTTGAAACTGGATGAAGGTTTCGTACATCGGGACATGTACGGCGTCGGCTAGAGCTTGTGCTGTCGCCTGTGTCAGAGCGACCTTGATGAAGTTCTTTTTCGCGTAGATGGTCGGAAGAGTCGCTGCGACCACGCGATGCTCTATCATCAGTTCTTCGACCCGCAAGTCTATAGAGCGCAGTCGGTCTTCTTCGAATGCCGCTTCGATTAGGCGAGCTTCCTCGGTTCCTCGGAAGCGGCGGTCACGCTCATTAAAGTACTTTGGGCGGCGTACGCCGTCCATCGGATTTTCGCCTAGACGGTATTTCCACACCTTGGTCGCGACGGTGAAAACCGACCTCATTACATCCAGTTCGCGGTCAATCGTCGAGAGTTCGACCTGTTCCTCGCGTGCCTTGATGTATTCTTCGATGTCGGTGGTCAATATGTTCGCGAACGGCTTGCGCATCCAATCTATTGCCGTGGCTGGTTTTCGCATCGAGCGACCTTTGCGGGGTTGCTCGCCCGTGTTGGAACCCTTTAGGCAAGCTGATGTTGCCGCGCTTGCACCGTCTAAGTCTGCGAGCCACCCCAGCAGCTTGTATTTTTCCGACTTCTCCCATCCCTTGTTTTTCGGTCCTTCTTCTTTTACATACTTACGTAATAGGTCCTCGAACGTGACGGTATGTGCCTTGGTATAGTCGAGAAACAGGCCGGTGCGGCGCTCAGCTTCAATGCGTGAAATCGCGTCCTCTGCTTCCTGCAGCGAACCACATGTGAAACACACAGGCTTGTAGCCCTTGTGGATGATTTTGATAAGTAAGGAGTCTTCCTTCTGACCGAATTTGACCTTGAACTCCTTGCCGAGCTCCGTAGCGTATCGCTTGGCCTGCTCGAGCTGGGTGAACGGGAACTCGCGGTAGAGGTTGTCGTGATTTTTGACGGAGACGGTGTAGCGACTGCGGTTTACGATAGTGGCCATTGGGTTTTCCTATAAGGTAAAACCCGTCTAGTGATATGCACATCAAAATATTTATTTTTTCGTGGGAAAAAACGAAAATACTTTGTTGTGGCACAGATTTGGCACAGATGGTGCCGACACTAGCATTGCGAAAAAATCGTTTGACGTATTCCCTTGATAAATAAGGGAATTTTGGTCGGGGTGACACGATTCGAACGTGCGACCTCTACGTCCCGAACGTAGCGCTCTACCGGGCTAAGCTACACCCCGACGGTTCGGGGTGTACGTACAACCACCCCGGGATGGTCGTAATATA
>Ga0308157_10006013_pt1 | contig 14782 bp, 25 predicted proteins | sample PhyBR1_FD_201035 | JGI IMG/M metagenome (GOLD analysis project Ga0308157, IMG submission 201035) | Phyllosphere microbial communities from UC Gill Tract Community Farm, Albany, California, United States - DLSLB.R1 | ecosystem: Host-associated > Plants > Phyllosphere > Unclassified | place: USA...
AAGAATGTATTCGAGTGTCACGGTTGGACGCGCAGCATTCAACCAGTATTCAGCGCCACCCCACCTGTCGCCATGCAAGGCCATACCGACTTGGATATTAAGATGCTGCGAAGCCCAGATGATTTCGGATTCTAAACCCTTGTGCTGCTCGGCCTCAAAGTCGGCGATCATCGTGTCGAGATCGAGAGACAATCCAAGGTTTGGCATGACCATGTGCCAGTTGCGCGGATCAGCCCAAGGCTTCTCCTCATCGAGTTGCCATTTAACAGGAAACTCATAGAGGATAGGCAGCATGCGAACGTTGCCGGTGATTTTACCGTCGCGAACGCCACGTGCATATTCAAGCTCTGTCTTAAACGCACCGGCTGGCGGTTCATCGCTCTGAGTGGAAATGATAATAAGTAGGCTATCTTTGCGACGTACTAGAGCGCCACGGATCTGACGAATAACGCGACTGGCGTAATGGATAGACCCCATAATGTGCAACTCGTCGATAAGTACGATGACAGGCTTAGACCCTGTCGTCACCCGGTCGCGGATCGTCTTTTTGTGCTCCATGACGTGAAAACGCTTCTGGAGATATCCTTCTTCATCCTCCTCGATCATGCCAACTGCCGACTGAAATGCCGTATCAGCAATTTCTTGAGTCGGTCCGACGAAAAGTATCTCTGCGCGTGGCGTCTTGTTGGACAAGAGCAGCGTGAGGATCATGCCACCTGAATAAGTGGTCTTGGAGTTCTTCTTGCCTACCAGTGCAAAAATCTCAGACACATGCCTGACGTTATCGTCATCGACCGAACCGGAAACCACCCGGACAATATCTTTGAACCACTGCCCGCACGCATCACGCAGCAGCGGCTTATCATCAACATCAGGCAGTCGCAGTTTGCTGAAAATTCGTTCGCCACGATCCGCCCGATCCTTATCCAGTGGCAGATCAGGTATTGGAGATTTACCCGCTTGAAGGCGTTCAAACCAATCCGGACAAGCAAAGTCCCAGCGCGCACCGGATGAACGAAGCTCATCAAGAGTTTTTGTCATTGTAGGACGCTTCCCCATTCGCCCTCTTCATGGGCGGTTCGAGCATCAAGGATTGCCTGCTCTTTTTTGCCGAGCTTTTCATCCGGAGTAGTCGGCTTTTCCTTACGAGGTGGCACGGTCAAATTCGCTTTTTCAGCCAGGTCAAGAATGCGGCCTGTCGCAACAGAGTTGCCCTGCCGCATCTTTTTCAAAGTTACCTGTAACGCCATTGCTTCAATCAGATCTGCACCCTGTTCGAGCTCACGGGAAAAATGTTTCCGCAAGGTCTTTTCATCGCATCCGAGATGACGAGAAATTCTAGAAATAGACCAGTTGGCAGCTTTCAGCAGAGCCACAAGCTCTTGGTTTTCTTTGCTTTTTGCGAATGATGGACGGCCCCACCTTTCTTTGATCTGCCCCACAGGCGCCCCAAAGAGGTCGGTGTCTGGCTGATCATCGCCCGACTTGCCGGAAAAATCACTCATCTCAGGAAAAAAACCTCTGCGTGAGGGGGACGCGGGTCTAGGGTCGAGACCCCTTTTTGACTTTCGACCCGCCCCCTCCCCAATGTTGCATTATGGTCACATGCTTCAAATCGTAACATTTTCGCCACATATCGACGGGTCGGAATGTTTCACGATTGATGTTTCACGGAATGTCGATAGAGGGGTGCCGATCTTCGACCTTGGCTTTCATTCCTTCGGCGGCTCTCCGACTCCGACCATCACTGGAGGGTGTGCAGTGCCGAGAACTCGAAGATGCACCGAAGCGCCTGCTACTAGACGAGCCAACTCATCGGGCGTTGGCGTCCATGCTGTGACCATCGCTGGCGTTCCCTCACCATTCACGGTGCATTTAACCATCTCGTCACGGATTGGCAGACCGAGGTAACCTTGGCTCTTGCCGATGATGCGCGTCACGCCTTCTATCATTCCAATCTGCATGGTCGTTACCCTTATAGACTCAGTCCCAAACGCCACGATGATGCAGGCTGGCCTGCTCTTGCTTCTGCTTTTCGTTGTCGTGGTAAGCTTTGCTCAAAGCCTGAAGGTTGCTCGGATCCCAGAAGAGTTCGTCATTACCGCGATGCTCTTTGATGTGATCGACAACCGCGCTGTTTGGCGCAGGATACTTTCCGATGAGCAAGATACCGGTTTGCTGACAGGTGAACAGGTCTCGCTTGAGAACATCCTCGCGTAGCTTCTGCCAGCGAGCGGTCTTATACCACTTGCGCCATGGTGCAGATGCATCACGCTCGCGCTCGATACGTTGGCTCACGTCAACCCATTATACATATGGAAAGAGCGCCACATAGGGCGCTCAAAGTGATTGGTGAATTTCAGCTAAAGTTTCTGCACGGAACTTGTCTCAGATATTGACGTTTTATCTTAAGGAGGACGTCAAAATGTCAACACGCTTTCAGATCGCCGCTCTACTTAGCATGATGGTAAACGCTGTTATCTTTGGTATAGGCGCAATTACCGTGCTTTCAGTGCCATCGCTTGCTGAGAATGCAAAGTTTTGGCTGCCGGTCTCAGTGGGCGCAAGTATCGTTCTCGGTCCGGGTATTTCGTGGTTTTTGGCTCCACGCCTCAGAAACCGCTATTGGCAGAAGCGACAGACACTGATTAACCAGTGATCAGGCTGCGCTGTGCTGCTGCCATCGAGAGAGCCAGCGGATTGAATGAGGATTGTGGCTTAGGGTATTGCTTTTTCTCTTCCGCAGAAGTTCAATGAACTTCGACTGCGGGGAGTAATGGTCATGCCTTTTAGCTCACAAGGCTCTTATGGTGCTTTTTCACCTGAAGACGTCGAAATTCTACAAAAAGCATTCAATCTTTGCCGTGCGCAGTTAGGTCATTCTTCTGCCACAGATCAAGAGTTACAGAAACTTGCTCGGCTCATCATCCGATCATTTGAAAACGGTGAACGAGATCCCAACGTAATCGCACGGCGAAGTTTTGAAATTAGCAAGCTCATCCCGAAGTAACCTGAGAACAGTATGCCTTTCCGTACGGATTTATTTTTAGGAACATATAATCCTAAACAGCTTCAGGCGTTACAAAGCGCATATCGTGAGACTTGCAAGCTTCTCGGCAGGTCGTCATTAACGGAAACCGAAGCGCATAAATTGGCTAAGCGGATCTATATGGTCTACGATAGCGGCATCGAAAATCCGACTGATATTGCGCGTGTCATACAACATGCGGAAAGCATCTAATGAATGAGCGCCACATCGGGCGCTCAAAGTGATTGATAAATTTCAGGCATAGCTCACGCTCTGGACCTAAAGCGACACCCTCAGTGGGCTGTTAGGTCAGGGTCCGTGCTGGTCTCCGCCAAATGGCTGTCCAAGGTGTCGGAGGCAATGCCTCACAGTCCACGGTCGTCCTGTTCCTAATGGCTAACTCTGATTCGTTATTTTATCAAGTGGCACTTCTGTGACTTGTTGATGACCGAACAGCGACCAGAGAACACGAAGCGCTCGCTTGCCAACATAGCCATCAACGATACCCTCGAATTTCATTTGGTCAGACAGAGCGAATGTTATTGTGTCTCCGGCTTTCCAGTTCGCATTTCCGAGTTTATCGTCTAGTTTACCAGACTTAATTATCCCTCTGATATAACTTAGACTTTCTTCATTGATAGACAGCGGCCCATGTGAGCCGCAAAGGACACTAACAACGCCTTCAACAAGGCGTAAAGCGTGCCAGTTTTCCGGGGATGGGATCACTCTTACGAAGAGATAACCGCCAAATGCAGCCACATCTTTTTGCACGCGTGGACGGTTAAAACGTCTCTTTTGGAATACCTTTCGCATCGGAAACCAAGCTTCAATTCCGTATTTTTTAATAGCGCTATAAACATCTTTTTCAGTGCGGTTCGCAGTTCGAACCACAAACCAACGCTTTTGCTCATCTGGCCCACTCGCTGCGTTCATCAATGCTTGCACGTTTCGTTTCTCCAATTGAGCAGCTTTATTGCTTGCTTCGATGTATGGCGTCAGGTCAGTGACCGTCGAAATATCAAACTGCTTTTTATCGACCATCATCATCACCAATTCCCCTCAAAGCTGTTTCAAATTCTTTCATTCCATCTGGACCACCTGATGGGAAACAAACCCATTTCAGCCAGTCAGGTGATGGATACCAACGCCAGCCACGCTCTTCGTGGTAAGCCTTCCATGCGATCCATCGATCACTGCCGACGCTGACGGATTCCATTCGATCTGAAAGAGAAGCCAAGCGACCAGAGACCACGACAGAACGACCAGTCGCAGCACGCTCGAACATGCCCTCGACATCGGTCCAGCCTTGTTTCACAAGCTTTTCGCGATAGATTTCGCCTTCGGTTCGCTCACCACGTTCGATCTGATTGCGCTCAAAAGCCGTAGGCGCAGAAATCATGCCCGGCGAGACCGTCAAGAAATTCCGATAGACTTCGATACCAAACAGCTTCCCGAACGGCTTGGCTTCAAGGCGAGCTGGTTGATCTGTTGATACAGTCGGAGCGTCTGGCACTTGCTCCCAGAGCTTGTTATCGAAGTAAGTACCGGGAACGTGGATATGATCGCGGCCATTGGAACGGAGTAACTCGACCCACGCATCGCGCTTTTCAGCGGCAAGAATGCGCTCTTCCGGCGTCAGAGCGAGCCATGAATCAAACCACTTGGCCTGCGGTGTCCCATCGAGCTTTGGCCACGACCGAACCAGCTTCCAGTAAGTCTTCTCTATTTTCTTTCGATCTTCCTGATCATTCGCGCTCGCGCCTCTCTCAGATCTATTATCTGTATTTTCTAGATTATCAGTTATTACTAGGGGGTGATTTACCGGCGCCGGTTTTTCCGTTGACGGATTTACCGTCGACGGTTTTTCAGTCTGCGGTAAAGATGCAACACTTTCAGTCACTTCGGCTACAAACGGCTCATCATAGATGACAAGTGACAAGGCGCTAAAACGTCCGCCGTCCCTCGCCTGCTCTTTTTGCGCATAACCAAGCTCAACCAGCTCAGCAACCATTCGGCGCGCTTTGTCGCGACCGCAATTCCCCTTATTGATGATGTCACGGAGCACAACGGTCCAATTGTCCGGCTTTGACAACAGATAGCCGAGAAGCCAGCGGGCCTCCATTGAGAGACGCACCTCTTCGAACACATGATTAGGAATCGCCGCATAACGCGCGTTTCGGGCGCCACGGCGGATTGTTGCCTCTTCCTTCATTCCGCTGCCTCCTGATACGGAGACACGCCATCGTGCACGGGCTGCTTAATGGCGCGCAATTCGGCAAGCTTGCGCTGATATTCGGCCTCATCAAAAAGGGCATCCATCTGGCGAAGATGATGATGTTTGCCGGTCAAAGCGCCCGCGTCACGCTGCGCCTGACAGACTGCACTCGAAAGCGACTGGATGCTATTGACGCCGCCCTCAAACAGATTGCCAAATCGGTTCACAAGGCGGCGAACGCAAGTTGCCGCCGCATCGCGGCTTGGCAACAGCCAGCCTACAGGTGTCAGCACATAGCCGCTGTTTTCATGGACGAGAATAAAGCCAGCATTGACCTGTTCGCCGGGACGCTCGCCCCTGCGACCGCCGTCAATCCAGCGCGCTATCGCTTGATCAGTTTTCAGTTCGTCAACGATTTCATGCGCAACGACAGCCAGTCCATTGCTGACATATCCCTGCATGATGCGCCGACCAGTGGGTCTGGTTGCATCGCGCACGCTGACAGACTGGCGAATAAGCATGTCGCTCATGCGTCACCCCCGGTATTTTGTGTAAGTAGAAGAAGCGTTTGGCGTGCTTGATCGAGCGCCAGATTGACCAGCTCACCATTGCGGCGCGTCTGGTTCATGGCAGCGTAAAAGCACGTGAGATATTCGGATCCAGCTTCGAAGCCACGCTCAGAGCATGAACGCTCCAAGAATGGCTGATACTGGATCATGATGCGGATAGGGCAAACGAGCAGTACCAATGCGCGGTCAGCGTCATTTGCAGCACCAGTCATAGACTGCAAAATTGGCAGAATATTATCGTTCATACCGCCGATAAGGTTCGCGCTTGCGATCACAGAAAGCCCTCCTGCTTTGCAGGCACTGATAGCGGCGGCGCGGAAACCAGCATGTCAGACTGTGCATGAGCCTTGCGGATCCGCTCACATGCGATCTCAAAATAAGGCTCATGACGCTCAATGCCGATGAAAGAGCGGCCAGCGTTTACGCAAGCAACACCTGTCGAACCACTACCCATAAACGGATCAAGCACCACCTGCCCTGCAACGTTGCAGATGATTTTTGACATGACGGTCTGCGGCTTAACCGTGGGATGAGCAACATCGCTGTCCTGGCCATTCTTGGCGATGATGAAGCGCTTTTTCTGCTGCAGATCGCCGACCGGATGGAACCCACTACTCCAGGCATGAACGTAGATCTCGATATCAGGCCGATAATGCTTATTTGCCACTGGCATCGCATTCGGCTTCACCCATGGGATGATTGCATAACGATCATACTGCGAGGCGAGATATGGCAGCAGATCGGCCCACTGATCATTGTGTGCGAAGAACACGACAGAGCCGAATTGCTTGCTGGTAAACACGCTATGATCAAAGCCTTGATCAAGACCAACCGCAGCAATTTGATCCATGTTCGGGCGTTGTGAGCGAAACTTGCCACCGCCCGATGTTTCAAAATCATATGGCGGATCTGATACAAGCGCATCGATCATTCCGAGCGTGGGAACAATGGCGTTGCAGTCACCGAGATAGAGCGTGCAATTGCCGATGACGACCTTACGCTCATATGGATCGCGTTGCGGCCAATGCGTATCGCTGCGCTCGCGCTTCACTTGGACTGCAAGATCATAGCATTTTTTGGAATCGTCAGCCGGATCGTATTCACGCATATCAGGGCCTTCCCGCAAACCAGATGATGTAAATAAGGAAAGCTGCGACCGGCGTTTCAGCGAGCAGAGCAATGAGAATTATCAGAATGGCTTCGCGGGGCGTTAGGCGGCTGCTCATCGCTTGCGCCTGACTGGACGTAGGAAACGCCCGGCATGTTGACGCTTTTCGCGATAATGGCTGACGCCATAGATGATTGTGGAATGATCGCGACCGCCGAGCTTCAAACCAATTTCGGTGCAGCCGAGCGGCGTGAGGCGAAACGCCCAATAGTAAATCGCCTGCCGCGCCAAAATCAGATCGTAGCGGCGGGATCGTGACAGGACGTCGCGCTGCGACACACGAAGGGCGCGGCATATCCGGCGAATAATCGTGTTAAGATCAGGCCGATAGAGATCAGCCACCGGCAAAACATTGGCATTCGCCACCTCACCAGAAAATCGAACCCATTTCCGATTGACCCGATGAAGGATCACTTCATCGGAAATGGCATTGAGAACCTTCTTAGGTGCCATTTTCTCAGGAGAAGCTGCCTCAGCATTGACGACTGGCGCGACCTCAACCGGGGGTGCCAGTTTTGGCACCACCGGAGCTTTGCGTGCTTCCTCGCGCAAACGCTGCGCGCGCATAGCTGCGGCAGTGATCGGATTGCTTTCTGTGCGGCGTGAGGAAGCGTAAAACATTAGCGTTCTGCCGAGCCTTCGAAGAATGGAAGGCCAGTTTTTGCGGCAGCTTCGGCAAGATCACGCTGGACCTGTTCACGCAGCACGTTTTCCCAACGATAAAGCTGATAGAACCAGACGATATCGCCGCCTTTGATGCGGTAACGCAGGCGCGCTGGAATGCGGACTTTGTCACCATCGACAAAAGCCGGGACCGAAATCATGAAGATGCCCGGAATCACAACCGGCTCACCCTTGGCGTTCTGATGCTCTTCCTTGAACTCGACAGTGCGTTCACCAGTCTGCAAGCGCGTGCCTTGCTTCACCGTGGCGCTGACAAACACTTCCAGATGGCGTGCCAACATGACCAGCTCAGACGGCGTGGCCATCTTTTCATTGAAAAGGCGTTCGCACTCAGTGCGTTCACCATCGGTCGGCGCGCACAATTCAACCGAATGCTCTTCGAGGAACAGAGCAAACTCTGCCTGTTCCATCGGCTGCGCGTTATGCTTTACCCACGCAGTGAATTCTTCCGTGACCGGAAATGCGTATTCAACGCGGTGCTCACCAAAGCGCGGTTCATTATCGAGATCATGATAATCAATGATCGAAGTGAGTTTTGGATTAGGCCAGCTGGCCTTACCAAAGATGACCGAGCCATCATCCTTGTGACGGTTTGTAAGATCAATAAAGCTTGCCAGCACATCGGTATTTGCAGTACCGCGGCGGCGTTCTGGCGCAATGCGATGCTCTTCAAGCAGGGTTTTGACAGAAGCAAACTTCTGATTGTTGCGATCAAACGCCATCGGCACTTCGTCGGCTAGACCCTTGGCCAAGCCTTTCGTGGAAACGCTGACGATTTCCGGATCACTGGCCTTATTCGCCAGTCCGGTTAGTGTGAGAATTGCGGCATTGAGGCCGACAATGGATTTCGTATCTTCCATGGTTTTACTCTCCGGTTAAAAAAGATCAGCCTTCAGCGGCGGCGCTTGGCGTTGGCCCGGCGTCACGAAGGAACATGTCAACTTGGCTTGGATGCTCGATGCTCAGTGCACCGTCCAAAGACCAGAACGGTGTTTTCATGAACTTGGCAGTGTCAGGCAGCTTGACCTTGACCTTTGGATCAATGTCGATGCGGCCCAGCTCATAGTTAAAATCGATGGTCACGGTCATCGTGGCCTTGCCCTTGTCACCGGGCATGTTTTCCAGTGCCTCGATTGCAAGCGCCATTTCATCATCAAGCTTGCGCGTGAAATCACCACGCGAAAGCAGTCCGAGCATTTCCCGGAACGAACGCATAACCCGGCTCATTGAAGTCCTCCTAAGACTGTGGGTGTTTGCTTTTTGGTAAGAGGTGAACCCGCCTCAACAGAACGGCGCGCAATGCGGTCAGCCTGTCCTGGAAAGCGGGAAACGAGATGCAGCGAACGATCGCAGCCAAAGCGCGAAAACGGATGCCGCCAGCGCATAGGCTGCGGCTGATCCACTTCATCCATGATGATAAATTTTAGAGCGCGGCCCGAAATCATGGCTTGCTCACCACGCGTAGACCGCCCTTGGCTTTGGCTTCCGCCATGAGGCGCTGCAATGCGTCTAGCTTCTGCTTTGCCTCGGAAATCAGAGGGTCCAGATTGTCCGCTTCGGCAGGAGTGAGAAAACTATCTTCTGCCGCTCTTGCCCATTCGCTGAAAAGTACAGCGAAAGCAGCGCCGAATTGCGCAACCAGTTCCATACCTGAAAATTTCGGCATTTCTGGCGACTGCGAATTATTAATCAGATCCGAAACGATTTCACTGACAACAGTGGAAACAACAGGCTCGCCGCAATAGGCCTCAAGCAAAATGAGCGCCGGTAGCGTCATCATTTCAGGTGCGGTCTGCACATTCCAACGCCCTACAGTCGTTTTCCCGTACGACGCAATCAGCGCAGCCTGCTCGATACCACCGCATCGAGCGATCAAAGTGCGTTGCGCTCCCTTAAGGCGGTAAAACCACGTATCTCCGGAATAAACAGACATTGGATGCTCCAAAAAAAGCAAAGCGATCCCGTGGCGGGAAAAGCCGCTAAATTTTCCCATAGTGGGAGGGTCACAAATTTGAGAGTTTCACGCCGTTAGAACGCCATCAGGAAATTGAAATCATGGATCGCAACCTCGCCAAATCATCTAGCCACCTCATCCGAAAGGGCTACCGGGGCGCAGCCAATGTTAGCAAACCGCGCCCCGGATCCACCCGAAGGGAGGGCTTCAGGCGAATTGAAATGATTGGCGGGACGCAGAGCAATTTCGGCCTGCGGCTGCGCCCCTGTTTCGCAAGCGCCCTTGATGGCATGCGAACTCGAAACTTCTGCCGGAGCGCCATTTTGGGCGGGGGGCGTAACAGACGCTCCGGCATTATCACCCACCGAGGAACTGGCAGGGGATACAGACACGACTTCTTCATGTTCAGGATAGAATAGGCAACGATGCGCCATCATGCAGGTACTCAGAAACTCTTCTGCTGAGACGTTAAAACTTGTTCCCCGTTCTACATCGAGAGCCAAACTAAAGCTGGGCGCTCTTTGTCCATATAATGCCCTCGTCAACGTGCTCGCAGACCTACCGATGCTGCGAGCAAACGCTGAAAGCGATAAATTCTGAACTTCCAGATATGATTGGAGCGTTGTCATGCTGCGTAACTTGCCAAATAGGCAAACTAAGGTCAAGTACAATTTTGCCTATTTGGCCATGGTCAACAGCCAAAAAATAGCCGAATTTTGCCATATGGACAAAACTTTACCAAATCGCCTTCGGGAAATCCGCGAAACCAACGAGATGACCATTGAGAAGCTCGCAGAAGAGACTGGTCTATCCGTGTCTTATATTTCAAGACTAGAAAGCGGAGGTAGAAACCTTTCGGTCAGGAACATGAACCTTTTCGCTCATGCACTTAAGGTCCAACCGCAAGAGCTGCTTTCCAATCCCCAGCCTAAGAGTAACGTGGTGAGCATTATGGGCAAGATAGGTGCCGGTGCCGAGATATCTCCTGATGACGAACAGGTTCCACCAGAAGGCCTTTATGAGATAGAAACACCTTTTCCTATACCGGATGACGCCATCGCCTTCGAGGTCGCAGGCGATTCGATGTACCCAAGATACGATGAAGGTGACGTGATAATATGTTATCGACAAGGCATCACACCAAATGAGGTGATCGGTTGGGAAGCCGCAGTTAAAACTGCAGACGGTCGAAGATTTTTGAAGAAAATTCTGCGCGGTGGAACACCCGGCACGTTCGATTTGGAAAGCCACAATGCTCCACCAATCAGAAACGTACAATTAACTTGGATAGCAGCAGTTCAATCAGTCATTCGTATTGGCCAGTGGCGGAAACTACCAAAATCATTCGGTCGAAATGAGCTAGCCAAAATGAGCTAAATCATAAAAATAATGAAAATCCCTTCCACCCACCCTAGCGGTGGGTTTTATTTTATCAAAATCATTTTTGCCTATTAGTCAAATTAATGCTTGACTGTTTTTGCCTATTTGGCAATTTTAATGTTAGGCGATTAGCCTGACTTGCCGTTTTGACAAAAAGGTAACTATAATGATTAAATTTCGAAATCTCACAGTCACAAAACCTAAACCAACATGCGCCGATCGCGTTGTATTTGCGATGGCTGATACGATGCGTGAAATAGCATTTGCTGGCCAAAACGTCTCGGCTGAGACCCTTGCCCTACACGGCTTCACTCACGACGTTGTAGAAAAGTTTGGCGAGAGAGCGGTCGCACATGCCCGCCGCCTATCTGTTCGACAGGTGGCAAGCCATGCTTGATGAGCCAAATTTCAAAACAGAAGTTGATTGCGGCGGTTTCCACCTGCCATCAGCATATTCTTCACACAATCGGCAACTCAATCAATGGGTTGCCATTGCATCCCTAATTGCCAGCATCAGCATCGCGTCCATCCTTGGCGCACAAATTTTTTGGAGCTGACGTATGCTCATGCAAGCCAATAACCCTTCCGGTTTCGTTTGCGACGGATGCGGTCGCCTCACTCGTGACCCAGAAACCGACCTTCATATATTACGCGAAGCAGGAAAGGTATCGTGCTGTCCCGAGCGCAATATGCTGCCCGTTTTTCAGACCAATTTAACGCGTGAGCGAGGTCTGGAAGAGGCTGCGAAGTTCATTGATCAGCGCATTGCTGACTACGTTCAAGAACACGGCATGACGGACCCATCGACTGGAACGGTAGAGTTTCCGGGCTGGGGGGATGAATATGTAGATGAACTGGAGAATCTCGCAGAAGGCATTCGTGCACTTTCGTCTCAGGCCGCAGCGGATGGGTGGTTGCCAACGCACCGCCATAAAAAGCGCGGAACAGAATACCGCATTATCGGTACGGCTCATATTCAATGCTCTGACGGCCTGACTGATTATGAAGTCGTGACTATTTATGTTGGTCAGGACAATCAAATGTGGGTTCGCCGTGCTACGGAGTTTGAAGACGGTCGCTTTGAAGCCCTCACACGCTCCCCGAGGACCAAACATGACCCTCATTGAGAGAATTTCCAAGTTGGACGGACCGTGCAATCGAACTGATGTTTTGGTAGAGCTCGCGCTTTTCAAACCTGATCAGACCTATAGATCTGCTCGCTCAAACGCCGCCGGAACGAAGGTGGTTTTCACCACAATTCGCGGCAAATGCGAAACATGCTGGGCCTACGATTATACGCTCACGCCGGAACGTCGCGCCAAATGCATAGCTATCTTACGTGGGAAAGCGCCTGCTGCCTTCACAGCCTCACCGGAGGAACCAGCAACATGAGCGTATATGTCGACAACATGTCTGCGCCATTCGGCAACATGATGATGTGCCATATGTGGGCCGATTCTGACGATGAGCTGTTAGACATGGCGGACAAGATCGGCGTACAGCGCAAATGGATACAGGGCCACCCTACGCTTTCATTTGGCAAGCACCGGAATGCTTCGTGGGTTCACTTTGATATCGCGAAATCCAAACGCTCACTGGCCGTCAAATTCGGAGCGGTCGAAACAGATCGCTTCGGGCCACTACAGCATACAGCCAACCTTCTGATCGCTACAGGTGATCCAAGGAAGGTTGAGATCGGACAGAATAAGCTTGCAGCGGTGAAGGAATGCCGTGAGCGACGCCAGTCCGACGAAGGAAGTCTGCTATGAGTATGGTGTGGATCCGGAAGAACTATCGTGTCCCTGCCAAGCGCGGAGGCCGCATTGAATATACTGGCGGCTGGAAAGACAAGACAAAGTCGACGTTCGGCACGATCCGGAGCGCGATAGGTGGCAGACTTAGAATCCAGATGGACGGCGAAAAACACACGACGATTTTCCATCCCACATGGGAACTTACCTATCTGGAAGGGGGACAATCAAATGACTACAAAGGCTTCAATTAGCCAATCCGATCTAGACCGGATGGCTATCATAGCAACAAAACGCGGAGTGCCTATTGAAATGAGAGATGAAAGAGGCAGAATATTCCGAGTTTATCCAACCGTAGAAGACTTAAAACAAGATAACAGCCTCGACCCAGATTTGGCCTATGGCGGCAACAATTTGCAACAATGGAGAAAGCGCCGTGAAAGTCGATCTGCCGGGAGTACACCGCGTAAACAAGCGCCTAGCTGACGGTACAAATACGACCTATTACTATGCATGGCGAGGCGGGCCGAGGATTACATCAAAGCCCAACACGAACGCATTTCTTGCTGAGTATTTCAAGTTAACGCGAGATAAGGATGACTCTCCATTTCAAGGTCAGCTGGCTGAAATCATCCGCGAATATGTTAAATCTCCTTCCTACCAGACACTCAAACCCTCAACCAAAGAAGGTTACGACATTGCGATAAGAGGGATTGAGACAGAGTTTTACGATATGCCAGCGCGGAAAATATCAGCGCATGGCACCCGATCATTGTTTTTACAATGGCGTGACGAAATTGCAGAAACGCACCCACGTAAAGCCGACCTGTTCATGAGCGTTTTGCAGCGCATTTTGGCTTTTGCTTATGATCGTGAAATGATTACTCGCCACCCTCTGGAAAAGGTCGAAAAGGTGAGTGATGGAACGCGGCGCGATCTGATCTGGTCTGATGCTGAAATCAACGCGATGCGGTTTGGCGTGAAGAATGATGAGGGAGTGCTAATCCGAAAGCCAGCCTCTGAACCTATCGTTCGTGCACTTATGTTGGCGCTGTGGACGGGGCAGAGACAAGGCGACCTGTTGAAACTCACATGGACAGCTTATGACGGCGAATCCATCGCCTTACGTCAAGGCAAGACTGGCGCTCATGTACGCATGAAAGTTTCGGCGGAATTGAAAAACACGTTGGACAATGTGAAGCGCGGCAACGCCGTTACGATCCTGACGACAGCACAAGGCAAGCCATGGTCTACCGGCTTTAAGTCATCATGGCGCAAAGCGGTTGCTGCGGCAGGCATAAAGGGGAAAACATTCCATGACCTGAGAGGGACTTTTATCACGCTTGCTTATCGTAACGGCGCATCAATTAAGCATATCGCGGAAGTCTCAGGACATTCGGAAAAAGATGCAGAAACGATCATCAGGAAGCACTATTTGGTATCAAGTGCGGCAGTGGAAAAGATCGAAAGCAGAACAGCTGCTGTAAACCAAAGCAAAATCTGTAAACCAGATAAGTGACTTATGGGGGCTAAGTCATTGATTTTTGGTCGGAGCGGCGGGATTCGAACCCACGACCCCTTGACCCCCAGTCGCGTAGGCATTTTTTATTGAATAAGAAAAACAATTAGTTACAAGATATTAGTTTACTTTGCTATGAGATAGCGCCCTAAAATAATCAATATGTTACGTAGCGTACTGTAAACTAAATCGCTATTTTCCGGCACCTAGAAATTTATCTTAAGTCGGCTGACGATGATCCGGAATAAGATAACATCACCTATTAACTATATTTCGGCACCTTGCTAAATTTACGAGTGTGAAATTAAGTAATGTATAGTTATTATTGACAGGTGGGCAAAATGGAAATACCGGCAGAAATAGAACAAATTATTTTGAGATATGACCAAAGCGTTGAGGCTATAGACGTTTCTTCAGTGGAAACAAGCCTGATGCAAGCCCGTGCGACTTTAGCTGAAAAGCTACCCACGCACGATAGCTGGGTCGATTTAGCTGCATTCTTCCTTCAAACAAA
>Ga0308157_10006014_pt1 | contig 14781 bp, 12 predicted proteins | sample PhyBR1_FD_201035 | JGI IMG/M metagenome (GOLD analysis project Ga0308157, IMG submission 201035) | Phyllosphere microbial communities from UC Gill Tract Community Farm, Albany, California, United States - DLSLB.R1 | ecosystem: Host-associated > Plants > Phyllosphere > Unclassified | place: USA...
ATTGTTCGGATCCGGCACGATCAACGAACCGCGCTCGCCGTGCACCTCGATGCGCGATGCACGGGACCCGACGGTGTCGAACGACATGACGAGCGTCGACAGCGCGCCCGACGCGTGCACGAGCACACCCGTCACGTGGGTGTCGACATCGACCGGAATCGTCTCGCCTGCGCGCGGCCCTGAACCGATCGTGCGCTGGTCACGGAGGCTACTGGCCGCGCCGATGACCGAGGCCACCGGACCGAGAAGGGTGATGAGCGCCGTGACGTAATACGGCCCCATGTCGAGCAGCGGGCCGCCGCCCGGCTGGTAGTAGAAGTCGGGGTTCGGGTGCCAGCGCTCGTGGCCCGGCGTCGTCATCGATGCCGTCGCCGCGAGAGGCCGGCCGATGAGTCCGTCGTCGACGGCCTTCCGCGCGGTCTGGATCCCGGATCCGAGGACGGTGTCGGGTGCGGATCCGATGGTGACGCCCGCTGCGTCGGCGGCGCGAAGGATCTCGCGTGCATGGGCGACGGTATCGGCCAGGGGCTTCTCGCCGTACACCTGCTTACCCGCGGCGATCGCCTTCAACGCGATCTCGTGGTGGACCGCCGGAATCGTGAGGTTGAGCACGAGATCGACATCCGGATCGGCGATCAGTTCGTCGACCGACAACGCCCGCGCGCCGGGGACGCGCGCGGCGACCTGCTCGGCACGGGCCGGGTCCAGGTCGGCGGCGGCGACGAGCCGTACGTTGTCGAGGTGCGGCAGGGTGTTCAGATACTGCTCGACGATGTTGCCGCAGCCGACGACGCCGACGCGGAGGATGGATTCAGGCGTGCCCACGGCAGCCCCTCTCGATGCTTCATTGCGGATGAGTACTGCGAGGAATCTATCGAGAGGCGCCACGGGCGTCAAAACGGGCGGTTACTCGGCGTCCCGCTTCGGCAGGACCCAGCCGGCTCGCGGGAAGTGGCACGTGTAGCCGTTCGGATAGCGAACGAGGTAATCCTGGTGCTCCGGCTCCGCCTCCCAGAACGGACCCTCGGGTTCGATCGTGGTGACGGCTTTGCCGGGCCACAGCCCCGAGGCATCGACATCGGCGATCGTGTCGCGGGCGATGCGGTCCTGCTCGTCGCTCAACGGGAAGATCGCCGAGCGATAACTCAAGCCGATGTCGTTGCCCTGTCGGTTGAGCGTGGACGGGTCGTGAATCTGGAAGAAGAAGGCGAGCACGTCGCGATAGCTCGTGCGCGCGGGATCGAAGACGATCTCGACGGCCTCCGCGTGTCCCGGGTGGTTGCGATAGGTGGGGTGGTCGTTCTCGCCCCCCGTGTAGCCGACGCGCGTGCTGACAATGCCGGGCTGCTTGCGAATGAGGTCTTCCATCCCCCAGAAGCATCCGCCCGCCAGGACGGCGGTTTCAGTTCCGGGCGTGCGGGTGATGGCGCCGGTGTCCTGTGCTCCACTGGTCATGAGAACTCCTTGTCACTTCTTCAGCGTCGGGCCGGGATGTGGCCACGACGGGTGCAACGCCAGGGCGTCGCCGCTGATTCCCCGTACGCCTTCCGCGCGTCGCGGGGGTTTTGTAATATCAGCGTAGTGATCGTGGTTGACGGTGCCGCGAAGAGAGATGTCATGCGACGAAAGCTCCTGCTCTGGGTCTTGTCGTTCGTCGTCGTGGTCGTCATCGGCGTCTCGACGATGTTCGCGATCCTTGCGATCAACCGTGCGGGCGCATTCGAGCAGGCGATCGCCGGGCGCTGTGCGCCGCTCGTCGCGCTCGCCTTTCGCGGCAGCGGCGAGGACAACCTCGACCCGAGCATCGTCGAGAACGCAGGCAAGCCCTACGCGTACGACGGCACAGACCTCGTGACGAACGGCTGGGAGGGGCCGACCCTCACCCGGTTGTTTCGCGAGCTCTCGCACACGGACTACAAGGGCCTCGAGGCCGACGGCATCCCCGTCGTGCCCATCGGACCCGCGGGTGATGACGAGCCGTTCGGCTACGAGGCGATCGCGGCGGTTCTCGAGGCGAGCTCGATCTCGTCCGCCGCGACGTACGAGGGCTCCAAGCTCGTCTATTCGGCCTCGCGCGGAGCCGAGGCCGCCGTGCATCTTATGGAGCAGTACCTCATCGGCTCAGCCGGTTGCCCCGTCCTGCCGAAGTTCGCTCTCATCGGCTACTCGCAGGGCGCAATGGCCGCGCGGCACACCGCCGAGCTGCTGCCGGAGGTCGTCGCCGGCGTCGTCATGGTCGGTGACCCATACCAGCGTCCGGACGCACGCGGTGTGCGTGACGAGGGTGCGGGTGGTGTCGGGATCATCCGATGGAAGAGCGACGATCCGCAACGAGACGCGCTCGACGCCTACTACGACAGCGTGCCGTTCACCTCGGCGATCTGCCACGCGGGCGACCCGATCTGCGAGTTCGCCCCGGTCTCGAGCCTCGCGAAGCTGGCCTTCGGCGCATATGGCGATCACCTCAGCTACTACGACGCCGAGCACGACGCGGAGTCGGTCGACGACGCCCGCGAGATCGCGCGCATGGCGTACGAGCAGCGAGAGCTTGCGCGCATCGCCTTCGAGAACGGGGAGAGCGCCGATCCGTGCTCGCTCGCCGACGCGGTCGCCGAGGTTCGCACGCCGTCGATCGCGTTCGCGGGAACGCCCGTGCTCGTCTCGGCCTTCTCACCGGAGCTTGCCGGATGCGCCGTGCGTTACGACTTCGACCTCGACGGCGATGGGGACTTCGAGATCATCGACTCGGGCGGCACCGCGTGGGTGGACATCGACGAGCCCGGCACCCGAGAGGTGCGCGTGCGGGTCGCCCCGCGCAACGAGGACGGTGAAGGCCGCGAAGGCCGCGGAACGCTCGACGTGGGTGAGCGCGACGGTGGTGACATCCCGCTGGCGCGCGACGACGGGCCGCCCGCAGACGGCATCATTCCCGAGCCGCGGCCGGTGCCCACGCCGACCTCGCTGCCGTCCGAGCCGCAGTACCCGCCCCGCCTGCCGCCTGCTCCCGCGCCGACGCCGCAGGCACTGCCAGACCCCGCGCCGGCGCCGACCCCACCGCGAGCGCCCGGGCCGAGTCGCGCCCCGTCGCCGACGAGCACGCCCACGTCCGAACCCACCCGGCCTCCGTCGCCTTCACCGCTTCCCACGCCCGCGCCTTCGACGGTCCCGACCCCTTCGCCCGCACCGACGGACCGGCCCGAGCCGCGCCCCAGCGCGTCACCGACACCGGCTCCGTCTCCCGATCCGACCGCGCGTCCGACACCCTCGGCGTCGCCGACGGCGACGCCGTCGCCGCGTCCGACGGTGACGCCGACAAACAGCCCGCGACCGACGGCGACTCCGAATCCGTCGCCGAGTGCCACGCCCGCCCCTCGGCCGACGCTCACTCCCCTTCCCACCCCCACGCCTGTTCCGACGCCGACCGCCTCACCAACACCTGGTCCGACGCCGAAGCCAACGCCAACGGCTCGCCCGACGATCACCCCGGAGCCGACTCCGACGCCGTCCGCCACACCAGGGCCAATACCTACGCCCACGCCCACGGCGACGCCCAGGCCCACACCCACCATCACGCCCGGGCCGACACCCACACCCACGGTGACGCCCACCCCGACGACCGCCCCAGAGCCGACGCCCACACCAACGCCGACGGCCACACCCACACCAACGGCCGAGCCGCGCCTCGTCACCTCACGCACCACCGTCCCGCCCGGCGCGGGCTTCACCCTCAACGGACATGACTTCGCTCCGTCATCGCCTGTCGCGGTGACGACGACGTTCGGCGAGCCGCTGACCATCGAGACCGACGAGACCGGCGCCTTTGCACAGTGGATCGTGGTTCCCGAGACGGCGTCAGAGGGTGCCGCCGACATCACCGCGACCGACGGCATCAGCACCGTGGTAACCAGCCTCACGCTCGAGTTCCCGACGACCAACACCGTGCGTCCCGGCGAGGCCGCCCTGATCAGCGGCGAGGGTTTCGCTCCTGGTCAGCCCGTGCGTGCCGTCGTCGACGGCGTGCCCGGGGCAACGACCGAAACCGCGACCGACGATGACGGCCGTTTCCAGCTCAGCGTGCTCTTCCCCGACGACACCGAGCCGGGTAGATACCTCCTGACCATCACCATCGGCAGCGGCGATCCGATGCGGCCCGACACCGTCATTCGCTATGCCACCGACGTGCTCCCGCCCGATGGATGAACATGCTGTCCGCACCCTTCTGCGAACGGTCGAAAAGCGATAGGCTGGGCGTGACGCGAGGCGCAGGTTCTCGGGGTCGGCGCCTCCGGCATCTATCGTGAGGCCCCGGGCTGGAGGTCATCATGAACGCCACCGTTTCTCAGACACACGACCGCCCGCTCGGGGTGCTGGTCGGTTTCGACGGATCCGAGCACGCCCAGCACGCGCTTGCATACGCGGCCGCGGAGGCGGTTCGCCGCGGCGCGCCGCTCACCGTCGCGACCGCCTCGGTGGTGCCGACGATGTTCTACGCGACGCTCGGTTCGCTGGCGGTGCCCGCCGACACCGAGATCGCGAAGAGTTCGGCCGAGGGCGTGCTCGACGAGGCGCGTCGGCTCTTGCACGAGTTCCGCGGCGAGGTGAGCTATCTCGCCGAGATCGGCGACGCCGCCGGAGCGCTCGTCGAGCTGTCGAAGCGCGCGCAGGTCGCCGTCGTCGGAACCCGCGGGCGCGGCGGTTTCACGGGTCGCGTGCTCGGATCCGTGTCGGTCGCCCTCGCCTCGCACGCGCACTGCCCCACGATCGTCGTGAGCGAGCGTCTCAATTCCGACGGCCCCGTCACCGTGGCCGTCGAAGGGTCGCACGTCAACGACGCGGTGCTGCGCGAGGCGGCGTCCATGGCGCTCGCCCGCGGCGCGAGTCTCGACGTCGTGACCGCGCTTCCGCCCTTCGAGGAGCTGACGTTCTGGTATCCCGACGCGGCACTCGACGTCGACCTCGTCGGCGTGCGTCAGGGACAGATCGAGGAGGATCTCGCGGGCCACACCGAGTCGCTGCGCACGCGCTTCCCCGGCCTCGAGGTGACGGCCGTCGTCGAGGTGGGATCGCCGCAGACGTTGCTCGCCCAGCGCACCCACTCATCGCAGCTCACGGTGCTCGGCACGCGCGGTCGCGGTGCGGTCGCGAGCGTGTTGCTCGGATCCGTATCGCGTTCGGTGCTCTTCCATGCCGAGGGCCCCGTCATGATCGTGCCCTCGGATCAGTGACTACAGCTTGATCGCGAGCGCATTGGCCGTGAGACCCGCCGCCGTGCCGCACAGCACGACCGTGGACCCGCGGCCGACGCGCCGCGATTCGAGCGCCCGCGCGAGCATGAGCGGCACCGACGCCGAGACCATGTTGCCGTAGAGCTTCACGTCGTCGACGCGTCGGTCGCGCGGGATCCGGAGCCGGTCGAGCATCGGGCCGAGCGCGGCGGAGGCCTGGTGTGGCACCCACAGGTCGATGTCGGCCATCGCCAGGCCGGCGCGTTCGCGGAAACCCTCGAAGAACTCGGGCAGAACCCGCATCATGCCGAGGAGAGCCTTCTTGCCGTTCATGTCGAAAAGGTAGTCGTCGGGGCTCGCGTCGGCGTAGTCGCGCGACGGCAGCAGGGTCAGGCCACCGCGGATCTCGGTGTCGTGAGCATAGGCCGGCCACGTCTGCTGACGCGATGCCAGCACGCCCCGGTTCTCCGATGACGAGCGGCGCAGCACGAACGCGACCCCGGCGTCGCTGAAGAGTTCGTAGCTCTCTTTTTGCGCCGGATTGAGGTAGCGAGACCCCACATCGCCCGCGAACACGAGCACGGTCTCGTAGTCGCCCGCGTCGAGATAACGCGAAGCGACGTCGACCGCGGTGATGAAGCTCGTGCAGGTCGAGTTCACATCGAAGGCGGCGGCGTGCGCGGGCGCTGTGCCGCGGCCCGTCAGCCGTTCCCAGACCAGCGCCGCCGTGCAGGGAATCGGCTGCAGTCCCGCCGCCGAGGCGCCCAGCACCAGGTCGACCTCACCGACCCCGATCCCAGCGTGCGCGAGCGCGCGTTCACAGGCGCTCGCCAGCATGTCGAGCTGGCTGAGGTCGTCGCCGATCCGGTAACGGGTCTCTCCCGCGATCGTGACCGGATCCGGGAGCCAGCTGCCCCAGCCGGCGATCTCGCACTTTCTCATGGTTCTCCCCCATTCCACGACCGCATGACGCGGCGCAGCTTCGTTGCCGGATCATGCCGGAACGGCACGAACACGAGTTCGGGGCGACGCGCGCCCATCCGATCCGCGAGAGCGTGGAGCTCCGCCGACACCGATCGCAGCGCGCTCGGGTCGTCCGTGTCGAGCGCGACCTCGATCCGGACGGGCCCCGTCTGCTCGACGCGGTAGTCGCGAAAGCCCTCCGCGTACACCATCGCACGGCTCACGAGATCGGCGTATACGGGAACGGTCGAGACCGGATCGGTCACCGATGGCAGCCGGAGAGTGTCGCCCGTACGTCCCTCGATGCGTTCGATCGCCTGCAACGCGCTGCCACAGGGGCAGGGGTCCGCGCGGCGGCGCAGGATGTCGCCGAGCCGGTAGCGCACGATCGGCTGGGCGCGTCGACGCAGGTCGGTGATGATCGGGACGAAGCGGCCGTCCCCCAGTTCCTCGCGCTCGAAGATCAGGGTGTCCTCATTGAGATGGATCGTGCCCTGCGGGCACGTGTACGCGAGGAAGCCTTCGGTGCACTGGTAGATCTGGTGAATCCTCGGCTGCCCCAGCGCGGTCGCGATACGGCGGGCGTCGGACACCTCGAGGACCTCGGCGACGGAGTAGACCTTCTGCGGATAAGGACCCTGAAGCCGTCCCTCGCGGGCGGCGTCGGCGAGACGGAGCAGGATCGACGGCGGGGCAACGAGGATCGTCGGCCGGTACGCCGTGAGGGCGTCCATGTGCGCGTCCATGTCGCCGAAGACGTCGAAGTAGCGGAACGAGACCACACGCGACGCGACGGTCTCGTAAAGGGTGTTGTCAGCGCGGAGGAACAGCGCAACGCGGTGGCCCAGGATCCTGCCGCGCGGGAGGGCACGGGCAAGAACCGTGCCTGCCCACTGCTCGCGTTCGGCCTTGCTCACGAGGAACATGCCGCGATGGCCACTCGTGCCGCTCGACAGGCCGACCGCGACATCGCCCAGATCGTGCGCGAAGTCCCGCGAGCGCTCGTTCGCCAGCGCGAGCGCCATCGCCTCCTCGCGCGACGCGCTGACGGTGTTGAGCTCGTCGAAGTGCGCCATCATCAGGGGCTTGTCCATGAGCGGCAATCCGTCGAGACTCGTCGCGTCCTCGTGGATCCGGCCGGCGAAGTAGGGCGAGTTCGCGCGGAGGAAGCGCAGCTGGCGGCGCAGGAGCCGCCGCTGGCGCCGTTCGACGGCCTTCCGTGTGCGGAGCGGCCGCATCCATCGTGCGGCAGCGAACTCCGCGAGGATCCGGAGCTTTGGCATCAGAGCAACTCCCGCTGCGACACCGGGTCGTGGCTGAACACCACGCGCACGCCCGAGGCTGCGAGCGCGCCCACCAACTCGGCGCTGTCGCGATACGCGGCGACGTCGTGCTGCACGGCGCGCGGGAGGGGTCTCATGCGCGGGATGCCGTCGATGAGGTCGAGCCCCCATGCGGCATCGCCGGCGAGGAGCACACGGCGTTCGACGAGGGCGCCGATGTGGCCGGCGGCGTGCCCGGGCAGGCTGACGAGCAGGTAGCTGCCGTCGCCCAGCAGGTCGTGCGCGCGGAGCTCGCGGCCGGCGAACTCGACGGTGTCGAAGGAGTTGACGACGAGCCGGTCCGCGTCGTCGAACCAGTCGGGCAGGAGTCCGGGGAGGACGCCCGAGCGAATGCCCGGCGCGGCGAGCGTGACCAGCTGCGGTGCCGTGAGCACGAAGCGGGCTCCGGGGAAGCGGTGCACTCCCCCGATGTGGTCGGGGTGCAGGTGCGACAGCACGACATGCGTCACCGTCGCGGGATCGACGCCATCGCCCCGGAGCTGGGCCGCGATGTCGTCGGCGTCGACGACGACGGGCGGCAGGAGCGTGCGGTAGGCGGCGGCCCTCCAGCCGGCGTGCCACGCTCCGGTGCGGTACCCGGTATCGAAGAGGACGCGCACGGTTCCGGTGTCGTAGAGGAACGCGCCGGAGGGGAATCGCCGCACCTCGTTCGGCGCCCCGCGGAACATCTGCCGGGCGTTGTGGTGAGTGTGCCCGCAGGCATAGTGGCGCAGGCTGTTCATCTGTTCTCGCGCAGACGGGTGATGACGTTCGCCAACGCGTCGTCGAGCCCCACGCGCGGCGCGTAGCCGAGCTCCGCCTTGGCTTTGCCGATGTCGAGGGTTTGTGAATAGGCGATGGTGCTGAGTGTGTACCTGGTCAGGGGCGGCTCAGGGCGGCCCGGCAGCGCCGCGCAGACCCTCTCGAGCGCCGCGGCGACGCCCCACATGACGTCGCGATTCATCGGCCGCAGCCGCGGCTCGTCCCCCATGCCGCGCACGAGGGTCTCGACGAGCGCGCGGAAGGGACGCGGGTCGTCGTTCGTGATGTTGTATACGCCCCCGGCGGCATCGCCGCGTGTGAGGGCCAGCCGCAGCGCGAGGGCGACGTTCTCGACGGCCGTCACATCGACCGTGGCGCGCCCGCCGTCGAAGAGGGGCACTCCGATGCGACGGTGCACATCGAGCAGGCGCGGTACGAGGCTCGGATCGCCGACGCCGACCAGACCGCGAGGGCGAACGATGACGAGTTCGCGGATCTCGCCCGCCGCGCGGGCGTCCTGCAGGAGTCGCTCGGCGGCGATCTTCGAGCGAATGTAACCGTTGAGACGGTTCGACTCGTCGACCTCGTCCTCGCGGATCCCGAGCCGGTCGCGGCGCCCGGCGTAGACGCTGGGCGACGAGACGTGCACGAGACGCCGCGCCCCGGCACGCTTCATGAACTCGACGACGCTGCGGGTGCCGGCGACGTTCGCGGTCGCGAAGTCGCGCCAGGCGCCCCACGGCGTCGACAGGGCCGCGCAGTGCACGACGGCGTCGACGCGGAGAGACTGGTCCGGGAGCTCCGCGAGATCGCACACGACGCGGTGCTCCGCATCGGCGACCCGCTCGAGCGCCGCGACGTTCCGCCCCGAGGCGAAAACCTCGAATCCGTGATCGCGCAGTTCGCGCACCGTGATGCCGCCGAGGAAGCCGCTCGCGCCGGTCACCAGTATGCGGGTTATCGCTGACACGCGATCGATCGTACGACACGCCCTACAGTGTGAGAGTGCGCATCGCGATCGTGACCGACTACTACCTGCCGACCCTCGGCGGGGTGCAGACGGCGATCAAGGCGCAGCGCGAGGCGCTGACGGCGGCCGGCCATCGCGTGACGATCTTCGCTCCGCTCGCCGAAGAATCCGCGGATCCGGACATCGTCCGCCTGCCGTCGGCGCGCGGCTTCGCGCCGGATGGATACCCGTTCGCGTGGCCCCTCGCGCGCATCGTCGCGATGCTGCGCGCCGAGTTCGCCGGGCGCGGTATCGACGTCGTGCACGTCCAGACCGAGATGTTCGCGGCGCTTGCGGGGATCAGGGCCGCACGGGAGGGCGGAATCCCGCTCGTGCAGACGATGCACGGTCGCATCGACGTGTACACGCGCTCCGTCCTTCCTCTGCCGGTACTCACCGTGCCATTGCTCGCCCGCCTGCACCGGCGGGCGCTCGGGTCCGTGCCGGAGCCGTTGCGGGATCCGTCGGTGCCCTGGGCGCGCGCCCTCGGCGCACGCCGGATGTGGCAGGTCATGGTGAGCCAGGCGAACGCCGCGGACCGCGTCATCGTGCCGTCGGCCCATTTCGCGGCGAAGCTCGCCGGCCAGGGAGTCACGACGCCCCTGACGGTGCTGTCGAACGGGCTCGAGGAGAGCGTCGTCGACGCGATCGGAGAGCCTCGCGCCCGGACGCTCTCGCCGGGTTCCCGGCTCCGGGTGATGTGGTGCGGACGGGTCTCGCCGGAGAAGCGCCCCGACGTCTTCGTCGATGCGATCTCTCGGACCTCCGGGGTCACCGCCGAGATGTACGGTGACGGCGTCGCCCGCCGCTCCGTCGTGCGGCGCGCTCATAGCCTGCCCACCGGTCACCTGACGGTGCACGGCGGCGTGCCGCAGGAGCGGGTGCTGGCCGCGATGCGCGAGGCGCATGTGTTCGTGTCGAGTTCGTGGGATTTCGACAATCAGCCGATGGTTCTGCTCGAGGCGATCGCCTCGGGGCTACCGGTCATCGTCGCCGACGCCGACCTCGCTGAGTCGCTGCCCACGGGGAGCTTCCTCATCGCTCCCTCCCCCGACGCCGTCGGCCTCTCGCATGCGCTGCGCGCACTGTGCGAGAACCCCGGCGTCGTCGCCCGCATGTCGACGGCGGCGATCGCCGGCCGCGACGACGTGCGGCACGCATCGCACACGGCGGCGCTGGTCGGCGTATACGAGGGCGTCGCCCGATAGAATCGGATCCCAGATCGTGCGGCGCATGTTGCCGCCCGGACACGCCGGACACGGGAGCGCGCATGACCTGGGGCCTCGCCCTCGACCTGCTGGGTACCTTCTTCTTCGCGATCTCGGGAAGCCTCCTCGCCGCGAAGCGCGGCTTCGACATCGTCGCCTCGCTGCTGCTCGGTTCGCTCACCGGACTCGGCGGCGGGGTCGTGCGCGACCTCATCCTCGGGCGACCGCCCGCGGCGTTCAACGAGCCGATCCATCTCATCCCGCCCGTGCTCGCAGCGATCGTGGTCTTCTTCATGTCCGGCCACGTGCAGCGATTCTGGACGACGATTCTCGTCTTCGACGCCGTCGGCCTCGCCGTGTTCTGCACGACCGGCACCGTCACGGCGCTCGACTACGGCATGAACCCGATCGCCTCGCTGCTTCTCGGCGTCACGACGGCTGTCGGAGGAGGTCTCATGCGCGACGTCGTCGCGAACCACGACCCGCAGCTGTTCAATCCGCGTGACCTGTACGCCGCGCCGGCGTTCGCCGGATCCGCCCTTATCGTGCTGATCTGGAAGATCGGTTGGGACGGCGACGTCGCCCTCTACTCCGTTTCGGCGGCGGTGCTGGTCTTCCGGCTGCTCTCGCTGAAGTTCACCTGGCGCGTGCCGAACGCGCACCTCACGCGCGCGGAGAGCCGCGACGAGGAGTGACCTGGCGTCGGCGGCGAAGCCGCGCGACCGCCCACCCTGCCACGGCCAGCACACCGACGACCGCCACGACCGCAAGGTCCGGAACGCCCTCCGCCATCCGGCGCGCGGTCCCCTCGAGCCGTATCTGATCCGCGGCTCCCAGCAGGCCCCCGAGCGAGGCTGTGCCGTTTGTGACGAGAAGGAGCACTCCCAGCGCGATCGTGACGGTGCCGCTGACGACGCCCGTCCAGGTGCCGCGCCAGCGACCGATCCGAATCTCGCGTGGGCGGACGAGGCGCCTCACGAACGGCAGGCGCCCCCACACCAGGGCGAGAACTCCGAGTGGGGCAGCCATCCCCGCCGCGAAGAACAGCAGCACGACTCCGCCGTAAAGCGCGTTGCCCGTCACGGCCGCGACCGTGAGCACCGCACCGAGCAACGGCCCCGCGCACACCCCCGCGAGGCCGTATACGGTTCCGAGCGCGTACACCGCGAGCGACGACGTGCCCTCCGCGGCGGCCCCCGTGCGCAGGAAGGGAATGGGTAGGCCCAGCACCATGATCAGGCCGAGCACGATCACGACCGCGGCGGCGACGGCGACGACCGTGTCGCGGTGGTCGGTGACGAATGCGCCGAGGGTTCCGGCGAGCACCCCGAGCGGCACGAGCGTGGTGATGAGCCCCAGGAAGAACATGCCCGTGCGCGCAAGGAGCAGGCGGGGCGTCGAGAACGCATAGGAGAAAAAGGCGGGGAGGAGCATCACCGAACACGGGCTCAGCAATGTGAGGACCCCGCCGAGGAACGCTCCGAGGAACCCGATGCCCATTGTCACGGCGCTTTCGACAGAGCGTCATCGAGGTAGGCACGGAAGACCTCGATCGGCTGGGCGCCCGCCAGCGCCGTGTCACCCGCGACGAAGAACGGCACGCTGCTGACTCCGAGCTGCTGCGCATCCTGGGTGCTCTGGGCGACCGCATCCTGCAGCGTTCCGGCATCGAGATCGACGGCGAAACGATCGAGATCCGGCACCCCGGCGGTCTCGGCGTACGCCATCAGCTTCTCGCGGGGCAGGTCGGGATGTCCCTTCGCGGGTGCCGAGTCGTACACGGCGTGCAGGTACTCGAAATAGCGCCCCTGCTCGGCCGCGGCGCGCGCGGCAGCCGCCGCCTCGGTCGACTGCTCCCCGAAGAACGACACGTCGTGCACCTCGAGACGCACATCACCGGATTCCACATATTCGTCGACGATCTGCGGTAGCGTCTCGGTGCTGAAGGCGGCGCAGAAGGGGCACCGCATATCCGTCCACTGCACGAGCACGACCGGAGCGTCGACATCGCCGATCGCCATCGGGTCGCCCTCCTGCCGCTTCACGAACGGGTACTCCGCCGGGGCCTGCGTCGGCTCCGCGGGAGTCGCACTCGACGACGGGCTCGACGAGGCTTCCGGTGACGGCGCCGCGACCTCCTCGGCGGGCAGCGGCGCGCGCCCGCGGTCGGAGGTGAGTTGCCCCACCAACACGACGGCGAGGAACGCGAGCACGACCACGCCCACGAGGATCAGTGTCCGTCTCGTCGGCGATCCCGTTCGCCGAGGTGCCGAGGTTTGTGCGCTATCGCCTGTCATGCAACTAGGATACAAGATGGGTACTAGCCGCTCGCTCCGGCTTCGACCCGCATCGAACCTTGTGCCGGAAGCAGGACATGACCACCTCCAGTGCGGCGGAACGCGCCTACGAAACCATCAGAGACGACATCCTCACGGGCCGGCACCGGCCCGGCGCGATGCTCGGTGAGGCCGCGCTCGCGGCCGCGCTCGGCGTGAGCCGCACTCCCGTTCGCGCCGCGCTCGTGCGCCTACAGGACGAGGGCTGGATCGAGATCTATCCGAAGCGCGGCGCACTCGTTCAAGGCCTCTCCCCGAAGCAGGCCGCCGAACACGCTGACGCGCGGCTCATCCTTGAGACGACCGCGATCGGCCGGGTGTCGACGGCGCAGCGCGACGGGTACGCCGACGCGCTCGACGAGTCGATCGCACACCAGGTCGAGGCGTTCCGCGCATCGGACGTCAGGTCGTTCATCGATCTGACGCTCGCGTTCCACCGCGGTTTCGTGCGCGCCGCGCAGAGCGACGTCCTGCTCGAGCTCTACGACCGCCTCGCCGACCGACACCGCTATCTGCTCTTCGCGCTCGGCGACGGCCTGCTCGAGCGGTGCGAGGAGATCATCGCCGAGCACCGGGAACTCACCTCGTGTCTGCGCACGGGGGACGCGCGAGGCTTCGCGACGGCCCTGCGCGATCACATCGGCGAGACGGCGCACGTCGACACCCCGGATCCGTCGCTCACCGGCCTCTTCGCGGTTGCGGACGGTGCGGGTCGATGACCGCGATCATGCCCGACGACGCGGCACTCCAGCGCCGCACGATGATCGTGCTCGCCATCACGCAGGTGGTCGGCACGGTCGGCGTCGGGATCGCCCCGTCGATCGGGGTGCTGTTGGCCGGCGAGGTCACTCAGAACGAGGCGTGGGCAGGCTTGGCCCGCACCGCGAGCACCCTCGGCGCCGCCCTCATCGGCCTTCCGCTCGGATCCCTCGCCGCGCGTCGCGGGCGCCGCGTCGCGCTCGCGAGCGGATGGTGGCTCGCCGCGCTCGGTGCCTCACTCCTCGTCCTCTCGGCGCAGTGGAGCGAGCCGATCACGCTGTTCGTCGGACTGCTCGCAATCGGTGCGGGAAGCGCGGCGAGTCTGCAATCACGCTTCGCCGCGACCGACCTCGCGGATCCGCGACACCGAGGGCGCTCGCTCGCCCTCATCGTGTGGGTCGGCACGATCGGCAGCGTGCTCGGTCCCAACCTGGGCGCACCCGGTGCGCTCGTCGGGCGCGTGACGGGCCTCACGACGTTCGCGGCGGCCTTCCTCATCGCTGCGGCGTGTCTCGCACTCGCGGGCTCGCTCGTGTTCGCGCTACTGCGGCCGGATCCCCTGCTGCACCGGCAGGGTGCCGGCGCCGGGCCCGCAGGGGCCCGGCCGCGCGGGCCGCGTTTCACCGCCGTGTTCGCAGAGATCCGTCGCAATCCGTCCGCCCGTCTGGCGGTCATCGCGATCGTGACGGCGCAGATCGTGATGGTCGCCGTGATGACGATGACACCCGTGCACATCGAGCACGAGGGTGGGTCGATCAACGTGATCGGCATCACGATCAGCCTGCACATCCTGGGCATGTACGCACTCTCGCCCCTCGTGGGCGTCGTGGCCGATCGCCTGGGCGCGCGCGTCGCAATGGCGATCGGCATCGTGCTCCTCGCTGCCTCGCTCGGCGTCGGAGCGCTCCATCCTCACGATATGGGCTGGGTCATGACGTCGTTGATCCTGCTCGGGCTCGGCTGGTCGTTCGTGAACATCGCCGGATCCGCGCTCTTCAGCGCCGCTGTGTCCGACACGACCCGCGCCGCGTCCCAGGGCGGCATCGACGCTCTCTCGAACCTCTGCGGCGCGACGGCGGCCTTCGCCGCCGGGCCCCTGCTCGCGGTCACGAGTTTCTCGACGCTGTCGCTCATCGCGGCCGTCGTGCTCGTGCCGCTCACGGCGCTGCTCGCGACGACCACCGCGCGAAAGGGCCG
>Ga0308157_10006015_pt1 | contig 14772 bp, 11 predicted proteins | sample PhyBR1_FD_201035 | JGI IMG/M metagenome (GOLD analysis project Ga0308157, IMG submission 201035) | Phyllosphere microbial communities from UC Gill Tract Community Farm, Albany, California, United States - DLSLB.R1 | ecosystem: Host-associated > Plants > Phyllosphere > Unclassified | place: USA...
ATCGACGACAACTACGCCGAATAAGCCCCCTTTTCCACAAGAAAACGAAACCAGGAAATCAGCCAAATGGCCACCGAAGTCAAAGTACCGGTACTGCCCGAATCCGTCTCCGACGCCACCATCGCCACCTGGCACAAGAAGGCTGGCGAGGCCGTCAAGCGTGATGAGAACCTGCTCGACCTGGAAACCGACAAGGTCGTGTTGGAAGTACCGGCGCCGGTTGATGGCGTGCTGAAGGAAATCAAGTTCCAGGAAGGCGACACCGTCACCTCGAGCCAGATCCTGGCGATCATCGAGGAAGGCGCGGTTGCCGCTGCCGCCCCGGCCGCTGCTGCCGAGACACCGAAGGCTGCTGCCCCGGCCGCCGCCGCTCCGGCTGCTGCCGCTGCACCGGCCCCGGCTGCCAAGTCGGCCGCCGACGCCCTGCCCCCGGGCGCCCGCTTCTCGGCCATCACCGAAGGCGTGAACCCGGCTGACGTGTCCGGCACCGGCCGTCATGGCGCCGTGACCAAGGAAGACATCGTCAATTTCGCCCGCAACGGCGGCGTCGGCAAGGCCGGCGGTGCACGTCCGGAAGAACGCGTGCCGATGACCCGCATGCGCAAGCGCATTGCCGAGCGTCTGATGCAGTCGAAGAACTCGACCGCCATGCTGACCACCTTCAACGAAGTCAACCTGTCCAAGGTCTCGGCTGCGCGCAAGGAACTGCAGGAAGAGTTCGTCAAGGCCCACGGCATCAAGCTGGGCTTCATGAGCTTCTTCGTGAAGGCTGCCGCCAACGCACTGCAGCGCTTCCCGCTGGTCAATGCCTCGATCGATGGTGACGACATCATCTATCACGGCTACTCGGACATCTCGATCGCCGTGTCCACCGACAAGGGTCTGGTGACCCCGGTGCTGCGCAACGTCGAGCGCATGTCGTTCGCCGACATCGAGAAGGCCATTGCCGACTACGCCAAGAAGGCCCGTGACGGCAAGCTGTCGCTGGAAGAACTGCAGGGCGGCACCTTCACCGTGACCAACGGTGGCACCTTCGGCTCGCTGATGTCGACCCCGATCGTCAACCCGCCGCAGAGCGCCATCCTCGGCATGCACGCCATCAAGGACCGTCCGATCGCCGAGAACGGCCAGATCGTGATCGCCCCGATGATGTACCTGGCCATGTCCTATGACCACCGCATCATCGACGGCAAGGATTCGGTGCAGTTCTTGGTGGACATCAAGAACCAGCTGGAAAACCCGGGCCGCATGCTGTTCGGTCTGTAATTGCTCCGAGCCCCTCTCCCGCACGCGGGAGAGGGGTTGGGGTGAGGGCAAGCCTCACCCGCACCCTCATCCGGCGCTACGCGCCACCTTCTCCCGGCGGGAGAAGGGACAGGCAACAAGGAATCTCAAATGGCTGAACAATTCGACGTCGTCGTCATCGGTGCTGGTCCGGCCGGCTACCACGCTGCCATCCGCGCCGCACAGCTGGGCCTGAAGACCGCCTGCATCGACGCAGCGCTGGGCAAGGACGGCAAGCCGGCCCTTGGCGGCACCTGCCTGCGCGTGGGCTGCATCCCGTCCAAGGCGCTGCTGGACTCCTCGCGCCAGTACTGGAACATGGGCCACATCTTCGATCAGCACGGCATCAGCTTCAACGACGCCAAGATCGACGTGAACAAGATGGTCGGCCGCAAGGACGCCATCGTGAAGCAGTTCACCGGCGGCATCGCCCAGTTGTTCAAGGCCAACAAGGTCGCCACCTACTACGGCTTCGGCCAGCTGCAGGCCGGCAACGTGGTCAAGGTCAAGCAGCACGACGGTTCGGAAGTCGAGCTCAAGGGCACCAACGTCATCATCGCCGCCGGTTCGGATTCGATCGAACTGCCGTTCGCCAAGTTTGACGGCAAGCACATCGTCGACAACGTCGGCGCCCTGGACTTCACCGAAGTGCCGAAGCGCCTGGCCGTGATCGGCGCCGGTGTGATCGGCCTGGAACTGGGCAGCGTGTGGAAGCGCCTGGGTTCGGACGTCACCATCCTGGAAGCACTGCCGGATTTCCTGGCTGCTGCCGATGCTGAAGTCGCCAAGGTTGCCGCCAAGGAATTCAAGAAGCAGGGCCTGAACATCCTGCTCAACGCCAAGGTCTCCAAGACCGAGATCAAGGGCGAAGAAGTCATCGTCAGCTACACCGATGCCGAAGGCGAGAAGAGCCTGACCGTCGACAAGCTGCTGGTGGCCGTCGGCCGTCGCGCTGCCAGCAAGGGCCTGTTGGCCGATGGCACCGGCGTGCAGATCAACGAGCGCGGCCAGATCGTGGTCGACGACCATTGCCACACCGGCGTCGATGGCGTGTGGGCGGTGGGTGACTGCGTGCGCGGCCCGATGCTGGCCCACAAGGGCTTTGAAGAAGGCGTCGCCGTGGCTGAACTGATCGCTGGCCTGCCGGGCCACGTCAACTTCGACACCATCCCGTGGGTCATCTACACCGAGCCGGAACTCGCATGGGTCGGCAAGACCGAAGCCCAGCTCAAGGCCGAGGGCATCCCGTACAAGGCCGGCAGCTTCCCGTTCGCCGCCAACGGCCGCGCCGTTGCCATGGTGGAGCCGGCTGGCTTCGTCAAGGTGCTGGCTCACGCCGAAACCGACCGCGTGCTTGGCATGCACCTGGTTGGCGCCAATGTCTCCGAGCTGGTGCACGAAGGTGTGCTGACCATGGAGTTCAGCGGCTCGTCCGATGACCTGGCACGCATCTGCCACGCTCACCCGTCGCTGTCCGAGGCAGTGCACGACGCGGCGATGGCAGTGACCAAGCGCGCCATCCACAAGGCCAACTAAGCTCCACGGCCTGTGACCTGAAGGCTCCGCCAAGGCGGAGCCTTCTTGCTTTTGTAGTCCACGGTCTGCGTGCGCATTCATTGGCAGCAGAACGACCACCTCTTCCCATCCATCAGGAACAACACATGAAGTCCATCTGCGTCTATTGCGGCTCCAACCCTGGCGCCAAGCCCATCTACGTCGAACGCGCCACCGAACTGGGCACGCGCATCGCCAACGAAGGCCTGCGTCTGGTCTATGGCGGCGGCCGCACCGGCCTGATGGGCGCGGTGGCCGATGGCGTGCTGGCAGCAGGTGGCGAAGTCACCGGCGTGATCCCGCAGCACCTGGTGGACATGGAGGTGGCGCACAAGGGCGTGACCTCGCTGGAGATCGTCGGCTCGATGCATGAGCGCAAGTCGCGCATGTTCGACCTGTCCGATGCCTTCGTCGCCCTGCCCGGCGGTTTCGGTACCGCCGAGGAGATCTTCGAGATGCTGACCTGGCGCCAGCTCGGCATCGGCCACAAGCCCTGCGCCTTCCTCGACATCGACGGTTTCTACCAGCCGCTGATCGGCATGATCGACACCATGGTCAGCGAGCGCTTCCTGCACCCGGAGCAGCGCGAAGACCTGTGGTACGGCGACGACGCCACGCAGATGCTTGAGTGGATGCGCAACTACTCGCCGGCGCAGGCCGACAAGTGGTTCGACGAGAAGAAGCGCAACGCGCTGCGTTGAGGCAGCGGCGGTCTTTTTGCAGGAGTGGCGTGAGCCGCGAGGCTCACGCCACGAACAGATCGCCAGTCTTCCAAGCAAGGTCCACTGCGCGTCATGCAATCGCAACTGGTGCGCAACGGAACCAATTCCAGCTTCGCGGCTGACGCCGCTCCTACAAAGCCGACGCTTAGGCGTGCTGCAGGGTCTGTTCGCGCGCGGCCGGGTAACCCAACAGGTAACCCTGGCCGAAGTTGCAGCCCAGTTCCTTCAGCGTCTGCAGCTGCCGCTCGTTCTCGATGCCCTCGCCTATCGTCTCGATGCCCAGCGTGCGCGCAAGCGACAGCACGCCTTCCACCAGGGTAAGGGTGCTGTTGCCGCTTTCATCGTGCAGGCCGGCAACGAAACTACGGTCCACCTTCAGCGCGCTGATCGGGAAGCGATGCAGATAGGACAGCGCCGAATAGCCGGTACCGAAGTCATCCAGCTGCACCACCACGCCGCGCTCACGCAGCTGGTGCAAAGCGCGCAGGGTGCGCGGCTCGTCGTCGAGCAGGGCCATCTCGGTGATCTCCACCCGCAGCCGCTCCGGGTCAGCGCCCGCAGCATCCAGCATTCCCAGCAAACGCGGCGCGAACTCAGCCGAACGGAAATGCCGCGGCGACACGTTCACCGAAATGTAGCCAACCACCGACGCCGCCATGTCCTGCATTACCTGCTCGTAGATCTGCCAATCCACCTGCTCGATCAGGCCGCTCTCTTCGCCCAGCGATAGAAACTCCCCCGGCACCAGCACACCGCGCCGCTCGTGCTGCCAGCGCAACAGCGCTTCGTGACCGACCACCTTGCCATCAAGCAGGGACACGATGGGCTGGTAATACGGCAGGAAATCACGCTTCTTGATCGCCCTTCGCAGGTCCGCCTCCAGCTCCAGGCTGCGCATGGCCTCGTCGTGCATCGCACCGTCGAACATCACGCAACGGTCCTGGCCCTTGAGCTTGGCCCGGTACATGGCCGCATCCGCGTCGCGCAGCAGGTCCGCGCCAGAGGTATAGCGCGCATCCCATACCGCGATTCCGATACTGCCGGAGGGGAACAGCTCGCGCCCGTCCACCCACATCGGCGCTTCCAACGCCCTGAGCAGACGCCGTCCCAGGTCCATCGCCGCATTCGAACCGCGATCAGAGTGCACAAGCAGCGCGAATTCATCGCCACCCAGCCGCGCCACCACGTCATCACCACGGACCAGGCCCACCAGTCGGCGCGCGACCTCAACCAGCATCTGGTCGCCGGCGGCATGACCAATACTGTCGTTGACCCACTTGAAGCGATCCAGGTCCAGGAACAGCAGGGCGAAGTTCGGGGCGATACCCAGCTCCGCGTTCTCGATCGCACGTTCCAGTCGATCCTGCAGGTGCAGGCGATTCGGCAGCCCGGTCAGCACGTCATGCATCGCAAGGTGGGTCAGGCGCTGCTCGGCACGCATGCGTTCGCCAATCTGCCCAAGCAGCTTCTGATTCACCTCGCCGAGCTCACGGGTACGCTCGGTGACCCGCAGCTCCAGGTCGGCATGGGCCTGCACCAGGCGCTGTTGATCGCGCTGGCGGGCAAGGCTGTTGCCGATCGCGCGTGCAACAAATACCAACAGGCGTTGATCATCGGCGGTGAATACGACCTCCGGGTTGTAGCTCTGCACCGCGATGACGCCTACCACTTCCTCATCACTGAACAAGGGCACGCCCAACCAGCATTGCGACTTGGCCCCGAATTCCTTCAAGGTGCCAGCCACGATCAACTTGTCGATACCCGCCCGCGTCAGCAACACCGGCTCGCGGCGTTGCAGCGCGTACTCGGTCAAGCCGTCACTGAAAATCCGGGTCGCGCGTTCACGGTTGTAGCGATCGACGGAATAGACGAACTCGATGCCGGTCGCATCCGGGGTCACCATCGCCACGTAGAAATTGCTGGCATCCAGCAACCGGCCGATGATCTCGTGTACCTGGGCGTAGAAATCGCCGGTGGCCTTGCCGCTCATCGCCAGCTCGGAGATGTTGAACAACGCCGCCTGCAGCAGTTCCGCGCGTCGGCGCTCGATGATCTCGCCCTGCAGGTGGTCGTTGATACGCTCCAGATCCTGCGTGCGCTGCCAGACCCGCTGTTCCAGCTGCGCGTGCGCCTGATGCCGATCCATCGCGGTAAGGATGTGCTTGGCGACAAAGTTCAGCAGTGCCAGCTCTTCCTCGCCATAGCAGGCATCGGCGACATAACTCTGCACCACGATCGCACCGCAGACCCGGTTGTCCCGCCACATCGGCACACCCAGCCAGTCGGTGCTCTCCTCGCCCTCCGACACCTCGTAAGGCTGTTCCAGATATTTGGCCAGCTCACGCGACGGCCCGCTCAGTGCCCGACCATTGCGCAACACCGCGAAGGTCAGACTGGCCGGCATTTCCTCGTAGCTGTAGCGACGCCCGGGGTCAGGCAGATAGCTGTCATGGGTATCAACGAAATACAGGAATTCCAGGCTCTGCTGGTTTTCATCACACTCGACGATGTAGCAGTTCTCCGCATACATCAGCGAACCGAGGATGCGATGGAAATGCGCCATCATCTCGGTCATCGCCAGGTCGGCGCCGGCCAGATCGGCAATTTCGAACAAGGCTTTCTGCAGTTGCTTGGAGCGCTGCAGTTCTTCAATCTGGATACGCTGGCGCATCAGCTCCATGGCCGAGCAGATCAACACCCGCGCCGTGCCCTCCCATGCTTCACGGCGCGCCGCCGGCAGCGCCTGTTCGGGATCGATCAGCAGCACATAATCCGCGTCGCTGTCGTGACTCCATTCCAGCAGGTGGACAGAGGCAGGAAGGCCCTCCTTGTTGCCCGCCAGGCAATCACGAGCGAGCTGGCGCAGGCCATCGCCCGAAGCCGGGGAACTGCAGCTACCCTCGCCAAGCGAACCATCGCGCCACGCCAGCGCAACCGTGCTGACGGGGGGCAACAAGCTCTGCAATGTTCCTACCACGTTGGTGACCGGCGAAATTGTATCGGCGCGCTGGGTTTCTGCCTTCGCGTCAAGCTCGCTATACGACATGTATCCGTTCTCTCTGGGTTCCGGTCGCCCGGAACTCCCCCCTGATTCCCCAGCATACCTTCAGCAGCGGTCAAGAGCAGTGTGTCGCAAAAAAAAGATTGTCTTTCACGATTATGAATGAGCGACTTTCCGACAGCTCATCGAACTAGGCAGAACCCAGCCCAACCACTACGCTTGGCGGGTGGATACCGCTGTCCAAACCCCTACCGACGAAGTGCTGATGTTGGCCTATGCCGACGGCGACAGCGATGCGTTCTCCGAGCTCTATGCCCGGCATCGCGCGCGGCTGTTCCACTATCTGCTGGGCCAGCTGCGTGACCGGCCCTTGGCCGAGGAACTGTTCCAGGACGTCTGGCAGAAGATGATCAATGCCCGCGCTGGCTGGAAGCCCGACGCCGCCTTCGCCACCTGGCTGTTCCGCATCGCCCACAACCGACTCAACGATCATTGGCGGGCCGCCCGCCATCGCCCGGCAGCGCCGGAAGACGCCGACGAGCGAACCGCGCGCCTGGCCGACAACTGCACCCCGGAGCTGCTGGCTGACGAACAGGCCCAGCGCCTGCAACTGCGCCAGGCCTTGGCCGAGTTGCCGCCGGAACAACAGGAAGTCGTGATCCTGCGACTGGAACAGGAACTCAGCCTGGAGGAGATCGGGCAGATCACCGGCGTTGGCCGGGAAACCGTCAAGTCGCGGCTGCGCTATGCGATGGACAAGCTGCGCGCGAGGTTGAGCGAATGAACACTCCAGACATGCTGACCCCTGAAGAGCGCGAGCTGGCCAGGCTGCTGGGCCGTCCCGGCGCCGGCACAGCCACCCCCAGCGCACAGCTGGACGCCCGGATCATGGACTTGGCCCGCGCCAAGACGCAGACGCAGCCTCAGTCAGAACAAACCCAAACAGACACCCAGACCCGGCAACGCACCACGGCATCCGCATCGCAGCGCCGCGGCTGGGGTCGCCGGCGCGGCCTGGTGTCTTCACTGGCCGTGGCCGCGTCACTGGTATTGGTGGTTGGCCTGGCCTGGCAACTGCGCCCGCTGACACCGCCGCAACCGGCGATGCAACACGCCGAGATGTCCGCGCCCGCGGCAGCGCCAATGGCCGCTGATATCGCCGCCGAGGTCGCTGCGGCACCCGCAGCCCCGACCCAGGTTGCCGAGGATGCCGCCGCAGCGGCTGTGCCGCAGGCCCGATCCATCGTCAACGCGAAGGCGTCCAGCGCTGGCGCCGCACAGCCAGATGCTGCGCACAAGGACAAGGCCAGCGCCATCGAGCAGCCCGCTACCAGCAATGCAGGGCAATCGCCGCGCGCCTTCTCCGCTACACCGGTCATTGTCCCGCCCGCCCCGCCGGCTCCTCCAGCACCCATGATGGCGCCTGCGCCGATGGCTGCACCGGTTCGAGCCGAACAGGCCGGCTCCGCCGACGCCGGGCAGGACGGTTTCTATCTGAGCGAAACGGCACCCGCTCCCGCACGTGCTGCACCGCCCCGGCTGACATCCACCGGCTCCACCCCGATTCCACATGCTGGCGCCAAGACAGTCAGCAAGGCAGCCGAGGCACGTCGCCAACGTGCGGAAGCGATCGCCGCCGACAGCACACCCGATATCGAGGCCGACGCCACGCTGTCGCGTCACCAATGGATAAAGCGCATCCGCGAACGCCACGAAGCCGGTGATCTGGACGGTGCAAAGGCCAGCCTGCGGCGCTTCGCACATGACTACCCGGAAGCGCGCATTCCGCGCGATCTGCGCCCGCTGCTCAAGGATTGAGCTGCATCAGCTACCGCTTTGCAGCGCTGCCACTAGAATGACGGCAATGCTCGACACTCTCGCCGCACCCGCCAGCCACGAGCTGGAGATCAAACACAGCCGCTTCCTCGCGCAGGCAGCGCCGATCAGCGATGCCGCCGCAGCGCTGGCATTCATCCAATCGGTGTCGGATGTCGACGCCACCCACAACTGCTGGGCCTACCGGCACGGCAATGACTATCGCTCCAGTGACGACGGCGAGCCGGCAGGCACCGCTGGACGCCCGATTCTCGCAGCGATAGATGGTCAGGGTTACGACCGCATCGCTGTTGTGGTGACGCGCTGGTACGGCGGCATCAAGCTCGGTGCAGGTGGCCTGGTCCGGGCCTATGGCGGCACTGCCGCCGAATGCCTGCGACTGGCTCAGCGCAGTCCCTTGGTGCCGATGACCGAGCGCATCCTGCAATGCGGTTTTGAAGACATGGGCATCGTGCACACCCTGCTCGGCACTGCCGGGGCCGAGAAACTTGAAGAACACTTCCTGCCCGAAGGCCTGCGCCTGCATGTGCGCCTGCCGGCAGACCAGATCGATGCGCTGGCACTGCGCCTGCGCGACGCCACCCGCGACCGCCTACGCCTGAGCGAACCCGTCGACAATGACTGAAGCCCCTTCCACACCGCCGCAACGCAAGCTGCAGAAGCTCGGCAGCCTGAAAACCCTGTGGCCATTCGTGCGCCGTCACGCCGGCCTGTTCACCGCGTGGCTGGTCGCACTGGCAGTGTCCTCGACGGCAACCTTGAGCCTGCCGATGGCGGTCAAGCAGATGATCGACCACGGTTTCTCCGGTGGTGGCGAGATCAACCGTGCCTTCCTGCTGCTGTTCATCGTCGCGGTGGTACTTGCCTTGGCCACCGCCGCACGTTTTTTCTTCGTCTCGCTGCTGGGCGAAAAAGTCGTCGCCGACCTGCGCGGCAAACTCTATGCGCACCTGATCGGGCTGGATGCCGGCTTCCACGACCGCACCCGCAGCGGCGAGCTGGTATCGCGGCTGACCGCCGACAGCGAACTGCTGCGCAGCGTGATCGGCTCGACCATGTCGGTGGCACTGCGCAGCAGCGTCACCGTGGTCGGCGCGATGGTGATGCTGTTCGTCACCAGTCCACACCTGGCGGTGTACTCGCTGATCGGTATTCCGCTGGCGGTACTGCCGATCGTGCTGGGCGCGCGCCAGTTGCAGAAAATCTCCCGTGCCAGCCAGGACCGCGTCGCCGACGCCAATGCCCTGGCCTCGGAAACGCTCGGCGCGGTGCGTACGGTGCAGGCGCATGCCCGCGAACCCTACGAGCGTGGCCGCTTCGAGGCCGCGCTGGACATCTCCGTGGCCACCGCGAAGCGCCGCATCCGCACCCAGTCCTTCGTGACCGCCATCGCCATCGTGCTGGTGTTCGGCGCCATCGTTGCGGTGCTATGGTCGGGCGCGCACGACGTCGTTGACGGTCGCATGACGGCAGGTACGCTTGGCCAGTTCGTGCTGTACGCCTTGATCGGCGGCGGCTCGGTCGGCGCTTTGGCCGAAGTCTGGAACGAACTGCAGCGCGCCTCCGGCGGCATGGGCCGGATTGGTGAACTGCTGGCGGAGAGTCCGCAGATCACCGCACCCGCACAGCCGCAATCGCTGCCCTCGCCGGTTCGCGGGGAAATCCGCTTCGAGCATGTGTCGTTCCATTACCCGCAGCGCCCGGATCAGCCGGCGCTGGATGATTTCAGCCTGACCGTGGCGCCGGGGGAAACCGTGGCCCTGGTCGGCCCATCCGGCGCCGGCAAAAGCACCGTGTTGTCGCTGCTGCTGCGCTTCCATGATCCGGACAGCGGTGATCTGCGTCTGGACGGCGTCGACCTGCGCGAGGTTGATCCGGCACAGCTGCGCCAGAGCATTGCGCTGGTGCCACAACAGCCGGCCCTATTTGCCGCCAGCGCCGCCGACAACATCCGTTATGGTCGGCTCGAAGCCAGCGACGAGGAAGTTCGCGCCGCCGCGCGGTCAGCCGAGGCCGATGACTTCCTGATGCAGTTGCCGGAAGGCTATGCCAGTGACCTGGGCGAACGTGGCGCGCGCCTGTCCGGCGGCCAGCAGCAACGCGTGGCCATTGCCCGCGCCCTGCTCAAGGACGCACCGGTACTGCTGCTGGACGAAGCGACCAGCGCACTGGATGCGCAAAGTGAACGTGCCGTGCAACAGGCGCTCGAACGTCTGATGGCCGGCCGCACCACGCTGGTCATCGCCCATCGGCTGGCAACGGTATTGAAGGCGGACCGCATCGTGGTGATGGACCACGGCCGCATCGTCGCGCAGGGCACGCATGCTGAACTGTTGGCACAGGATGGCCTGTATGCCGAGCTGGCACGGCTGCAATTCATAGATTGAGAACGCTGCGGTAACGCATCGCTAACAACGCCGGCGGCAAGCTCGCAGGGTGGTCGCATCGATGCACTGCGACCACCTTCCCAGCTTTGGAGGCGAGCTATGGCGTTCCGACAATTCCCCGCAACTACCCGTGATGGCGAGAGCTGCATCGTCATCGAGTTTCTTGATGAGCCCAGCAGCTCCGAGACCGGCAAGACGAACCGGCCACCCCGCTATGAGCTTGCCGATGGTCGACCACTGCTACGTCGTGGCAGCAACCTGTTCAGTGCCGACGGCGAAGTCAGCCTGTCGATGAACCAGCCCTACCGGGCCTGAGTCCCTGCTTCTGCAGCGCGCCGTGATCATTGCCGGCGCGCATCAGGAAGCCCCGCTGCTGGCTGCCCAGGCAATTCTGAATACGCTTTGCCGACCCGGCTACAGACTGCTCAATTTTTCACCAACCATCTTGACAGCCTTGTGCCCCAAGGGATTCCAGTGATTATCCACATGCTTGCACACACACCGCTGTGGATTAAGTCGCAGCCAGTGAGACGCCAATAGGCTTGCGCCCCCTCCCTTTTGCGCAGCAAAGGGGATGGTTGGGGAGGGGTGCTTTGGGGCCGTTGCCGTTGCAGTAGCTCTTGCTGCTGCTGGCTCACGAGCTTCGCGGCTTACGCCGCTCCTACAAGGTCGGGGATTCTGTGGCAGCGACGCCCTCACCGCTCCAGCACCCGGCCTATGCCACTGCTATTGATCTCATCGCTGGCGGCCGAAATCACTTCAGGTGCATACGCCTGCACGAAGCCCATCCGGAAATGCACTTCACCACTCGGTGTACGCGAGGAGTGAATCGAGGCCAGGCTGATGCCATGCCGCTCGAATACATGCAGCAGCTCACGCAATGAACCGGCGCGGTCCTCCGGCAGATGCACGCTCATCGCACGCTGGTCAGTCAGGTCCGCCAGCAGGTAACCAACCCGCTCGAAGCTGTAATTGCCATCGCGCAAAGTCTGCTCATCCACCGCGGCCTTGTTATCGGCCAGATACTGCGTCCGGAACGCCGCACGCGCGGCATCATCGCCCTGCCCCACCAGACCGCGCAGCTGCTGCAGCTGCTGCAACAGGTGATCCAATACCTCGCCAGCGTGCGGATTACCGAACTGGATGTCTTCGTAGATCGCCGGGTTCAACGACAGGATGCGCGAGATCACCGCCGCATCCAGTTCAAATGCAGCCGAGCGATACGGCATCAATTCGCTCAGCGTGCCCAGCATCGGTGCGTATTCGCGCAGCACGCCGGCCTGGGCCAGATGCGTGGCATGCACCATCGCCTGCACCAGCGCCATCACCCGGTCGTGGTGCTCGGCAGTGCCGCGCACGCATTCGGCCTGCAGGGCGCTGCACAGTTCATCCAGCCACGCCTGCCACTGCGCATCCAGCCGCGCTTCGCAGACCACCATGACCCTGCCCTTCAAGGTCGGCGCCTTGGGCGGTGCGGTCATCGGGTGCAGGCCAGCGACCGACGCCTGCGATTCCAGCATCGCCGCCACCGGCTCAGCCTTGATCGAGGTAACGTCCAGCCACAGTTTGCCGCGCTCACGTCCGGCTGATTGGCGGATGTAGTCACGGATCAATGCGGGCGTGTGCCGGATCGGCGCCGAGAACAGCAGCACATCGGCCTGTTCCAGCAACTGCTCCGGGGTCTGCGAGTCCGCATCGACAGGATCGTGGCCGATCACCTGCAAACCCATGCGCGATTCGAAGAAGCCACGCAGCCAACGTCCAAAGGCACCGCCGCTGCCGACGATGCCGATGACTGGACGCAGACTCACGCCAGACGCTCGGCGCGGAAGCGGTACGGGGTCCCCAATGCAGCTGGAGCGGCCGCCAACACGTCAAACTCTTCCACGCCAGTAGCCAGCGTTGCTTCCAGCGCAGCGTGCACGCCAGCGATGGCGCGGCTCACGCCATCCTCGAAACTATGGCCCTTGAGCAGGAAGGCGACCAGCAGCGACATCAGCACATCACCGGTACCGGCCACATCCACCGGAAGATGCGGCGAGGTCCAACGCCAGATCTGTTCGCGGCCGATGGCCAAGGTCACCAGCTCGCCCGGATCACCGGACACCGAATGCGCGATCACCCACTCCGGGCCGCGCTCCAACAGCTTGCGCGATGCAGCGATGGCGTCGTCCTGTTCGAGCGCCGGCATGCCGGTCAAACGACCCAGCTCGAAGGCGTTCGGCGTGACCAACCAGGCATGTGGCAGCAGGCGTTCGATGAAGATCTTTTCCAGCCCCGGCTCAACGTAAGGCCCGGTATGGGTGTCACCGATGACTGGATCCAGGCAGTAACGCAGGTTCGGCGATTGCGGCAGTACTTCATCCAGCCAATCAGCAAACGCGGCGCCATTGGCGACGCTACCGAAATAACCGGAAACCAAGGCACCGGCGCGTTGCGGCAAGCCCCGTTCGGTTGCGCCCTGCAGCAGTTCCGCAAACCAGTCTGCAGGCAGCACGCGGCCGTGCAGCGTCGCGTAGAACGGCGCGTTGCTCAACAGCGTGGTGGGGATTTCGGCGACGCGCAGGCCCAGGGCACGCAACGGCGGAACTGCCGCGCTGTTGCCAGCATGGCCGTAGACCAATTGGGATTGCACGGAAATCACGTCCACCGGCGACGGCCCATCCGGGCGTTGCCGACGACCGTGCACGAGATGGCTATGGTCGACTTCGTTCATCGCCCTATTCTACGTCCGCAGTGCCAGATGCAGCTGCAAACGCTTGCGCGCGCAACCAATAGCAGATGGCATGACGAGGTAGTGCCGAGCCATGCTCGGCAGGGGCATTACCGGGAACGCCTCTGCCGAGCATGACTCGGCACTACAGGTGACATTTTCCCGGCAAGGCCAATGCCGAGCATGGCTCGGCACTACAGGTGACGCCTTAGGACTTCATGCGTTCCCAGAAGCCCTTTACACCGTCGATGAAGGTCGCCGACTTCGGTGAGTGCTTGCGCGCTTCTTCGCCGATGAACGTAGCTTCAAACTGCTCCAGCAACTTGCGCTGCTCGGCCGTCAGGTTGACCGGGGTTTCCACCACGACGCGGCAGTACAGGTCGCCTTCGGTACGGCTGCGCACCGACTTGACGCCCTTGCCGCGCAGGCGGAACAGCTTACCGGTCTGGGTCTCGGCCGGAATGCGGATCTCCGCCTCGCCGCCCAGGGTTGCGACACGGATAGCGTCGCCCAGCGCTGCCTGCGAGATACGCACCGGCACTTCGCAGTGCAGGTCGTCACCATCGCGGGTGAAGATCGCATGCTCGCGCACGCGCACTTCCACATACAGGTCGCCCGCCGGGGCACCGGCCGGGCCGGCTTCGCCTTCGCCCTGCAGGCGGATGCGGTCGCCGGTATCAACGCCTGCCGGCACCTTCACCGACAACACCTTGTCTTCCTCGACACGGCCATTGCCATGGCAGGTCTTGCACGGCTTGCTGATGATCTGACCGCGACCATCGCAGTTATGGCAGGCCTGCTGCATGGCGAAGATGCCACGCTGCACGCGCACCTGGCCGCGGCCACCGCAGACATTGCAGGTCTCAACCTTGCGGTCTTCCGAGCCACTGCCGTCGCAATCACCGCACTCGGCCAGGGTCGGAATCTCGATGCGGCGTTCAACGCCCGCCACCGCTTCTTCCAGGTCCAGCTCCATCACGTAGCCGATGTCGGCACCGCGACGCGGCTGACGCGGACCGCCACCACCTCCGCCAAAAATGTTGCCGAAGATGTCGCCGAAAATATCGTTCATGTCCGGACCACCCGGACCACCGCCGCCACCACCCATGCCGTGTTCGAACGCAGCGTGGCCGTGGGCGTCGTACATGCGCCGCTTATTGCCGTCGGACAGGGTTTCGTACGCCTCCTTGCACTCCTTGAAGGCAGCTTCAGCGGCAGCGTCGCCCGGGTTGCGGTCCGGGTGGTGCTTCATCGCGCAACGGCGATAGGCCTTCT
>Ga0308157_10006016_pt1 | contig 14769 bp, 16 predicted proteins | sample PhyBR1_FD_201035 | JGI IMG/M metagenome (GOLD analysis project Ga0308157, IMG submission 201035) | Phyllosphere microbial communities from UC Gill Tract Community Farm, Albany, California, United States - DLSLB.R1 | ecosystem: Host-associated > Plants > Phyllosphere > Unclassified | place: USA...
GCCGTCACCACGGCCCTGCGCGACGTCTACGGCATGGATCACCTGGTCGAGGAACTCGGCGTTCAATGAGCGAGCTGAGCTTGCGCCCTGCAGCGCCGGACGATGTTCCGGCGCTGCATCGTCTGATTGAAAGCGCCTATCGCGGGGACAGCGCCAAGGCGGGCTGGACCCATGAGGCCGACCTGCTGGGCGGCCAGCGCACGGATGAAGTTGAACTGCGCGACATCCTGGCCGACGCCTCGCGGATCATTCTGCTGGCTGAGGTCGAGGGCGGCCTGACCGGCTGCGTCCAGGTGGCGGATCAGGGCGAGGGGCTGGCCTACCTGGGCCTGCTGACCGTCGATCCGGCGCGTCAGGCGGGCGGTCTGGGCCGCCTGCTGATCGACGCGGCCGAGGCCGAAGCCGCCGCCCGCTTCGCCGCCACGCGCATGGAGATGACGGTCATCTGCCAACGCGCCGAACTGATCGCCTGGTACGAACGCCGGGGCTATCGCCTGACCGGAGAAACGCGGCCTTTCCCGCTCGACGACGAACGCTTCGGCCTGCCCCAGACGCGCGAGCTCGAGTTCGTGGTGCTCGAGAAGACGCTCTGACGTCCTTCTCCCCTTGTGGGAGAAGGTGGTCCGTCAGGACCGGATGAGGGGTGTTAGCGCGATGGCATGAAAAAGGGGCGCAGGTTGCGGAGGCTGAATTTCAACCCGCGTCGCCGACACCCCTCATCCGTCATGCTTCGCACGACACCTTCTCCCACAAGGGGAGAAGGAGAATTACAGATCCTGCATCTGCTTGCGGGCGGCGCTGAAATACTGCCAGCCGGTCCACAGGGTCACGATGGCGGCCAGCCAGATCAGGGTGTCGGAGAACCGCTGGAAGTATGGCAGATAGTCGAACGGCAGGCCCCAGCCGTCCCAGTTGCGGGCAAAAAGCTGGCAGCCTAGGGCAACCATCTGCAGCGTCGTCTTCCACTTGGCGGCCAGGGTGACGGGCAGGGTGATCCGCCCGGCCATCGTCTCGCGCAGGGCCGAGACAGCGAACTCGCGGAACAGGATCAGGCCGCAGGGAATGATGATCTGCTGCACTGAACCCGAGGTCAGCACGCCCAGCACGGCGCCGGTGACAAGGATCTTGTCCGCGATCGGGTCCAAAATCGCGCCCCAGCGCGTCTCGGCCTTCCAGCGGCGCGCCAGATACCCGTCGATCCAGTCGGTCGAGGCGGCGATGACGAAAATCCAGAACCCCGTCCGGTACATGGCGAACTGGTCGTCCGGGCTCAGCCAGATCGAGACGAAGGGAATACCGCTGGTCGCGCCCGCCAGCAGCAGGAACATGACGATCCCCGCCGCCAGACGCAGGCTGGTCAGAATATTGGGGATGGCTTTGTAGGCAGGGGCCATGACATCTTCCGTTGCAACACGCCGGGTGTGCCATGGTTCGCGGCCAGAGGCGAGGGCAGAGGCGAGGGCGCCGTCCTCAGTCCAGCCGCTCGAAACGCCCCGGCCCGGTCAGCTTGGACAGGATGCCCAGGGCGATGCCGAAGTGCAGACCGCTGAGCTTCAGTTCGCCCGCCGCCTCCTTCTCCGCGATCCAGGGGAAGGTGCGCAGATTGTCCAGCGACAGGCGCACCACGGCCTCCTCGGCCGCGCATTCGACCTGATCGGCGGGCAGCGTCTCGACCACGCGACGCACGGTCGGCGCGGCCTGCTCGACCCAGGGGGCGACGAAGTCCTGACAGTTGTCGGGCGAGCCCTTGAGCATGGCGGTGACACCGCCGCAGGAGGCGTGGCCCATGACGACGACATGCCGGACCTGCAGGACGTTGACGCCGAACTCCAGCGCCGCCGAGACGCCGTGCAGCTTGCCGTCGGGCTGATAGGGCGGAACCAGGTTGGCGACGTTGCGCACCACGAACAGTTCGCCCGGCGCCGTGTCGAAGATCAGGGCCGGATCGGCGCGACTGTCGGAACAGGCCACCACCAGGGTGTGCGGCTTCTGGCCGTTGGCGGCCAGGGCTTCGTATTCGGCATGTTCGGACGGCCACCGATTCTGGCGGAAGCGGTGATAGCCCTTGGTCAGTTCGTCGGTCATGACCTAGCCCTTAGACCCGCGACGGTTCGTCGCTCAACCCGAAAACGCCGCTGGCCGAAATGCGTCTGGTTCAGGACTTGTGAAAGAAGCCGTGGATGCGCTCGGCCAGGGCCTGGCTGACGCCGTCCACCTTGACCAGATCGGCGACCGAGGCCCGGCTGACCCCCTTGGCCGAGCCGAAGGCGTGCAGCAGGGCCTTCTTGCGCCCCGGCCCGACGCCCTCGATTTCGTCCAGCGGATTCTTCTTGATGTCCATGGAGCGGCGCTTGGCGTGGGCGCCGTTGGCGAAGCGGTGCGCCTCGTCCCGCAGGCGTTGCAGGTAGTAGAGCGCAGGGCTTTTCAGCGGCAGCATGAAGGGCGCCTTGCCCGGCATGAAGAACTTCTCCAGCCCCGCGTCGCGGTCCGGCCCCTTGGCCACCCCGACCACGGCGATGTCGTCGACGCCCAGATCGGCCATGACGGCCAGCACCTCGGCCAGCTGACCCGCTCCGCCGTCGATCAGCAGCAGATCGGGGCGTTCGACCGCCTCGCCGGCCTCCTCGTCCTTGACCAGTCGGCCGAAGCGGCGGCGCATGACCTCGCGCATCATGCCGTAGTCGTCGCCGGGCGTCAGGTCTTCGCCCTTGATGTTGAACTTGCGGTACTGGTTCTTGCGGAAGCCTTCGGGGCCGGCGACGATCATGCCGCCGACGGCGTTGGACCCCTGAATGTGGGCGTTGTCATAGACCTCGATCCGCTCGGGCCGGGCGTCCAGACCGAAGGCCTCGCACACCTCGTCCAGAATCTTCGACTGGGCCGAGTTCTCGGCCAGCTTGCGGCCCAGCGCCTCGCGGGCGTTGGTCAGGGCGTGGTCGACCAGACTGGCCTTGCCGCCGCGCTGGGGGCGGGCGATCTCGACCCGGTGTCCGGCCTTCATGCTGAAGGCCTCCTCCAGCAACTCCAGTTCGTGCGGGCGGACGTTGGACAGGATCAGGCGCGGGACCGGCTTGTCCTCATAGAACTGCCCCAGGAAGGCGGCGAGGATCTCCGGGTCGCTGTCGCTCTTGTCCACGCGTGGGAAATAGGCGCGGCCGCCCCAGTTCTGGCCCGCGCGATAGAAGAAGACCTGGACGCAGGCCTGACCGCCCTCGGAATGCAGGGCGAAGACGTCGGCCTCGGCCACTCCGTCGGCGTTGACGCTGCTCTCCATGGCGATGGCCGACAGGGCGCGGATGCGGTCGCGCACGCGGGCGGCGGTCTCGAAGTCCAGGTCGTCCGACGCCGCCTGCATCTCCTGCGATAGACGGCCGATGACCGCGCGCGACTTGCCGCGCAGGAACTGCTCCGCCTCGGTGACCAGATCGCCGTAGTCTTCGAGCGAGATCAGGCCGGTGCAGGGCGCCGAGCAGCGCTTGATCTGGTGCAGCATGCAGGGGCGGGTGCGCGTCTCGTAGACGCTGTCCGAACAGGACCGCAGCAGGAAGGCTTTCTGCAGGGTGTTCAGGGTGTGATTGACCGCCCAGGTCGAGGCGAAGGGGCCGAAATAGTCGCCGGGAATCGTATGGGCGCCGCGATGCTTGCGGATCTGGGGCGCGCGGTGGTCGCGGCGGATCATCAGTTCGGCGAAGGACTTGTCATCGCGCAGCACCACGTTGAAGCGCGGCTTCAGCTTCTTGATGAAGTTGGATTCGAGCAGCAGGGCCTCGGTCTCGGACGCCGTGACCACCAGCTCCATCGAGCGGGTCAGGCTGACCATCAGGCCGATGCGCTGGGTGTGGAAGCGGCCTTGCGCGTACTGGACAACCCGCTTCTTCAGCGACTTGGCCTTGCCGACATAAAGGCAGGCGCCGTCCTCGCCGTACATCCGATAGACGCCGGGCTTGTCGGGCGCGCGCCGGGCCTCGTCCGCGATCAACTCGGCGGCCTGAAGCGGAAGGGCGTTCGCCTGCGAGTCGGGCGTCTCCGGGATGTCGGGCGTCGGGTCGGTCATCAGGCGGGATATAGGCTCAGCCGCGCCGGACCAGAAGCACCCCGCCGATCACCAGCAGCACGCCGGCGATGCGCGTCAGGCTGATCGGCTGCTGCGGCACGCCCATGACGCCGAAATGATCGAGAATCAGGCTCAACGCCAGCTGGCCCGCGACCATCAGGGTGATGGTCAGCGCCACGCCGATCTTGGGCACGCCCCAGGCGGCGGCCACCACGAAGACGCAGCCGTAGAGCCCGCCCAGCCAGGCCCAGGCAGGCAGGGCCTTCATCGCCTGCACGTCCGGCCGCGCCTGCAGGGTCACGGCGACGAGAGCCAGGGCGACGGTTCCCACGGCGAAGGAGACGAGCGCCGCATTGACCGGCGAGCCGACGGCGCTGGCCAGTCGCGCATTGGTCGGTCCCTGCAGGGCGGTGGCGGCGCCGCCCAGGATCATGGCCAGCAGGGCGAGGACGGGAAGCTGCATCGATGGTCTCACCAGTTCGGATCGGGGGCGGCGCCGCCGAAGATCTCGGCCAGACGGTCGCGAGTGGCGCGGGTCGTGTCTTCGGGCAGGGCGTCCGGACGGAACCAGCCGATCTCGGCGATCTCGCCGTGGCTGGTCCGCTCGGTCATGTCGAAGGCGTCGATGCGGAAGACCAGGACGTGATCCCCCGGAAAGAAGCGTTCGTTGGAGTGGACCGACAGCAGGCGCGGCTCGCCCCTCACGATCAGCCCCGCCTCCTCGCGCAGTTCGCGGATGACGGCGGCCTGGGTGGTCTCGCCCTTGTCCACTCCGCCGCCGGGCAGCCACCAGCCCTCCAGATAGGTGTGTTTGACCAGAAGCACCCGGCCTTCGTCATCGACCGCCACGCCGCGCACGCCCAGCGTCATGCCTCGGCTCATCCGCGACCAGGCGAAGAACAGCGGACGGGTGAAGGGTTCGATGCGGGTGCGCCAGTTCGCCATGCGCGAACGATAGGCTGTCGTCGGGCGGCTTGAACAGGGGCGCGCTTGCCCCTATTCGGGGACAAAATCAGGAGACCCATCATGCTGGCCATCGCCATCATCTTCGCCTTCATCGCCGTCATCGCCGCCTTCAACTACTTCGAGTTCGGCCGGGTTGACTGACTTCAGGTCGGCTGACGCCTCGTCTCGAGGCGTGGCGCTGGTCACCGCCGCCTCGCGCCGGATTGGGGCGGTGCTGGCGAAGGCGGCGGCCCAGGCGGGCTATGACGTCGTCGTCCACTATCGTTCCGACGGGGACGGCGCACAGGGCGTCGTCCAGGCCATCGAGGCCATGGGACGGCGCGCCGTCGCCGTCCAGGCCGAGCTGACGGACGCCGCGGCGCGGACCGCCCTGATCGACCAGGCCGCCGCCTTCGGGCCGTTGCGGGCGCTGGTCAACAACGCCTCCCTGTTCGTCTATGACCAGCTGGAGACCTTCCGTGAGGCGGATCTGCGCCTTCATCACGAGGTCAACGTCCTGGCGCCCCTGGCCTTGATCCGCGACTTCGCCGCGCGCCTGTCGGACGGGGACGAGAACGGGGAGGGGGGCGTGGTGGTCAATATGCTGGACTATAAGGTCACGGCTCCGAACCCCGACTTCTTCTCCTATACGGTCAGCCGCGTGGGCATCGCCCATATGACCGGCGCCCTGGCGCTGGCCCTGGCGCCGCGCATCCGCGTCTGCGGCATCGCGCCGGGTCTGACCCTGCCCTCGGCCGGGTGGCCCGAGGCCGATTATGAGGCCGGGGCCGAGGCCACGCCGCTGAAGCGGCCGGTGGCGGTCGAGGACCTGGCGGCGGCCCTGACCTTCATCCTGACGACGCGCAGCCTGACCGGCCAGAACCTGGTGGTGGACGCCGGGGCCGGCCTGACGCCCCGCGACCGAGACCTGGAGTTCGCCTGAAGGCGTTCGCCGCCACATGACCTTTATTTGCCGATAGGTTGGCGCCTTAGCTGCCGCCGTTCATTCTGAGACCTCCATGCCCGCTGTCCGTTTCACCCGCCGCTTCTCGATGGCGCACCGGCTGATCGCCGATGCGGGGTCGAGGTGCGCCGTGCCGCATGGGCACAATGAGTTCGTGACGGTGACGCTGGAGCCGACGGCCGAGATCGCCTTCGGCGGCGCCAACCATGCAGCCTCGTTCGAGCGGCTGAAGGCGCGCTGGCACGGCTTCGTTGACCGCAGTCTGGACCACGCCTTCCAGCTGAACCGCGCCGACCCCCTGCTGGCCTGGTTCCAGCAGCGTGAGCCGCATCGCCTGAACCAGGTGCTGACCGTGGACGGCGATCCGACGACCGAGGCCCTGGTCATCGCCCTGTGGCGCAAGCTGGAAGCCATCCTCAAAGCCGAAGGCCTGCCCTTCCGCCTGGCCGAGCTGGCCATCGAGGAGACGCCGACCAACACCGTTCTGACGCGCGGCCTGACCGAGGCGGAGCGGGCCTGGGAACTGGGCGCCTGGTGCGACCGGGCGGATTTCAGCATCAATGATCTTCTGCCGCCGGAGACCTGGTCTTGAGCGCCGTCGTCACCCCCCTGCCGTCCGTCGAACCGCGCCGCCTGGGCCTGAAGGTCATGGTGCGCGCCCTGAAGGTCGAGGCCTCCATCGGTTTCTACGACCATGAGCATGGGCGGTTGCAGCCCCTGGTGGTGGATGTCGAACTGGACCTGGGCGCCGCCCCGGTCGAGCGGCTGGCCGATACGCTGGATTACGACGGCGTGGCCCGCATCGTGCGCGAGCTGGCGGCGGGGCCGCACATCGCCCTGATCGAGACCTTCGCCGAGCGCACCGCCGTCGCCTGCCTGGCCGATCCGCGCGTGCTGAGCGTCGTCGTGCGGGTCGAGAAGCCCGGCGCCATTCCCGATGCGGCGGCGGCCGCCTGCGAAGTCGCCTATTCGCGCTGAGGCCGGTTGCGCGGGGCCGTTCGTCCCGCCATCATCCCGGCCTGACAAGAGGTTCCGATGGTCCAGTCCGGCGATTACAGCAGCAACAGCGGCGGCGAGGTCTCGGCCGACCTGACGGGCCTCTATGCGGGTTACGCCCTGATCCTGCTGGCGGCGCCGACCTTCGGGGCGGCGGCGGCGATCGGCCTGCTGCGCGTGTGGCGCCGACCGGCGCCCGCCGATCCGATGCTGCGCAGCCACTTCGTCTTCCAGCAGCGGACCCTGTTGGCGGCGGTGTGCGCCATCATCGCCGGCGCGGTGCTGATCCTGGTCAACGTCGGGGTCTTCGTCCTGTTCGTCATGGCGGTCTGGACCATCGTGCGCGGCGCCCTGGGGCTGAAGGACCTGCTGACCGGGCGGCCCATCGCCGAGCCGCGTCGTCTCTTCTACTGAAAGGTCCGCCGTCATGAGCGATCAGAACACCGCCGCGCCGGTCGCGGGCCGAGACGGCGCCGTGGTGGCGTGGATTCTCTACATCCTGTCGATCCCCAGCGCGAACGTGCTGGTGCTGGTCGGGCTGGTGCTGGCCTATGTGAACCGGGGCTCGGCGACGGGGCTGGCGGCCCAGCACGTCGAGGCGCAGATCAGGCTGTTCTGGTCGGTGTTCTGGATCAGCGCCGTCCTGTGGGTGCTGGTGGCGGTGAGCGCCGTGGCCTCGGCCTTCCTGATCGGGATTCCGTTCCTTCTGCTGTTCGGGCTTCTTTTGCTGCTGGTGTCGATCTGGTTCACGGTGAAAAGCGTTCTGGGTCTGCTGGCCCTGCTGAGCGACCGGCCGGCCTGAACTGATCCATTCGGGAGGAGCCGCCGTGCCCGCCTTCAAAGACCACGCCGCCGATCGCCGCTTCCAGCAGATGTTCGCCGATGCGGACGGGACCGAGCATCCTGTCTGGGCCGAGTATGCGGTGCGCGGCCGCGCCCGCGTCATCCTGCATGTCGAGGCTCACCCGGCCCTGCGCGGCTCGGGCGCGGCGGGCCGTTTCATGCAGGCCCTGGCCGAGCACGCCCGCGCCGAGGGGCTGACCCTGATCCCGCATTGCAGCTATGCCGTAGCCTGGCTGAAGCGCCATCCCGAGTACGAAGACGTGGTGGGGGCGTAGCGGCGCGCCTGCTGGATTCTCGGGTCAAGCCCGAGGATGACGGCGTTGAAGGGAGGCGCGGTGCGAAGCGCCCAGGCCGCGTCGGGTCGAGAAGGCGGAGCCTTCTGACTGCGGCCCGCTAACATCACTCGCGTCGGGTCGAGAAGGCGGAGCCTTCTGACCGCGGCCCGCTAACATCACTCGCGTCGGGTCGAGAAGGCGGAGCCTTCTGACCGCGGCCGATCAGGAATGACTCTTCGCCACGATGGCCTTCATGGTCTCGGCCTTGGACGGCAGGTCGGCGACCAGGCGGGCGGCCAGTTCGCGGGCGCCGACGGGATAGGCGTCGCCGCCGTCGGCGATCTCCTTGGCCATGTCGGCGGCCTTGCACAGGGCGACCTCGAGGGCCTCGACCTGTTCGAGCGCCAGGGCGCGGGCTTCGGCCTGCAGGCGCTTGACCCGTTCGGCGGTGGTTTCGGGCGCGCGCATCAGGTCATAGACCTCGGCTTCCGGCGAGGAGACCACGCGCAGGGCGGCGCGGGCGTCGGATTCATTGCTGGACTTGGTCATCGGCGTCTCTCCTTAACGCACCATGCCGCATTTTCGCCGCAAGGTCGCATCCCATTTTGCGGCCAAGCTCGAGGGCGCGCCGCCATGTTGCCCGTAAGCCTCATGAACCGGGCCTCATGAATCGGGGATGAAGGGCGGCGCGGCCCAGCGCGCGCGACGCCGCTCGGCGATGGCCCACAGATGGTCGATGCGGCTGGCCAGCTCGCGCCGCAGCCGCCGTTCCTCGGCCGGATGCAGGGGCCGGTCGTCGTCATCGGGGACAGGCGGGGACGCAGCGGCGCGCGGCGGTCGGGGACGGGTCATGGAGTCCTCTTTCTCCCTCCCCTTTATGGGGAGGGGGGTCGCGCAGCGACCGGGTGGGGAGGGCAGGGGCTGGGCGCGGCGTGTGGCTTGCGGCGTCGCCCCCACCCGGCTTCGGCTGGGCCTCAGCCACCCTCCCCATGAAGGGGAGGGAGATTGGGCGCACGGGTTTGGCCGCCGCGCCTTTCGGCGGGCGGTTGGAGGGCTGGGCGGAGCGCCGGGCCGACGCCCGGAGTGTGATGTGTATTACCGTTTCGACGCCGACAGACGCTCCGCGCGGACGGGCTTCCACGAGCTCGGGGCAGGCGCCGGTCTTATCGGCTACCCCCGGCGCCCGCGGCGGGCGGGGGCCTGCTTGCGACAGGCCTCCCGGAACGGTCCGCGTAACCCCCGCGACCCTGGCCGAAGCCTCTCTGACGGACGGGTCGAACGCCCCGTCACCAGGCTCCGTCGGCTTCTTGTCTAGAGGCGGCCTACCGCCCTTCGGGCTACTTGAGGCCGCGAAAGCAGCCAGCGCCCGTTGGGTGGCGAGCCGGGCGTCGGCGCCGGCGTTCGCCCGCATCGCCGCCCTTCGCATCCTGGACCGCCCGGCGCGCTCCGCCCGACGCGCCGCTGGGCTCCCGCCCTCGACCGGCCGCCGCGACGGACGCCGCGCGGTCCGACAAGAACCCCGCTCCATCCGCTCCCGCCGCCCGCAAGGTCGCAGGCCTCACGAGCCCTCCATGCGACGGAACGAGGGCAGGGTGGCACGGGGGCGAGGCAGGGCGGGCTGAAAGGGGATGGCGGAGAGGGAAAGGCGGGAAATTGCTGGGGTTGAGGCGGGACGGTAGGCGGGTTCGTCCTTCTCCCCTTGCGGGAGAAGGTGGCCCGCGCAGCGGGTCGGATGAGGGGTTTCTGGACGGTGATGAAGGCCGCGAAATCCACCCGCAGCGAGACCCCTCATCCGTCGGCCTGCGGCCGCCACCTTCTCCCGCAAGGGGAGAAGGGAAGGTTTACCGCCCCTTCCTGAACGCCTCCGCCTTCTCGGCCGCCGCCTCTTTCCGCCAGCGTTTGGGGGCTGACTTGTCGACCTCCTCGCCGGCGCCGGTGAGGGCTTCGTTGGCGAACTCGAGGTCGAGGAGCTTCATCTTCTTGATCTCGTCGCGCAGGCGGGCGGCTTCCTCGAACTCAAGGTTGGCGGCGGCTTCGCGCATGCGGCCTTCCAGATCCTTGAGAGCGGCCTGGAAGTTGGAGCCGACGAAGGGCTTGGCTTCCTCGGCGACGCCGGGGCGGGTCAGGCGGTCCAGGTCGCGGGACTCATAGGGGCTCTCGAGGATCTCCTTGATGTCGCGCTTGACCGTCTCGGGCGTGATGCCGTGTTCGAGGTTGTAGGCCTGCTGCTTCTCGCGGCGGCGGTCGGTCTCGGCGATGGCGCGCTCCATCGAGCCGGTCATGCGGTCGGCGTAGAGGATGACGCGGCCGTCGACGTTGCGCGCCGCGCGGCCGATGGTCTGGATCAGGGAGGTCTCCGAGCGCAGGAAGCCCTCCTTGTCCGCGTCGAGGATGGCGACCAGGCCGCACTCGGGAATGTCGAGGCCCTCACGCAGCAGGTTGATGCCGATCAGGCAGTCGAACGAGCCCAGGCGCAGGTCGCGCAGGATCTCGATCCGCTCCAGCGTGTCGACGTCGGAGTGCATGTAGCGGACGCGCACCCCCTGTTCGTGCATGTATTCGGTCAGGTCCTCGGCCATCTTCTTGGTCAGGGTGGTGACCAGGGAGCGGTAGCCGGCGCGGCTGGTCGCCTTCACCTCGTCGATGACGTCGTCGACCTGGTTGCGGGTCGCGCCGGAGACGGGGCGGATCTCGACCGGGGGGTCGATCAGGCCGGTGGGGCGGATGACCTGTTCGGTGAAGACGCCGCCGGTCTTGTCCAACTCCCAGGCGCCGGGGGTGGCCGAGACGAAGACGGTCTGGGGCCGCATGGCGTCCCATTCCTCGAACTTCAGCGGGCGGTTGTCGATCGCGGAGGGGAGGCGGAAGCCGTACTCGGCCAGGGTCGACTTGCGGCGGTAGTCGCCGCGGAACATGGCGCCGATCTGGCCGACGGTGACGTGGCTCTCGTCCACGAACAGCAGGGCGTTGTCGGGGATGTATTCGAAGAAGGTGGGCGGCGGCTCGCCCGGCGCGCGGCCGGTCAGCCAGCGGCTGTAGTTCTCGATGCCGGCGCAGGAGCCGGTGGCCTCCATCATCTCCAGATCGAAGCGGGTGCGCTGTTCGAGGCGCTGGGCCTCCAGCAGCTTGCCGTTCTCGACCATCCAGTCGAGCGTCTCCTTCAGCTCGGCCTTGATGCCGTTGACGGCCTGGTTGAGCGTCGGGCGCGGGGTGACGTAGTGGCTGGCGGCGTAGACGGTGACCTCGTCCAGCGCATTGGTCTTCTTGCCGGTCAGGGGATCGAACTCGTCGATGGCCTCGATCTCGTCGCCGAACAGGCTGATGCGCCAGGCGCGGTCCTCCAGGTGGACGGGGAAGATCTCCAGCGTGTCGCCGCGCTTGCGGAACATGCCGCGCTCGAAATGGACGTCGTTGCGCTTGTACTGCAGGGCGATCAGGTCGGCGCGCAGCTTGGCCTCGTCGATCTGGTCCCCGACCTTCAGGTTGAAGGTCATGGCGGTGTAGGTCTCGACCGAGCCGATGCCGTAGATGCAGCTGACCGAGGCGACGACGATGACGTCGTCCCGCTCCAGGATCGCACGGGTGGCGGCGTGGCGCATCCGGTCGATCTGCTCGTTAATCGACGAGTCCTTCTCGATGTAGGTGTCGGTGCGCGGGACGTAGGCCTCGGGCTGGTAGTAGTCGTAGTAGCTGACGAAATACTCGACCGCATTGTCGGGGAAGAAGGCCTTGAACTCGGAATAGAGCTGGGCCGCCAGGGTCTTGTTGTGGGCCAGGATCAGAGCCGGGCGCTGGGTCTGTTCGATCACCTTGGCCATGGTGAAGGTCTTGCCCGAGCCGGTGACGCCCAGCAGCACCTGCTCGCGATCGCCCTCGTCCGCCTGGGCCACAAGCTCGGCGATGGCCGAGGGCTGGTCCCCGGCGGGCTGGTATTTCGTCTCCAGCCGGAAGGGGATGCGCTTCTTGTTGGTCGGCCGGTCGGGGCGGTGGGGGACCCAGTCGGCGGGGGCGGCGGGCGCCTCCTCGGGCGTCAGGCGCGGTCCGTTCACGGGCGCGAAGGCGGGCGCACGACCGTGGTCGAAGGCGACGGGCGCCTCGCTGAGACCGGGATTGGGCGTGTGGACGGGCTTGGTCGGTTTCGCAGGAGAACGGGCCATGAACATCAAGGTAATGCGTGCGCCTGCGCGACGCTAGGGCAGGAAACGTCGCCGCACCGCCTTCCTGCTACCACAGGTAGAACGACGAGCTGACGTGTTTCAGCTCAATCCTCGCCACAAATGAGGCGAATTAGACTTACTGAGAACATAATTGGGCAAAATGTGGTTGAAAGGGGCGGAATATAGGTCCGAGTTCGGCGTTTGCGCGTCAAAAATGCCTCACAATTTCCCCTAACAATGATTTTTTGAAAGAAATTGGTTGATGGTATGACGAGGCGGCCATAGCCATTGGTGCAGCCAAGAAACGTAAAGACGAACATTGGTTTTCAACGTCGTTCATGGAACGATGTGATGTTCAGTAACAATTAACAGGTACACAGAGGCATATGAGCACTCGTAAAGACTACCTGCTGGGCACGACGATGGCGGCTGGCGCTGCTGCTCTGTCGATGGCCATGCTTATTCCGGGGACGGCGTTTGCTCAAAGCGCCTCGAATACTGACCAGGAAGCGACACAGGTCGACGAGATCGTGGTCGTCGGTTCGCGCATTCGTCGCGACAACTTCAACGCCCCGTCGCCGACCCAGGTCGTGACGCGTGAAGAAGCGACCCTGCAAGGCTTCGCCTCGACCACGGAAGCGCTGCAGAGCACGGCCATCACCGGCGGCACCTCGCAGATCAACAACTCCTACGGCGGCTACGTCACCAACGGCGGCCCCGGCGCCAACACCATCGGCCTGCGCGGCATGGGTCCGAGCCGCACCCTGGTGCTGCTGAACGGCCGTCGCGTCTCGCCCGCCGGTTCGCGCGGCTCGGTCGGTTCGGCCGACCTGAACGTTCTGCCGACCTCCATGATCGAGCGCGTTGAAGTCCTGCGCGACGGCGCTTCGTCGGTGTACGGCTCGGACGCCGTGGCTGGGGTGGTCAACATCCAGACCCGCAAGAACTTCGAAGGCCTGGTCTTCGAAGCCCAGCGCAACGAGCCGCTGGAAGCCAACGGCAACGGCGGTTCGACCCGCCTGTCGCTGACGGCTGGCGCCCGTGGCGACCGCTGGCGGGCGTCGGGCTCGATCGAACGCTATGAGCGCGACGAGCTGACCCTGCGCGACCGTGAGTTCACGCGTTGCCAGACCGACGGCTTCCGCTTCGACAACGACTACATCGATCCGCTGACCGGCAAATCGAAGTGCTACCCGCTGACCACGACCGGCTCGAACGGCGTGACAATCAACACCATCGGCACCAACATGCTGACGGGCGTCGGTGCGGCCGGCTCGGTGGGCGACACCTTCAACCGCTGGCGTCCGAACTCGGGCGTGACCTCGGGCCTGGTCGGCTTCGAGGGCGTCGGCGGCGGCGCCAACGACCTGAACGTCCGCGACACCTTCGAAGACCGCATGCTGAACGAGTCGCTGATCTCGCCAGTCGAGATCACCACCATCTACGGTGAAGGCGGCTATCAGCTGAACGCGCTGGGCAACGCCGAAGTTTACGGCGAAATCCTGTACAACAAGCGCGAGTCTTCGCAGACGGGCTATCGTCAACTGTCGCTGGATTACGCCAAGGGTTCGCCGCTGATCCCGACGAGCCTGTCGGCCAGCACCGCCTTCGGCGACCAGGGCCTGAACAAGGGCCAGGACGTCGGCGTGCGCGCCTTCATCGGCTTCGGCAACGACCACTCGCGCCAGGAGCAGTCCTTCAATCGCTACGTCGGCGGCATCAAGGGCGACTTCTTCCTGACCGACTGGCGCTATGACCTGTCGGCCAGCTATTCGCGCTCGCGTTCGGAGTACACCAGCGAACAGTTCCTGACGGATCGCCTGATTGAATCCCTCGATGTCGTCTCGAACGGCGCCGGCGGCTTCCAGTGCCGCGAACTGGCCTCGAACCCGGGCTGCGTCGCCGCTCCGGCCCTGACCACCCAAACCATCGGCGGCGTGCTGCCGAAGGACTGGGTCGACTATGTGTTCCGTCCGGTGACGGGCGTGACCGTCTTTGAAGAAAAGATCGTCAGCCTCGGCATCGACGGCCCGCTGTTCAGCCTGCCGGCCGGTCAGGTCATGGGCTTCTTCGGCGCCGAATGGCGTGAATCCGAGATCGACGACACGCCGGGTCTCGATTCCCAGAACGGCAACACCTACAACTTCTCGACCTCCGCGATCACGCGCGGCACCGACTCGGTGTGGGAAGTCTTCGGTGAAGTCGAAGTTCCGCTGCTGCGCGATGCGCCGTTCGCCAAGGAACTGACGCTGAACGGGTCGTTCCGTTACACGGATTACGATTCCTACGGCGACGACACGACCTACAAGATCGGCCTGGTCTACCAGCCCATCGACGGCGTGACCTTCCGCGGCACCTACGGCACCTCCTACCGCGCCCCGGCGCTGTTCGAGCAGTTCGTCGGCGCTACGACCGGCTACCAGTCGAACACGCTCGATCGCTGCAACAACTACGGCGCGCCGAACGTCAACCCGAACCGCGTCGCCAACTGCACGCGTGAAGGTCTGCCGACCGACTGGCAATCGACCACCAGCG
>Ga0308157_10006017_pt1 | contig 14769 bp, 10 predicted proteins | sample PhyBR1_FD_201035 | JGI IMG/M metagenome (GOLD analysis project Ga0308157, IMG submission 201035) | Phyllosphere microbial communities from UC Gill Tract Community Farm, Albany, California, United States - DLSLB.R1 | ecosystem: Host-associated > Plants > Phyllosphere > Unclassified | place: USA...
ATGTGTTGCGTCGCGGTATCCTCAAGACCATCATGTTCCAGCATCGGGCAAAGGTTGCGCGCTATAATTTTGCATCGCGCTCGGCATCTGTTCCAGATTTCGTGGCGATGATCGGAGATTTATCCGGGCAGAACCTTTCAGGCGTCATCGATGAACTCGTTGAGGGATTGATTTCCGGCCCTATCAGCCGAAAAAAATTGTCCGCGATTACCGTTCTACTGCAGGCGGGTGCACGCTCGGACGGATGCATCGAACTGATCGGTGGAAGCGACGAAGGCGATATTTTCGTCCAGGGTTGGGCGCAGGATTTGACACCTGCGGTAACACGCCTTCTGATCAGCGGTAAAAATTCCTCACTCGCCGAATGCTCGATCAGTGTTTTTGCACGCCCTGATCTTGAAGAACAAGCCTCTGGCTTTGCCGGGCTTCTTCTCGCCAATGAGCCAGTGGAAGCCAATGATATCGAGCGTATTTTGTTTCGCGGTCGACGCGGCTGGCGATTTACCGAAGTCTATGATCGCAGACTTCTCTCCGGCTCGCGCGAAACACCGGCACATATCAGAGCCATCCTGCCGCGCGTGCGCAGTTCCACCGACATTCTGTTGCGCCTGCGTTCTGCCGCCAATCGTTTCGATGGTGCAGATACCGTCTCCGGCCTGCCGTTTCCCGTTCGCATGGGCATCGACAATGTCTTTCGGGTTGAAGGAAGTGGCATCCTGATTTCCGGCTGGCTGCTTGATCCCGACAGTCACGTTGAAAGCGTGCGGCTTCGACGTCATCGCGGCGACATCCAGATCGACACGACTTGGACGCGCATCGACCGCTCCGATGTGACACGCGAGTTTGATAATCATCCGCCCTTTAATGCTGGGCTTGACCCAAACCGCCATGCTCATGGTTTTGTGGCCTTTGCACCAGAGCTTGCTGGCGACAGCACGTCCCCCTTCTATCTTGAACTGGCAATCAGCGACGGACGCCGCGCATTCTTTCCGCTCACTCCAACCCGTGTAACGTCGCGCGATGCCATCGTCCGGCAACTGCGTGCCACCGATCCGAATGCATGGGCGTTGCGCCACATCGTCGATCAGCAGCTTGTGCCATTGTTGCGCGGCGTCAACCGTCCTGCCCCGGAAGTCTTTGGCGTGGTTGATCTTGGTCCCTTTGAGGACGCGATCGGGCCAGCAATCATCATTGGTATTGACGAACGCGTCGAAGAAATCGAACCGCTGCTTGCTCTGCTCGCACTTGACCCTGAAACGCGGATCGCACCGATTGTAATTGCAGCTGCGACCGAGATCATCGACCGTATCGGCGTACAGATCAGACGGCTTGCCGATTTTTATCGACTGCGCATCCGATTGGTTTCGGCCAATGGATCAGAAGATCTTTATGATGCGCTTGAAGTCGGCGCGCGAACGGTTTCCACCGATCAGGTCATCTTTCTCGCTGGTTCTTTGTTGCCGCGCCGTTCGGGCTGGCTCAACAAATTGGTCAGTGCCTATGAGACGCATAAGGATTGTGTCCTCTCTCCGACGCTTGCCTATGAGGATGACTCGATCCGCTGGGCGGGAACATGGGTGGCAGGGCCACAGTCAGACCGCGCCCTCATCAGCCGGTATGCCGGCTACCCGATTGACGCCATATCGGGCATGCAATTGACTGAGGTGGCAACAGCAACCTTCGAATGCTGCATCATGCCCCGCGAAGCTTTATTCACCGCTGGTGGTTTTACCCGCGGTTATCTCGGCACCCATGAAAAGGGTCTCGACCTTGGCTTGAAGCTCAAGCAATCCGGTCTGCGTTCCTATTGGCTGCCTTCCGCACAGATGCTCGGCGCGGATGATGTTTCGGTAACGGACAAAGCATCCACCATCGCGCTTATAGAACGTATCGATCGTCAGGTTTTTGATGCTCGCTGGTCTTCAATTCTCGCAGGCAAGCGCAAGGTCGCGATAGAGGAACCCGCATGAGCGAAAAACTCCGTGTTCTCGTCATATCCCATGCACATCCGTCAATCTCGCTCGGCGGCGGTGAAATCGCGTCCTACAATCTGCACAAGGGATTGAATGCGACACCGGGCGTGCAGTCGGTTTATCTGGCGCGCGCCGGTCACCCAATCCCCCGCCACGGCACCACAGCGCTGATGAGCATGCGGCGCGCCAGTGACGAGATTCTGTTTCATGCCGACGAATATGATCACTTTTATCTGTCCAACAAGAATACTGACGAAATCCGCCGCGATCTTTTGCGGTTCGTGCGCGATTTCGATCCCGATATCGTTCACTTTCACCATGTGCTTGGTCTCGGCCTTGAAACGCTTTATGCCATCCGTGAAGCGCTGCCGGATCGCATCATTCTGGTGACGTTCCATGAGTTCCTTTCCATCTGCAACAATGATGGCCAGATGGTGAAGGCTGGAACGTCAAAGCTCTGCAATGAGGCGTCCCCAATTGATTGCCATGCTTGTTTCCCTCAGATCCCGCCTGCCCGTTTTCTGAAACGTGAACGCTTTGTACGCGGCATGCTGGAGCTAGCTGATGCTTTTGTGTCGCCGAGTGAGTTTCTGGCAAATCGCTATCGCGAATGGGGGATCAACCCCGACAAGATGGCGGTTATAGAAAATGGCATCGCGATCACACAAACAACGCCGCCCCGCGAGCTGACGGGACCCGATCCACGCCGCAGCCGCTTTGCCTTCTTCGGACAGATCAATCCATTCAAGGGCATCGATGTGCTTATCGATGCGGTGTCGCGCGTCCCCGAACAGGTCTGGGGCGAGGACTCCCGCCTGATGATCTTTGGCGGCAACCTCGAAAAGCAACCGCCGGCCTTTCAGGAACGCATGCAGAAGCTGATTGAGGAGGCTGGTCCGCGGGTTCGCTTTTATGGCGCTTATCAGAATGCGGAAATGCCACGTCTCATGCAGTCGGTAGATTGGGTAGTCATGCCCTCGATCTGGTGGGAAAACTCCCCCATCGTCATTCAGGAAGCCCTGCACCATCGCCGTCCGGTCATCTGCTCCAACATTGGCGGCATGGCTGAAAAAATCCGTGACGGTGAAGATGGTCTTCATTTTCGTGTTCGAAGCGCAGAAGATCTGGCCGATCGCTTTACAGAAGTGCTGAGCGATCAGAACATCTGGAACCGCTTGCATCAATCCATCCGCAAACCGGTTCACTACATCGACTGTGCGAGCGCACATCTCGATCTTTACAACCAATTGCGCGAGACCAAACCTCGCAGATTGAAACCAGCGGTCACAGAACCCGCACTTTCTCAGGCAAGCTGAGCCTGGCTCGCCTGCATCTGTTTATAAAAGAAGGAATAGCCTATGGCACGCGCCCTCGTCATGATCCCGGCAGGAGAAGTGTACGATCACGACAATGTCCGCTGGTATCGTCATACTGACGTGCAGGGCAGCATCAACCACTATCACAATATTGGCGACGCATTCGTTTTTGAATCTTCTCTGAAACTCATGAATTACGAGAAGGCGTCCGAGCTGCCGATTACCAATTTTTCACCCGAAAAGATTGATCAGCTGCGGGAAGAATATGATTATGTGATCCTGCGCGGCTCTAACTACATCAATAAAGATATGAACTGGCGCGACACGATCCCAGTGCTCCAGCGGTTGAAACTCCCGGTTATTGCATTTGGCGTTGGCGCGCAGGCTCCGGTGCGGGGTGAAATCCAGCTATCAGAGGAAACGAAGGCAGTTCTGCGCATGATCGCCGATTCAACTGTTTCGGTCGGTGTACGCGGAGCTTATACAGCGCAAGTGCTCAACGATATTGGCATTCAAAATGTCCGTATCATTGGCTGTCCGACCGCGTTTCGTCGCAACAATCAACATCTGCGCATCAAACTGCCGCCGCTCGAAGACGTTAAACAAGTCGGCGTCACGGTCCGCCGCGAGGTTTCGCCAGCTTACGCGCAGGACATTGAACAATATCTGACCCGCCATCGCGATCTTATCCGCACAATGGCTGGACGCTTCGATGTGACATTGATGGCGCAGGGCGAAATAGAAGAAAAGAAGTTGATGTTCGGCACGCCCGAACAGAAGGAAGAAGCGATAGAAGCTCTCAAAGCCCATCGCTGGACGGCTGACTGGTATTTCGATGACGAGATCGAGAACCTTTATCGCCATCGTATGTTTTATTCCGATGTCGTGGCCGATTACGAAAATCTCGTGCGTGAGCAGCAACTAGTCCTTGGCTACCGCCTGCACGGCAACCTGATGGCGCTCGCCAATGGCATTCCGTCTATCTATTTCACCTATGACAGCCGCACGGCTGAGTTTGCCGAAACCTATAAAATCCCAAGCTATGATGTCTTCAGCGAAAAGCCATTTCGTCTGGAAGACTATTGGGATCAATCGCTGTTCGACAAATACAACCGCGCATGGTTTGAAACCTATGCCGAGATGAAACAGTTTCTGGATGAAAACGGTGTCGATAACAAGATGACCGACACCGGTCTGCCGATTGGAGAATTAAAGGTAGCCTGACGCTTATTACGGTTTGGCTGGACCGCTGGTTTTAGGCTCTTCAGGTTCTGGCTTGCTCAGATGCACTTCAAATGGAGCGATGAGCTTCTTGGGCTTGTCGCTTGGCATATCTGGCGTGAAAGTTGAAAATCTGCACCAGAGGTCGGAACTTTCAATGCTGCAGCATCGACATGATCGTCGCCTGAACTTTTCACATGTTTGACATCCGACACAGTACCGTCTGGAGAAAGAAAGAAGCTGATTTTCGGCTTAAAGACACCATCGAGTCCAGAGGAGCAAGCTCATGCGCAAGAAGCAGGCCATAGCGTTGAAGAATACACGACTGCATTCTGCCTGATTGGTGATTGACGGCGCTTCAGCCTCAGTTGGTGCGGGGCTGGCGCCGTAACACGAGGCCCTGTCTGTACACCTATTCTGCAGGCCCTTTAATCAGTATTCCAAAGCCTCTACCGTCTTCGTCAGTAATGAATGCTATACCCGCTTCTTCTAGTACATTCTTTATACGTTCAAGTGTTGCTCGACGAAGTTGTTCACCCCTTTCGAGACGCACAATTGTTTGGGTTGAGACGGTGGAAACATCTGCTAATTCTCTTACACCCCACCCTAGTGCGACGCGTGCTAACCTACATTGAAGGCCATTAATATCACAACACTGTAGTGAATATGGTTGCACGTTGAGCAAATACCTGTATGATTACGACTCTAGCGGCCGTGCCGAGTGTTCGTACCACCCGACACGACCTGACCACTACCAAGCTTATAGGAGCTCGGATCATGGCTGATTCTGAGAATAGCAGAACTTTGCCTTCACGTACTCATAGAAACCTTCTTTCCTCAGTTGAAGAATTCCTCTCCCGCAAAACGGTAGCGAATAAACCTGATCGCGATACTACTGACCCTGCATTGAAAAAATGGGAAATCTGGCAGCACGCCTACGCTGAATTCTGCCAGCTCTGTCGGCTGCAGCAATTTCTCGAGAGAAAAATGCTCGCTGAAGTTGGTGAGCCCTATATCCAGATTGATGCGCCTGGGCATGGACTGGTTTCTGTATCCAGCGACACACACATTGAAACGTTTCTATCTGGTCCAGATCAGGCTGAAGCCTGCGCTGAAGCAAAGGATCGATTGAAAGAGCACTTCTCCCTGCGCAATGCGGCGGATATTCTTTCTGGCTATAGTCGCGCACTTCGAGCAGAAAGTGAAGCTTCCGATCGTGAACAGGCAACAGCGCGGGAGCTTTGGAATACGCCGTCGTTGTCCGTACTGGGCGCGATGGCAAAACTGCACGTTCTGATAACGCTGGGCGTGCTTGCCCCTGATTGTGACGAGTTCCCCTGGCCGCCACTTCGTTCCGTGCTTGCTGATCTAATAAGGATGGCTGAGGAAACAAACGCCGGTTCTCCTAACGATCTCTGATCAGTTCATCGACGGTGACTTCAAGCGCAGCTGCCAGCTTGACGAGGTTCTTTAAAGTAGGCGAGTGCTTGCGGTTTTCCAGATTTTGGATCGTTGAGCGATGTAGATCGGCGCGAAAACCCAGCTCCTCCTGAGAGAGGTCTCGGGCGTTTCTCAACTGAAACAGGTTCCTGGCAAAGATATCACGCTCTTTCATCCGTGAACTTATTGCGCTATGTCGAGTATTCCACTACAGAGTAAACTCTACAAACGTACATGAGCACTAGTCGACCGGGAAAAACATGCCCGGTCTAGGAGGAAAATTTATTCGCGGGAGATGCACTGCCCCAAGAGAGGGCGTGTAGCGAAACACCTAAGGGAGCAATTCGATGACATTTTTTGACATTATTGGCCGCGCGCTGTTTAGCGCGGGCATGGGCATTTCTATGCTTGGAGGTCTGGCAGTCACAACAGCGGACGCGCAGACACTGAAAGTCGCGACCGCATACAAACTGATGACTCTGGACCCGCATTATGCGGATCTCAACGAAAACACTTCACTTCTTTCCCATATTTTCGAGCGTCTGGTCTATCAGGACGAAACTATGGAACCAAAGCCAGGACTTGCGACGTCCTGGAAACGCCTTTCAGACAAAAAATGGGAATTCAAGCTTCGCGAGGGCGTGAAGTTTCATGATGGTTCGCCTTTTACGTCGCGGGATGTCATCGCAACTATTGAGCGGGTTCAGCTGTTTCTGAAGCCGCCAAGTGGAGGACTAGCGGCCTATACGCAGGCAATCAGCAAGGTCACAGCACCTGATCCGCATACGGTCGTGTTCGAAACAAATGAAGCTTCTCCGACCTTGCCGCTGTCACTTGCTTCCATCTTCATCGTCCAACATGACGGCAACCGTTTCAAAACCACCGATGAAATGAACCGTGGTGCGGCGGTGATAGGTACCGGGCCTTTTAAGTTCGACAGCTGGCAGTCCGGAGAAACACTGAAACTCGTTCGTAACGATGATTACTGGGGCAAGCGACCGGCTTGGTCCGTTGTTACGCTCAGGATTATCGAAAGCCCTGCTGCTCGCGTTGCAGCACTCACCACAGGCGACGTTGATCTTGCCGATTTTATCCCAGCTCGCGATGTGGAAATGCTTAAGCGGCGCGGTGCCAGAATCGAGAGCACCAGTGCCGCCCGTTCTAACTTCCTGCAATTTGATATTGGTCGGGAACAGCTGCCTGGCGTGACAGACAAATCCGGCAAGCCTATTGCGAACCCGTTTCGTGATGTGCGCGTCCGGAAAGCACTCACAATTGCAACTGACCGCGATTTCCTCGCGGAGAAGGTTTTGATGGGCTATGGCAGCCCCGCGTCGCAACTGTTTCCAACCGGCATGCCCGGCACCTCTGAGAAGCTCTTGGCAACACAGCCTGATTATGACGGTGCCAGAGAATTGCTGACACAAGCAGGTTTCGGGGACGGCTTTAATCTTGAGCTCGGCGGTCCTGGAGGACGTTACCCCGGAGATAGTGAATCCCTGCAGTCGGTAGCACAAAACTGGGCGCGTATAGGCGTCAGAGTGAAACCAGTCGTCGCGCCTTATTCGGTTTACGCAAACAAGCTCACCCAGGGTGATTATCCCGTCTGGTATGCCGGCTGTTCCGGTGATGCAGTAACAATCTGTCTTGATGCGGTAGTGGCATCAAAGAATGATGAACGAAAAACCGGCTCGTTGAACTATGGCGATTATCGCAACACCGAGTTCGATGACACCCTTGCCAAAGCAGAAATGATCGAAGTTGGGCCAGAGCGGGACGAAGCTGTCGCCCGGGCAACAGAACTGGTGATGAGTGAGTATCCAATCATTCCGCTTTACCATTTCCATCATATTGCCGGATACGGACAGCGTGTCGCCTCATATCATGTTCATCCCCGCGGATGGACGACGGCCATGCAAGCCGTTCCGGCGGGAGAGTGACCATGAGCCTGATCGCTGCCATCACCGATCGTCTTGGACAAGCTATTATATTGCTGTTCGTTATGTCCCTCATAGGTTTCGTCGGAATACACAGCATTGGAAACCCGGTCTTCAATATTGTGAATATGGAGACCGCTACCGCGGAAGATATTCGTAACGCGACAATCGCGCTCGGACTCGATCAGCCCATGTGGCAACAATACCTCATTTTTCTGAAGTCCTTGCTCACGGGGTCATTCGGAACCTCATACATCTATCATCAGCCAGCACTTCAGCTGGTGATGATCAAGCTTCCTGCGACGCTTGAACTTGCATCGACTGCCATGCTGATTGCAGCACCTACAGGAGTTCTGCTTGGCCTCCTTGCCGGTCGCATGCAGGGATCGCTCATCGACCGAACCGTTCTGAGGGCAAGTGTCTTTGCCCTCAGTATACCTGCCTTCTGGCTGAGCATGGTTCTGATCCTTGCAGGTGCGGTCATGATGGGCTGGTTTCCTTCCGGCGGACGCGGCGACACTGCGCGATTATGGGGGATAGAATGGAGCGTTCTGACCGGCAACGGTTTGAAGCATCTCATCCTTCCCGCTCTTTCGCTGGCAATTCCCAACATCGCGCTGATTGCCCGGCTGACACGCGCCGGTACAGTAGAAGTGGAAAGCCTTGACTTCATAAGGTTCTGCCGGGCGAAGGGTCTCTCACCCAAACGGATTCTGTTTCAACATACGCTGCCCAATATCAGCGTGCCGATCGTGACCGTGATAGGCCTGCAATTTGGCGCATTGCTAGCCTTCGCAGTGGTGGTCGAGACGATCTTCGCATGGCCCGGTGTTGGCAAGCTGCTCATCGACTCTATCCAACTTCTCGACCGTCCTGTCGTGATGGCCACCCTGACATTTGTATCCGTCACATTCGTCGTTCTCAACGCCCTTGTTGATCTGTTTCACGCGATTATTGATCCACGCATACGCCATTCTTCACAAAGGTAAACTGCCATGAAAACCGAAACTCTCCGGAAATTATGGAAGAGCCCTTCCTGGCTTCCACGAACGCCATCGACAGTTATTTTCGCGCTCTTTGTCCTTCTCGCAATTGCAGCGCCGCTTATTGCGCCACAAAACCCCTATGATCCTCTACAGATTTTCGGCTGGGAGGCTTCTTCTCAGCCTGGTACGACGGGAAGTGGTGGCTATGTCTATCTTCTTGGCACCGACGGTCTAGGACGTGATACTGCGAGCACCATCCTTTACGGCTTGCGCGTCAGTCTCATCGTATCGCTTGTCAGTACTGGGGTCGCCGGAATGATCGGACTGACAGCAGGCGTGATATCGGCTTATTTCGGCAACAAAGTCGACGTGGTCATCATGCGGACGGTTGATCTGTTTTTGAGTCTACCCTCGATCCTGATCGCTCTGATAGCCATCGTTACACTCGGTCCTGGCATCGACCGTATTATACTGGCTCTTGTCATTGTCCAATGGGCCAATTATGCGCGTGTCGCCCGCGCTGTGGCGCTGAGTGAACGAGGCAAATCCTATATCGACGCCGCCCATCTGCTGCGATTGCCGACCTTCACGGTCATATTCCGGCATCTTCTGCCCAACAGCATAGCTCCAGCACTCACGCTGGTACCGATCGAGGTTGGTCACGCCATCGCACTTGAAGCGACATTGTCTTTTCTCGGACTTGGCGTCCCAGTCGATCAACCCTCGCTTGGCTCCGCCGTTGCAAACGGTTTCCAGTATCTGATGACCGGCCAGTACTGGATCAGTTTCTTTCCGGGTCTTGCCCTGTTCGGGCTGATCGCAAGCGTCAACTTCGTCGGTGAGGATATTCGACGCCGCTTTGATCCAAGGAACACAACACGATGATTAAAAATATGAGCACTGACCTTCTTGAGATTGAGAACCTCTCTTTGCAATTTTGTGCAGCAAACGGTCCTGTACCAATCCTAGGCAATGTCAGCACATCACTCGGAAAAGGCCAAATTCTGGGCGTTATTGGAGAATCAGGCGCTGGGAAGTCGACCCTCGGTAATGCTGTGATTGGATTGTTGGGACCACAGTTCAAACGCACATCCGGCTCCATCCGATTTGCCGGGCAGCCCCTTGACGGGATAAGTGCGCACGAAGAAAAAATATCAGAGGGCGCCGGATATCGGCAATATTCCAGGATCACACCGCCTCGCTTGATCCTCTGATGAGTATTGGTGCGCAGCTCGGTGAAACCATCAGTTTGTTTCAAAAGGGTCTTTCATGTCATGCACTTCGAAAACGCGGCATCGAAATTCTCGAGCAGGTTGGAATTCCGCATCCAGAACTACGATATAACGACTATCCACACCAGTTTTCGGGCGGTCAGCGTCAGCGTATTGTTATTGCTATCGCATTGGCGGGATCACCCGAAATCATCATCGCCGATGAGCCAACTTCTGCTCTCGACGCCACTGTGCAAAAACAGATCCTTGCACTGTTGCGGAAGCTAGTTGATGAAACCGAGGTGTCAATTATTCTGGTTACCCATGATATGGGCGTTATCGCAGAAATTGCCGACAAAGTTCTGGTGATGCGCCACGGCAGGGTCGTCGAACAGAACCAGACGAGCGCCATCCTTGATTCACCGCAAGATGACTATACGCGCAAATTGTTGGCGGCAGTCCCAAGACTTCATGTTTCCGGTGGCGAGCTTCAGGGTAATGGAGTGGCTACTAGCGAGGGCAATGAGGCACAGGAAAAAGGGATCAGTCGCTCCACAGATATTCTTGTTGCCACAGATATCTCGAAAACCTTTCGTTCAGGGGGCATGCCGTGGCCTTTGGCAAGTGCGGCAGCGCAGCAAGCACTTAAGAATGTCTCGATCCGCCTAAAGCGCGGCACAATCACAGGCATTGTCGGTGAAAGCGGAAGCGGCAAAAGCACTATCGGCCGGATCATCGCGGGGCTGGAAACCGCCAGCGACGGCGAGGTTTCGATCAGTGAGAAAACATACGACGTCACGAAGAAGGGGCGAACCAGTGGCATCCTCGGGCGGGTGCAGATGATCTTTCAAGATCCGTCTGTCTCACTGAACCCGCGCATGACCATCGGTGATGCTTTGAACGAAGCCGTTCATTCGATTAACAATGTTACTGGACCACGGACAATACTCGGTATTGGTCCGATGATGGACAGGCTTAATCTCGCCAGAAGCTTTCTCACCCGGTACCCACATCAGCTCTCAGGCGGACAGAAACAACGTGTCTGCATTGCAAGGGCACTCCTTGCTGAGCCGCAAATCATCGTAGCCGATGAGCCAACCTCAGCACTCGACGTCTCCGTTCAGGCGGAGATTGTCGAACTACTGAAGGAGCGGATTATTGAAGATGAAATTTCAATGATCTTCATCTCCCACGACCTCGCCGTCGTTCAGGATATTTGCAGCCACATCTATATTTTCCGAAACGGGCGTGTCGAAGATAGCGGCCCATCGAGATCTATCTTTTCGCAATCGAAAAATGCTTACACGCGAAGCCTGGTCGAGGCGCGGTCGAAGCGATTTATCCAATAAGAAAAGTCCACCAAATCCATAAGGGCGGCCGACCGGCCTGGGCGGACTGACACCGCGCCAGATTGCCGGAGATCAGTCGCTATTCCAAAAATGAGGACAATCATGAGCGGTAGCTTCAGCATCACGGTAACCGGACAGTCTCTGATCAAGCAGGATACACGTGGCGTTTCCAATCCCGGATTTCAGGATGTCTCTACACTAATCAAAAACACCGACCTGGCTTTTACGAACTTTGAAGGCACCATTTTGGGCCGTTATGGCGGCTGGCCACTGAAGGGATCATTTTTTGACTGCAGCAAGCCGGTGGTTCTGGATGCATTACAGGATATTGGCTTTCGTGCGCTGTCGTTGTCCAACAATCACGCATTTGACCTGGGGCCGTCGGGCATCCTGTCCACGATCGAGGAGGTCGATCAGCGGGGCTTTTTGCACGCCGGCATTGGACGCAACCACCGCGAAGCGGCCTGCCCCAGCCTTGGTCAAATTGGTCAGCGGAAAGTCGCTATCGTCGCTATGGATGGTGGCCCTGGCCCTGATTTCATGTATGCCGATGATTCAGGGATTGGGCGTCCGGAACGCCCCGGCATCAATCGGCTGGGTATCTCTCAGATCATCGATGTCGACGACGATACATTCCAGGAGCTTCGTTCGATACGCGACAAGGTTGGTTATACAGAGCTTGCCCTGACCAATGACAGTCAGCCGAACGATCCATATCCCGTCGACGAGACAAAAGAAGTTTGCATCGGACGGGCGGTATTCCGTCGATCAAAAGAATTCAGGCGCAGCGTTAAGATCAACGAAACCGACCTTGCCCGCAACCTTGCTTCGATCCGCGATGCCGCTAAGGATGGCCGATTTGTAATTGCCTATCTGCATCATCACCATTGGGCAACCGATTGGCTTGAGGTTCCTGAATGGGTCAGCAGCGTAGCAAAACAATGTATCGATGCGGGGGCGGCGGCTTTTGTCAGCCACGGCGCTCCTGTTCTGCAAGGGATGGAAATCTATCAGAAACGTCCGATATTCTATAGCCTTGGGAACTTCATCTTTCATGTGCCGTCCGAGGAAGGCACATGGCGTGCACCGGAAGTATGGGAGAGCATCATCGGTGCTTGCTCATTTGATGATGACAATAACCTGACGCAAGCTCTTCTTCATCCCGTAATTATTGGTGGTGAGCATGCGCTGAACGGTTCAACCTTTGAACAGCGCCTTGTCCCTGAACTTGCTAGGGGCAAGAACGCTGATCGAATTCTGCGTCAACTCGCAGATCGGTCGTCTGCTTTTGGTACTAATATGGCAATTAGCGACGGTTACGGACTCGTCCGGCCTTAAAGGCTAAGAACCCTTCCCCGCCAATCTTCTCCTCCCCCTGTTGATCGGGAAATAATAAATATGGCTATCAGTCAGGAATTAACGGAACGCTTTTTCCGTTACACCGCAATCGCAAGTCAGAGCGATGCCACATCTTTACACTTACCATCATCTTCAGGCCAACTCACGTTGGCACGTCTTCTGGCGAAAGAAATGGTCGGACTAGGGGTCAGCGATGTTGTTGTTGATGATAGTGCCATTGTCACTGGCGTGTGGCGCGGCACGCGATCAGATGCACCGCGAATTGGCTTCATTGCTCATCTTGATACAGCGGATGTTGGGCTTTCAGCATCGGTTCGCCCTCAGATCCACCGCTTTTCGGGCGACGATCTCTGCCTTAACCGCGAGGAAAATATCTGGCTGCGGGTAGAACAATTTCCCGCGATCCGCCAATGGCTAAACCAGGACATCATTACAAGTGATGGCACAAGCGTGCTTGGGGCAGATAATAAAGCCGCCATAGCTGTGATAATGACACTCCTTGCCAGATTGGATGAAACTGAAACCTATGGTGACATTGCAATCGCCTTCGTTCCCGATGAGGAAATTGGCTTAAGAGGCGCGAGGGCACTGGACCTCGAACGGTTTCCCTGCGACTTCGCCTACACTATCGATTGCTGCGAATTGGGTGAAGTAGTCACCGAAAACTTCAATGCTGCGTCCTGCGAGGTAGTCTTCGAGGGGGTCAGCGCGCACCCTATGTCAGCAAAAGACAAATTGGTGAATCCAATTCTTATGGCACAAGATTTCATCAGTCAGTTCGACCGGTCGGATACACCTGAACATACCGAAAACAGGGCGGGCTTTTTCTGGATGACCGATCTTGTTGCAAACGACAGCAAAGCAACATTGCAGGTTCTTATACGTGATTTCGACAACGCTTCTTTTATCGCTCGCAAAGAGAAGATTACGGCAGCTGTAGTTACGACACAAAACCGATACCCTTCCAGCGATATCCAACATTCATTTGCTGACGGTTACCGCAACGTCGGTGATTATCTTTCAGATGATCCAAGGGCGATGTCTCTCCTCTTGAGGGCATTTGACAGTGTGAAGGTCAAGCCGAAACTTATCTCTATGCGCGGAGGCACTGATGGTGCGGTTCTGTCAGAGCGCGGAATCCCAACCCCGAATATGTTTACGGGTGCATACAACTTTCATTCAAGGTTTGAGTTCTTGCCGATACCAGCCTTCGTCAAATCCTTCGAGGTTGTAGCCACGATTTGCCAGCTAGCGGCCACTCAGCGTTAGTTGAAATTGGGAGCATTGGTATAAGAAACACTGCCCAATAATTGTCAGCTTTTGCTCGGTTGTCCACCGCCTGCGGCGAACATCACCTGTCAACAATTCAACGTGTCGATACTCGTTAGACATAAGCCTGTCCTCAAGCCTGTGCTTGAGCCTTTCTGCTTATGCCGACATGTCCGGTCGAAATGGGGGGCAGTTCATGCGACAAGGATGCCTAATGACCGACATATGTGACAGAACAGTTCAATCCAGAAATTGCTGCCCAACGAGAAAATACTAACCGATCGATGGATGTGCTGAAGGAGAGGAAAGGCGGAACGACCTGTCGGACAGGCCTACGTAGAACCTCAGAGCCAATTGCTGCCATCGACACCGTCTTCTTGTGCTATGTCAAGTGTGGTTACATAGGCGTCAATGAATGGGTTTCTGGAAAATCACTGATGCGCGATCATTGTCTACATCGGTTCGCTTACGCCTAACTGCTTTTTATAGCCACAAGCTCAGCAAAGCCTCAGGTCACTTGGTCTGGATTGATTGTTGAGCGGTTGGCGCGAGGATTGTATGCACTCCATCCGCCGAATCTAAGAGCCGAACCGAAAATTAAGTTGAGCGATTTCAGGAGTTTATGATTCTCTGTGGTTTACCAAGACTACGGAGGATCACATGGCCTGGACTGAAACCGCCCGTCGCGACTATGCCAGACGAGGCTTA
>Ga0308157_10006019_pt1 | contig 14767 bp, 12 predicted proteins | sample PhyBR1_FD_201035 | JGI IMG/M metagenome (GOLD analysis project Ga0308157, IMG submission 201035) | Phyllosphere microbial communities from UC Gill Tract Community Farm, Albany, California, United States - DLSLB.R1 | ecosystem: Host-associated > Plants > Phyllosphere > Unclassified | place: USA...
TTACGTGAAGTTCAAAGACGCGACCGCAGCCCTCTTGCGAGGGCGGCGACGCCGCGCTGCCGGACCAACTGTGCATAACTGCGTGCTGTGCATAACGCTGCTTATGGAGAGCTCTCCATAAGCAGCGGGAGCTGCCGGTCAACCCTGAAAGGTCGCACTGCAACATGGCCGGCGTTGGAAGCCGCACAGCGGTCATTCGATAGCGCCAGCGATCGACCCATAGCAGGCGTTCCGCGCCCGCGGGAAGCGGTCCATCGTGGGGTGCAACTTTGTTCGGCGGTTCTCCCGGCGCGCACACTGTCAGTCTGTCAGTATGTGTCGGTAGAGGCCGTGTCATGAACGGCCTGCTGTCGATATTGGCCGGACTGAAGAAGGCGAAACCAGCGGTGATCCGCCACCGGGAGTGTTGTAGTCAGGCGATTGACGATGGCACTCGTGCGCGCGCCACAGTTATCCGGCCAGACCACAGCCGCACTTCTTGAACTTCTTGCCTGAACCACAGGGACAGGGCGAATTGCGCCCGATCTTTACTCCAGCGGAAATCGGCGTGTCTTGTCTGATGGCCAGAGGACGCACTCCGGGGCGCCACTGCTGCAGCGGATTGGCTTTGATCCGCGCGATCAGTTGGCGTTGGCTCGCGAGGGTCATCCGGGCCTGGGGCGTTAGGCCGGCCGCGTACACCTGCAGCCGCTCCATCTCGCTCTCAGCCTCTGCGTGCAAGCCGCAGTAAGCCAGAACGACGGCGTACTGCGCACGGACATCCAAGTGTCGATTCAGCAGTTGGTTGTCCACGACCACTGGCATCACGTGTTGCTCAAGAATCTCCCGCGCGCCGACGAAATCATGTCGTGCGACGAACTCGTCAGCGAGGTCTTGCCCGACACGTATCAGCGAGTCGATGGCGCCGGCGATACCGTAGAACTTCATGGCATGGATTCGCGCGAATGGCGCGAGCACGTGCAACTTGCCGGCCACCATGGCTTTGAGTTCGAGCGCATCCGCGAGTCGCTTGATGTCCGCGTGATCAAGTCCCGGCTTGTTGATGAGCGCCCAGAGCGCGGCTTGCTTCGCGCCGACAACCTGCTCGAGCCGAATGCCGAGAACCGCGAACGTCTCGTCGATCACCTGATCGACCACGCCCATCGCGCTTTCGTAGCGCTCAAGGCGAAAGAGCGCCGCTGCCGCGTTGTAGAGGAAAACCCGTCGGTGGACAGGCTTGTCCGGCAATCGGCTGTCCAGCTCGCGAATCGCGCGCCAAACCCCCTCCTCGTCACCTTGATTCGAGAAATGGAGCATGCGCTTCATCAGGAAGGACAGAACTTCCTCCTCACCGAGCGCGCCGCTATCGATTAATTGCTCCATCGCCTCCAACCTAGGCGCCAGACGATCCATGTGCCCGAGCTTCATGTCCGAGAAGACCAGACCATCGAGAGCCCAGTACCGCTGCTCCGGATCTGATTCGTTTTTGGCGACCAGCGTCTCCAGACCGTGCCAGACCTCTACTGCCACGCCCATTTCGTGGAACATCTCTTCGCCGATAAGGTCCACCAGCGTCTTGACGTCCCCAGTGGCCAGCAGCAGCCGCGTGTAGAGCGAGAAGCGCGCCGTGTTGCGATCACGATTGAACGCCATGACCATCAGATCCTTGAGGGCAACACGAGCCCGTGATGCGACCTCTGCGGGCATGCCCGACAGGTGCTGGCTCCCGACAACACGGATGGCGTCATGCAGTCGGATCTCCTTGTTGCCATAGATCTCCACCACCCCAGCGGGTCGCAGTGACCGGATCACTCCAGCAACCGCTTGCTCGTTCATCTCAAGGGCCGCGTCCAGCAGCTTGTTGATCTCGGCTGGTAGCAGGCCAATATCGGACAGGCTCAGCACCGCAATCGTCTGTTGTGCGGCGGGGTGAAATGCGTAGAACACCTTCGCCAAGATGACCTCTTGTGCGGTCTGGGTCAGGTTCGTTAACGCTTCGACGGCGTCGCACATCTGGTCGATGCGCCCTGAGTACTCTTCGCGAGCAATCGTGACGGCACTCCTGACGAACAGAGGCATGCCAGCCGTCAGTATCTTCAGGCGCCCCATGGTGACCGCATCCCCTCGACACCCCCAACCGACAACCGCCGCCGCAACATCGTCAACACCCCACCCCTTCAGCGGCTCTCGCGTCAATCCCAGAAGGGCTTCGATCTCGGGCAACGTCCCAAGCGGCTGCGCCAGGAGCACGAACTTCAGCGCCGACGTGGCATCGATCATGCGCTTGAGGCTATCAGCCGAAACACAATGCACGTTGTCCAATACAACGGTCGGCGAGAGCCTCAAGCGCTCGAGATAGATGTCCAACTGGCGAAGTGACTCGACGCCAGTGGCGCCCGGCAGCAAGATCTTGCGCACCGCATCTGGTCCGGCGCCGGCCAACTTGGCGGCCAGCTCACGCACCAGCGAGAGGGCGAGGGCCTCCCCCGGCGTCTCGGCGCAATCGAAGTACGCGCAGATGTGCCTGCTCAAGGCGGCCGCCTGTGAAGCCCACGCAGTCTTCCCGGCGCCCGAGAAGCCGGAAACGATCCGGACTCGGGAGCTCGAGTCGATTTGAGGTTCGTTCTCCTGCGGGCGGTACTGCTCGGGCGGTGCCGGGAAGTCCTGCAGTTGGATCAGGATCTGGTCCAGCAGTGACGGGAAATCCGCGACCAAGAAGGTGTGATCCGCATGGGGCGCTTCCCCGGCGGCCGCAGCCTGGACGCGGCCGGCCAGTTTCCAAACGAGGGAGTCGGGCGCCAGCATCGCAAGTGGGACTGCGGTGGCTCGGTCGACGCACCATGCGACTGCCTCATCGATATTCGCCCAAGCCGGTGGAAGTTGCCCGAGGTCACCAGAACACACGCGGCCTGGCCACAGGATCTCTACGTCGCCCGCCAGCTTTCCTGTCTCGACCTGTTCAGCCAATGTCGGCCCTAAGGCTCGGTTGACCACCACCACGCACGTTGCGCGCCCCTGCCGACGGCCCTGCTGGTGCTCTTGCCGCAGGCTATCGAATCGTTCCATCGTCGAGTTGATGTCGGCCGGCATGATCGGCTGGCTACGCGTCTTGACCTGGATGTAGCAGCGCCCCGCTGGTGTGACGAGCTCGATATCTTCGTCCCGCTCGACAACCACGGACGTAGCGCCGGTCTGTTCTGAAGTCAGAAGGCACGCGGCAGCATAGAGATGCTGATAGAGGAAGCCCCGGTGTACCGCCGCAATGCGGATCTCCTGGGCTGGATCGAGCGTCGGGGTGTGGGGCATATGGGAAAGAAGTCTTGGTTTCGGTCCTCGCGGGGGGCATTTGCCAGCAGTAGCTGATCACCCCATCTGGGATGCAACACCTATCCTGCCCACGGTTAACGGCAGAGCGAGCGTACATGTCATTTTGGGGCTCGCCGCCCAGCCGTACCTCAACCAACGCCGGACCGATGCGCTCGAAAGCCAACTTCCCGGGCGGCTCTACTCTATATTGGGCGACTTCAACACCAAGACAGCGCGGGGCAACGATTCAGCGCCTTACCCAGGGATCCGACGGATGGCAGGACAACGATTGACGGGAGCGGCTGCGCAGACCGAGGCCATGCGGGCGCTGGCCCACTCTCGTGCCGGCATCGAATCGTCCCTGGCGCCCTTCGAGCCAAGAAGCACATTCGCGGTCTGGTTCTCGACCTTCCGTGGCATCGAAGAGCTGATCAACCTACCGGGAGAACTGCGTGGCGAGCCGCTCCTCGACGAGATTGGTGGACTGGCTCTCCTGGACATGGCCGGAGCCCTCAGGGCACTGCCATCCATCAAAGCAGGACTGGAGTCACGCTTCTCCCGATTGGTGGCGAAGAGGCTCATGCAGACGCTTATTCAACTGCAAGCCATCGCCCTGTCGTTTGCAATGCATCAGCTGCCTGCAGCTCGGGAATTGGCAACCGTCGGTACGGCCATCGGCTACCTACAGTCCCGCCGTCGGCATCTACTGGCTTTCCTTCACACGATTCCTGGTGTCTGCCGAGGAACTCAGCGGCTGCACGAACTGGACGGCCTCAACCAGTTCCTCTACCTCATTGAGACCGCCGGCCTGGGGACAACGTCAATGCATCACAACCTGATGCTGGCCCTGGTGTACCCGGACTTCGCCTTAGATGTCGACGCGGTGGGAATCTTGGCAAGTCACAGCTTCAACGGACTGGACGCGTTGTTTCTGGAGCCCGAGCGAACAGCCATCACCGAAATGGCCGATGTCGACCTCAGCGTGGTGAAGCGTGTTTCAGTAAACCGCCGACTGATTTTTTCCAAGGCCGAGCTGGAGAACAATCTCGCGCTCATGGCCGCGGCGTATGCGGAGTTCAACCTCCACAAAACGTCATTTGGTCAGTTGGCCGCGTTCATCCGCAGCTTGCTCTCTCTCGTTGTGGACGAGTATTTCGTTCGGCTGACAGTTAAGCGCTTCGACGAGTTGTGTTCCGAGCAGAAGCTACCCGACGCCCTTATAGGGGCGCTTGTCGTTCAAGGCGCCGACTACGTCGACAACACCAGCACTTACGCGCCGTTCACGCGTGTCGGCGGCGACCTAGTCACTTCGATTACCCTGCTCAATCGATTCGCGAACCACTGGAAGAGTGTCTGTCTGAACCGCGTTCGTCGATATCAAATCCGCTCTGGATTCATCTTCGAGAAGTCGGTCAAAGCAGCTCTGCGGACCCAAGGATTCGACGTTACGGAGATCAAGAGAGTGGAGCGCGCGGAGTTCGACGTCGTTGCGACGCTCGACGGCGTGATCTACAACGTTCAGTGCAAGAACAACCTCGTTGACTTGAATCGGATCGAGACCGACGTACGGAGGTTCGTTCGCTACAACCGCTCTCTTGACCTGGCCTACAGGAAGGCCCTCGCGAAGGAGCGCGCGCGCGAGCAAACGCTCTTGCGGGAGTTGGGCCTTACCGCAATCAAGCACTTCGTTGTGAGCCGCTATCCCGTTGCAACGCAGAACCCCTACGTTTTGGCCTTCGGCGAAATCTCGCGGTTCAGGGATATTGCGGTCGGGACGTGAGACCGATAGCTGTCCGGCAGCCGGCTGGCGAGTAGCTGGGGTTATTCCGGTCGCCCGAGTGTCTGTATTGCGTCGCGATACTGAACGACTGTTTGTGGCCGGTCGAGCCCGACGACTTTCCGAATTGCTTGTCCTACACCTGCCGCTCAGGAGGTGCCCTCCTGAACGCCCGCTTTTGGTCGATGCAGGTGGCCGACGCGGCACCCGCACCCGACCACAAGGGGAAGTTCGCGAGTGACTGCTTCAGTTAGGCTATCACTCAACATAGAAATACGAGTTCTCTGATGCCGCAATATCTCCGAACCAGCAGTGTCCGACTCATTGAAGCCAGCCAGGAAGCATTGCATCTGGCATTTGTCGGATTGGGATTGCCTGCACGTCAAGAGCTTCGCGTTGGGGCTGCACAATTCGCTGCGTCGGCGGGGCTTATCGGTGTTGCGGTTGAACAAGCGCTGTCCGCCATATTGGTGCAGGTGCTGGGCGAAGATGCGTTGATGGCGAGTCGGACTCAATTCAAGTCTGCGCGTGAAGTGCTTCAAGACGTTCGATCTCTGTTGGTAGCCCCTCCGCCGCGGGCTTCGTTCCTGACCTATGGTCTTCTAGACGCTGCTGCTCACCGCCAGGAACTCCACAGAGCCACAGAAGGATTCACGCTCATTATTGGCGAACGTGCGGCGGGCCTTCACGCAGGTCAAGGTCCATCGCGTGCCGTCGCCATGGTGCAGGCGCAGAAGGTGCTTGTCTTTTACGACCTGTTAGCGCGTTCGAGCCGCGTCCGACCGTATCTTGAACAACGTCCTCGCTCGCCAGAAAGCACACTTGATACAGAGGTCATTGTCGATGACTTGGCTCGGCGCTTCATCGAAGCTGAAACGCTGGGGGAGCGGAGCGCCGCCCTGCGGTCCCTGTTTCTTGTACTTCCTGAGGTTCCGGCGACAGCTCCCGAGTGGTTGGACGCATTCGACCGATCTGCTGTGGCGCCAACGAACGATGACATCAACCTCTTACTTCAGACGCTGGAACGTGCAGCGCCAGTCCGATTCCATCGGCTAAATGCTGGTGGCCAGGGTTTGCCGGTCGCCGTGCGGCCCAATGATGCGAACGCGCTTCCAATAGCGCCCCACCACCTACGTCGGGCGTTTGGTGATGTGCTCGGACAATTCGACGCTTACGTCGGCACGGCGAATGGACGTCTGAACGATGGACATCTAGACGTGCCGCCCGAGAGCTTCCTGCTCGACTTGTGGGTCTTTGGACCCAACCAACTCATTCAAGAGTTAAATCGCGAGCGACTGACGGCGCATGAGGCGTGGCCGTTCATCGTGACGGCGCTATCGTCACCTAGGATCAATCGTCCATTCTGGTTCCTGGTCTCAATGGTGGATGACCTGGGGCAGCTTGTCGCCCAGTTGGGCCGAGCGTTCGCTATCGGTGGCGGGGGGCATCTTCGGCAGCAGCAGGCTCCTACGCTTGAGGCGATTGACGCGCTGCGTCGTGGGCAAGTGCTTGCGTTAAATAATCCGATCGTGGCTACTGTGCGTTCGGCCTACGCCGAAGCTAGTACCCGTCGGCAGGCTATTGCTCCAGCCATTGAGCGTAATCGTGGAACGGCACGAGACGCTGGACCTGAAGCCGAGGCCGTCCTTCGCCGAGTTTCCGAAGGCGAATTGGTTGCGGGACAAGCGTTTGAAACGGTCATGGGCTTACCCAATCAAGAGGCAAAGCGATATTGGACGCGTCTTCTGGCTGAGTCGGCGTCTGATCCCGAGGACCGAGAGATGTTAGTTAGGATTCATCGCGATGATGACCTAGTGCCCGCCCAGTCTGCGGCCCGAAAGGCGATGAAACTCATTGACGCAGTTAGCTACGGACCTCAGGTTGAACTCGAGTAAGCATATGGCGCTTCGCGCTTGCAATCAGAATAGTTCCGAGCACAGGGCAAGAAGCAAACACGTACCCGCTGTTCAACGACCGCTCTGCGGTGATGACTTCTGCCAAAGAGTGTCAGCAATGGGTCGATCGCTGACCCCGGTGAATGCCCGCTGATGGGCCTCCAACCCTCGCTTGTATCGCGATGAGGTCGACGATTCGTAACCGACAGCTCCCAGCCTGATTAAGACCTTAAATCGACTCGGGTAAAACCGGAGAGAAGCATGCGCCTGCCTCGAACTCAGTTTCGAGGCGTAGCGCACTTCGTCTATGCAAAGTGGCCTCGCAGTAGACCTGAAGTTTGGCAGAGTGAAGGTGTCATTGCGACGCTTTGGCAACCACGACTGGTATCGTGTGCTGGTCTGGTCGGTCAGGTAGAGGTGAAACGCGTGGTCACCTTGCCGTGGGCTCAGTGGTCAAGTGCATCTGGTTTCTGCACTGACGAACCAGACTGGAAAACCACCAAAGGACAGATATGCCTCTGAATCAAAGAGCCGTAAAACGCCGCAGTGAACCCACTGGAACGACCGTCATAGATCGCCACTACCGATTCGCTTTGCCGAAGGAGATGGACTGGAAGGTCGGAACCCGGGTGTACTTCTCCATCATCAAGAGTGTCGCCGCCCGAGGCAAGTCAAAAGGGTTCGTCATCAGCAAGAAGCCGGGGCCAGTGTGGAAGGGGCGGCTGTTCTCTGGGCGAGTGCGGCGCAACGGCTTTGCTCCGTTGGCCAGGGGGCACAAACCAATCGGCTGGCGCCGCCCCAAAGGGCCAACAGTCCCCTGAAGGGAGCATGCCCTGCAGCAGCTCGACGTGGGCATTGGGATCAGTCAATATGGAGCCGATATGACGATGAACCGAACCAACTATCCAGGGGTGCCAGACGACTTCCCTGTGACAGCAACCGTGGCAGCTGTTTCTGGCGCCCAGCCCAAGATGAACCTGGTCGAGGAAGGTGGCAGGTTCTATGCACCGGGCATGTCGCCGGGCGAAGTTCTGACGGTCTTCCAGATGTGTGACGACCTGGTGTCGCAGATGGTCCCGTACTGCCAGAGGAAGCTGGCGACCTACGAAGGCAATCAAGAGACGACGGTCAAGGCTGCGCTGAAAGGCTTGCTGGCCAAGCGATGGTGCACCGATGCGCAGTGTGTGTGGATCATGCGCAGGGTGGTGGATGAGCTGCAGTGGGCGGTTGGTGATGGCGCCTTGCAATCCGACCAACCCGATGGCTTCTGAAATCGCCAAGGAGAAGTGTCCGATTTCTTTTCGGTTGATTGAGCCCGGGCTATACCTGTCGTGCGACATCCCGCCACAACGTACGGCATACCCCCCCACATGAAATACCCATGACTGACCTACTTGTGCTGCCACCACCTAAACGATCTCGCTCCCGGCGCCTTCGCAAGAAGCTGCACATCGGCGAGTTCCAAGTGCTGGGATTCGACTACGAGTTGACTTGGCGCGTGGCACCGTCGATTGATGTGCAGGATCGGTTCATCGATCAGTTGCTCGAGGACCTCGTCGCGCCCAGAGCGCTGAGTCTAGGCGGAGGGGTCAATTGCGGCTTCGTGGCCGCGCGTCGCGGGAGCGTCACGGACGCTGATCGCGCCGCCTTCGAGAGCTGGCTCGAGCGATGGCCGGATCTCGCCGAGATCAAGGTCGGCCCTCTGCGAGATGCCTGGTACGACGAGGCGCCTTGAGCGCCCGCTCTTCGATCACGAACTCAAGGGGACACTCATGAACGGTCGGCCCCATTCACCGGCGCGGCCCTTGGAAAACCAAGCGGGTGGTGGAACTGGGAGCACCGGGGGCACTGAAATGGGTGCCAGTGCCGCCATGACTGGCCTGCGCCGAATCTACCGACCGGGCTATGCATTCATCAAGGCCGGCGTCATGCTGCTGGACTTGCACAGCGCACGCCTCAAACAAGGAGAGCTTGAGCTAGAACCGCTGGAGAGCCACGCAGGCTCTCGGGAGCGGCTGATGGGGGTGCTCGATGAACTCAACCAGCGCTATGGACGTGGAACGGTGAAGCTCGCCAGCGCCGGAGTGCAGGCCCAGGGACAGACTGCCAGTTGGACTATGCGACAGGAGCGCAGGTCACCGGCCTACACCACGCGCTGGGAGGACATGTTGGAGGTGGGGGAGGTACCTGCAACAGGTCCGCCAATTTATGCTCATGCCTCAACCCGGCAATCAGGCGCGCTTTGTCGGCGCAGCTGTGTTTGCGTCTCTTGAACTGCCTACTCAGGCTGCTATTGAGTCTGAGTTTCTGGAGGCGTCAGGAGAACAGCTGGCACCGCTACTTGCCGAGTGCTCGAACTACTTCATTCAAGCCCGCTATGCCTATGAACAGATCGGTGGCAGCTACAACTTGAGCGGCATCCGCACGCTCGCAAAGGGCTTGCTTGATGCCGTGAAAGCCTTCGGTACCAAGAATCCCTGAGCGAAGTGCTCATCAATATTGGCGCGTCGGTTCGCCCCGGAGTCCGGCTAGGTGCTGCCCCAGTTGTCTCCAAACACCTGGGCTTGCCGCAGCACCAAGTCCACCGCCTCTTCCTGCAAGTCTGGCGGGTACTTGTACTTGCGCAAGACCCGCTTGACCATCAGTCGCAGCTTGGCCCGCACGCTCTCGCGCTCGGACCAGTCCACGGACAAGTTCTGGCGCAGGTTCTCGGTCAGTTCATGGGCGATCTTCTTGAGGGTTTCGTCGGTGAGTTCTCGAACGGCTGATTCGTTGGTGGCCAGGGCGTCGTAAAAGCGCACTTCGTCTTCGGTCAGGCCCAGTTGCTCGCCCCTGCTGGCGGCCTCGCGGAACTTCTTGGCCATCTCGACCAGTTCTTCCATAACCTGGGCGGTTTCAATCGAGCGGTTCTGGTAGCGCTTGATCACGTTGCCCAGCAGGTCGGAGAACTTCTTTTCCTGCACCACGTTGGTGCCGAAGCGGCTCTTGATTTCGCCTTCGAGCAGACGTTCGAGCAGTTCCACCGCCAGGTTCTTCTCGGGTAGGTTCTTCACCTGCGCCAGGAATTCATCGTCCAGCAGACCGATGTTGGGTTTGTCCAGGCCCACAGCGTCAAAGATGTCCACTACTTGGTCAGACACCACAGCGTTGCTGATGATTTGCCGGATGGCTTCGTCGCGCTGTTCGTCGGTGCGCTTCTTGGCGGTAATGTCCCGTTTGGTCAAGATGACTTTGACGGCCTGCATGAAGGCGACTTCTTCCCGCACTGCCTTGGCTTCGTCCAGCGTGCAGCACAGCGAGAAGGCTTGGGTCAGTGCCAGGGTAGTGTCTGCAAAGCGGCGTTTGCCGTCCTTGCCGCCTTCTTCCCGCAGGCCCAGGATGTGGTTGGCGGCCCTTGCCAGGGTTTGGTGGCCCCCGGTGAGGAAGTCGCTGTAATCGCAGCCATGCAGCATGGATTGCAGGACATCGAGCTTTTCCATGAGGACGCTATACGCCTCGCGGGCATCTACGGTGGGAGTGCCCCGGCCTTTGCTGGCGGTGTACTCCTTCATGGCGGCTTTGAGTTCGTTGCCAATGCCGATGTAGTCCACCACCAGGCCGCCTTGCTTGCCCTTGAAGACCCGGTTCACGCGGGCAATCGCCTGCATGAGGTTATGGCCCTTCATGGGCTTGTCCACGTACAGGGTGTGAACGCAGGGGGCATCGAAGCCGGTGAGCCACATGTCGCGCACGATCACCAGGCGCAGCGGGTCGGGGGGGTCTTTGAAGCGCTTTTCCAGGCGTTTTTTGACCTTGCCGTCGTAGATGTGGGGGCGCAGCAGGGCTTTGTCGCTGGCCGATCCGGTCATCACGATCTTGATGGCGCCTTTCTCGGGGTCTGGGTCGTGCCAGTCAGGGCGCAGCTTGATGATCTCGTTGTACAGGTGCACGCAGATGTCACGGCTCATGGCCACGACCATGGCTTTGCCCGATTGGGCGGTGCTTCGCTCTTCAAAGTGCGCGACCAGGTCAGCGGCCACGCTGGCGACACGGGGTTCGGCACCGACAATCTTTTCCAGGGCGGCCCAGCGGCTTTTGAGCTTGGCCTGCTGGCTTTCTTCTTCGTCCTCGGCCAGCTCATCCACTTCGTCGTCAATGCTGGGCAGGTCTTCGTCTTTCAGCCGCAGCTTGGCCAGGCGAGACTCGTAGTAGATGGCCACCGTGGCGCCATCTTCCTTGGCCTGCTGCATGTCGTAGACGTGGATGTACTCGCCAAACACAGCACGGGTGTCATGGTCGGTGCTGCTGACCGGGGTGCCAGTGAAGCCCACGAAGGTGGCATTCGGCAAGGCATCACGCAGATGCTGGGCGTAGCCCGCCTGGTATTTCTCCTCGCCGGGCTTACCTTTGAGGGTGGCCTTGAAGCCGTATTGGGTGCGGTGGGCCTCGTCCGCGATCACAACGATGTTGCTGCGCTCGGACAGCACCGGGAAGGTGTCTTCATCCTCACCCGGCATGAACTTCTGGATCGTGGCGAAGATGATGCCGCCCGAGGGGCGGTTGCCCAACTTGGCGCGCAGGTCTGGACGGGTCAGTGCCTGGGTGGGCTGCTCCCGCAACAAGTCTTGGGCCAGGCTGAACACCCCAAACAGTTGCCCATCCAAGTCGTTGCGGTCGGTGATAACCACGATGGTGGGGTTCTCCATCGCGGCTTCTTGCATCACACGGGCGGCAAAGCAGGTCATGGTGATGCTCTTGCCGCTGCCTTGGGTGTGCCACACCACACCGCCCTTGCGGGAGGCACCAGGTCGGGATGCGGTCACCACTTCTTCGATGGCGGCGCGCACGGCGTGGAACTGGTGGTAGCCTGCAATCTTCTTGACGAGCTGACCGTCGTCCTCGAACAGGACAAAGTAACGGATGTAGTCCAGCAGGTACTGTGGGGTCAGCACACCACGCACCAGGGTTTGCAGTTCTTGAAACTGCCCCAGTGGGTCGAGGTTTACTCCATCAATCGTGCGCCAAGCCATAAAGCGCTCGGCGTTGGCAGACAGCGAACCCATCAGCGCGTCGGTGCCGTCCGAGATCACCAGCACCTCGTTGTACTGGAACACGTCCGGTATCTGCTCTTTGTACGTCTCGATCTGGTCGAAGGCCTTCCAGATGTTGGCGTTCTCGTCGGCGGGGTTCTTGATTTCCAGCAGCACCAGCGGCAAGCCGTTGAGGAACAGGATGATGTCGGGGCGGCGGGTTTTGTGGGGACCTTTGATGGTGAACTGGTTGACGGCCCACCATTCGTTCTTCTCGGGGTGTGCCCAGTCGATCAGGCGAACGAAGTCGCCGCGTGTCTCGCCATCCTTTTGATACTGGACGGGGACACCACCGACCAACAGCTTGTGAAACGCACGGTTGGCCGACAGCAGGGATGGGATGCCCAAGTCAGTGACTTGCTTGATAGCATCTTCACGAGCTGCAACCGGAATGCCAGGGTTCAGGCGGTTGATGGCTTCGCGCAGCCGGAAAGGCAAGACAACCTCGCGGTAGTCGGCACGCTCGGGCGAAGAACCATCGAAGGCGATGTCGGGGCCGTAGCGGTGGGTGTAGCCCACGTCTTGCAGCCAGGCCAGGGTTTCTTGTTCGAGTTGGTCTTCGGTCATTGTGCAATTCCCTCGATGATTCTTTTGTTCGCACTCGCCTCATGCACTAGCGTGTGTAGAGTGGCGTAGCCATTCATTCAAGGCCAATCCCGTAGTCACCACCACACGGCTCATGGTTTCGTAGGTTTCCTCCATAAATGCGGCAATCTCCCGTGGCGGTTGTGTTTGTTGCTTGCGCGAGAAAGCGCTCAACAGCACCTCAAACGGCGTTTGTTCAGAGTCGCCCCATCCCACCCTGACGGGCAGGCCGCCATGGTGCTTGATGTGGTTCGTCACATCCGCGAGCGCTTGGTATGCGGGGGCTGTGCTCAACGCCTCCAAGGCCTGCTGGATTGGGGCAAGCTCTGGCGCCGTTGTCGTCTCTCGCGCCAATTGGGCGCATACCGTGCCCAGCGACACCCTGCCCAGGGGGATTCGTTGGTCCACGTTCCACCCCAGGCTGTAGTACAGGACATGCGCCAAGTTGTCTGCAATCGCATGCTGCGCCTGCACGCTGGCATACACATAGCCCTCAGCAGCTACAAAAAAGTAGTTGCTGGCGCCCATTCCCTTCACTTCATCCACCCACATCAGCACCCACCAGGGCGTGCCTGACTCCAAAGGCTGGCGCAGGTGTTCATTCACCAATCGCTGATAGTCCTGAAAATGAATGCGCGCATGGATAAGCCGGGTGGTGACTGCACGGAGCACGGGGCGCAAAGCCTCTAACTCGTTCTCACCCCACCGTGCGCACACCAGTTCGCGGGTGCGCGACATATCCCACGATGGTGACCCAGTGCCCGCGAAAAGGTCCGTCATGCCTGCAGCGCAGCGCCCAACGCGGCCTCGGTAGCGGCCTGGGCTTTGGGCAGGCGCAGTTGGCCGGAGATCAGGCGGGGGAGCAGGGTGTCTCTCGTTTCGGCCAGTGTGGTGACTCTCTGCTCATTGATTGAAATAGCCTCGAAGATGGGTTGCACAGCACCATCGAACACGTCGAGCAGATCGGCGGTTGGAATAAGTGCTGGACTGCCAAGAACTGCCGTCGCAGGCAACGCCAATACGGTAGTACCAGTTGCAAATCCAATCGCACGCTCCCGAAAAGCACTTTCCTGTAAAGCGAAGAACAAAAGACTGCGGATAGCTCGCGCTTTTTCTTGCCACTCAGGACGCACGGTGACTTTGTAGACGTGGTGGGAGATGAAGCCTGGGTCGAATCCTATAGGCACAAATGCGGGACGGCCAAGAATGTCGCGGGCTTGCGTCATGTCGGTATTCGCGATGATTAGGTCGCCCGCTTGCACAGAGTGGCGCGGCTTGTACTCACCCGTGTATCGCTTGACTTTTTCTGAGGCAAACACTCGATGGGCGTTGAAGCACCCGAGGTTGAACATGTATGCGCCCTCAGCCTCTGACAGACCGTCACCCTTGTAAGAGCATCCTTTGGTCAACTCGATCAGTTCGCCAAGGGTCGACTCTCGCCACCCCCTCGGCACCTCCCCCAACTCCGACGTTTCAAACCCATCGGGAAACAGCGCTGCGGTGGCCTCGTCCATGCCTTCGGGCGTGCGGTCTTCCATCTTGGCGCGCACGGGGTCGAAATCAACGAACCAGGATTTGAACAGGGCATGGGCGATGGCTTCGAGGGTGGCGTTGGTTTCTCGCAGGAGAGTGATGCGGTCGTCGAGCGCACCTATAAACCCTGCAATGCGTTGCTGCTCATGAATTCCAGGCAATGAGACGGGGAGTGCTTGAATGATGGCTGTGTTCAGATTGGGCATCACAGCCCCCACCGCGTGCGTCCTCAGCCATGAATAAGCAGTCTCACTAGACAAGAACATCGCTAGATATTGCGGGTCAATTCGGGGACTTTGGAGGCGGAGTAGTAAAGCGCCTGTTCCACAGAGTGCACCCTCAAATCTTTCATCGACAATTGCAGATAGGCCTGTAGCTTGCGCTCCGCGTCGTGCAAACAAGATATCGCCAACACGAAGCCGATGTCGGGAAAGCTCGGACGCCTTCGCTGCGTCTACGCGAGGCACGTCGATATCAAGAATCCGTCCTCTTCCAAGGGCGTGTCCGAATTTTTGTGTAAACGGTTCGGACTTCAATTGACGGAGATGCGGTCTCCGAACTCAATGGTAAAGCGGGTCAGCGCAGCCTTCCAATCCCGGATGGGCATGGTCCACTTCTGGCTG
>Ga0308157_10006020_pt1 | contig 14767 bp, 14 predicted proteins | sample PhyBR1_FD_201035 | JGI IMG/M metagenome (GOLD analysis project Ga0308157, IMG submission 201035) | Phyllosphere microbial communities from UC Gill Tract Community Farm, Albany, California, United States - DLSLB.R1 | ecosystem: Host-associated > Plants > Phyllosphere > Unclassified | place: USA...
ACGTCCGCCGGCCAGTAATGGTAGTCCGGCCAATGCCAGCACAACCACAACCAGTGACGCCATCGCACCGCGCCAAGGACCAAGCAGTGCCCCGGCCAACATGACGCCCAAGGTTTGCAAGGTGATAGGCACTGGAATGATGCCAAGGGTAATAGGTGGAAGTAGTCCCATAGCGGCAATCATGGCGGCGAAGATAGCAATGTAAACGGTGTTCTTGGTCTGGGATGTAGAAGTGGAGAGCGACATGGTTTTCCTTGGCAGAGCGAGTGAGAGTGGATGAGGTGGTGCAGCTAGTGGTTGGCCGGTGCCGAGTCGTAGCCGCGGGCATCTAGTGCCTCAGCAGTTTCATCAGCGATCTTCAAAGATCGAATGACCAATGGCACGGTGACAGCTAAGGGATTGTTAGCCAGACCGCGGGCGTGTTGGGCTTCTCGGACTTCGTTGTAGACCTTTTTGAGTTCGGGGATGAAACGAATGGTCATGGATAGGGCTAACGCGACTTGATCAGGATTTCCGCCGACGACGCGTATTGGAGAAGCAACTTGTTGAAACAGCTCCAGCATTTCGGAAAATCGTGTGCTCAGACTGACTGAATAGGCCAGTAGGCACATGGTTAGTAGGCGCAGAACTGAAGACACTGCGTTTAGCCAATTTGTTTGAATCCCTAACAGGATGAAAACGACACCGAGAATGATCACGATTGAGATCAATGGGGCTCGAAGTTGTTTCAGATCCACTCGCGCTGAGGCCAGCAGGGCGACACTGAGGATGAATGCCACCAGGAGCACTTGCCACGAACTGATTAGGTATAGTCCGATACTCAATACGAGCAGACTTCCAAACTTCCAGCCAGGCTTGATCCTCGATAGGTAGGAAGCGTTGTGAGCCGCGCTCATGCGTGGCTCCAAGCGCGGTAATGGTCTATTGCGGCCTGGGGGAGGCCGTCAAAGGACACCTGACCGTTGGTTACAACAAGTACGCGTTCAAAGTCCTCGAGGATTTCCAAGTCGTGGGTGATCACGATGGCTCTTTGCTCCAACTTGGCTATTTCACGTTGGAAGCCGAGTCGATTGCGTAGGTCCAGCATGGTGGTGGGTTCATCGAATACAACGGTCTTAGGGCGCATGGCCAGCACCGACGCGAGGGCGACCATCTGCTGCTCGCCACCTGAGAGAGTGTGGCTTTCACGGTCTGAGAGGTGAGAGATGCCTAGTTCAGAAAGTGTTGTGGACACACGTAGCTGTCGTTCGTTCTTTGGCAGTCCAAGGTTCTTGAGTCCAAAGGCGATATCTTCTGAGACTATCGGCATGATGATTTGATTGGCTGGATTCTGAAAGACGAAGCCAACTTCACGCCTGATTTGCTTAGCGTGTTCTTTCGTAGACAACTCGCCGATGCGAACTGTTCCAACCGTGGGAAGCACTAGACCATTGAGCAATCGGGACAGCGTGCTCTTTCCGGCACCGTTAGCGCCAATGATGCCGATACGTCGCTCATCTAGCGTGATGTTGACGTCTTTGAGTACGTCGCGCTCGTCATAACGAACGGTGACGTTCTCGATGCGGATCGGGGGTAGTTCCACAAAAGCTCCAGCGTGATGCTCTGAGCCAGATGCAAACCCAAGCGGTGGCGAGGTCAATCTGGCTAACGGATCGGACGGTCGAAATACCGCCGATACAGAGCATACTTGATCACCGTTCAATTGTCTTGATCAGTGTTCAATAAATGAGTTATGCGACGAAAAATTGTTCGTAGATCAGGCCTAATGCTAGACAGACCATGATGATGCCGGAACACAGCGTGACACCTCGCGCGACCCTTGGACGTGAGCGCAACAAAGCTCGAGCTGTAACGGCAACACAAAAGTAAACGATGATCGAGACGCCTACGTGTGTTAGCCCCAAGATTAGAGTTTGGAGGGATATTGGCAACGAGGTCGAGGGGTTGAAGTACTGCGGGATCAAAGCCACGTACAGAAGGAGGGCTTTGGGATTGGTGCCACTGGTGAGCAGACCGCGAAGAAAAGGGGACGGGTGGGTCTTGATCTTTTTGGTTTTTGTCAGTACAGCAACGGACCCGCTCATTGAAGGTTCGTGTTCGGCTACAGGTGTTGAAAGCTCAACTTTGTCTGTAGAAGAAGCGGTCGCTTGGTCCGCGTCGTAAAACTTAGCTTTTTTGAACGACACCAGAGTCGAGATTCCCAGCCACAACAAGTAGAACGATCCAGCAACGGTTAGCCACAACAATGCCATTGGTGAGCTCGCGACCAGCGCTGCGATGCCACAAACCAGCAAGGCGGTGTGGAGCAAGTAGCCGGAGATCAGACCCCAGACGGCTGGGCGGTAACTGCGTTGCCCTAACGCGGATGAAATTACGTAGGCCCAGTCCGCGCCAGGAGTGCATGACAGCGCTACTGATACTAGGAGGAATCCGGCAAATTGAGTGAGTTCCATAGCAGTCTCTCCTAGGGGTTGTTGGCGTTGAATCAACCATAGGAAATTTCGACCAAAATGTGTTTGCTGATTTTTGGTTAGAATTCGATATCCAAGCAAAAAACACCTATATAGTAGAACTCTTGCGCAAGAATTTTGTGCGATAGGCTAAATCTATGGATGATTTAGATCGTGCGATCCTCGCTGAACTGCAGCTCGATGGTCGAATAAGCGCAACGGCGCTTGCTGCAAAAGTCGGTTTGTCGGTGGCTCCCTGCCACCGTCGTATTCGAGAGCTGGAGCGTAGCGGAATCATCACTGGGTATCAGGCAGTGATCGCGGCCGATCGCGTGGGCCTAGGGTTTGAGGCGCTGGTGTTTGCAACCCTGAAAAACCGGGCCGAGCTTAAAGATTTTGAAGCGGCCGTTGAGGAAGTAGATCTCATCGTGGACGCGCAGCGGCTTTTCGGGGATCCCGACTTCCTGCTTCGCGTGCTTGCCGAAGATCTAAGTCACTTTCAGCGCGTTTACGACGATGTGTTGGTGGGATTGCCAGGAGTCGAGAAACTAACCAGCACCATCGTGATGCGCAATATTAAGGAGCGAGCCGTAATTCCGGTCTAAGGCAGCGAGAGAATTCTATTTGGGGCGTCGGCTGACCCGGGGTGTCAGAAGAAGTGACATGACCAAAACAACGGCACAGACCCACAGGGCCTGTGGCAGTCCGACGCTATCGACGATGAGCCCGATTAGTGGGGGACCGCCAAGCATCGCCCCGTAACCGAATGCACTAATAATGCTTACTGCTTTGGGGCCAAGTCGCTCGCTCCTCGCCGCGGCGATACTCATTCCAACGGGGAACCCTAATGAGCTGCCCAATCCCCACATCGCTGAGCCCATTCCGATGAGATATGGATTAGCGCTGGTGATGAATAGACAAACGCCGATCAAACCAACGGATCCCATAAGCAACAGCGTGTACTTGTGTCCGAGACGGTCTACGAGCATGCCGCCGACAAATCGCCCAATGGTCATGGCGCCGACAAACAGCGTGAACATCAGGGCACCTTCTTGGTGTCTTAAGCCGTGGCCGTCGACACTGGCCACCGCAATCCAGTCGTTGGCTGCGCCTTCGGCAAAACTTAGCCCAGCGACCATCAGACCCAAAAGTATCAGCAGCCCAAGCTTGCGGGGATTGTGGGATCCTTCCTCGGATTTTTTCTTGGCGCGGTTGGCGAAATTCTCGTTTTCCCACGAAGCTAATCCGAGATGAGCGACGAAGGCTAGGGCGATGATGAGAACGGAGACGAACACAAAGTGCCAGATACTCTGGATATGCAGCGCGATAGAAGCTGTTGCCATCCCGGCGCCAATCAAAGACCCTAGACTAAAGAAGCCATGCAGAGACGGCATGATACTGCGTCCCAATTCGCGTTCAATTCGTGCACCACTGACGTTCATCATGATGTCCAGGCAGCCGAAAATGATCCCGTTGATGAACAAGGCAACGTAAGCCAGTGCGGTGTTTTGCGTGACTGAAATTGCGATGCCAAGTATGGGTAGGCACAGCGCGAGCCCCAGCGGTAGTGAGCAAAGAAGTCGCTTCGTTGGAACAAATCGGCTGATTGTCGGAATGATGCTTAAGCCAACGAGCGTTCCAACTGTCATACAAAGTAGGAATGAGCCTAGGCCTAACCCGGAAAGTCCTAGAACTGTATCGATGATCGACAGTCGACCGGCCCATGAAGCGAAAGATAGTCCTGCAAGCAGGAATATTAGGTTGATACTGGTGCGTTCAGACGGGACGAGTCGCTCTCTAGTGGCGACCAGTTGAATCATGAAAAAGTGCTGCCCTCTCGATTTCTATATTCTCTAGAGTTTATCGCAAATTTCATGCCAAAGTTACCGTCCAGTTGCCTGTCCTATTGATTCAGCGAAGATGCAAGGCTCGTGTTAAGCCGGTGCACAGAGTCGAGTGTGGCACGGCACTGTCAGCCGTTCAGAGTGTGGAACTCAAAGAATCGAAATACGCCTTGTGAATCTCCGCAGGCATCGTGAGATTTGGACTTTTTGAGTGCTGATGCGGTGCATTAGGTGAGGGGTATGAGAAACCGCTGCTCACTTAATTTGCTAAGTGAACAGCGGTTTGAGTGTGCCCCCGGCGGGATTCGAACCCACGACCTAGAGATTAGAAGGCTCTTGCTCTATCCAGCTGAGCTACGGAGGCTTAACCGAAAAATAGTTTAGCTCATTGCCTCCTAAAAGTACGACTTGAGCTCACTTGATGGTCGGGTGCTTTCGATTCTGACTCAGTGCAATGCGTGTGTAGACAGGATTCGTAGAGTCCGTTGTGTCGCGAAGCAGACGGTCCCTGGCCACGCCAAGTCACGGAGCGGTTGCTGAGGGCCTCGCCCTTCAGCTTTTGCTCGGTAAATATCCACAATCCGTAAATCCGGCGGTCCATCGCTTATGGCAGAGCAGCATCATGAGGTCTAACACCGGGAACAGTCCTTGGTGTCTGGACTAGAAGGAGTAGATCCCTTGAGTGATCTAGTGACCATCCGTGCGATCGTCGGCACGGACCCGCAATTGACCATTACCCAAAAGGGCGTTTCTGTTTTGAAGTTTCGCGCTGCTACTCATGAGCGGAAGCGTGAACCCGAATCGGGCCAGTGGGTAGATGGGCCGACAAACTGGTTTTCCGTATCTGCTTTCAGGGGATTAGCGGAAAACACCATGGAGTCACTGGCCCAAGGAGATCACGTCGTGATCTTCGGCAAGTTGCAAATCAGGGAATTTGAGAGAGCTGACGGCACACGAGGAACTAGTGCCGATATTGAAGCATTTAGTGTTGGGCATGACCTCCGCTTTGGCACGAGCACCTTCACTAGGGTTCGCACAGACACTTCAGAAATCGAACGTGTATCGCATTCCGAATCGCAGGCTGACTCTGACGGTAGTTGGCCGAAAGGTCAGGGACAAGCTGCATAGGTGGGGGTTGGATGGCGGTGGTTGGTCTCCTTGTGTGAATCCGAGCACCGCCAAGCCAAAATAGTTCAGTTCGGATTCGGATTTGACCCCCAACACCGACTAGCCTTAACAACATGGCGGAATTCATTTATACGATGACCAAGGCTCGCAAGGCCGTTGGTGACAAAGTCATCCTTGACAATGTCAGCATGTCGTTTTTCCCAGGCGCCAAAATTGGTGTTGTCGGGCCGAACGGTGCTGGTAAGTCAACGATCTTGAAGATCATGGCGGGTCTCGATACCCCGTCCAATGGCGAGGCACGACTCTCGCCAGGATATTCGGTAGGCATCCTGATGCAGGAGCCACCATTGAACGAAGAAAAGACCGTCCTGGGCAACGTCCAGGAAGGTGTAGGCGAGATCTACCAGAAGATCACCCGATTCAACGAGATTTCCGAAGAGATGGCTCAGGACGGCGCCGACTTCGACGCACTTCTTGAAGAAATGGGCAAGCTCCAGGAAGCTATTGACGCAGCAGATGCGTGGGACATCGATAGCCAGCTTGAGCAGGCCATGGATGCTTTGCGTTGCCCACCAGGTGACGAAATGGTAACTCACCTTTCCGGTGGTGAGCGACGTCGTGTCGCTCTTTGTAAGCTGTTGCTGCAAAAGCCAGATCTGTTGCTGCTCGATGAGCCTACCAACCACTTGGACGCAGAGTCCGTACTGTGGTTGGAACAGCACCTAGCTGCATACCCAGGCGCAGTATTGGCAGTTACTCACGACCGTTATTTCTTGGACCACGTCGCCGAGTGGATCTGTGAAGTTGACCGCGGTCGCCTGCACCCATACGAAGGCAACTACTCCACTTACTTGGAGAAGAAGCGCGAGCGTATGGAAGTTCAGGGTAAGAAAGACCAGAAGCTGGCGAAGCGTCTAGCTGAAGAACTCGAATGGGTTCGTTCGAACGCTAAGGGACGTCAGACCAAGTCCAAAGCCCGTTTGGCTCGATACGAAGAGATGGCTGCGGAAGCCGAGCGCACGCGCAAGCTTGACTTCGAAGAGATCCAGATTCCACCTGGCCCGCGTCTGGGGCAGGTCGTCATTGAGGCGACCGATTTGAAGAAGGGCTTCGGAGATCGTGTACTGATTGACGGCCTTTCCTTCTCGTTGCCACGCAACGGCATCGTCGGTGTCATTGGTCCGAACGGTGTTGGTAAGTCGACTCTGTTCAAGACCATTGTCGGCATGGAAGAGCTGGATGGTGGTTCGCTGAAGGTTGGCGAAACCGTCAAGATCTCGTACGTTGACCAGAACCGTGAAAATATTGATCCGGCGAAGTCCCTGTGGGAAGTTGTTTCGGATGGCCTGGACTACATCAATGTTGGCCAGGTTGAAATGCCATCGCGTGCTTACGTTTCGGCTTTCGGATTCAAGGGCCCAGACCAGCAGAAGAAGGCTGGCGTGCTTTCCGGTGGTGAGCGCAACCGTCTGAACTTGGCTTTGACTTTGAAGCAGGGTGGCAACCTCTTGCTTCTCGATGAGCCTACCAACGACTTGGACGTTGAGACCCTTTCCTCTTTGGAAAACGCCTTGCTCGACTTCCCAGGCTGCGCCGTCGTGGTCTCGCACGACCGTTGGTTCCTGGACCGAGTTGCTACCCACATCTTGGCTTATGAGGGTACCGAAGAAAACCCGTCGAACTGGTACTGGTTCGAGGGCAACTTCGAGTCCTACGAAGAGAACAAGGTTGAGCGTCTGGGCGCCGATGCGGCCAAGCCGCATCGTGTAACCCACCGTCGCCTTACTCGCGACTAATTAAGTACATAGCAATGGCCGCCACTAAAGTGGCGGCCATTGCTATGTAACAACTGTGGGATCACGGGAGAATTATTGTGTCTCTGAAACGCTGAACAATTCCGAAATTCGTAGGTACTCACGATTCTGATGAGCTAGATGCTGTCCCGAACGCCCCTGCAAGATCTCGTGAACCTCGGCTGCGATCAGGCGTGATCCGCCAACACTCACCGAAGAATGAATCGTGGCCCGAAATGCGACTGGCGCCTGAACAAAATGTGGTTCACCAGTTGGCAGGAAATGGAAATCTTGCTCCGGGGTAAAGCGTGGGGCCCCGGGCCTTGCGAAGTTCGTCGCTAGCTCCTCTTGCTGTTCACTGAGCATGTGGATGACAAAACTAGGCGCTGCCAATACTGCGCCGGCTGCTCCGGACTCCTTGGCAAGCGAGAAAGACACCGCTACCGGGTTGATCGACAGAGAAGCTAAGGAAGAGATCGTCAGCCCGTAAGGCACCTCGTCAACGGTTGCAGTAACCAGGGCAACACCAGCTGGATGATGACGGAATGCGGTACGAAAATCATCTGACAATTGGCTCATCCGGTGGCTCCTTCGCCTGGATCATAGTTCAATGGTCCAGTTGCTGATGTGGAAGTTTTGCGGGCTTCCACCAACGATATTGATTACTTCCACCCTAAGACCTCAAGTAAACTTGAGGTCAAGGAGGGGAGTCGTGATGATTCGCACAGAGCACCCTGAAAGTGACCCAGAAGAAATTCCAGCCGAAGAGCAGCTGACAATCGGACAGGTCAGTGACCGAACGGGAGTCGCCCGCTCAGCGCTTCACTACTACGAAGAAGTCGGACTGATCTCGTCCCTGCGCACAGGTGGAAATCAACGCCGATATCCGCGACACCTGCTTCGCCGGATCTCGTTGATCACAGTAGGTCGGAAACTAGGAATCTCCCTAAGTGACATCAAACGGGCCTTAACTCCGGTGCCGATGGGTCGGGTCCCCTCAGAATCGGATTGGCTTCGGGCCTCCGAAGAGTGGAAACTGGTGTTGGAAACTCGTCGTCGGGCCATTGAAGAACTAGAAAATCGACTTATGGGATGCATCGGGTGCGGCTGTCTTTCAATGCAGGCATGCGGACTGCTCAATCCAGAAGACCAACTCTCGAAAGATGGCTCCGGTGCACGTCGACTTGAAAACATCGATGAGCAAAAAGATGACGGCTAGTCTTCACGTTGTGGTCGAGGCTTCTCGCAGTTCACTAGACTCATCCCATGAAGATCGCGCAGTTATTTCGGTTTCCCATCAAAGGACTACCCGGAGAGCCAATTAGTTCGGGCGCAGTGTGCGTTGGTGGTGGAATTCGAGGCGATCGGGGCATTGCGTTCACCAACGGAACAGTTGAAATTCTTGATGGCCAGTGGGGGAAATGCCATAGTTTCACGGTCCTGAAGAACAACAAAAGCCTTCAAAAGTGGCGAGTTAGCTCCGTTCCGCCACTTATCACCGTATCGGCACCCACCGATAATTCTGGGTCTTCGTTGACATTCGACTCATCTACTCGTGAGGGAGTCGAACGGCTAGGAGACTATCTTGCTGAGCACCTTCCTACACAAGGCTCCGTGCAACGACGTGCAGTGACAATGTCGCAGGGAATGTTTGATTCACAGCGTTCAGGTATTTCAATCATCAACCCTAGGACGGTTGAAAGGCTTTCTGCCGCCGGCGAGATCATCATGGATCCGCGTCGGTACCGTGGCAATATCCTCGTTGAAGGATTACCTGCGTTTGCCGAGTTTGGGCTTATCGGAAAGGTTCTACGCATTGGTGAAGCGCGAATAGCCATCTCTAAATCAATCGAGCGTTGCTCAGCGACCTCGGTGAATCCCGAAAGTACAGACGTTGATACTAACGGGCCGCGATTGTTAGCTACTCATTTTGGCCATTTGCATTGCGGAATCTACGGCACGGTTCTGGACCCTGGCGTTCTCGAAGTTGGCAATGAGATTGACATTGAGATGCCAAGCGAAGATATTTCACATCTTGTGCCCGCTAAACGCTCTCCACGGTATACCACAATTCAGAAAACCAAGAAGGTCTCCGTGGACATTGTTGAAGTCACCTTACGTGATGCGCACGGCTGGTTGAGCGAACATGACGAGCCGGGATCACATTTACGAATTCACTTCCCGGACCCTGTGTGGCGGAACTATACGATCACCGCAGTGCACGGCCAGGACGTCACAATTGCCGTAAGAATTCAGGGAAGAGTTTCCAAGAAGGTTTCGCAGCTGCAAGCAGGTGACGAACTGTTGATATCGGGTCCCTACGGGACGGTTACAGCCGATAGAGTGCTGGGAGAACGTACGGCATTTGTCACTGCCGGCATCGGCATTACTCCGGTGCTGGGTTTACTTCGAAATTTTCAGGCTTCGTCTCAAAAGCCCAATTTGAGGTTGCTACACGTTGAACGCGGGGCACCTAGTGAACTCTTTTTAAGGGCCAAGCAGCAGGTCGAACAAGCGGCAACTGAATCCACGGTGTTGCACTTTGATACCACCGTGGCACGTCCGGACATTGAAGCCATTGCTCAAGTCGTGAAGGGCTGTGACAGCGTCATGATCTGTGGCCCCGGGCAGTTCACCTCGATGGTCCGAGAGATCTGTCGCGTTGAAGGTACCGACTCCAGCCGCGTCCACACTGAGGCGTTTGCTTCACCCCAAAAGGACTTCAGTAGTCTGTTCCAGGATTTTGGCCAAGCCCAAGTAAGCTGCTCTAAATCCGGAAAGGAACTGACCTGGCAGCCGGTAGACGGCGTTCTGCTTGATGCATTGCAGTCACGCGGAATCAGCGCCCCGAGCTCATGCCAAGCCGGATCGTGTGGTGAATGTGCGGTTACTTTGCTCAGAGGCAACGTGAGCTATCCCATGGAACCCAGCGCCCCGATTACACAGGGCAAGATCCTTACCTGCGTGGGCGTACCTAATGGCGACGTGGAGCTGGAGCTCTAGGAGTGGTGGTGCCTAGATTATTTCTTGGCACCGAATTCGGGAAGTCGCACCATGCCTTCTTGAGCAACTGTTGCCACAAGCTGACCACGGCGATTAAAGAATTGTCCGGTGCCTAATCCGCGCGCAGAGGAAGCCGAAGGCGAATGTAGGACGTAAAGAAGCCACTCGTCGACCCTGAAATCCCTGTGCCACCACATGGCGTGGTCCAAACTCGCGATGCTCAATCCTGGATGAATCCAAGCCAAGCCATGGGCCTTCAAGATTGGTTCGAGCAACACGTAGTCGCTGGCATAGGCCAGTGCTGCGCGGTGGAAGGTGGGGGCGTCTGGCATGGTTGAAGTGGTCCGCAGCCAGACAGCCGTATCGGCGCTCTTAGTCTGATCGCCAGACAGGTAGATAGGCTCGGATACATGACGAACATCGAAGGGACGCTCAAATGCCCATTCTTTCGCTACCGGGTGATCAAGGTGCCCTACGAGTTCAGCGGTGGTAGGAAGCGACTCTGGATCGGGAGCGTTGATAGGCATTGGATCAGAATGTTCCAAGCCCTGTGCAGGCTCTTGGAAAGAAGCGATCATGGAGAGAATAGGATCGCCGTTCTGATACGCATGGACTCTGCGGGCCGAAAAAGAACGTCCATCGCGTAGACGTTGCACCCCGAAGGTGATGTTTTGGGCAGGATCACCAGGTCGAAGGAAGTAGCCGTGAAGGGAATGGATGGCTCGTTCTGGGTCAACAGTGCGAGATGCCGCCATGACGGACTGTGCGAGTACTTGGCCGCCGAATACGCGCTTGCGATTCTGTTTAGGCATACGTCCGATAAAGATATCCTCATCGGTTCGAGCCTGATTCTCGCCATCCAAATTTAGCAACTCCAGTAGTGCCTGAGTGGTACCAAGGTCTCCGGTCACGGCATAAACTCCTTGAAAATTTTTATGGTGTATATCTTTACCCAATGTTACTCGAAAGTATCATTTCGTCGGGCGGACCTGCCTGTACGTAAACTATACGATTATTAGGGTGCTGTTCACGCCGGTAGCTAATTTGTGGCAGGGCGAGCGTGCGACCGTGAGAACATTAATCCATGGCAAGCGACGTTTTGATTTTTGACGATGTAAATTCCGTCAGTGACCTTTCAAACTTCATTAGTCGGGCCAAGACTATTGAAGATGATGCAGCGCTATTCGTTGCAAGGGGAACCGCGCTGGCCGTCTACGTGCCAGTACTCGTTCCCGCTGAATTGGGACAAGGACAGTACACGGTCCTGGGAATGCGAGTGCATCGACTGGCCCAGCCTGCCGAACTTAACACGAGTTACTCAATGGCCTCAATTCAGGACCGACTAGCCAGGATGGGGGACACGTCAGTGGAATTCACCGTGCCTCCTGTAGAAGCTACCGCTCGTTGGGCTGGGATTTCAGTGCCAATGACGCAGTGGGAAGAATCGGGGAGCGTCCTTGACAGCGAGCTATCGCGTGCGGCCCAAACCGGAATCGACGCCGTTGCCCAGGCGTTGCCAGAGAATCCCGGAAAACCTGTCATTGCGCAAATTCGCCAACGAATCTGGTCCTCAGAAATTGAGGGTCAAGACACGCCTCTACCAATGGGGGCTGCCTTCGCAATGCATGCACTTGGTTTTTTGACCAAAGATGGGCAAAGTCGAATCTTGCGCCGTGGAACCTGGTACCGCGTGAGCAATGGGCTCGGTCACGCGGTAGTACGTCAATCTTCGCTGCTGGGCTAAAATCTTGTTAGATCAAGAAAGGGTCTGAAACCGTGTATGGTTTCAGACCCTTCCTTGGTATTTACGTTGGATTAGTCCGGCGTGTTCATCATTGAGTGGGCCGCACGCTCGAAGTAATCACGGAGCGTTTCAGCTTGTAGCGGTGGCAATTCGAGCTGATCTATGGCCTTGTTCATATGGCCCAGCCACACATCGCGGTAGTGCGAGTTGACCGTGAAATTGCCATGACGCATCCGTAGACGTGGGTGTCCACGATGCTCCGAATAAGTGCTCGGGCCACCCCAGTACTGCTCGAGGAATAGTTGAAGTCGCACCTGAGCTGGGTGCAAGTCCTTTTCCGGGTACATGGCTCGGAAATCCTCGTCCTGGGCAACCGAATCATAGAAATTCTTGGTCAATTTCGCGAATACTTCGCGACCGCCCACTTCGTTGTAGAAGGTTCCCGGGTAGAGGGAGGCGTCTACAGGTTGCTCAGCCAGATCAAGAAACTCTTGGCTTGAAGCGCCTAAAACGAGAGGCTTGCTGAAAGGATCCTGCTTTACGCTGTGCGGGATCTGCGGATGTTCACTCATTTTTGTTCCTCAAGAATTGCTCGGAAGTACCGGTTCATGAAGGACCGGGAAGTTGACGGACCTTGCAATGAAACACACCTTGTTGGCTTGTTCGTGCAGAGAGTTGGCTAGTTCACGCTGTGATTCGTCGGCCAGTTGGATGTCCGGACGGAGCACGGCCTGGGTGAATTCGCCACTGTTGTCTGCGTTCAGTCGGAGCGTGCCCTGAGCTGAGTCGGTATATGCGGTGGCCCTCACGCCGTGATTTACTGCGATATGCAGGTAGGAAAGCATATGGCATTGGCTCAACGCTGCGAGAAGTAGCTGTTCGGGGTTCCAACGATCCCTATCACCATGGAAGGTGGGGTCCGCGGTTCCTGGAAGATCGGGTAGGCCCTGTGCGCGCACAATATGGTCTCGACCGTAGCTTCGATAGGTATCGGTTCCGGTACCGCGATTGCCGGTCCATTCGAGACTGACACGGTACTGGTGATGCGAAAGGTCCATGAAAATATTGTCGCATCTTTAACTGACCAGGGATGTACGCACGAGCTTGGCGAGCTATGCGTACATCCCTGAACAATCTCCAGTTACTACAGCCTAGATATCGGCTTGACGAGCAGCCAACGCGCGTCGTACATCGGCTGAGGACTCGGACAGCAGGCGGCGAAGGGCTGGATGCTTTTCGCCCAACGATTCCAAGAAGGCCTCAGTCTTTTCCAAAGTGGATCGGGAGACCTGCGAGCTTGGGTAGAAGCCCAAAACAATCTGCTTGGCCATCTCGTGGGAGAAACTTTCCCAAGCGTTGACCAGCAGGTCGAAGTACTTATCTGAGTAGTCTGCGATCAGCCCTTTGTCATGGGTGTTGTTGAAGCCTGAAATCACGGCACTTTGCTGATCGTTAGACAACGTTGCAGACGTCGCTGCTTCAAATGCTTGGGCTTTAGCCTCTGGCATGGGGCGCGAAGCGCGAGCGGTGTACCACGAGGCTTTACCCTTTGCGGTGTCATCTTTGGCGAGAACTTCATCAATCTGCTCTGCTGAGAATCGCCCGCCGGCGCTGAGTGCGATGGTCAACGACCACCTTAGATCGGTATCGATGGTCAGTCCGTCTAGGGTCTGCGAGCCATCGAAGAGCCCCTGAACGATTTCAAGCTGTTCAGCAGTGCGGGAACGATGGGCGAAAGCTTTGGCTAGCTGTAACTGTGCGTCAGAGCCAGCCTGAGCCTCGGTTGCCAGTTGCCACAAGCGATCCGCGGCCTGAACGGACAATGCCTCGCTGCGGTCATCGGCAACGTAGCTGTCCAAAGAAGTGTTCAACTGGCGCAAAAGAACCATGATGAGCGTTGAATCAACCTCGTGCCCAATGTTATTCAGCAACAGCTGGACGTAAGTGCTGGCGGGGGATTCCGCATCTCGGACCGAGTCCCATGCGGCCGACCAGACCAACGTTCGAGGCAGTGACTCCTGGAAGTCCTTGAGATGTTCAGTTGCCGTCGCCAGCGAACGCTCGTCGAGGCGAATCTTCGCGTAGGTCAAGTCATCATCGTTGAGCAGTACCAGGTCAGGCTGGCTGAGTCCCACCAAGGAAGGAACTGGGGTGGATTCGCCGATGACGTCTAGCTCTTCACGATGAACGCGCTGCAATGCGCCACTTTCATCAAGACTGTAAAAGCCAACGGCAAGACGGTGCTGGCGAAGTGTGGGGTAGTCAGACGCGGCGCTCTGGTTGATGTTAAAGGTAGTGATTGCGCCGGACTCATCGGTTGAGATCTGAGCCCTCAGCGTATTAACGCCGGCGGTCTCAAGCCATTGCGCACCCCAATCGCTCAGGTCACGACCACTGGACGCTTCGAGTTCGGAGAGTAGATCTGGAAGTTCAGTATTCTTCCATGCGTGTTTCGCGAAATACTCACGCACGCCAGCCATGAATTCTTCCTGACCAACGAAGGCAACAAGCTGTCGCAGAACGCTAGCACCCTTAGCGTAGGTAATACCATCGAAGTTAACTTCAACATCCTCAAGGTCGTTGATTGGCGCCACGATTGGGTGAGTTGAAGGCAGCTGGTCCTGGCGGTAGGCCCAGTTCTTTTCCAAGGTGTTAAAGGTGGTCCACGCGCTGGTAAATTCGGTGTTCTGGGCTGCTGCCAAGGTAGACATGAATTCAGCAAATGACTCGTTGAGCCAAAGATCGTTCCACCACTTCATGGTCACTAGGTCGCCGAACCACATGTGTGCCAACTCGTGCAGCACG
>Ga0308157_10006022_pt1 | contig 14765 bp, 10 predicted proteins | sample PhyBR1_FD_201035 | JGI IMG/M metagenome (GOLD analysis project Ga0308157, IMG submission 201035) | Phyllosphere microbial communities from UC Gill Tract Community Farm, Albany, California, United States - DLSLB.R1 | ecosystem: Host-associated > Plants > Phyllosphere > Unclassified | place: USA...
TCAGTGTTCTGAAGGCCCCTGTGCTGCAGATAGCGCATAAACCGGGCATGGTAAATCGAGCTGATCGGGCCAATGCCCATGGATCCTGTGGGAAATTGCCAGAAATCGGGCATCAGCCATGGGTGAGGGTAGCTGGACAGGCCCATGACGCCTGCGCGTTTTGCTTTTATTTCCTGCCGATAGTGCAATAGATTTTGCTCATCCAGCCGGCCTTCCAGGAAAGCGCGTGCATAAACACCCGGTGAGGAATGGGGCTGAAAAAAGACAAGATCACTTGCCACACCGTCTTGGGGAGCGCGAAAGAAGTGATTAAAGCCGACTTCAAACAAATCAGCGGCACTGGCGTAACTGGCAATATGGCCGCCCAGATCGGCAAACTGACCATTTGCGCGCACCACCATGGCCAGCGCGTTCCAACGCATGATGGACGCCAGTTTCTCTTCGATTTCAAGATTGCCCGGGAATGGGTCCTGCTCATCTGCATCAATCGTATTTATATAGGGCGTTCCGATAGCAGGCCGCCAGGGAATGTTCAGATCGCGACTTGTATCGAGCAGGACATTGAGCAGATGCTTGGCTCTGGCAGGCCCCGACGCGGTGGTTACAGAGGCAAGGGCATCACACCATTCCTGGGTTTCAAGCGGGTCATCGTCGTCTGTTCCTGAGCTCAAGTGCCGGGGGTTATAGGCAAGGCTGAAATCGTTCATCGTATTGTCTCCGTGATGGCTATATTATAATTTATAGAAGACAATATATTTAACTGATTATGCTGTAATATTGTCCAATATTCAGCATTTAATTTTTTTAAATCAATAGATGGCAGCATAATGAGCTTTGATGATATTGACCTGAAAATACTGAAAGAGCTGCAGAGCGATAGCAATCTTTCAAACGTGGAACTGGCTAAGCGGGTGCATCTGTCGCCATCGCCGTGCCTGGCGCGCGTCAAGGCCCTGCAGTCGGCGGGCATCATCCGGCAATATGTCGCATTGCTGGATGCGCAGAAGCTCGGCCTGCATTTAAATGTTTTTATCTCGGTCAGTTTGAAGCGCCAGGACCGCACGTCGTTGCAGGCATTCGAATCGCGGATTTGTTCCCGAGACGAGGTCATGGAATGCTATCTGATGTCCGGTGACGCCGACTATCTTATTAGGGTGGCCGTGCCGGATATTGAGTCGCTGGAGCATTTCATCATAGAGCAGTTGTCGCCGATGCCGGAAATAGAAAAAATAAGATCCAGTTTTGCTCTCAAGCAGGTACGCTACAAAACAGCACTTCCATTACCGGCGATAGGACGTATTGATTGATGTCGTTGCAAATTTGTTTGCACAGGTATCCTGTTTGCCGGGGTGGAAATGCGGGAGGCTTGGTATGGTACTGTCAAAGAGTGCATGTGTCCGGCGGCAACTGGTCCCAGGGAACACTTATTTGCAGCATATGGCGCTACTGCTTCTCTAAAGCATGGCACCGGACTGCAATTTGCCGGCCCTTGCAGCAGAAGGGCGAAACTATAGTCGCCGACTATTGCAGGGCGGTGATTTTCCTGTGCTTGGAGATACCGTGTGATGTCATATTGCTCGCGTCGCGTCGCGTTGTGGGTCGAACTACTTGATCGCGCTACGGATGAACGTTTCAATCTTGATCAGCAAGTCCCGAATGTCCTGTTGCACAATAGGAAAGTTTGCATTTTTGACTCTTGTCGTTTCATCCATGTAGAGTGGGCGGCGGATCTCAATCTGCATGCTGTTGCGCTTTTTCGAGGGATTCCCTATGTTCGCGATGAGCTGGACGCCTTTGTAAGGATCATTGCGGGCAACGGTGTAGCCGCGTGCGCGCAGATGCTCTTCAATGAGCGCCATGAAAGCAGGGTCGCAAGTTGTTCCATCTCGATCGCCTAACACAAAGTCTGCAAGAGGACGTGAACTCTGGATCTGTAGCCGCTCGTACGCGTTGTTCGGCATGGAGTGCAGGTTCAGGTGCCACACAGCCCCGAACGCAGCATGCGCACGTTCGACGGAGTTTCTCAGTGCCTCATGGTATGGCTTGTAGCACCGGTCAATACGTTGCTGCACTTCTTTCACAGAAAGTAACCGAGAGTAGATGGGCTCAGTTTGTTTGACTGTTCGCCAGATTAATCCCGATCCAATGCGCGTTTTCTCGCCAGGGTTAAGATCGGTTGGCCAGTCTGCATCCAACAGTGCGGGATCGATATCCTCCAGCGTGCGATTCAAATCAATATAGCTACGTGGAAAATGGGCTTCAAGCAGTGTGCCACCGATTGCGGGAACGGCGTTCCAAAGCGCTTCTACGTGCGTGTCCTCTGCTGAGCGCAATATATGATGCGGTACGGCATAGCCGAAGTCAGCGGGGTAATCTGTTCCGCTATGCGGGGAATCGCAGATTAGCGCAATGGCATCTTTGACTGGGCTGTGCAGTGAGTATGGATTTAGACTCATGTTCACTTCCCGCCCAGTTCTGCAACTTTTCCGACCGCTCGATAGCGCTCCACTGCTTGTTGAATCTGAAGCTGAAATTCTTCGGGTGTATTCGGAATGAGTGTGGCGCCTGCATCTTTCATTTTACTGATGAAGTCCGGATTTTTCATTGCCACATGAACGGCTGAATTAAGTGTCTGGACCACGTCTGGTGGGGTTCCCGCTGGCGCCACGATACCGAACCAGCCGCCGGTGCCCATTTGAGGCAAACCTATCTCGCTGTATACAGGGACATCAGGCAGCACTGGCGATCTTTTGTCGGACAATAATGCGAGGGCACGAAGACGGCCAGCCTTGATGTGAGTAAGCGCGGAGGGAAGATTATCGGTGATGGCGTCAACCTGTCCGCCCAACGCGTCGTTCATTGCCTGCCCAGATCCTTTATAGGGAACATGGAGCAGTTTGATACCGGCGAGAGAAGCAAAATGCTCGATGTTGGCATTTCCCAGTGACCCTACACCGGGCGATGCGTAAGTGATTGTGCCTGGCTTGGCTTTGGCCAACGCGATAAATTCCTGAATGGTTTTCACTTTCAGGTTCCGGTTTACTGCCAGCACACTAGGTACGGTTGCAACATTGGTAATCGGGGAAAAATCCTTGATGGGATCGTATTTGAGGCGATCTCCGTATGCGACCGTGTTCGAACCGTGGGTACTCATTGTGGCCATGCCCAGGGTATAGCCGTCGGCTTTTGCTCTTGCTACCGTTTCCATGCCCAGTGAACCACCTGCGCCTGCCCGGTTCTCCACAACGATGGTTTGACCGAGTTCGTGGCTTGCATACTCGGCGATGAGTCTGGCGGAAAGATCTGTTGAGCCGCTAGGTGAGAAAGGGACGATCAGCCTGATCGGGTGGTCTGGAAACCTGGCCTGTGCAGCCGTACTCACGGCAGTCGCCGAAACAGATAGGATCACTGCGGCGTATGCGACGATTTTTTGTTTCTTGATTGTCATGTCTTTATCCATGGATATCAAAGTTGATTGAATGCCAGCTTAGTGTCCGGTTTCTCCCTCAGTGGTGTCAAACGACAATCTGGTATCGTAGTATGACTGTTTGTCATACAATCGAAACAGCGGACCATTCTGAGGGCTTTAAAATGCGCATGCACTCACCATCCATGTCTGAGCTACACGCATTCGCGGCAGTGGTGCGTCTGGGAAGTTTTTCGCGGGCCGCGCAGGAGCTTTGCGTAACCCAGGGGGCGATCAGTCGAGCCGTGTCCCGCCTTGAAACGCATTTTGGTCGGCCATTATTGCAACGTGACGCGCATCGCTTGTGGCTAACGGCCGCAGGCAATCAGCTTCTCGAAGCGGTGAAAGAACCACTGCAAATAATAGAAGCGGTGAGTGCCACCTTGCGTGAAAGTGCGCTGAATGAACCGATAAGTCTGGCGGTTGTTCCCACTTTTGCCGCTGTGTGGCTTGTGCCAAAACTCAAAATGTTTCAAGATATTTACCCCCAGGTGCAGCTTCGGTTCATACCATACCGAAAAGATGAGGATTTCCGTGGCGACACCCCCCATGCTGCGATCCTTACCGGCCTAGGGCCTCAGCAGTGGCCAGGACTGGATTGCAGTTATGTTATCGGGCGAGAAGTTGTTCCCGTTTGCCATCCTGGCAGGCTGAGTCAGCGTCGCAAAGCAGGGCAGTGGTGTCGGCCCGAAGATTTAGCCGGCGAGCCTTTGCTTTTTCATACTACCGCCCCGGGGAATTGGGCCCAATGGTTACAGCAGGTGGGAGGCAAGCAAATCACGCCGAATCTCGCTCAGGGTTTCGACCAAGTGTCTATTCTTGTTCGTGCAGTAATTGCCGATATGGGTGTAGCATTAGTGCAGAAATGCCTGGTCCGACAAGAAATTGCTTCGGGCCAATTGGCTGTCCCATTTGCGCCACCAGTTATGCTGGAGCGGGGCTACTTCTTATGTGTTCCGAATAATCGCCGTATGCCACCAGGTTTTCATGCGTTCAAAACTTGGCTACTGGAAACGGCGGCAGCCGATATCAAGAGTTTGACGGACGCATTTGCCGAAAGACCCTCCTGAAGCGGGGTGGGAGCGCCGAATTTTGCTCAAAGAGTGCATTTTGGCAGCATTGCCTGCCAATCAACGTGTACCTACATAAGAATCGACTGGCACGTCTTCAGTCAGCAGAATAGCGAATTGTTCGAGTTCGAGATGAAAGCACTCAAACGACATCATATCGTTCAGTTGCACTATTGAATTGTTGTTTAATCAGTGCCAATGCGGGAACGAGATAGCCATCGAAGAATAAATGATGCCCGGACGATACATCGAGGTCACGGTGCGCAATGTTGTCTGTGATATACCCTTTCTTGGAAAGACTCGGAAGTGCGCATTGGGAGTTTTTTGTTTAGACAAATGTTGATGTGCGACTAAATGACAAATTTGAAAACAATGCGTAGACTGTAAAGTCAATACTGGCGGGCATCTTGAGGCAAAGGGCGTCACAAAGAGTAGGAAGGTGAGGTGTTCGGAAATGAAAATGGCCCAAGTGCTTTTTAATATGCACTTGGGCCATTTTTTAAATCTGGTTGCGGGGGCAGGATTTGAACCTACGACCTTCGGGTTATGAGCCCGACGAGCTGCCAGACTGCTCCACCCCGCGTCTGTGTAAGAAAAGAATATTAGCCCATTTTGAGTTATGATGCAAGTCTGATAATACAAAGCGACAAATCATGGACCAGAATTTATCTCGAAAAATCCTAGAAACCGCCTTGCTGTGCGCCGACGAACCTATGAGAATAGGGGATTTGCGCAAGTTATTTACTGAATCGGACGAAATCGACAATGATGTAATTAAGCAACAGTTGCAGGTATTGCAAGACGAATGGGCAGATAAAGGTTTAGAATTATCGGAATTGGCAAGTGGTTGGCGTTTTCAAAGCCGGCCCGAGATGCAAAAGTATTTAGAACGCCTGAATCCAGAAAAGCCGCCCAAATATTCACGGGCAGTCATGGAAACTTTGGCAATTATTGCCTGGCGTCAGCCTGTCACTCGCGGAGACATAGAAGATATTCGCGGGGTCACGGTTTCATCACAAATCATCAAAACGTTAGAAGAGCGCGGCTGGATAGACGTGTTAGGACACCGTGATGCCCCTGGGCGTCCGGCGTTACTGGGCACGACAAAGCAGTTTCTCGATGATCTTGGGCTTAAGGCGCTTGATGACCTGCCTGTACTGGAAAGTGGCGAAGCTGGCATGCCGGATTTATCCGGGCTGGATATGAGTATCACGGCCTCGGAGCAGTCTGCACAAGAGCAGGTAGAATCGGAGATGGCTTCCGATGCGTCTGCGCCTGGCGAGGTAGCACCCGATGCGGCCGGCTCGGCACAGATTGATTCAACCGCGTCTGAGGCGGTGTTGGCGGATTCTGATAGCGAGGATTCTGATGACAACGACGCTGATGGCGAGGACTCTGATGCCGAGGGTGCTGGTGACCAGGCTTTGTCTGGCTCGGCGGATCGGTTGGCCGACGCGCTAGAGTCGACTGGTGATGTAGCGGAATTGGTCAATGAAAGACCGGATGAAATCAGCGAAGTATCAGATGAAATCAAGATTGGTGCAGACGGGTTGGTTCCTGCTGCCGGCGCGCAAGCGCAGAATACCGGAAAGTCTCAAGAGCGCGTTGCCCACGGCGATGTGACCGAAGAGAGGGTTGTTGCAGACGAGACAGCAATAACCGCCCAAGAGATGCCGGCTGGGTTCAGCCCAGATTCGACATCACAAAATGAACAGCCAGACGATCATAGCGTTGATCCTGCTGATGATATTTCATCAGATCGGGAGGCGAGTGATAATCAAAACGACGATTTAAAGAATAAAACATAGTTTTTTGGAGTTACCAACATAATGAATAGTTCGGATCACGTTGATGCGGAAAATAATTCAAATGAAACGCGTTCAAACCGTTCAAACGAATACGACAATGATTCTGTCACCAGAGTAATTACCATTCAGGGCGCCGACCAGACCGGTGCTGCGCCTGAAGCAGACGCACGCCAGAAGGGCAAGGGGCGCAAGTTGCGCACGCCGTTTCGTCGTCGTCGCGCCGATGCTGTGGTGGAAAAAACGGAACAGCCGGAGGTGTCGGCTGAGGTGAGCGCTGCGCCAGCGAAGAAAGCGCAGCCGCGTCCTCGTCGTGCACCAGGAGCGAGAACGCCCGGCGGCAAGGGGCGCGCGCCTCAGGCACGTCCGGAGCGCCAGGAGCAGGCGAGTAGCCCGTTTACTGCAGCCCAGGATGAGCAGGATGCCGATCAGGCGCTGGCCTATCTTGATGGCACGGCGCGTCTTGAGCAGAAACTGAACAAAATTCTCAATAGCGACGCTGTCAATCCCAAGCTGCACAAAGTGCTGGCAGATGCGGGCGTCGGTTCGCGTCGGGATATGGAAGAGCTGATTATCGCCGGCCGCGTGTCGGTCAATGGCGAGCCTGCTCATATTGGTCAGCGAGTCGGGTCACAGGACCAGGTCCGCGTTAATGGTCAGTTGGTGATGCGGCCCAATGCCAAGCGTCCGCCGCGCGTTATCCTGTACCACAAGCCTGCCGGGGAGATTGTCAGTCATGATGATCCTGAGGGCCGCGCGTCTGTATTTTCGCGTTTGCCCAAAATGCGCACCGGCAAATGGATTTCTGTGGGCAGGCTGGATCTGAATACCGAAGGGTTGCTGATTTTTACCACCTCGGGTGATTTGGCGCATCGGTTTATGCATCCCCGGTTTGGTAACGAACGTGAGTACGCGGTGCGTGTGCTCGGAGAGATGACGGACGCTCAGCGTGAAAGCCTGGTTACCGGGATTGTGCTGGAAGATGGTGCTGCATCCTTTACCAGCATGGAATTTATTGGCGGTGAAGGAAGTAACCGCTGGTTTCGGGTTACCTTGCAGGAAGGGCGTAACCGCGAAGTGCGGCGCATGTTCGAAGCGGTAGGTGTGACGGTCAGTCGGTTGATTCGCACCCGTTTCGGCGACATCGTGCTGCCTCGCAATCTGAAGCGTGGCCGCTGGGAAGAGTTGGACCCGGCGCTGGTTACTGCGTTGATGATTCAAACCGGATTGGTCAAAGAAGAAGATAGTTCAGACGGCCGTCGACCCCGCCAGCCTATTTCCCACGATAACGCCATGCCTCCGGGCTTTGAGACGCCGGTCAAAACGCGATCTCATGCGCCGGGCGCACGTCCGGCCCATGGGCGCAACAATGGTCATGGTCGCGCCGGCGGTGCAGCGGCGCCTGGTGCTGGGGCACCCCGTCAGGGTCGTGCTGCTGCTGGTACCGGGCTGTATAATAATCGCCGTCCAGGCGGGCCTGCCGAAGGGCGTGGCGAAGGCCGCAATGGCGCAAGAGCAGCCGACAAGAGCGAGCAGCCTCGCAATGGAAAGGGCGGTGGGCGCGGTGGCAATGCCAGTGGGCGCTCTAATACCCGCCAGGCGTCATCGCGTAGTCGTGATGAATGGCAGCCCTCCGGTGCATCGGCCCATGAATCTCAATTGGGATTTATTGGTCGCAATCGTAACGGACGATAGGCGGATGCGGCATGGTCTGCGGTGTGGCGGTTTGTTGTGAACGCTGTCGCAGACCAAATTGATGTTATGCTGAATAAATAGTAAAGTATTGATTATTCTGTTATAATTTCGGATTAACTAATTGCCTGGTTAGTGTTTTGTGCCTGTTTTTGCCTTAAGTGCTTGATAGGGTAGGGTGCTTGATAAGGTGGCTTGATGGGGTAGCCCATCAGGTTTGTCTTGAGAGCATCACAAAAAGGTGTTTTGCGCAGTGTTCACAGTGGTAGCCGCAAGGTAGATTTGCTCGGTCTTTGACCAGATGCAACGCCAGAGGGGTGGCAAGGTGCTCTGTAGCGTGCCCGGTACCAAAACAATAACCAGAAACAGCTATGTATACCTTATTTTTACAGGCAAGCAGCTTTTATGGGTCTGGCCAGGTGGAAATGTCGGGTAGGCTGCCAAAAAATGGCTGCATCTGCAAATTGCTGCATCTGCGGTTTTTTTTGCGCGCATGGCTGTAATCAACAATGGGCTGGAAAAGGCCCATTTTTTATTGTATGACTGATTTATACACACTTACCGAACAGGCAATCGCCGGCCTTGGTGTTGATCTCGTTGATGTCGAACGGGCTGCACTGGGGCTGTTGCGGGTCACGATCGACCGCGAGGGCGGAATTACGATCGAAGACTGCGAACAGGTGTCGCGGCAGCTTTCGCGCGTATTCGAGGTGGAAAACATCGAATATAAACGGCTTGAAGTGGGGTCCCCGGGCGTGGACCGGCCGCTGCGTACACGTCGCGATTTTGATCGGTTCGCCGCGCAGCAGGCTCGTGTGGAAGTAAAATTACGGGAACCGCAGGACAATCGCAAGGTATTTACCGGCATTCTGCGGCATAAAGATAGTTCAGATGGTGCGCCGACAGAGACATTCTGTCTGGAATTTGACATTAAAAAGAACGAGACACAGACAATTGAGTTTGCTTTCGATGATATCGAAAAGGCAAAGCTGGATCCGGTTCTTGATTTCAAGGGTAAAAAGCGATGAGTCGCGAAATTCTTCTGCTTGTAGATGCTTTGGCACGTGAAAAAAACGTATCGCGTGAGGTCGTATTTGGTGCGCTTGAAAATGCGCTTGCCTCTGCGATGAAAAAACGTTTCAAGGACGACGCCGATATTCGTGTCGTTATTGATCGTTCAAATGGCTCGCATGAGGGTTACAGACGCTGGCTTGTGGTGCCCGATGATGCGGGCCTGCAGGAGCCGGACCGCCAGGAATTGCTGTCTGAAGCACAGGAAATCCAGCCTGGTATCCAGGAGGGCGAATATCTTGAAGAGGCGCTTGAGCCAATCGAGTTCGGTCGTATCGGGGCTCAGGCTGCCAAGCAGGCCATTATTCAGAAAATTCGCGATGCCGAAAGAGAGCAGGTGCTCAATGATTTCCTGGATCGTGGCGAGACCATTATTTCCGGTACCATCAAGCGGCTCGACAAGGGTGATGCCATTATTGAAACGGGCAAGATTGAAGCGCGCCTGCCTCGTTCCGAAATGATTCCCAAAGAGAATCTGCGCGTCGGCGACCGGGTTCGCGCCTGGGTAGCCAAGGTTGACCGCACGGCAAGAGGACAACAGGTTCTGCTGTCCCGCACCGCACCCGAATTTATCCGCGAGCTGTTTGAAAACGAAGTTCCCGAGATTGAACAGGGTTTGCTGGAAATCAAGGCAGCGGCCCGTGACCCCGGACTTCGCGCTAAAATTGCAGTTGTGGCCTATGACAAGCGTATTGACCCCATCGGTACATGCGTTGGCATGCGCGGCTCGCGCGTTACCGCCGTTCGTAACGAACTGGGCGGAGAGCAGGTCGATATCGTATTGTGGGCTGACGAACCGGCCGAGTTCGTGATTGGCGCATTGGCGCCGGCCGCTGTCGAATCCATTGTTGTGGACGAAGACAAGCATGCCATGGACGTTGTTGTCGACGCTGAAAATCTGCCAAAAGCGATTGGTTCGCGTGGTCAGAACGTGCGTCTGGCTTCTGATCTGACCGGTTGGCAGATCAATATCATGACTCCGGAAGAAAATCAGAACCGCCAGCAGGAAGAACGCACAGGCCAGCGCGCCATGTTTATGGAGCGCCTGGATGTCGATGAGCAGGTGGCTGATATTCTGATTGACGAAGGCTTTACCGGACTGGAAGAGGTGGCTTATGTCCCTATTCAGGAATTGCTGGAAATAGATGGTTTCGATGAAGAAACCGTCAACGAATTGCGCAACCGCGCACGTACTGCCCTGCTGACCGAGGCCATTGCCCAGGAAGAGCGGGTTGAAACAGCGCAGGATTTGCTGGATCTTGAAGGCATGACCCCGGAACTGGTTACCACTTTGGGTGACGCCGGCGTGGCAACGCTTGATGATCTGGCCGAACTTGCGACCGACGAACTGGCTGAAATCACGGGTATGACAGATGAACAGGCCAGCGAAATTATCATGCGCGCCCGGGCGCACTGGTTTGATGACGAAGAAAAGTGATTGCGGGGTAGCCCTGTTGAGTGTGTGTCGTGCCATGGTTGGCCACCGTGCAGGCGATGCACACTACACCAGCAGCCTTGTCGATCCAGCCCTGAATAACGAAGTTCACACTTTGCTCAGTGGCCATCAGCCAGTTATTGAAACGTTGTAAGGGAAGAGAGAACTTAATGCCCAGTAATACCGTAAACCAGTTTGCCGTCGAACTCAAAATGCCAGCGAATGTGTTGCTTGAACAGCTTCGCTCGGCTGGCGTGAATCTGAAATCGGTGGAAGATGTCGTGACCGAAAGCGACAAAGCGAAACTTCTGGACTCGCTGCGTCGTGCGCATGGTGCAAAAGATGGAAAAAAAATCACCGTTACACGTCGCGAAACATCAGAAATCCGTCAGGCGGATGGCTCCGGCCGTTCGCGGACTATTCAGGTCGAAGTGCGCAAAAAACGCGTCTTCGTAAAACGGGATGTCACTGAGGCCAAGCCAGATACAGCCGAGGCGCCTGAAACCAACGAAGCTGTCGGTACTGAGCAGGTTGCTGCACCGGCTGTTGCCGATGCCCACGTAGCGACTGCTGCGCCGGTCGAAGCGAAAGCGTCGCCAGCGGCTGAGTCCGTAGCGGCCAGCGAACAGGCGGCAACACAGCCCGAGCCAGCCCAGCCATCCGCAGGCGAAAAAGCCCAGCCATCGCAAGAAGCGCAACCGGCACCAGTTGAGCCGACCGCACCGGCGGCTGCCGAGCAAACTGCTGCGGCGCCGGCACAGGCTGCTGAACCAGAATCGGTCCCAAGCACAGCTACGTCAGCAGATACTGCAGCGACACCCGTGCCGGCTGCCAGTGCACCGGCAACTGCCGAGGCGCGCAACACAGACACCAAGGATCAGGCCAAGCCTGAAACGGCTCGTAACGAGCAGGCCAAACCGCGTCAGCCAGACGCATCACGTGTGCCAACGAGCGCCCGTAAACCTGTGCCAGTGCGTAGCGAAGCTGCCGATGCCCGTCGCGACGAAGCGCGTCGCCAGGCTGAAGCCGAGGCTGCCGCCCTGCGCGACATGTTGAACAAGCCGCGGAAAGTGCTGCGCGCCACGCCTGTCGCCGAAGGGGCAGAAGCCACTAAAAAGGCCGGGAAAAAGGATGTCAAAACCCTTGCTGCTCCTGGCGCGCACAAGCCTGCCGAAACAGATAAAAAATGGTCTGATGAGCAGTCCCGCGGGAAAAAAGCCGTTGCTGAAAAACGAACTGGCCCCGCAGGCAAGGAAGACGGCTGGCGCTCTTCTGGTGGCCGTGGTGGATCACGCGGGCGCAATAAGCATCAGCACGCTCAGGTCAATCAGCCGTCCACACCCGAATTTATTGCCCGTGAAGTTCATGTGCCCGAGACAATTACAGTGGCCGATCTGGCTCACAAGATGTCTGTCAAGGCCGCCGAAGTGATCAAGGAACTCATGAAACTGGGCCAGATGGTTACCATCAATCAGGTCCTGGATCAGGAAACCGCCATGATCGTGGTTGAAGAGCTGGGGCATAATGCGATTGCCGCCAAACTTGACGATCCCGAAGCGTTCCTGGATATCGGTGATACCGGTGCAGATGCAGAGTTGCTGCCACGAGCACCGGTAGTGACGGTTATGGGTCACGTTGACCATGGTAAAACCTCACTGCTCGATTACATTCGCCGTGCCAAAGTGGCCTCGGGCGAAGCCGGTGGCATTACGCAACATATTGGCGCCTATCACGTTCAGACCGAAGGCGGCATGGTGACGTTCCTGGATACCCCGGGTCACGAGGCGTTTACCGCCATGCGTGCCCGTGGCGCCAAGGCCACCGACATTGTCATTCTCGTGGTGGCCGCCGATGACGGCGTGATGCCACAAACCAAAGAGGCCATCCATCACGCGAAAGCGGCTGGTGTGCCCATGGTTGTTGCTGTCAACAAGATCGACAAACCTGACGCCAATCCGGAACGCGTCAAGCAGGAACTGGTTACTGAAGAAGTGGTTCCCGAGGAATATGGCGGTGACGTTCCCTTTGTGTCGGTTTCGGCAAAGACAGGGAAGGGCATCGACGAATTGCTGGAAAACGTGCTGCTTCAGGCTGAAATTCTTGAACTGAAAGCGCCGGTAGATGCGCCAGCCAAAGGTATCGTGATCGAAGCGCGCCTTGACAAGGGTCGTGGCCCGGTTGCCACCATTCTGGTTCAAAGCGGTACGCTCAATCGTGGCGATGCATTGCTGGCCGGCGCAAGCTTTGGTCGCGTGCGTGCCATGCTTGACGAGAACGGCAAACCTATTACCAAAGCCGGTCCTGCCATTCCTGTTGAAATCCAGGGTCTGACCGAAGTGCCTCAGGCAGGTGACGAGGTGCTGGTGCTGGTCGACGAGCGCAAGGCGCGCGAGATCGCGCTGTTCCGTCAAGGCAAGTTCCGCGACGTCAAACTGGCCAGACAGCAGGCAGCAAAACTGGAGTCCATGTTCGACAACCTTGGCGAAGGTATGCAGACATTGTCGCTGATCGTCAAAACCGACGTTCAAGGCTCCCAGGAAGCGCTGGTGCAGTCTCTGACCAAACTGTCAACCGACGAAGTGCGTGTCCAGGTTGTGCATGCCGCTGTTGGTGGCATTTCCGAGAGCGACATCAACCTGGCTATTGCGTCCAATGCTGTGGTGATCGGGTTCAATGTCCGGGCTGACCAGAGCACCAAAAAGCTGGCCGAGGCCAACGATATTGATGTTCGCTACTACAACATCATTTACGATGCGGTCGACGACGTTCGCAATGCCATGTCCGGCATGCTGGCGCCGGAAGAGCGCGAAGAAGTGATCGGTATGGTTGAAATTCGTGAAGTCTACAGTATTTCCCGTATCGGTAAAGTGGCCGGTTGTATGGTCACCGAGGGCCTGGTCCGTCGCGATTCACAGGTACGCCTGTTGCGCAACAACGTTGTTCACTGGACAGGTTCGCTCGAATCACTTAAACGCTTCAAGGATGACGTCAAGGAAGTCAAGTCCGGCTTCGATTGCGGTATCACTCTGCGCAACAATTCGGATATCGAAGTTGGCGACCAGCTTGAAATTTTTGAAATCAAAGAAATTGCCCGCTCACTGTAAATTATTATGAACCGTCATAAATCCTCCGGCGCAAACCGGAACGTCCGTCTGGCCGAGCAGATTCAGAAAGATCTGGCAGTGCTGATTCAGCGCGAGCTCGATATGTCACGCTCGGGTCTGATTACGCTGACCGGTGTGGATTTGTCGGCCGATTACGCGCATGCCAAAGTATGGTTTACCGTACTTGGCGCAGAACCGGAAGCGGCTACTGCTCTGCTTAACGAGAAAGCGGGCTGGCTGCATTCCCTGTTGTTCAAGATGTTGCATATCCATACTGTGCCTACGCTGCGGTTTTTTCATGATGATCAGCTGGCGCGCGGTATTGAAATGACACAACTGATCGACCGCGCCAACCGGCCGGAAGACTATCCGGAAAGCGTCGATCCGCTACCGGACACCAAAGACGATCGCAAGTAACATCAGGGCAGGCGATGGGAAGAAAACGCGGGCAGGACATCGACGGCGTCCTTTTGCTGGACAAGCAGTTCGGATATTCCAGCAACCAGTCGCTGCAACGCGTGCGTCGCATGCTGGATGCGAAAAAAGGGGGCCATACCGGTACGCTGGACCCATTTGCGACCGGTTTGCTGGTTTGCTGTTTTGGCAAGGCAACAAAAATTTGCGGGACCATGCTGGATGCTGACAAGTCCTACATTGCAACATTGCAGTTTGGCGCGGAAACCGATTCAGGTGATTTGACCGGCACTGTTGTACAACAGGCACAACTGACAGCCGAATCGGTGACTCGTGAAAAAATCGACATGGTATTGCCACAGTTTCGCGGTTCAATACTACAGATTCCGCCCATGCATTCGGCGCTCAAGCGTGACGGGCGCCCGCTTTATGAATATGCCCGTCAGGGAATAGTACTAGAAAGAGAGCCGCGCGCGGTGGTGATCCACGACCTGCAGGTGCAGGCCCTGGACGAAACGTCGATGGTGCTGGCTGTCGATTGCAGCAAGGGTACGTATATCAGGACACTGGCTCAGGATATCGGTCGGGCACTGGGCTGTTTTGCTCACTTGACCGCTTTGCGCAGGACGCGTGTCGGCCCTTTCGATCTGACCGACGCCACGACGATAGACCAGCTCGAACAGATGGAAAACAGGCTGACACCCCTGA
>Ga0308157_10006023_pt1 | contig 14762 bp, 15 predicted proteins | sample PhyBR1_FD_201035 | JGI IMG/M metagenome (GOLD analysis project Ga0308157, IMG submission 201035) | Phyllosphere microbial communities from UC Gill Tract Community Farm, Albany, California, United States - DLSLB.R1 | ecosystem: Host-associated > Plants > Phyllosphere > Unclassified | place: USA...
GACACGCTGTTTTCCGAGAACGGCAATGCCTTTCGCAAGGCGCTGCTGGTGCAGTGGCCGCGCGAGGGCGTCTGGACCATCGGCTTTCTGACCGGGCTGCCCGGCGGCGATGTGGTCAACCACCTGCCGCCCGACTACCTGAGCGTCTATGTGCCGACCACGCCCAATCCCACGGGCGGCTATTTCGTCATGCTCAAGAAAACCGAATGCGTCGAGCTCAAGATGAGCGTCGACGAAGCCCTGACTTACGTGATCTCCATGGGTGTGGTGGTTCCCGCAGCCCGTTCCGCCTCACCGCTCAACCCTCCCCTTTAAACGGCGCAGCCGCGCTGAGAATCGAGTATTTTTATGGCCATCGCTGAAACACAAGTCGCCTCCATGCGTTCCACCTATTGCGGTCTGGTGACCGACAGCCTGCTGGGCCAGAGCGTCAGCCTGTGCGGCTGGGTCAACCGCCGGCGCGACCACGGCGGCGTCATCTTCATCGACCTGCGCGACCGCGAAGGCTACGTGCAGGTGGTCTGTGACCCGGACCGCGCCGAGATGTTTCGCACCGCCGAGGACGTGCGCAACGAATTTTGCGTGCAGGTCAAGGGCATCGTCCGGGCGCGTCCCGAGGGCACGACCAACGACAATTTGAAGAGCGGCAAGGTCGAGGTGCTGTGCCACGAGCTGATCGTGCTCAACCCCAGCGTCACGCCGCCGTTCCAGCTGGACGACGACAACCTGTCGGAAACCACGCGCCTGACGCACCGGGTGCTGGACCTGCGCCGCCCCTACATGCAAAACAACCTGATGCTGCGCTACCGCGTGGCGATGGAAACCCGCAAGTTCCTGGACGCCAACGGCTTCGTCGACATCGAAACGCCCATGCTCACCAAGAGCACGCCCGAGGGCGCGCGCGACTACCTGGTGCCCAGCCGCGTCAACGAAGGCCAGTTCTTTGCCCTGCCGCAAAGCCCGCAGCTGTTCAAGCAGCTCTTGATGGTGGCCGGTTTTGACCGCTACTACCAGATCACCAAGTGCTTTCGCGACGAAGACTTGCGCGCCGACCGCCAGCCCGAATTCACCCAGATCGATATCGAAACCTCGTTCATGGGCGAGCAGGAAATCCGCGACATGTTCCAGGGCATGATCAGCAACATGTTCAAGACGGTGCTCGGCACCGACCTGGGCGAGTTCCCCGTCATGGCCTATGCCGAGGCGATGCACCGCTACGGCTCGGACAAGCCCGACCTGCGCGTGAACCTGGAGTTCACCGAGCTGACCGATGTCATGGCCGACGTGGACTTCAAGGTGTTCAGCGCAGCCGCCACGACGCCTGGCGGCCGGGTGGTGGCCCTGCGTGTGCCGGGCGGCGCCGAGATCAGCCGCAGCGAGATCGATGCCTACACCGACTTTGTCAAGATCTACGGCGCCAAGGGCCTGGCCTGGATCAAGGTCAACGACCTGGCCAAGGGCCGCGAAGGCCTGCAAAGCCCGATCGTCAAGAACATCCACGATGCGGCCGTGGCCGAGATTCTCAAGCGCACCGGCGTGCAAAACGGCGACATCCTGTTCTTTGGCGCCGACAAGGCCAAGGTGGTGAACGACAGCATCGGCGCGCTGCGCCTGAAGGTCGGCCACAGCGCCTTTGGCAAGAAGACCGGCCTGTTCACCAAGGGCTGGAAGCCGCTGTGGGTGGTGGATTTCCCGATGTTCGAATACGACGAGGACGGCAAGCGCTGGAGCGCGGTGCACCACCCGTTCACCGCACCCAAGGACGGCCATGAGGACTGGATGGAGACCGACCCGGGCCGCTGCATCGCCAAGGCCTACGACATGGTGCTCAACGGTTGGGAGCTGGGCGGCGGCTCGGTGCGTATCCACCGCGCCGACGTGCAGAGCAAGGTGTTCAATGCGCTGAACATCGGCCCCGAGGAAGCACAGCTGAAGTTCGGCTTCCTGCTCGACGCGTTGCAGTATGGCGCGCCACCGCACGGCGGCCTGGCCTTTGGCCTGGACCGCATCGTCACCCTGATGACCGGCGCCGAGTCGATCCGCGACGTGATCGCCTTTCCCAAGACCCAGCGCGCGCAAGACCTGCTGACCCATGCGCCGAGCCCAGTGGACGAGAAGCAGCTGCGGGAGTTGCACATCCGGCTGCGCAACCCGCAACCTCTCTGACCTCTGAGGAAATTGCGCAGCCTTGAAGAAGGCTGCGTTTCAAAGGGCGCCTTGCTGGCGCCCTTTTTTATGGGCGTGTGGACGAGGCGTTCCGCCAGTGGCCAGTGGCCGCCCCTGTCAGCGCAGCACCAGCACCGGGACGGTGCTGTGGGTCAGCACATGCTGCGTTTCACTGCCCAGCAGCACCCGCTTGATGCCTTTTCGGCCGTGCGAGGCCATGACCACCAGGTCGCAGGCGTGCTTGCTGGCGGCCGACATGATGGACTCGGCGACCAGGTCAGATTGCGTCACCACGGCCTTGGCATTGACGCCCCGTGCCTGGGCCTCCTGCTGCACCTCGTCCACCACCGCCTGCCCTTTGTCGCTCCACTGTTTCTCGGCGCGTGCGATGTCCTCCACCGAGATCGTGATGCCGCCTTCAAAATAGCTGACGGGATAGCGGGGCACCACATAAAGCGCTACCAGCTCGGCGCCTATGGCCGCGGCCAGTTCGATCGCGCTCTGCACGGCGGTTCTTGACAGGTCTGAGCCGTCGGTTGCCACGAGAATTCTTTTGTACATGTCGGTTCTCCATATATAGCGGTTGCCACAAGCGCGAGCGTAAATACCCCATGCCTGGCCAATGTTGACTCAAGTCAACGCCTTCGCGGATGGTGTCCGGCAGCGTGCTTCGACTTTTCCAGGCGCAGGCATTTATTTCTACGCGCTATCGGCGTTTTTGACTACAGAAACTGGGTAGCAGTATTGGTAATCCCTATGACTTTTTGTAGATAGGTGCCTGTATTGAACCAAGTCGGTGGTCATTTGCTTTAAGGTCTAAACATCACAAAATTGATAAAAACATGTGCCGTTACCGCTTTTGGGGGTGGTGCGGCATGCGTTTGAAATCAAGGCTGCAAGCGCAAAGCCCTTTCAGGGAGGATGTATGGGCAATCGAATCTATTCCGCTCTGCCATCGACGTTGTCGACCAGGGCCGCCAACCGAAGCGCCTACCGCCATTCGTCCAAGCCAACCGCGGCCGCCCAGGCTTTTCTGGCGGGCGAGCCGCTGGCGTCGGCAAAGGCGATGCGTTCCAAAAAGGACATGCATGCCTTTGCCATGGCGGCCAGCGCCATCCGTGAGGAGGAAAAGGCCCGGCTGGCGCGGGAGCTGCACGACGAGCTGGCGCAGTCGCTGACGGCGCTGAAGATGGACACCATGTGGGTGCTTGACCGTGTGCAGGGCCGCCCTGAAGGGATCGCCGCCAAGCTCGCCGAGATGGTGCAGATGATCGACGAGACCGTGGCGGCCACGCGCCGCATGGCCGCCGACTTGCGCCCGCTCCTGCTCGATGACCTGGGCCTCGTGCCGGCCATCGAATGGCTGGCAAGCAATTTCAGCCAGCGCCATGCAGTGCGCTGCAGCCTGTCGGCCGCAGACGATCTGGCGCTGCCCGAGCCGTATGCAACGGCCGTGTTCCGCATCGTGCAGGAGTCGCTGAACAACATTGCCAAGCACGCGCGTGCCTCGCAGGCACGCATCACGCTGGAGACAACGCCGGATGCCCTGCACCTGCTGGTGCAGGACGACGGCTGCGGATTTTCTCCCGGCGGCATGCGCAAGCCGCAATCGCTCGGCCTTCTGGGCCTGCGCGAGCGGGCCGAGCTGCTTGGCGGCGACGTTGCCATCGACAGCGCCCCCGGACACGGTACGTGCATCAGGGTTCAGATTCCGCTGCGGAAGGCGGGGGCGGTTTCATGATCAGGATCGTCATTGCCGACGACCATGCCATTGTCCGGGAAGGGCTCAAGCGGATCGTCACCGCGGCCGAGGACATGGTGGTGGTCGGGGAAGCGGGCGATGGCACGCAGGTCATGCAGCAGGTGCGCGAAGCCGATTTCGACGTGCTGGTGCTGGACCTGTCCATGCCCGGGCGCAGCGGCATGGAGCTCATCAAGCAGGTGCGCTGCGAAAAGCCCGGGCTGCGCATCCTGGTGCTGAGCATGCACGAGGAGCTTCAGTACGCCGTTCGCGCCATCAAGTCGGGCGCCAGCGGCTACCTGACCAAGGAAAGCGCGCCGCTGCAGCTCATGCAGGTGCTGCGCAAGATCGCCGCCGGCGGCGCCTTCATCAGCAGCGACGTTGCCGAGCAGCTGGCCCTGGGCTCCATGATGGGCTCGATCTCGGCCGCCCACGAAAAACTGACGGACCGGGAGTTCGAGGTGTTTCGCCTGATCGCCACCGGCATGTCGGTCACCGACATTGCCGCCCGGCTGAACCTCTCGGCCAAAACCATCAGCACCCACAAGGCCAACCTGATGCAGAAGATGAACCTGCAAAACCAGAGCGAACTCATCCGTTACGCCATCAAGCATGGCGTGGCCGAGCCGCTGGAGCCGTGAATGCGCTGCGGTTCGTGCCCTGGCGGGCGCGGTAGGAAGCCGGCAATGCACGCCCTGGCAGCGCACCGCCTGCCACGCCGGAATCTGCCCAGGCGCGCTCGGTGCCTGCCGCGTCATCATCCAGAAGTTTCTGAGGCCCGCGCTCAGCCGACGCCCATGGCGCAGGCCACGAATGAGCGGCACAGTACCGCCATGGCCCAGAACAGCGCAGCGCCAAGGGTTTTCATTGCCGACGACTCGCCGCTGATGAGGGCCCGCGTCGCCGCCATCCTGAGCGCCAGCGCGATGAAGATCGTCGGCCAAGCCCAGACGCCGCAGGCGTCGATCGAGGGCATCTTGTCGGCTTCGCCCGATGTCGTGGTGCTCGACATCCAGCTCGAAGGCGGCTCGGGCCTGCAGGTGCTGCGCGCCGTGCGCGACGCGGCGCCGGCCATTGCATTCGTCATCTTCAGCAACCGCTGCGAGCCGGGGTATCGCAAGTGTTATTTAAACGCGGGGGCGGAAGAGTTTCTCGACAAGACCCACGAGTTCGGCCAGCTTGCGCGCGCGGTGCGCAAGGCGTGCCAGATTGCCGGCCATTGAAGCCGCCGAATCTTCAGCAATGCCCTCATACACAGGGAGTTCCCCATGTCTGCCGTTCTTGACGCTTCACTGCTGCCTGTGAACCCGTGCGCGGCGCCGCAGAAAATGCCCGCCCCGCCCGCGGGCGCGCCCGGCATGCACTGCCCGGGCTGCCGGCAGGGCGCGCTGTGCTTTTCATGCGGCGTGGCCGTGAGCGACGTGCAGCGCCTGGACGCCTTCAGGCTCGGACGGCGCCGGGTCAAGGCCGGGCAGGCCCTGTACCGCGAGGGCGACCACTTTCAGTTCTTCTACACCGTGCGCAGCGGCACCTTCAAGTCCAGCCTGCTGTTGGCCGACGGCCGGGAGCAGGTCGGCGGTTTCTGCATGGCCGGCGAGGTCATGGGCCTGGACGGGGTGGCCTGCGGCATCCATGCCAGCAGTGCCACCGCGCTGGAAGATGCCGAGGTCTGCGCGGTGTCCTATGCGCATTTCAACCAGGTGGCTGCGGGCGATGCCGCATTGCAGCAGGTCGTCGCCCGGCTCATGAGCCGCGAGATCCGGCGCGAGCACAGCCTGATGAAGCTGCTGGGCAGCATGAATGCCGAGGAGCGCCTGGCCGCGTTCCTGCTGAACCTGTCGCAGCGGCTGAAGGTGCGCGGCTATTCGGCCAGCGAGTTTCACCTGCGCATGTCGCGCGCCGAAATTGGCAGCTACCTGGGCATGACGCTGGAGACGGTCAGCCGGACGTTTTCGGCGTTTCAGCAACTGCGCCTGCTGGAAGTGGACAAGCGCCATGTCCGGCTGACGGACATGGACGGCCTCGGCCGGGCTTTCAGGGCGCGGCTCAATTGAGCCGCCTGTGCAGGCCGGTCGCTGTGCAGCGGCGGCTTGCCTTTACTGGGCCCGTTCGCCCAGCCGCCGGAGTTTGACCAGCCATGCGCTGGCGGCCGCCTCGTCCAGGTTGCCCACCATGCCGATCAGCGTTTCATGGACGGGCTTGATACCGACAAAGCCCAGGATGTTGCGCTCCAGCGACTTGATGCTGTGCGCCCGGAAATACCAGCGGTAGAGCAGGGCGGGCATGCCCATGGTGGCCACGATGCGCGCCGAGCGGCCCGTCAGGCCTTTTTTCATGAAGGATGCTTGGCCCTGCTCGCGCTCGAAGGCAAAGCCCGGCCGCGCCACCTGCTCCAGAAAACCCTTGAGGAGCGCCGGCATGTCGCCCAGCCAGAGCGGAAAGAAAATCACGAGGTGCTCGGCCCATTGAATGTCTTGCTGCGCCTGCGCCAAGCCGGGCGGCAGCGGGCCGGCTTCCCAGTCCTGCTGGCTGCGCAGCAGCGGAAAGTCCAGTGTGGCCACCGCAAGGCTGCGAACCTGATGGCCCGCCCCCTGGGCGCCGCTGCCATAGGCCTGCGCCAAGGCATGGCACAGGTGAGCGCGCGAAGCGTCCGGGTGGCCCTGGAGGACAAGAATGCGTCTGGACGTCATGGCCAAGTCTCCCTTCGAGTGCTATCAATTCAATAGCTGAATGCGCAGGCGCCATCAGCGCAAGCGCCTTGTTTGATCAAAATCTGCTGGCTTGGGCGGACGAGCGGCATGAAAACGCCTTGCTGTTCGAGGCTTTTGTGCCAAAGCCCGGAACATTGCCGCCTGCCCGGTGCCATTTTGAAATGAACCCACCGGCGGCTTGTTGATCTGCCGCAAGCGGGCATTGGCAGACGCATTGCGCCACAAACCTCCTCACAAAGGGTTTTGTCGCAAATTAAGCCAGATTCTTTGGCCTTGTCTTAGGAAAGACAAATAACTGCGCTATAATTTATTTCTCAGCGGCTGTAGCTCAGTTGGATAGAGTACTTGGCTACGAACCAAGGGGTCGTGGGTTCAATTCCTGCCAGCCGCACCAAAAACCGAAAGCCTGCAACGAAAGTTGCAGGCTTTTTCGTTTTTTGCTTTGTTGTGCCTTGTCCGGGCCAGCAGGGTGGATGCTATCCTGCAATCGTATGAACAAAGCATTTACCAAAGAATCCGATTCGGATGACTTTGATGACGACGGCGCAGCATCGCCCAGCTTGCCGCCAAGTGGCAAAAACTACATCACCCCCCGAGGCTACCAGCGGCTGCGGCTTGAACTGCTGGACCTGATCGACAACGAGCGCCCCAAGGTCGTGGACATCGTCCACTGGGCCGCCAGCAACGGCGACCGCTCGGAAAACGGCGACTACCTGTACGGCAAGAAGCGGCTTCGCGAAATTGACCGGCGCATCCGCTTCCTGACGAAACGGCTGGAAATTGCCGTGGTGACCGACCCTTCGCTGCACCAAGGCAACGACCAGGTTTTCTTTGGTGCCACGGTCACCTATGCTGATGAAGCAGGGCACGAGCGCACCGTCACCATCGTGGGGGTGGATGAGGCCATCACCACGCTCGGGCAGATCAGCTGGGTGTCGCCGGTGGCCGGGGCACTTCTGAAAGCGCGGGTGGGGGACGAGGTAACGCTGCTCACGCCCCAGGGCGCGCAATTGCTCGAAGTTCTGCAGGTGACCTACCCGCAGGCCGGCGGTGTCCAAGCCTTGAATTGATGACGCCTTGACGCCAGCAGTCTGTCTTTTGAAGTGTGGGGGCCCCTGGCTTAGGCGGTGGACTTGACGCGCTGCACCCGAAGCACCGCCGGGGTGCGCCTGACGTTGCGCATCGCCGCCGCCAGGTGCACCCGGTCGCGCACCGCCACGCTGAAGCGCAGGTCGGTGGCGCCATTGGCCGGCTCATGGCCCATGTCCACATGGGTGATGTCGACTTCGGCGCTGGCCAGGGCGGCCGCCACCTTGGCCAGCACGCCCTTGCCATTGGAAACCGTCACCATCAGGTTGGCTTCGAAAATCCGCGCCGGCTCGTCCGACCAGTCCACGGCAATGAAACGCTCGCTGTCGCGCTGCTGCAGCCTTTTGGCCACCGCGCAGTCGTCCGTGTGCACAAAGAGGCCCTCGCCCCTGCCCAGGTAGCCCACGATGCCATCGCCCGGGATCGGGCAGCAACAGCGCGCAAACTGCACCGAGCTGCCTTCGCTGCCATCGACCACCAGGCCACCCTGCGACACCGATTCCTGCGGAATGTAGCGCTCCCGGCTCATCAGCAGCGCGTCGGGCTTCTCGCCCTGCTCGGCCAGCAGGGCGACGATGCGCTTGGCGACCATGCTGGCAATGCGCTTGCCCAGGCCGATGTCGGTCAGCAGCTCGGCGCGCGAGCGGTTGCCGGTGAAGCGCAGGATTTTTTCCCAGGTGGCATGGTGCACATCGTCATCTTGCGACAGGTGCTGCCGGTCGATGCCTTCGGCGCGCAGGGCCTGGGCCAGCATCTTCTCGCCCAGCTCCTGCGACTCCGTCAGCGCCATGGTCTTGAGGTGGTGCCTGATCTTGGAGCGCGCCTTGCCGGTGCGCACGAACCCCAGCCACGCGGGATTCGGCGTGGACAGCGGCGCCGTGATGATCTCGATGACGTCGCCGTTGATCAGCTCGGTGCGCAGCGGCACCTGCTCGCCGTTGACCTTGGCTGCAATCGCATGGTGGCCCACGTCGCTGTGGATGGCGTAGGCGAAATCAACGATGGTGGCGCCACGCGGCATGGCCATGATCTGGCTTTTGGGCGTGAACACGTACACCGCCTCCGGGAAGAGGTCGATCTTGACATGGTCCCAGAACTCGGCCGCGTCGCGCGTTTCCTGCTGAATGTCGAGAAGCGACTGCAGCCACTTCGTGCCCAGGCGCTGCGAGGTGTCACTGTTGGGGTCGGACGCCTTGTACAGCCAGTGCGCCGCCACGCCGGCCTCGGCCACGACGTGCATGGCGTCGGTGCGCATCTGGAATTCGATGTTGGTGCCGAACGGCCCGACCAGCGTGGTGTGCAGCGACTGGTAGCCGTTGACCTTGGGAATGGCGATGTAGTCCTTGAACCGTCCGGGCAGTGGCTTGTAGAGCTGGTGCAAGATGCCCATGGCGCTGTAGCAGGCGGTCAGGTCGTTGAGGATGATCCGGAAGCCGTACAGGTCCGTCACCTGCGCAAACGACAGGTGCTTTTCGTCCATTTTGTGGTAGAGCGAGTACAGCGTTTTCTCGCGCCCGTAGATGCGCGCCGGAATCTGCGCGTTGGCAAAGGCCGCCTCGACCTCGGACTGCACGCGCTTGATGACGTCGCGCCGGCGTCCCCGCGCCCGGGTCAGCGCCTTGTTCAAGATGGCATAGCGCCAAGGATGCAGGTGCTGAAACGAGCGGTCCTGCAGTTCGCGGTAGGTCGAGTTCAGGCCCAGCCGGTGCGCAATGGGCGCGTAGATGTCCAGCGTCTCGCTGGAGATGCGCTTCCATTTCGTGCGCGGCGTGTCGCCCAGCGTGCGCATGTTGTGCGTGCGGTCGGCCAGCTTGATCAGGATGACGCGCACGTCGCGCGCCATGGCCAGCAGCATCTTGCGAAACGACTCGGCCTGGTTTTCCTCGCGGGTGTTGAATTCGAGCTTTTCCAGCTTCGTCAGGCCGTCGACCAGGTCGGCCACGGGCGCGCCGAAGCGCTCGATCAGCTCGGGCTTGCTGACGTCGCAGTCTTCCATCGCGTCGTGCAGCAGCGCCGCCATCAGCGCCTGGGCGTCCAGCTTCCACTCGGCGCATTGCTGGGCCACGGCAATGGGGTGGGTGATATAGGGTTCGCCGCTGTTTCTCAGCTGGCCCAGATGGGCCTCATCGGCAAAGCGGTAGGCCTGGCGCACGCTTTCAATGTCGGCTGCATCGAGGTAGTCCAGTTTGGCGGTCAGCGCGGCAAAACTGGCCGCTGCGGCATTGGCGGCGGCCGCGGTAGGCTTGCGGGGAACGACGGGCGTTGGCATTGCGTTCATTCCTCAAATGTAGCGTGACATGAAAAATTCGGACGGAAAAATGGATTACACGCTGTGCACAAATGAAAAAAGCACCTGGGCAGGTGCTTTTTTTGCGGGGCTCGGACGTCTCAGGTGGGGACTTTTTTCAGCATTTCCAGGCCCACTTTGCCGGCCGAGATTTCGCGCAGGGCGGTCACGCCGGGCTTGTTCGTGCATTCGACCTTGGCGGCATGGCCCTGGCTGAGCATGCGCGCGCGGTACGTGGCGGCCAGCACCAACTGGAAGCGGTTGGGAATTTTTTCGAGGCAGTCTTCAACGGTGATGCGGGCCATGGTGCTCTTTCGGAAGGGTCGGTAACTTAGGGAATGTGAAGCGCCTGGAAGGTTTCGGCTCGGGCGCGTCGCTGGGCCGAGTACTTCAGCCGCTGGGCATGAACAATGGTTTTCAGGTCGAAAACTGCCCGCTCAAACAATTCGTTAATTATAACGAAGTCGAATTTTTGCGCCTGCGCCATCTCGATGGCCGCGTTTTTCAGCCGCAGCTCGATCACCTCGGCGCTGTCCTCGCCGCGGCGCTGCAGGCGCGAGCGCAGCTCGTCCCAGCTGGGCGGCAGGATGAAGATCAGCACGGCGTTGGCAAAGATCTTCTTGATGTGGACGGCGCCCTGGAAGTCGATTTCCAGGATCACGTCGGCCCCGTGCGCCATGCGCTCTTCGATGGTGTGGCGCGACGTACCGTAGCGGTGGCCGTGCACATGGGCCCATTCCAGGAAGGCGTCGCGGCTGACCATGCCGTCGAACTCCTCGGGCGAGAGGAAGAAGTATTCCCGGCCGTGCTTTTCCTGGCCGCGCGGCGGGCGCGTGGTGTGCGAGACCGCCGGCTGGATGGCCGAGTCCAGCTCCATCAGGGCCTTGACCAGGCTGGACTTGCCGGCCCCGCTGGGGGCGGCTACAACAAAGAGATTTCCGGGGTAGTCCATACGTGACGTGGGTTGATTGCTATGAATTTAATAGTGATTTGCAGGCCAGGGCGTGCCCGGGCCCGCAGGTCATTCGATGTTCTGGACCTGTTCGCGGATCTGCTCGATCAGCACCTTCATGTCGACGGAAACGCGCGTGAGCTCGAGCGAGGCCGACTTGGAGCCCAGCGTGTTGGCCTCTCGGTGCAGTTCCTGGATCAGGAAGTCCAGGCGCTTGCCCAGCTCGCCGCCCTTGGCCAGCAGCCGGTCGATCTCGTCCAGGTGCGAGGCCATGCGGGTGATTTCCTCGGCCACGTCGATGCGGATGGCAAAGGCGGTGGCCTCGGTCAGTGCGCGGTCCTGGGCGATTTCGGGCAGCACGTTGCCCCCGCCCAGCGCCAGGGCTTCCTTCCAGCGCTCCAGAAAGCGGTTTTTCTGCTGTTCGACCAGCTTGGGCACCATGGGCACGGCCGACTCGGCCAGCGCGCGCAGCTGCGCCGTGCGGTCGGTCAGCATCAAGGCCAGGCGGGCGCCTTCGCGCTCGCGGGCGGCCATCAGTTCGGCCACGGCCTGCTGGGTGAGCTTGAGCAGCTCGTCGCTGTGGTCGTGCGGTTTTTTGTCCTCGTTGGTGGCGATGCGCAGCACGTCGGCCACGCTGAGCGCGCACGCCTGCGGCAGCCAGGCCTGAATGCTGTCCTGCAGCGAGCCGAGCCGCTGCAGCGTCGCGGGCGAGGGCGCGCGCAGGCTGCCGGCGCCAGCGCCTTCGAGCCAGACGCGCAGCTCGACCTTGCCGCGCTTGAGCCTGCCCGTCAGCAGCTCGCGCAGCGCCGGCTCGACCTGGCGCAGTTCGTCGGGCAGGCGAAACGCCAGGTCCAGGAAGCGGCTGTTGACCGAGCGCAGTTCGACGCCCAGGCGCGAGGCGGCGTCGCGCGCCGGCTCGCCGTCGGCCGGCGCCGGCGCGCTGCCCGATTGCAGGCTTGCATAACCCGTCATGCTGTAAACTGACATTCGCTTTTTACGCCTTACTTAAGAGAGAAAAAAGACTGGGTGACACCTCACCGAGCCCTAAAAGATTATGTCCAAGGTCAAGCCTTCATCCCTGCCGCCTGACACTTTGATCGGCGGCTACCGCATTGTGCGCAAGCTGTCGGCGGGCGGATTCGGTGTAGTTTACTTGGCCGTTGACAGCGAAGGCCAGCAGTTCGCCATCAAGGAGTACTTGCCCGCCTCGCTGGCTGCGCGCGCGCCGGGCGAGTTGCTGCCCCAGGTGCTGCCCGAAAAGCTCTCGCTCTACCGGCTGGGGCTCAAAAGCTTTTTCGAGGAAGGGCGCTCGCTGGCGCAGATTTCTCATGGCTCGGTGGTGAGCGTGCTCAACTTCTTTCGCGAGAACGAGACCGTCTACATGGTGATGAACTACCTGGAGGGCGGCACCCTGCAGGACTTCATCATCACCGCGCGCGATCTGAAAAAGCCCAAGGTGTTCCGCGAATCGACCATCCGCTCGCTGTTCGACGAGATTCTGCGCGGCCTGCGCATCGTGCACCAGCACAAGATGCTGCACCTGGACATCAAGCCGGCCAACATCTTCATCACCGACGACAACCGGGCGGTGATGATCGACTTTGGCGCCGCGCGCGAAGTGCTGAGCAAGGAAGGCAACTTCATCCGGCCGATGTACACGCCCGGCTTTGCCGCGCCCGAGATGTACCGGCGCGACTCGATGATGGGGCCGTGGACCGACATCTACGCCATCGGCGCCTGCATGTACGCCAGCATGCAGGGCTACCCGCCCAACGACGCGCCCCAGCGGCTCGAAAAGGACCGCCTGTCGCTGTCCCTGTCGCGCCTGCGCGGCATCTACTCGGACAACCTGATCGAGGTGGTCGAGTGGTGCATGTCGCTGGACCCGCTGTCGCGCCCGCAGTCGGTGTTTGCGCTGCAAAAGGAGCTCAGCCGCGAAAGCGAGCGCCACTATACCAAGCTCAGCGTCAGCGAACGGGTTCGCCTGCAGTTCGACAGTGTCGTGGCCGACACCAAGAAGACCGCGCGCAAGGCCAACCCGCTCGGGACGCGGCTTAAATGAAGTTTTCGGTGTTCCAGCTCAGCCGCATCGGCGGACGGGCCTTGAACGAAGACCGGATGGGCTACTGCTACACGCGCGAGTCGGGCCTTTTTGTGCTGGCCGACGGCATGGGCGGGCACCCGGAAGGCGAGGTCGCGGCGCAGCTGGCGCTGGAGACCGTGTGCGCGCTCTACCAGAAAGAGGCCCGCCCGCTGGTGAAGAAGCCCGCCGAGTTCCTGGCCGGCGCGCTTTTGGCCGCGCACTACCGCATCGTTCGCTATGCCGCGCAAAAAGGCATGCTCGACACGCCGCGCACCACGCTGGTGGCCGCGGTGCTGCAGGGCAGCAGCGCCACCTGGATCCACTGTGGCGACTCGCGCCTCTACATCGTGCGCGAAGGCGAGTTGCTGCTGCGCACGCGCGACCATTCCTTCCTGGAGCAGGAGCATGCCGGCTTCAGCCAGGCCGACATGCTCAACCGCAACATCCTCTTCACCTGCCTGGGCTCGCCCACCAAGCCGATCTTCGACATCGCCGGCCCGCTGGCCCTGCGCCAGGGCGACCGGGTGATGCTGTGCTCGGACGGCCTGTGGTCCAGCCTGAGCGATGCCGAGATCGCCTGGGAGATCGGCGGCAAGAGCGTCTCTGCGGCCGTGCCGGCGCTGGTTGACAACGCCCTGCGCGCCGGCGGCCCGCACAGCGACAACGTCACCGTGCTGGCCATGGAGTGGGAAACGCCCGATGTGTTTGCGCCCACCCGCAGCGGCGAGGCCGACACCATCCTGGAAAGCGGCTTTGCCTCCACCGTCCAGGCCGGCCTGTCCGACAAGATGCCCGGCAGCCTGGACGACGAGCTGGACGAGGCGATGATCGAGCGCTCCATCGCCGAGATCAACGCCGCCATCCGCCGCTCGGCCACCAGAAAACCCTGATCCGCGCCATGCCTTGGGGGCCATTGCCGGCCACGGCTGCAGACCGCGCCAAGCCTTGTATCCTTTCATGCCAAGCCCGCCCGGACGCTGCCCGCAAGCCGCCCGCTGCTTTTTTCCATCCCATCCACTCCTGAATTGATAGCGGACTGCCCAGGTCCAGCCTGGGCAAACGCCATATTCCACCATGAAAATCATCCTCGCCTCCAACAACAAGGGCAAGCTGGCCGAACTGCAGGCCATCCTGGCGCCGCTCGGCCTGGAGCTGCTCAGCCAGTCCGCCCTGGGCATTCCCGAGGCCGACGAGCCGTTTCGCACCTTCGTCGAAAACGCGCTGGCCAAGGCGCGCCATGCGGCAAGGCTGGGCGGCCTGCCGGCGCTGGCCGACGACGCCGGCCTGTGCGTGGACGCCTTCGGCGGCCTGCCGGGCGTGGACACGGCCTTCTACGCCACGCAGTTCGGCCAGGCCAAGGGCGACGCCAACAACGTGCGTGCGCTGCTGGAGCAGATGGCGCACCTGACGCAGCCAGAGCAGCGCCGCGCCGCGCTGGTCAGCACGCTGGTGGCGGTGCGCTCGGCCGACGACCCCGAGCCCCTGATCGCCAGCGGCCGCGTCACCGGCCAGATCGCGCTTGCGCCCGTGGGCGGCAACGGCTTTGGCTTCGACCCGGTGATGTTCCTGCCCGAATTCGGCCAGACCTTTGCCCAGCTGCCGGTGGAAGTGAAGAACGCCCACAGCCACCGCGGCAAGGCCGCGCGCCAGATGATGGCGCTGGTGCGCGAACGCTGGCTCTGAAACCGACTCGAACCCGCCATGACCCCACACGATATTCAGCACTACATGCG
>Ga0308157_10006024_pt1 | contig 14762 bp, 17 predicted proteins | sample PhyBR1_FD_201035 | JGI IMG/M metagenome (GOLD analysis project Ga0308157, IMG submission 201035) | Phyllosphere microbial communities from UC Gill Tract Community Farm, Albany, California, United States - DLSLB.R1 | ecosystem: Host-associated > Plants > Phyllosphere > Unclassified | place: USA...
GCTTAAGTCTATCCCGGTTGGGCAAGTCATTTCCAATCGAGATCGATCCCTCGCCGAGGCGGCCCGCCGGGCCGTATCGTCGCACCGACTCGTACGTCGACGGGTGGGGATCGATGGGTGCGGGCGAGTGTCGGAGCGCAGGGTCCCGTCGGGCGTGTGGAGCCGGATTGCCGTCGATTCGGTGCACTCGACCATCGCTTCCTGTGGACGGTCGCCGCACTCGAACGTCTTTGGCTTGTGGGTGGAGGCAGCTCGTCCACAGGGGTGATACTCACGGGTGACACGACCGCGCCCTAGGCGTTTGCATGCTCCCATGACTCACTTCGCGTTCGACCGTCTCCGCCTGCTGCTCCATCTCCGAACGAGACGCTCAAGCCTCGGCTCACCGCAGTCACTGCTCCTTGCCGTGATCATCGCAGCGGCGCTTGTGCTCACGAGCACTCCCCCGACGGCGAGCGCCGCCTCCGGGCCTGCGTCGACACGGACACAGGTCAGCCTTCAGAGGAGCGCACCGACGAACTGGGTCACCCCGGTGCCGGCGATGGAGATCATCGAAGCCTTTGATCCTCCGGACAAGCCGTGGTTCAAGGGGCATCGCGGAATCGACGTGCTCGCTGTCGTTGGCGAACCGCTGCGGGCACCGACGGAAGGGACGATCCGCTTTGCCGGCACGGTGGCGGGGACTGCGACCGTCAGCATCCTCACCGAGTCCGATCATGTGCTCACGTTCCAACCGGCCGCGACGTCGTTGAAGAAGGGTGAGGGATTTGCCGCCGGCGAGAAGATCGGCACGGTGGGCAGCGGTGGCCACTGTCAGCGTTCGTGCCTGCATATAGGAGCATGGCCGGCCGCGAGCGATCAGAGGTACGTCGATCCGGACAAGTTCTTCGGCCAGGAGCAGTCGGCACTTCTGCCTCTGTCACGGAAGCCCGCGAAGGAACCGAAAGGCGGCGGAGATTCGGCCACCTCCGGTGCCGGAGCGTGGGGCGGTCACAGCAATGGGCAGATTCCCGCCTCGGCGATGTGCCAGTTGGAGTCGGCCCCCGGGCAGATGCTGCGCTGCGATGCTCAAGCGGCTTTCGATCGGCTCTCGTCGGCGTTCGAGGCTCGGTTCGGCGCCCCGATCTCGGTCACCGATGCTTACCGGGACTACGCCACGCAGGTGATCCTCAAACGGCGAAAGGGGCGGATGGCGGCGACACCGGGAACGTCGAATCACGGGTGGGCGCTGGCCGTCGACCTCGGCAGCGGGATCAATTCCTTCGGCACCGCGCAGCATCAGTGGATGCGGGCGAATGCGCCGAAGTTCGGGTGGATTCATCCCGGTTGGGCACGGCAGACGGGGTCCCTGCCCGAGCCCTGGCACTGGGAATTCCGGAAGTAGGAGGCCTCGGCCAGGCCGACGCTTCCGCCATGACTCTGCCGGCCAAATCCGTCTCTGTGAGTCTCAGGCTCGCGGGTGTGCTCGCCGGTAGGTGTCCTGCAGACGCTGCATGGATACCTGAGTGTAGATCTGGGTGCTGCTCATCGTGGAGTGGCCGAGCAGCTCTTGGATCTGACGCAGGTCGGCACCGCGGTCGAGCATGTGTGTGGCCGCAGAGTGTCGCAGTCCGTGTGGTCCGATGTCCGGGGCGCTGGGGTCGTCGGAGCCGTAGTGGTGAACGAGTTCGCGCACCTGCCTGGCGCCGATGCGTCCCCCGCGAACGCCGAGGAACAGTGCGTCGCCGCTGTGAGGACCGGTGAACAGTTCGCGGGCGGCGAGCCAGTCGTCGAGGGCTCTGCGTGCCGGGGTCCCGAACGGGACGCGACGTTCTTTGTTGCCCTTGCCGAGCACGGTGATCATCGATGCGCGGTGATCGATGTCGCTGCGGTCGAGTCCGGTCAGCTCCGAGACACGCACCGCAGTGGCGTAGAGCATTTCCAGGATTGCGGCATCGCGGATGCGTTTGGCCGCATCGAGTGGATCGTTCTTGCCGTGCTGTGCGGAATCACCCGTCGTGGTGTCGTCTGCAGCCGGGTCGCTCGTCGAGGAGTCGTCTGCCATCAAGCCACTCGTATCCATGCCGTTGTCGGCGCTTCCCCCTTTCCGTCTCCGCCCCACGCCGGTGACTCCGGTTCGGTGGTTCTCGGCGGCGGAGATGAGGTCAGCGGCCTGCTGAGGTTTGAGCACCGTGGGTAGGCGGGAGTCCTTCTTCGGAGTCCGCAGACGCGCGGCCGGGTTGTTCGGCAGTCCCAGGTTGCTCACACCGTAGGCGAAGAAGGAGCGCACTGCCGCGATCTTGCGAGCCACCGTCGATTTCGCGGCACCGGCATCGTCCAGGGCGATGAGCCAGGACCGCAGATCGTCGAGTTCGATCGCAGCGATGTCGATCCGTGCGCCGGATGCCGTCGTGAGGTGCCCCTCTCCGCTCCCCTGTCGGAGCTTCGTCGAGTGCACGGCGTGATCGAGGAAGTCGGAGACGTCGGCGACGTAGGCTCGGGCGGTGTGTTCGGAGACGTCACGAGACCTCAGGTGGTCGGCATAGCCTGACACAACCTCGGCGACGGTCGATGATGTGCTCACGTCCCCAGGATACGCGGCGCCGAAGGACGCCGCCGTTTTCCGTCGGCCATCAGGCGTCAGGTGTCGGCCATCAGGCCTCAGCTGAGGATGAACGGCAGCCGTTCGCCTATGTCGCCGAGGACCGATCTCTGCGCCGCGTCCGGTGGTCGTCGTCCCGTGCCGATGAGCAGTGCTTCGGCATCGGTCAGTTCCGCGGGGATCGTCGCCCCGATAGCGTCCTCGAACATCGTCCGGCTTCGAGCGACGCAGCCTGTCGGCGGAGTCGGCGCATCCGGCAGGTGTGCGATGAGATCGAAGTGGTGAAGGGTCCATTCGAGGACATACGCGTTGAGGAAGTCTCCGATCGTGAGCACCATGTGCTGGGTCTCCACCCGTCGTTCGGGGTCGGCGAGCCGAGCGGCCCGGTCGGCGGCTGTGCCCACATCGTCGAGGTGGAACTTCAGCAGCTGCGGGGCCTCATAGGCGGCAGCCAGTCGCGGGATGAGCGCGTCGAGGGGATCATCCCCGGTCGGCGGGAAGTCTGTGACAGTCCAGTAGGTTGCTGAGTCGTGGGTCGGTGCGCCCTCGCTCGGTGTCACGAGGGTGATGAGGACGTCCTGGGCATCGATGATGAGGTGGCACACGAGGTCTTGGACGCGCCACCTGGCACAGCCGGAGGCTCGCCCGAAGTCGCCGTCACGCAGTCCGGCGACGGTTCTCAACAGTGCTGTCCAGGCCTGAGAGAAATGGTCGGCGGGAGAGTCTGTGCTCACGTCCTCAGGATACGCGGTCTCCGCGGCGGACTGACGGTCATCGCCGGCATCAGGAGCGCGGTCTGCGCAGCTTCACCCATCCGGTGTCACGGCGTGCGGCCAATCCGGTCAGGTCGAGCGCGGTGAGAGAGTTGAGCGCATCCGCGATCGTCAGCCCTGCCCGGGAAGCGATGGTGCCGACGTCGAGCGGCTTCGACACGGTCAGCGCATTCAGACAGATCTTCTCCCGCTCGTCGAGCCCTTCGCGGGGATCGAAAGACGGCGGGCGTTCTCCACTCCCCACCGCAGCACTGAGCACGGCCGTGTCGAAGAGTGCCGGGGTGTCATCGTCCATGAGCGCGATGACGTCGTCGCTGCAGGTGACGAGTTCCGCTTCGTGTTCGCGCAGGAGCTTGTGTGCTCCGGTCGAGGACGCCGAGTACACGGACCCGGGGAAGGCCGCGACCTGGCGGGAGAGTTCGAGGGCATGCCGGGCGGTGTTGAGTGCCCCGCTGCGCCAGCCGGCTTCGACGATGACGCTCACCTGCGACGAGGCGGCGATGAGTCGGTTGCGCAGCAGGAACCGGTGGCGCATCGGCGTCATTCCGGGTGCAGTCTCGGACACGATGGCACCGGTGGCGAGGATCTGTTCGAACAGTTCGGCGTTCGCCGCCGGGTAGAAGCGGTCGACTCCCCCGGCCATGAATGCCACCGTCGGCGATTCGCGGGCGATGGCGGCACGGTGGGCGGCCGCATCGATGCCGAACGCGCCGCCGGATACGACGGTGATTCCGCGAGCGGCAAGATCCCACGCGAGGTCAGAGGCGCATTTGGTTCCGTAGTTGCTGGCTGCTCTGGCCCCGACCACGGCAACGGCACGAGTCAGTGCGGCGCTGAGGGAGGCTGCTCCTCTCACCCATAGGCCCAGTGGCGCTGCAGGGCCGAGGTCGTCGAGCATTCGGGGCCACTCATCGTCATCGGGAATGATCAGTCGGCCGCCGATTCTCGCGATCTTGTCCAGGTCGCTCCCGACCGCGTCGGCTTCGCCGGCTCGCACAGCCCACCGGTCGATGGCCGCTGGCAGCTGACTGTGTTCGGCCGCCTCGGTGCCGGTGTCGGCCAGACCTTGGACAGCATCGTGCGCGGTGGTCTCACCGCGACCGACGGCCGTGATGATCGACAGAGCGGCGACCGGGCCGATTCCGTCGACGAGCTGTCTGAGCAGTCCGTCGCCGGGCTCACCGATGCGCAGCAGTGAGGCGATGGCCATGCGTACGTCCTCATGTGTGTTCACGGTCATGACTCCTGTGTCCGCAAGGCGAGCGCCATTCTCATCGTGTCGGGGTCGGGACCCTGCTTTCCCGCCAGGTCGGCCAGAGTGGTTGCGACACGCAGCACCCTGTCATAGCCGCGCATGGTGATCCGGCCGGTGTCGAGTGCCCGGTCCAGGTCCGTCAGGTCTTTCGGTGTGAGTGCGAAGTGTTCGCGCAGCCAGGTTCCGGGCGCTTCAGCGTTGAGCCTCCAGTCGCAGCCGGCGAATCGTTCCGACTGTCGCTTCCGTGCGCCTGACACGCGGGCGGCCACCGTGGTGCTGGTCTCCTGGTCCCCGCCGAGCCGGATGTCGGCGGGAGAGACGGGGAAGAGCTCGAGCTGCAGGTCGACGCGGTCGAGCAGCGGCCCGGAGAGCCGATTGCGATAGCGGCGTTTGTCCAGAGGGGTGCACCGACAGTCCCCGCCGGCGCCGGCCATCCCGACTCCGCAGGGGCAGGGGTTTGCGGCCATGATGAGCTGGAAGGATGCCGGAAGCACCATCGATCCCCAGGCGCGGTGGATGTGGACGCGACGGGATTCCATCGGCTGTCGCAGGGCTTCGAGCACATCGCGTGAGAATTCGGGTGCCTCATCCATGAACAGAACCCCGCGGTGGGCTCGGCTGAGGACTCCGACCGTTCCGGGGCGGCGTCCGCCGATGAGCGCCGAGGCGGTGCTGCGGTGATGGGGTGCCTCGAACGGCGGGCGGTGATCGAGTCCGTCGCTGCCGTCGAGTTCTCCGCGCAGGGAACGGACGGTGGCGACTTCGACGGCTTCGTCGTCGTTCAGCGGCGGCAGGATTCCGGGCAGGCATTGGGCCAGCAGCGTCTTGCCCGCGCCGGGTGTTCCGCGCATGAGCAGGTTGTGGCCACCTGCCGCGGCGACTTCGAGGCCGAGACGTCCTTCGGCCTGTCCTTGGACTTCGCTGAGGTCGTGGAGTTCCGGGTTCACGGGGACGGGCCGATCCATTTCGAGGACGGCAGGCAGTGCGGGTACGGCCATCGATCCTCCGTAGGCATTGACCACCTCGGCCAGCGAGGCGACCGGGAGGATTCTTGCCCGTCCGATGAGTCCCGCCTCATCGGCATTGCCGATGGGGACGACGAAGCGGTCGAACCCAGCTTGCAGCGCTGTGTGCAGGGACGGGAGCACCCCGGTGACGGGACGGATTCTGCCGTCGAGTCCGATCTCACCGCAGTGGATGACGCTGCCTGTGTCGTCGTTGGAGATCAACGAGAGTGCTCTGAGCACGGCGACGGCGATGCCGAGGTCGAATCCGGTGCCGATCTTCGGAACCGTTCCCGGGGTGAGGTTGATCGTCAGGTGTTCTGTGGCGACTGGTTTGCCGAGATAGGACAGGGCCGCACGAAGGCGCTTGCGTGATTCGCTCACCGAGGCATCCGGCAGTCCGACGATGTCGATTCCCGGCAGGCCCGCGCTGACGCTGGCTTCGATCGACACGATCTTCCCGGTCAGTCCCCACAGAGCCACGGCGGAGGCCCGCCCGATGATGTGCGCCGAGGATGCGGGTTCGACTTCGTCGGCCTCGACCGGCTCGACCAGCTCCGGCGGATCGACCGGATCGCCCGACGGTTCCTCCCGTCCCAGGGTCTCCTCACTCACGAGTCGACCTGGATGTTCGGGCAGTGGAAGTACTGGACGCGCGGTTCCATGATGATTCCGAGTGCGTCGATGCGCGTGGCCGGAAAGTATTCGTCCTGCCCGCTCAGCCAGAACCCTGCCAATGTGCGGATGCGGGCGAGCTTGTTTCGGGTCACGGCCTCCAACGGTGATCCGAGCATGGCCGTGCGACGCGTCTTGACCTCCACGAAGACCGCGGTGTCACCGTCGCGGGCGATGATGTCGAGCTCACCGCGTGGGCACCGGAAGTTGCGTTCGAGAACGACGAGTCCAGCGTCTTCGAGGAACGCAGCGGCGAGGTCCTCTCCTCTGCTGCCGAGCGCCTGCTTGCGCAGGCCCTTCACGGTCCGCGTGCTCTTCGACGCTCGTGTCCGACCGGGTGTTCGTATCCGTCCCATACCGGTCAGATGACCATGCCGGCAATACTTCAGGGAAGAGCAGAAAAAAGGCCTGTGGACGAGGCCGCCTCATCCACAGGCCGAGGACGGTCGAGTCAGTGCCTCGTCCACAGCAATCGGTGCAAGGGTCAGTGAGCCCAGGGTTCGCCGGTGGCCCCGGCGCCCCGCCTCAGCCGCGGATCGCCGTCGGCGGTTCGAGATCGGACTTCGCGATCTCTTCGATATTGACGTCCTTGAACGTCAGCACGTGCACAGTCTTGATGAACCGTGCCGACCTGTAGCTGTCCCACACCCACGCGTCGCGCAGGGTGAGTTCGAAGTACACGTCGCCGGCATCGTTGTGAGCCTTGAGGTCGACGTGGTTGGCGAGGTAGAACCGGCGCTCGGTCTCGACGACATAGGCGAAGAGACCGACGACGTCCCGGTATTCCTTGTACAGCGCAAGCTCGAGTTGTGCTTCGTAGTCGTCAAGATCATCGGCGCTCATAACAGGCCCTCCTTCGCTCCTGAGTCCGCGGTCAGGCGGAAGCTTCTCCGGTGGTGGATGCTGGGTCCGAGTTCGGTGATGCCCTGTCGGTGCTTCACCGTCCCGTATCCCACGTTCGATTCCCAACCATAGTGCGGATGGGCCTCCGCGAGTGCGATCATCGTCTCGTCGCGTGCCACTTTCGCCACGATGCTCGCCGCCGCGATAGCCGGAACGGAGCCGTCCCCCTTGATCACGGTGCGCACAGGCGGCAGTTCGAGGTCGACACAGTCACCGAATGTCCCCAGGCAATCGAGGGTGAGTGGGGCCGAAAGCCAATCGTGTCGACCGTCGAGGAGCACCATCGTCCGGCCCGGGAATTCCCACGCCGAGGCGGCCGTTCCGTTGACATCGGCACCTCCCGAACCGTTCCTTTCGAAACCGCCCGAACCGTGCCTGTCGGTACGAGCGTCCGCCCATTCGCGCAGCATCGAGATCATGGCGCGACGTCCGGCGAGGTTGAGCGCCATCGTCATCCCCACCTCGTCGAGCTCGGCCGGCGTCGACGATCCCACCGCCGCGGCGGTCGCCCACGACCGCACGCGGTCGGTGGCCTCCTGCCTCGACTGCGCGCTCAGCTGCTTCGAATCATGGATGCCGGCGGGCACCTCGGCGGCGGTGAGAATGCGCAGATCGAACAGGGCGACACCGACGCTGACGGGCCCGGCCAGGGCACCACGGCCCACCTCGTCGACGCCGATGACGTAGTCGAATCCCTCGCTCAGCAGCTCCCGTTCGACGCTGAGGTCGGTCAGTCCACGTGCGGCCATCAGTTCCCGCTGAGTCCCTCGGCGGTGTCCGGTACGTCCGCGAAGACCTTGTCGGGTGTCGAGACCCAGCTGAAGTGCTTGAACGGCCAGTTGATGAGGAACACGGTGCCGACGACGTCGTCTTCGGCCACGAAGGGGTCGGTGTCCATGTGGTAGCGCGAGTCGGCGGAGTTGCTGCGGTTGTCGCCCATCACCCAGTAATGGCCTTCGGGCACTGTGACTTCGAATTCGACCTCCGAGGGAGCGGTGCCCTCATCGAGATAGGTTTCGTCGATCGGTTCGCCGTTGACCAGCAGGCGTCCCTCGGCGTCACAGCATCTGATCGTGTCGCCGCCGACGCCGATGACCCGTTTGATCAGCTGATTGCCCGAGTCCGCGGGAGCCAAGCCGATGAATTCGAGGACCGGGTTGGGCGTGTATTCGGCGGTCTCGGCGGCCGAGAGCCAATGGTCCGGGTCGTCGAAGACGATGATGTCGCCGCGGTCGGCGGGTCCGAAGCGGTGAGCCAGCTGGTTGACGAGCACCCGGTCATCGACCTGGAGAGTGGTCATCATGGATTCGGACGGGATGTAGAACGAACGGACGACCCACGTCTTCAGGGCCGTCGAGATGAGCAGGGCGACGACGATGATCGCCAGGGTCTCCAGCAGACCGCGCGCGAACCGTTTCGAGGCGGGCGGCGGGGAAGCTTCGGATTCGCTTGTCATTCGTTCGCTTTCACATCGGACCAGGACTGCGGCTGTGGACTGAACCGAGCGTATCAGCACGACTCTCGCCGCACACTCAGCCGCAGTGCAGTTGCGGTGTGTGCGCTCAGTCGATCGAGGAGCCGTGCCCGATCACGGGGCCGATGATCCGGTCGGTGGGGATGAATCCCCCACCGGGCCGTCCCAGCAGCGACCTGGAGTCGGCGGAGTCGTTGCGATTGTCGCCCATCACCCACATGGTGCCCTCGGGGACTTCGATGGAGAATTCCACCGACGAGGCGGGGGCCGGCGCATAGTCCTCGGTCAGAGGCTTGCCGTTGAGCAGCAGACGACCCTTCGCGTCGCAGCATTCGAGGCTGTCGCCGCCGACGGCGATGACGCGTTTGACGTAGTAGACGTCCCGAGGGCCGAGTCCGACCCAGGAACCGATCTTCTGCAGAGGAGTGGGCAGCGCATCGTCGACGAACGATCCGCGGCCGTCGAAGACGACGATGTCTCCGCGTTGGAGGTCTCCACGCAGGGCGTCCGGGCGCCACACCGTGATCGAATCATCGACCTTGAGCGTCGGCTCCATCGAGGCGCTCGGAATAGTGAAGCGCTGGATGACGAATCCGCGGATCGATCCGCCGAGCACGATGATGACGACGACGATCGCCGCGATCGCTTTCCAGAACCGTGCCGAAGACAGAAGACGCGACCCGAAGGTCGCGTCTTCATGTCTGTTCGGCACCGTGTGATCATCGCCCACAGTGCCGGGCAAATCAGGCCTTTTCGCGGATCCGAGCAGCCTTGCCGCGCAGTTCGCGCAGGTAGTACAGCTTCGCACGGCGCACAGCGCCGCGGGTGAGCACCTCGATCTTGTCGACGTTGGGCGAGTGCACCGGGAAGGTACGCTCCACACCGACGCCGAAGCTGATCTTACGGACGGTGAAGGTCTCGCGAACGCCGTCGCCCTGGCGACGGATGACGATTCCCTTGAAGACCTGGATACGCGAGCGCGAACCTTCGATCACCTTGACGTGAACGTTGAGGGTGTCGCCCGGACGGAATTCGGGAACGTCAGACTTCAGCGAGGCTGCATCTACAACATCGAGCTTCTGCATTGTGGTTTCTCCTGTGGCCTCTGCTTCAGGTCGAGGACACGCATATCGGACCGGTGTTCCGGTAACTGGATCGTCTGTCGGGATCTCTCCCCGTCGACCCGCCGAATCGATGCGACGGGCCACCGTGGGCACTCATCCCCCTGAAGCAGGTGAGTGCCAACAAACGCGACGCTCTATTCTGTCACGGTTGAGCGCTCAGACTCAAACCGCTCGAGCGCGGCCAGGTCGTCCTTGCTCAGGTCATCGAGCTTCTCGAGCAGATCCGGTCTGACATCCGCGGTGCGTTCGAGACGTCGGTCACGTCGCCACCTGGCGATCGCAGCGTGGTTGCCGCTGAGCAGGATCTCGGGCACTTCGCGACCGCGCCAGTTCGCCGGCTTCGTATAGATCGGGTATTCGAGCAGTCCGTCTTCGTGGCTTTCCTCGGTCAGCGACTCGGGGTTTCCGATGACGCCGGGGATGAGGCGGGTGACCGCTTCGATCATCACCATCGAGGCGACTTCACCGCCGTTGAGGACGTAGTCGCCGATGCTCATGGGCAGCAGGTCGAAGTGCTCCCCGGCCCAATCGATGACGCGCTGGTCGATTCCTTCGTAGCGTCCGCAGGCGAAGACGAGGTGGTCGCGGGCGGCGAGATCCTCGGCGATGCGCTGATCGAACACCTGCCCGGCAGGGCTGGGCACGATGAGCGTCGGCTTGCCTCCGACTGCCGGACCGGCGGTCCGAGCACCGTCCGCACCTTCGTCCACCGCAGCGCTGCCGCGACCTGCCAGGATGTGCTCGAGAGCCAGCGCCCAGGGTTCGGCCTTCATGACCATTCCCGCTCCCCCACCGTAGGGCGAGTCATCGACGGTGTTGTGCCGGTCGAAGGTGAAGTCCCGCAGGTCGTGGACGCCGAGGCTCAGCTGACCACGATCGACGGCCTTGCCGATGAGCGAGAGCTGCAGTCCGGCGAGGTATTCGGGGAAGATTGACACGACGTCGATCGACATCTGCGGTCCGACCACGTCGGCGCAGGTCGCACCCTGGGTCACCGGGTCCGTTCCGGTCGCCTCGGCGGGGGTGTCGGTGCCAAGCATCGGGGACGATTCGGGCATCGGGGATGGTTCGCTCATTCGGCGTCGAAGAGGCCGGCGGGCGGGGTGACGATGACGCGTCCTGAGTCGATGTCGACATCGGGCACGATCTCGGTGACGAAGGGGATGAGCACAACGTGTCCGGCGGTGTGCTTCATGTGGAGCAGATCCTGGGCGGTGCCGTTCGTGACGTCGACGATCTCGCCGACGAGGGCGTCGTTCTCATAGACCTTGAGGCCGATGAGGTCGTCGAGGTACCAGGCGTCGATTTCGTCTTCGTCCTCATCCGCTTCGGCGAGGATGAGGGTGTTGCGGATCTCCTCGGCGCGGTTGCGGTCGGGGACTTCGTCGAAGGCCAGGAGCAGGCGGTCGCGATGCCACCTCGCCGACTTCAGCGTCAGCAGTCCGATATCGGGATCGGTGGCGAAGGTCGCCCCTGGATTGAGCCGGTCCTCGGGTCGGTCGGTGCGCACCTCGACGGTGAATTCGCCCTTGATTCCGTGCGGCTTGCCCAGCCGGGCGATCACCGTGTCCATACTGCTCCTCGAAGTCTGCTGTCGCTGTCTGTTCGGCCGGCCCTGCACTGAGGTGACTGCGCTTCTGCGGTCGTACGACGGGCCGCCCTGTTCAGGCACCAGTGTAGTCGGCGACGGTTAAGTGAATGCACGAGAGGGGATGCAGCGCACGTGCGCTGCATCCCCTCTCGGATGTTGGAATTACGCCTCGATGAGGTCCACTCGCACCGACTCACGGCCGGCCAGCGAGTTCATCACGGTGCGCAGGGCCTTGGCGGTCCTGCCTGCACGGCCGATGACCCGGCCGAGGTCTTCGGGGTGAACCCGGACCTCGAGGGTCGTGCCGCGCTGCGAAGAACGCGAACGAACGGAGACGTCGTCGGGATGATCGACGATTCCGCGGACCAGATGTTCGAGCGAATCAGGCAACATCTCAGGCTTCAGCGCTTTCTTCAGCGGCCTCAGGCGCGGCTTCGGCTGCTTCCTCGGCCGGAGCCTCGGCAGCTTCAGCGGACTTGCCGCCCTTCTGCGTGATGGCTTCCTTGATCACCGATTCGGCGTTCGGGGCCACGTAGGCTTCCTTCTCCGGCTGCGGCTTCACGGTGTTGACCGCTTCGCCTTCGCCGGTGAACTTCTGCCAGTCACCGGTGAGCTTGAGCAGAGCCTTGACCTGGTCGCTCGGCTGTGCGCCGACGCCGAGCCAGTACTGTGCTCGCTCGGAATCGATCTCGATGACCGAAGGCTCACGGGTCGGGTGGTAGATGCCGATCTGCTCGATGGCCTTACCGTCACGACGGGTCTTCGAGTCAGCGACCACGACGCGGTAGAAGGGTGCACGGATCTTGCCCATGCGGGTCAGACGAATTTTGACTGCCACTTTAGTGGTGTCTCCTTTTGTGTTCTGTGTGCACAGCTGTACCAGAAGAATCGTGGGGTTGATCTGCTGGAAGCCGCGGCTCGGACTATCACTTCGGCGCGGATGAGAGGGCCCGGACCGAGAGCAAAAGTACAAGAGTCAATTGTGCCAGAAGGCTCTACTTCTTGCCACCTGGGAAGATTCCGCCGAAGCCCTTGGGCAGGTTCGCCGGATCGAAGTCCTCGTCCTTGCCCAGATCGACTCCGCCGAAGGCCGAGCCGACCGGGTCCTGGGTCTTGCCCGCCTTCTTGTCCGCCAGCGCCTGCGCCTCCTGCGCACGCTTGGCCGGGTTGCCCGACTGACCGCCCTTGCGGCCCTTCTTCTTCCCTGCGGGTTTCTTCTTCTTGCCACCCGCGGCACCAGGCATTCCGCCCATTCCGGGCATCTGCGGCATACCTCCGCCACCGGGCATTCCGGGCATTCCGCCGCCGCGGGTCATCGACCGCATCATCTTCTGCGCCTGGGTGAAGCGCTCCATGAGCTGGTTGACCGCGGTGACCGTGGTGCCGGCGCCCTTGGCGATGCGGGCACGGCGGGAGCCGTTGAGGATCTTCGGGTTGGAGCGCTCCTGGGGTGTCATCGATCTCACAATCGCTTCGACCCGGTCGACCTCACGCTCGTCGAAGTTCGCCAGCTGCTCCTTGTACTGGCTCATGCCGGGCATCATGCCCAGCATCTTCTTCATCGAGCCCATCTTCTTCAGGCCCGCCATCTGCGTGAGGAAGTCGTTGAGGTCGAAGTCCTCGCCGGATTCGACCTTCTTCTTGAGCTTCTCGGTCTCTTTTTCGTCGAAGTTCTTCTCGGCCTGCTCGATGAGCGTCATGATGTCGCCCATGTCGAGGATCCGGTCGGCCATCCGGTCCGGATGGAACTGCTCGAAGTCCTTCATCGATTCGCCCGTCGAGGCGAACATGATCGGCTTTCCGGTCACCTCGGCGACGGACAGCGCGGCACCACCGCGGGAGTCACCGTCGAGCTTCGAGAGCACGACGCCGGTGAAGTCGACGCCGTCGAGGAACGCCTCGGCGGTCTTCACCGCGTCCTGACCGATCATCGCGTCGATGACGAAGAGGACCTCGTCGGGGTTGACCGCGCTGCGGATGTCCGCGGCCTGCTGCATGAGCTCCTCGTCGATGCCGAGGCGCCCGGCCGTATCGACGATGACGACGTCGTGGAGTTTGGACTTCGCGACCTCGATCGAGTTGGTGGCGACCTGGATCGGATCGCCGACACCGTTGCCCGGTTCCGGGGCGTAGACCACGGCACCGGCACGTTCGCCGACGATCTGGAGCTGGTTGACGGCGTTGGGGCGCTGCAGGTCGGCCGCGACGAGCATCGGCCGGTGGCCCTCGGACTTCAGCCAGTGTGCGAGCTTTCCGGCCAGGGTGGTCTTACCTGCACCCTGGAGGCCGGCGAGCATGATGACCGTCGGCGGCCGCTTGGCGAAGTTGAGTCGACGGGTCTGACCGCCGAGGATGCCGACGAGTTCGTCGTTGACGATCTTGACGACCTGCTGGCCGGGATTGAGTGCGCCCGAGACCTCCTCGGACAGGGCGCGTTCACGGATCCGGCCGGTGAAGGCACGCACGACAGGCAGGGCGACGTCGGCGTCGAGCAGGGCACGTCTGATCTCACGGATGGTGGCATCGACGTCGGCTTCGGACAGCCGGCCCTTCCCGCGCAGATTCTTGAAAGTCGCGGTGAGCCTGTCGGACAGAGAGTTAAACACGTACAAGCCTTCTTCACGATGGTTTGGTCGACTCTCTAGACTAGCAACTCACCCGGGTCCGGCTGAAACCGCGGATGCTGGCAAACCCCCGTGAGCCCCGGTGAGTCCCAGTGAGCCTGCCCCGGGGACAGGAGCCACTCCGACCAGATCACTGGTTCGGCCGCAGGAATCCTGCGGCAACTTCTCAATTCCTTCGCCGAGGCTGCCCGCCGTACGCCACTCGCGAGGCATCCCTCACCGCTAGCGGTTCACCCGACATTTCCTCGCAAAACACGCTGGCAGTCGCATACCCACTCGTTGCACCAAGGCGGACTGCGAGGAGCGGTGAGGGATGCTGCTCGCCGCAGAGGTGATGGCCGAAATTCAGCCGACCGCAGCCGGCGGCCGGGGAAGCCGGCGCTCGGGGAAGCCGGCGCCGGCGGCCGTGGATCACCGGAAGGAGTAGGCCTGCTCCGCGTGCTCGTAGGTGTCGATGCCCTCGAGCTCCTCGCGCGGGTCGATCCGCAGCCCCATCGTCTGCCGCAGCACCAGCGAGATGGCCAGCGTGACGAGTCCGGCGAAGACGATGGCCACGAGGCAGGCGAGCACCTGCGCGATGAGCAGTTCGAGTCCGCCGCCGTAGAAGAGACCGGCAGGCCCGTCCTCGTGGGGGAAGGCGAAGAAGCCGATCATCACGGTGCCGATGATTCCCGCGACGAGGTGGACGGCCACCACATCGAGCGCATCGTCGTAGCGCAAGCGGTTCTTCGCTTCGACGGCGAAGATCGCTCCCGCTC
>Ga0308157_10006025_pt1 | contig 14762 bp, 9 predicted proteins | sample PhyBR1_FD_201035 | JGI IMG/M metagenome (GOLD analysis project Ga0308157, IMG submission 201035) | Phyllosphere microbial communities from UC Gill Tract Community Farm, Albany, California, United States - DLSLB.R1 | ecosystem: Host-associated > Plants > Phyllosphere > Unclassified | place: USA...
GAGTTCCTCAAGTGCGCGCTGTGCACGTTGCCTTGGTTGATCTGCTACATTCAATCCCGCATAAACGCGGACGGGATCAATTGCTGGACGTCCGGTAATCGATGAGATTGCAGAGGCTTCCGGCCCTGAGGCCACAAACTCACGTCCGGCGCGTCCCAGTTGCTCCCAGTTCAGCAAAGATGCAGCGCTTCCTGTCTTGTCGGCAGCAACCGGTTGTGGGCGATCAGGCTCAATACGCGCATCAAGTTCACTGAATGAACGATCGGCTAATCTGAATGCAGACTGTATCAGAAGACCGTTGGCTATTGTCCAGATGAGCACAATCGTGACCACTACGCCAGCAACATTGGCAACTCTGCGCGGCACAAGGCGATGTATCTTTGCTGAAATGAAGCGCCCCAACCCAATGAGGGCCCGCGCGAGCAGCAATAGAACTAGAAATGTAGCGACTGCTAGTCCACAAACGCTTGCCGGATATGCACTTGGTACCGGTTCCATAGCCATTACGGATCGCACGGAATCTTGCCAACCGGCTGAAAAATAAAGCGCTGCTATCGCGATGGCCAGACAGATCAGTCCGACCGCGAGGTTGACGCTGCTGCGCAAACGTTCAGCAGGTTTTGGCAATTCGAGATAATTCCAGAGCCAGCGCCAGAACACACCAAGACCATATCCGAAGCCGAAGGCTATCCCGCATAATATGCCCTGCATGACATAAGTTCGCGGAACGAGGCTTGGAGTCAGTGCGGCAGCAAACAACAAAGTGCCGAGCGCCAGCCCGATACCGGATAGGGAATGTCTGAACCGAAAAACAGCGCTTGTGACAAAGGACATGAAAAACCGAACTTTTGGAATGAGTTACGGGAGCCGAGCCTACAGTATCATTTCAACAACAGGAATCGATTTCTTCAAGCTCTGATCTCCTGAGATTCTGCAAAGCGCTCTGCGAATCTCTATTGCCGAACGGGCTTGGCGAACAAAATCACGGCAAAAGAACCAGAATTATCGTCATGGTTTTATCCTCAAGCCGATTGAGCGCCATATTTCTTTCGGTGGACACTAATTTTTTGAAATTATGTTGGAGAAACTTGATTTTATGGTGTTGACCAATGCGAAAGCCGCCCGTATGTTCCGCGCACTTCCTGGGACGATTTGTTCAATAAGGGAGCGCGTAGCTCAGCCGGTAGAGCAACTGACTTTTAATCAGTAGGTCCAGGGTTCGAATCCCTGCGCGCTCACCACTTCCAACAATTTTAGCATTATTCAAAAATAGTCGTCTCGCTGGGCAAAATATAGTGCAGCGGCTTTTATCAATTCCGATACCAATCAGGTTGAACAAGCCGGCATAAGAGTTGTGAATTGTAGGGTTGGTATTCGTTCAATCCGGGCTTTTATTAGCATATGTATTTTTATTGTGATTTGCCCTTATTACGATCCATGCGCAGGATAACTCCTTATAAAATTTGCAAATGCGGAGAGAATCCATGGCCAATATGAAGAAGATTTCCTCGTCTGTTGCGGTCGTTCTTCTCAGCTTAGGGCTGGCGGGCTGTATGGGCAGTCCGTACAATGATGGTTATCGGAATTACGAGCCGTCATATGGCGGGTATTACGGCGGTTCCGCCGTGGTATATCGCTCTGGGCCTCGGTATGATTCGAGATATTATCGAAATGATCGATACTATCGCGGACCACCTTCTCGTAGAGGTGATAATTATTACAGGCCATCGCAACGCCCGAATAATAGACCCGACGAACGCCCTGTTGTGAGGCCAACGCCGCCTCAGAATGAAACAAATGCACCACAACGTTCATTGCGCAGAATATTTGGGTCTGATCAATAACTAATTACTGCGCTATGGCGCCGACAAGGCATCCCGCTAAGGCGGGATGCACGTATTTGTCGGGCTATTTTTCCCATCTTTTTTTCAGAATGACGGGCAAATGCAGCTGGATAATATAAACCAGCAAAGCTGCCGCCCAGCTAAACATCAAAATGCCGCTCGCCGCAGCCATAGGGCCGAACAAGCGTGTTTGCACGACCTGATTGAGATCACCAGATCCAAGCGTCGTGTAGTTGAGCATGGCAGTGTAGAAAGCGTCCCCATAGTTATCGACAAGCCCCAGATGGTAATAGGTGATGGCCCAGATTGATACACTACAGCACAAGCTCATGAAGAGTATAATGTATAAACCGATCAAGGATGCGATAAGAAATATCACGCGGTTTTCGTTGATCTTGCTTCCAAGGGTGTGGACGAAATAATACACTGCAAGGGTAGCAGTTAAGTGAACCAGCATTACGATAATGCCAACAGCAGACCCTATAATGAAATCTGAAAGCATTTCTTTCCCCTTGCACGCCGCTTGAAAATCAACTGCACCCGCATTGGTGATGTTGTGTTTTATGGTTTATGTGAGCAAGATTAAAATAAGAAGCCAATTTTCTCGTTAGCATCCGCAGTTCTTCCATAAATTAAGAAACATGCCGCTGAAAATTCGCATTTGTCACAGTGACAAGGCGGAACGTCAATGACATGAACAAACCATGAGCCTCAAAGCCAGAGTAATTGGTGACAAGTTTGAAGCAACCCTCTGGGTGGCATCGATTGCGCTTGTTATTTTGTTTCAAGGCATTATCACTTCCTATGCGCAAGCTTCGATGGTTGCGTGGTCCAATGGACCAATCCCGGTCATCTGCTCGATCCACAATGCTGAGGCGACCGATACTGAAGCGCCGCTGAAGGATTTGGCGCGCTCATGCTGCTCGACGCTTTGTCAGGCGGCTTGTGCCGTTGGCACTGGCGTTATTGGGCAAACACTCGCATTTGCCTATAATTTCATATTTGTTACCGCACAATATGCCGGGTATTTTCTTGTTGTGGGTCCGCCCAGCCATCTGGCAACAACTTATTTCCCCACGGGACCGCCTGAAGTTTTCAGCTGACACATGAACCATATCCGGCGATATGCAGCTTTTTCGCATTCTCAGTGATGCGAGATGCATATGGCTCGGCTGTTTTACACAGGCTGGAGATGCCAATGTTTTCTTCTTATTTCTATGCGGATCGCTTGACGAAATCGGTGCCGCAATGACCGACACCTCGTTGCCAAATGCAAAATCTAAGGCTGGTTCGTCGACGGCGACCTCAAATGCGAGTTTAAAAGCGTTTATCACGCGGCTGCACTTTTATGTGGGGCTGTTTGTAAGCCCGTTCATCCTGATTGCGGCGATTACCGGCACGCTTTACGTGCTCACGCCGCAGCTTGAGAACGTAATCTATCGCGATCAGTTGCGCACAATATCTATGGGGACAGTACAGCCTCTGGCTGATCAGGTGCAAGCGGCACGCAATTTCATCGGTGATGATTCACGACTTTTTGCCGTTCGCCCATCGACAGGACCGGGCTGGAACACGCGCGTCATGTTCAGTGAGCCGGGTCTGGGAGAATCTGAAACCCGTTCAATTTTTGTCGATCCTATAACGCTTGCGGTCAAGGGTGATCTGGTCGCCTATGGAACAAGTGGCATTCTGCCTTTGCGTGCTTCCATTGATTACCTGCATCGCAATTTGATGCTTGGAGACTGGGGGCGCTATTATAGCGAGCTTGCAGCATCATGGCTGTGGGTTGTAGCGCTTGGAGGCGTTCTGCTCTGGTGGTGGAAGCGTGATGTAAGACGCAACGCGAAGTCCAGACAAAATGCGCATTTGCGCACCCGCCGTCTGCATGGACAAATTGGCATATGGATTGCCGCAGGTCTTGTTTTTGTTTCTGCAACCGGCATGACATGGTCGCAACTGGCGGGTGGCCGCATTGATGAATTTCGCGCGGCTGTTGGTTGGATAACGCCTTCTGTTTCGGTTGCGCTTGATCAGCCTGTTGTTGCCGCCGATCCACACGCCGAACATCATGATCATGCAGGCCATGCAGAAAGTAATGCTCAATTGCCTGCAGTCGATTATGTCAGCCAGCTTGATGCAGTAAATCTCTTGTCGCGTGAGTCCGGCCTGCAATCGCCAATGCTGGAAATTCGCCCCCCGCGAAAAGATGATCAGGCATGGCTGGTTCGTGAATATGATCGCTCTTGGCCAACACAGGTCGATACCATTGCCATTGATCCGCGCGACATGAAAGTGATCAGCAGGGCAGATTTTGAAACTTTCCCAATTGTTGCGAAACTCATTCGCTGGGGAATTGATTTGCACATGGGTGTCTTGTTTGGCGTGGCAAATCAGATCGTCATGGCCCTGCTTGGCTTTTCGCTCATCGTCGTGATCATCTATGGTTATCGCATCTGGTGGCAGAAGCGCCCGCCTGCAGGATCAATGCCGAAAACGCTGATCCAGAGCTGGCTATATCTCAGCAAGGTACAGAAGCTTGCGACGCTATTCGTAGCTGCCGCAATTGGCTGGGCTTTGCCAATGATCGGACTAAGCCTGATAGTTTTTCTGATCGTTGATCTGTTGCGTTGGAAAATGCGGGGTTCGACGGCTGCATAAATAAGGCACCGGTGAAAACCGGTGCCTTTCATTTTAACTTGCAGGGCGAGGCGGCAAGCCTGCACGCGCACGCATTTTCTCAAGCAGTGCTGCCGCTATCGGCTCATAATTTTCATCGAAATGATGACCGCCTGACAGCTTCATTAAATCCGCGCCCTTAAGCTCCGGCGCAGTACATGCCGTATCGTCTTCCTCTTCACCATAGACGCAGACAACACGATCAAGTGGGATTGACGAGATGGCTGGAACCACATCCTTGTCACCATCCATGCCAAGCCAGCCTTCAATTGAAACCTGAAATGTCGTGGTGGTTTCAACGCCCAGAAGCCCGACCATTTTTGTGCGGTCCTGTATGGATTTATCAAGATATTTCCACGCAAACGGAAATGTATCCGCCCCGAACGAATAGCCAAGAACGGCCACAGGCAATTTGCCGGTCGGATCAGCCTTTTCGATCATGGCTGTCGTATCGCGTGCAATTTCTTCCGGTGTGCGTTCTGACCAGAAATAGCGCAAGGAATCAACGCCAATTACATGAACACCATTGGCTTGCAGCCATTCGCCAATCGATTTGTCGAGATCGCGCCAGCCGCCATCGCCGGAATAGAATACCGCGACCATATCGCCTTTGCCACCCTTTGCTGGGAGGTCAACGATCGGCAGAGCTTCATTCTTGGCATCCTGATCGGCCATGGCAACGACATTGTCGACCGCCATTTTCATGCGGGCTGGAAAATCTGGACCCGATTGGAGCACGGCAACTTTCTTCTGTCGCGCCTCAACTGGATTGTTGACCTGTGAGCCTGTTGGTCCGATCACAAGGGTAGAAACAGGCATGCGCGCATCATAGTCATAGCTGAAGCCGCCATCAGGGGCTTTGGTCGCTTCGGCTTCTTCCGTACAGGAGGGCAGGCGAGTTTTTGCAGGTGTCGGATCAAGAGCGATTGCACCTGCAATGGTCGCATCAGGTGAATCTGCTGCTGCTGCATAGGCGATCGTTGCGCCTTGGCCAATGCCTGTTACGACTGGATGAAAATAGACGTCAAGATCAAGCCCGCGTAGCGCTTCTTTGGCGATGGCCTCAAAGTCGGAGTCGAGGTAGTTACACTCGCCATCCTCCTTATCGAGTGCTGCGCGCCACGGACCAAGTTCGACAGGAAGAACGATGATATTACGCGCAAGCATCGCATCCATATAGGCGCGTTCATTATCTCCGATGCCGTTTTCATCGCTGAGAAGGATCGCAAGACCAACCGGATCATTTTTTGGCATATAGACCGGGATATTCAACAGCCGTTCGGCACTTGCATGGATGACGGGCTCATCTGCATTGAAAAACTGTGCCCATTGACGCGCAATTTTGCCCGGATGCAGCGCAGCATAGGCGCCAGCACCACCGAGCAAGGCCAACCCAAGGACAGTCAAAAGAATGCGTCGCTTCTTCATTTACGGATAAACTCCAGAGGGCTGCCATTGATCAATGTCGTGGCGTCGATAAGCGTGCGCGGTGTTTCAAGACCACCGGGGCAAACCATGTAATGCGGCGTCCAGATCGGATCGAATTTTTCTTTGAAGGCTTTGAGGCCGTCAAAATGATAGAGGTCGGCACCGCGTCGATAAATGAAAGAACCAAAGCGGTTCCAGCGCGAGGCGAGCCTGCTGCGGTTTAGCCCTGAAAGCGGCGCAGCCCCAAGATTGAACCACTTATAGCCCTGATCCTTGCTATACATAAGCAGTTTTGCAAAAAGTGCATCCATCAGAAGCTTATGGACATTGGGCATGTAACGCATCAGATCAACGGTGATTTCATATTTATCCGCGCCGCGCCAAAGATTGGCAAAAGCAACAATCTCGCCGTCCTTTTTAAGCACTGCCACATCGAAACGTTCCATATAATCGTCATCGAAATATCCAAGCGAAAAGCCCTTTTCGCTGCCTGATTTATGGTCGAGCCATGCATCGGATATTTCACGCAGGCGCGGAACCAGCGGTGCAACGTCTTTCACGTCGATGACTTCAAATGTCAGTCCATCCTTATCAATCTTGCGATCTGCATAACGGAATGGCTGGCGACGCGGCCCTTCAAGCGAAAAGTCGGCGAGCTCGACACGCGCCACTTCGCCAAGTTTTAGCGCCACCAGCCCCATGTCGAGGAATAGTGGCAGGCTATTCGGTCCAACGCCGTAAAAGACGGTGCGCAGAGCCATTTTGTCGGCCAAGCTGTGGAATGACCACGCCAGTTCCTTCGCAGCCTGTTTGTCGCCAATCGGTTCACCGAGAGCGATCAGGCTGCCGCCGGATTGCGCATACATAATGAAAGCGTTCTTGTCGGGAGAGAGCAGGAACTGTTTGTCGCCAAGAAGAGCAAGCGCTGCATCGGTATGCGGGCATTGCGCAACAAGTTCAGGCACCGCATCGGGTATCGAATAATCACGTTTCCGCTTGCGCTGGCTGTGTCGGTTGATAATCGAATTGAGGCCAACGGCTGCTACAACTGCAAAAACCAGCACCGTTGCACGCAGAAAGCGAGGAGCATTGTCGTTCCATGCAAAATCCCACCATAGATTGTTGGAATATTCGACATGACGATAGACGAAAAAACCCAGCCATGTGGAAACAATGACTGTCGTGCCGACTGACCCTATCCAGCTCCAGCTTAGTTCAAAGGGCCCGGAGATTGGTCGCCTGTAAAAGGAATCGCGAAACCCCCAAAGAGCTAAAGCGAACAGGCAAAGAATGGTTGCTTCTTCCCAATCAAGCCCCTTTGCGAGCGAGAACACCGCACCACAAAGCAGCAATACAAGCGCTGCAATCCAAGCGCGCTCCAGTCGCTTGAACAGACCACGCGCTACGATTAATAGGGCAACCCCAACAAGGCTTGCTGCAAGATGGGAGGTTTCCACGAAAAATTCAGGCACAACGCCGGAGAGAATTTTTACCCGGTAGCGCATGTCGGGTGTCGCACCCGATACCAGCAGAATGATACCGCCAAGAAAGATGATGCTGGCGGAAAGACTAGGTATTAGCGGTTCGACCAGACGTTTTGCAAATTTGGCTTGTCGACCCAGCATTTGTCTGCGGCGCATGGCTTCCCATATGAGAAGTCCTATTGTGGAAACCACAAGCGGCATGACGGTATAGATCACGCGATAAGCAAGCAGACCAGCAATGGCTTGCGGATTGTCGCCGATGCCAAGCCCCGCGATGATTGTTGCCTCAAAGGCTCCAAGCCCACCGGGTGCATGACTGGCAATGCCGAGCACAATTGCAATAACATAAACAAGCGAGAAGACTGCAAAGCTTGGCACTGCGTCCTGTGGCATCAGTACGTAAAGCGTTGCAGCCGCAGCGCCAACATCGACAAGACCTGCAAAAATCTGTGTGATTGCGCCTTTCGAATTGGGCAGGCGCAGGCTAAGCGAACCTAAGCGAAGCGTACGCTGACCATGCGACAGCCAGTAGATCAGCCATGCAATTCCGCCCAAAATGACAATGCCGGCAATAATATCGATGCGGGAATCGATTGCAGAAATCCATGGCACGTCTTGCGGATCAATCAGCAGCGCTGCACCCACCATGATGATAAGCGCAAACCAGATTGCAAACCATGAGGTGCCGACGATTTTGCCAATATCCGACAGGCTGATGCCTTCGGCCGCATAGATACGATAGCGAAGTGCTCCGCCAGTCAGTAGTGAAAAGCCAATGGCATTAGAAATTGCATAGCCCGCCGCGCCGGCAACCGCAGCAATGCGGCGGGGTATCTGGTTGGGCGCAATCGTTTCGACGGCAACCACGTCATAGAGTGCTACCGCAGCGTAACTGAGCATAGTGAAAAATATAGCAAGGCCCATGACCGTCCATGGAATATCATGGAAAGCTTCAAGCGTATCCTTGCGTGATGTATTCTGGAGAAGGTTTTCCAAAACATAGATTGCCAGCAAGGCGATGGCGATGCCCGCTATGGGGAACAGAAAATGCTGATAGCGTTTCAGCCATGCGAACCGTGTGTTCGGTGTGACTGGTGTTGAAGAAGGTTCTTCATCGTCAATTAAGCTCATCGGAGCGTCGTCCAGTTGGAGCAATCTAATTTTGCGCAATGATCCCGATTTGAGGCGAACTTGTGTTCGAACGAGATGCCATATTGAAAATATTCAAAGTAATGTCGAAGTTGCGTTATAAGGCCAGTAATTGGCAGTCGCCGCAAGCGCTTTGGATAAAGTCGGACAAGTTTTTCCGGGTTTGTTCAAAAACAAATGAATAGAGCAATTTATCTGTTTCATATAAGAAAAGCTCTATGTGAAAAATGAGGTTTAGGTGCTTAGTGTTTCTTATCTGACAGCTGCCGGTGCAGGCGCTCTGTCGTTTTTATCACCCTGCGTTCTACCGCTCGTTCCGCCCTACCTGTGCTATATGGCAGGTGTGAGCGTTGAAGATTTTCGTGCTGAAAAAGAATCACGCATTGGGGCGGCTTCCAGTCAGCGTCGTTCGCTCGCTTTTGCGGCCATTTGCTTCGTGCTCGGCTTTACCACTGTTTTTGTTGCCCTTGGCGCTGGCGCGTCATCAATCGGCGCATTTTTGCGCATGTGGCAGCAGGAAATTGCCATGGTTGCGGGCGTTGTCATTATATTGATGGGCCTCAACTTTTTAGGCGTCCTGCGTTTTTCGTTTCTGTCGCGTGAAGCCCGCTTTCAGGCGCGCAGTGCACCTGCAACGCCATTAGGCGCTTACGTGATGGGCCTGGCGTTTGCCTTTGGCTGGACGCCGTGCATCGGTCCGGTTCTGGGTCCGATCCTCACGCTAGCGGGTGGCAGCAGCACGGTGGGTGAGGGTGCAGCCCTTCTGGCGGTCTATTCGTTGGGGCTAGGCATTCCGTTTTTGATCGCGGCGCTTTTTTCGGGCGCATTCATGCGATTTTTGTCGCGTTTCCGCGTTCATCTTGGCAAGATCGAGAAAGCGATGGGCGTGCTTCTTGTGATTGCAGGTGTGCTTTTCCTAACCGGCGGAATGCAGTCTTTCTCGTTCTGGCTGCTTGAAACATTCCCGGCATTGGGCAGACTTGGATAAAGAAGCGTAAGTTTCCATATACGCTTTAATGCTATGAGCAGATAAACTTTCAATATTCTGGACCATATTTATGACAGACCGTACCTGCCTTTCTATCGTGCTTGCCGCTGGCGAAGGCACGCGTATGAAATCGAACTTGCCTAAAGTGTTGCATCCGGTGGCAGGACTTCCGTTGGTCTGTCATGTGGTGAAAGCCGTTCAGGGCACGGGCAAAAGCGACGTGGCGCTGGTTGTCGGGCGCGGCGCAGATGAAGTACGTGGCGCTGTCGAAAAAGTTGCTGACGCCGTTTCGGCTTTTGAGCAGACGGAACGTCTCGGCACGGCGCATGCGGTGCTGGCGGCACGCGAAGCGATAGCTCGTGGCTATGATGATCTGCTCATTGTTTTTGGCGATACGCCACTGATTGAAGCGCAGTCGCTGCAGGCTGCACGCAACAAGCTTGCAGAAGGTGCGGATGTTGTTGTTATCGGCTTCCGTCCCACGAGCCCGCATGGCTATGGGCGCCTGATCGAAGAAGGCGGTAAGCTGATCGCGATCATCGAGGAAAAGGAAGCGACGGATCTCCAGAAGGAAATTGGTTTCTGCAACGGTGGTCTGATGGCTGTGCGTGGTTCGCATGCACTGGGTCTTCTGGATGCGGTCGATAATAAAAATGCCAAGGGCGAATATTATTTGACCGATATTGTTGGTCTGGCGCATGAAAAGGACCTGAATGTCGTTGCGATTGAAGTGCCGGTCGACAACGTGATTGGCATCAACAATCGTGCCGAATTGGCCGAAGCTGAAAGCATCTGGCAGAACCGCAAGCGTCAGGAAATGATGCTGGCCGGTGTGACGCTTTTCGCCCCCGAAACGGTGTTCTTCTCGCATGACACGCTGATTGAAGCTGATGTAATTATTGAACCGAATGTGTTTTTCGGGCCGAAAGTTCATGTCGCGTCGGGTGCACTCATCCATGCGTTTTCACATATTGAAGGTGCAAAAATCGGCTTGAATGCCGAGATTGGACCGTTTGTACGCTTGCGTCCGGGTGCAAATCTTGCCGAAAAATCGAAAGTGGGCAACTTCTGCGAAGTCAAAAATGCGGAAGTCCGCAAGGGTGCGAAGATCAATCACCTGAGCTATATCGGCGATGCGATTGTCGGCGCGTCAAGCAATATCGGGGCAGGTACGATCACCTGCAATTACGATGGCTATAACAAATATAAGACAGTGATTGGTGAAGGTGCTTTCATCGGCTCCAACAGTTCGCTCGTGGCACCTGTTGAAATCGGCGCAAATGCCTATATTGCGTCGGGCAGCACAATCACTGCTGAAGTTCCAGCCGATGCGCTTGCATTTGGGCGTGCACGACAGGAAACCAAAGAAGGTCGGGGAAAGCTCCTGCGAGAGAAATATGCTGCCATCAAAGCAGCTAAAACGGCAGCGAAATAAACGACCAAAGGATGATGAGAACGGCAGTCCACTGGGTTGCCGTTTTGCTTTATACTCTTTAAACCGCAAACAGAGCGCCCGACTATCGGATTTGGAGCAACTATATGTGTGGAATTATTGGCATTATCGGCAATGATGAGGTCGCGCCGCGTCTGGTCGATGCGTTGAAGCGGCTTGAATATCGTGGTTATGATTCTGCCGGTATTGCTACGCTGCTTGATGGAAAATTGGATCGTCGTCGCGCGGAAGGCAAGCTGGTCAATCTGGAAAAGCGTCTCGCCGGTGAACCACTTCCTGGCGTCATCGGTATCGGCCACACCCGCTGGGCTACGCACGGTAAGCCTGTTGAGCGCAATGCGCATCCGCATATCACGCCGCGTCTGGCAGTTGTTCATAACGGTATTATCGAAAACTTTGCTGAACTGCGGGCTATGCTTTCTGCCGAAGGCTATAAGTTTGAGACAGAAACCGACACCGAAGCTGTCGCGCATCTCGTGACGCGAGAACTGAATAAAGGCAAATCGCCGGTCGAAGCAGTGCGCGATAGCCTGCCACTGCTACAGGGTGCTTTTGCCCTCGCTTTCCTGTTTGAAGGCGATGAAGAAACATTGATCGGCGCACGTCAGGGACCACCCCTAGCCGTCGGTTATGGCGAAGGCGAAATGTTCCTTGGCTCCGATGCCATTGCGTTGTCGCCATTCACAGACACGATTGCATATCTCGAAGACGGCGATTGGGCAGTGCTCACCCGCAAGGGCGTGACCGTCTACGACGAGAACAATGTAGAGGTTGAGCGCGAGATTCAGAAGTCGCAGACTGCCAATATGCTGGTCTCGAAGGGCAACCATCGCCACTTCATGCAGAAAGAAATGTTCGAACAGCCGGAAGTGATTTCGCACACGCTCGCTAACTATCTCGACTTCACCACCGGAAAGGTGCGCCCGGAAGCGGTCAGTATTGATTTCAGCAAGATTGATCGTCTGACGATTTCTGCCTGCGGCACAGCTTTCTATGCAGCTTCGGTCGGTAAATACTGGTTTGAGCAGATCGCACGTCTGCCGGTCGATAGCGATATCGCTTCGGAATTCCGTTATCGCGAAATGCCGCTGTCAAAAGACTCGCTTGCGATGTTTGTTTCGCAGTCTGGTGAAACGGCGGATACGCTGGCATCGCTACGTTACTGCAAATCACAAGGACTAAAAATCGCCTCGGTGGTCAATGTCACAGGCTCGACCATCGCGCGTGAGTCCGATGCCATCTTCCCGACGCTTGCCGGTCCCGAAATCGGCGTGGCTTCAACCAAGGCTTTCACCTGCCAGTTGTCGACCATGGCGTCACTCGCGATTGCAGCGGCCAAGGCACGTGGCGCAATTGACGACAAGCGCGAACAGGAATTGGTGCGCGAGCTTTCGGAAGTGCCGCGTTTCCTCAATCAGGTGTTGAAGCTTGAAGACCAGATTGCGGCAGTCTGCCACGAGCTTTCCAAGGTCAATCATGTGCTTTATCTCGGTCGCGGAACATCGTTCCCGCTGGCTATGGAAGGAGCGCTGAAGCTCAAGGAAATTTCCTATATTCATGCTGAAGGCTATGCGGCTGGCGAACTCAAGCACGGCCCGATTGCGCTGATCGATGAAACCATGCCGGTTATTGTCATTGCACCGTCGGATCGTCTTTATGAAAAGACCGTTTCCAACATGCAGGAAGTGGCTGCACGCGGCGGTCGCATCATTTTGATCACCGATAAGAAGGGCGCTGCTTCCGCGAGCATCGACACGATGGCAACAATTGTTTTGCCGGATGTGCCGGAGTTTATCACGCCGCTGGTTTATGCTCTGCCGATACAGATGTTGGCCTATCACACAGCATTGTTGATGGGGACAGATGTGGATCAGCCACGGAATCTGGCGAAGTCTGTGACGGTGGAATAAAATAAAAATGGCCGCAACAATGCGGCCATTTTGTTATCCCGCACGAAGCAACCGGATTGCCTCATCGCGTCCGAAGAGATAGAGCAGCACACGCAAAGCCTGACCGCGTTCGCTTTCAAGATCGGGATCGTTTGCCAGAATATAACGTGCATCTTTTCGTGCGATTTCCAGCAGATCCCCATGCGCTTCAATAGAAGCCAAACGGAAACCCGGCGTGCCGGATTGACGGGTGCCGAGCAACTCGCCTTCGCCGCGCAGCTTCAAATCTTCTTCGGCAATGCGGAAGCCGTCTTCTGTTTCACGCATGACTTTGAGGCGTGCTTGTCCGATCTCGCCAAGTGGGCCTTTGTAAAGCAGCAGACAGGTGGAAGGCTTGTCGCCACGTCCGACGCGTCCGCGTAACTGATGCAGTTGCGAGAGGCCGAAGCGTTCCGCATGTTCAATGACAATAATGGTTGCATCCGGCACATCGACGCCAACTTCGATAACAGTCGTTGCCACCAGCAGCCGCGTTTCGCCTTGCTTGAACGCACGCATAGCTTCGTCTTTTTCAGTACCGCTCATCCGGCCATGAATGAGGCCAATCTTGTCACCAAAAACAGGTTTCAATGATTCAAAGCGTTCTTCGGCAGAAGTCAGTTCGACAAGTTCGGATTCTTCCACCAATGGACAAATCCAGTAGATTTTTTGGCCTTCATGTATGGCTTTCCGAATACGTTCAACCAGTTCGTTCATTCGCTCCATTGGCAGAATTGCAGTGGTAATCGGCTGGCGTCCGGCGGGTTTTTCGGTGAGTTTGGAAACATCCATATCGCCGAAAGCCGTTAGCACAAGTGTGCGCGGGATCGGCGTTGCCGTCATCACCAGCATATCAGGCGCGGTGCCTTTGGCCGTCAGCATCAGACGCTGATGCACACCAAACCGATGCTGCTCGTCAATGATGACGAAGACCAGATCGTGATATTCGACTTTTTCCTGAAAAAGCGCATGCGTACCGATAATAATATTGATGTCACCGTTTTTCAGGCCTTCAAGTGTCGCAGTGCGTTCTTTGCCCTTATCCCTGCCTGTGAGCAGGGCTGCTTTTAGGCCGACTTTTTCTGCCAGTGGTGCAATGGTTGCAAAATGCTGCCGCGCTAGAACTTCTGTCGGTGCCATCAATGCTGACTGACCACCTGATTCGGCAGCATGTGCCATTGCTAATAGCCCAACCACCGTCTTTCCCGAACCCACATCGCCTTGCAAAAGCCGCAGCATACGCTCTGGCGATTTAAGGTCAGCGGTGATTTCTCGGACTGCCTGATCCTGACCTTTGGTTAGCCGATAGGGCAGGTGGCGCATAATTTCTGCCGCAATGCGCCCGTTGCCTTCCAGCGGACGACCCGAAAGGCGACGTGTTTTGGAGCGCACGAGAGCCAAAGCAAGCTGGCCAGCCAGAAACTCATCATAAGCCAACCTGCGCCGTGTGATGCTCTCGAGCGCGATGTCGCTCGGGTCTTCCGGCAGATGCATCGTGTTGAGTGCATCTTTGAAAGCGGTAAAACGCTCACGTACAATCAGCGGCCCGTCAATCCACTCTGGCAGCACCGGTACGCGGGTGAGTGCTTCTTTCATGGCGCGGCCAAGGGTCTTGGATGAAAGGCCTGCGGTCGATGGATAGACGGGTTCGACCATCGGCAGATTGGCTGCATCTTCAAGGCTTGCGATATAATCCGGATGTACCATCGAGGCACGCCCGTTGAACCATTCTACCTTGCCGGAAACGATGACGGTTTCGCCCTCGGGCAACATCTTTTCCAGCCATGGCAATTGTGCATGAAAGAAGGTGAG
>Ga0308157_10006026_pt1 | contig 14760 bp, 9 predicted proteins | sample PhyBR1_FD_201035 | JGI IMG/M metagenome (GOLD analysis project Ga0308157, IMG submission 201035) | Phyllosphere microbial communities from UC Gill Tract Community Farm, Albany, California, United States - DLSLB.R1 | ecosystem: Host-associated > Plants > Phyllosphere > Unclassified | place: USA...
CAAAAGGGTAGAACGCAATAATTTCATTATAGGTAATTTTTGTTTTGGTATCGCAAAATAATTATTTTGAACCGTTAGAAAAAAGATTTATTAAATTTTTAACGTCAATTTTACACAATTGTTGTAACTGATTTACTGTTCCATGCTCAATAAATTGGTCTGGAACACCCAGAATTTCAACCGAATTTTTAAAATTATTTGCTGCTGCAAATTCTAAAACAGCACTTCCAAAACCACCATTTTTAACCCCATCTTCGATTGTAATAATGTTTTTAAAAGTTTTGAATATGGTGGTTAATGTATTGATGTCTAGTGGTTTAATGAAGCTAAAGTTATAATGGGCAATCTCATCAGAATGAGCGCACTCTTTGAGAGCTTCAATAACATTATTTCCAATTGTTCCGGTCGACAGTACCGCAACTTTTGTACCATCTTTTAAACATTTTGCTTCGCCTAAATTAATTTTTTTGTAATGTCCGAAATTTTCTACTTCCCAATTTGGCAGTACGCCTCGACCTCTTGGATATCGAATTGCAATGGGACGATCTAATCCTAATTGTGCAGTATACAAAATGTTTTGAAGTTCAATTTCGTTTAAAGGCGCATAGATGATCATATTTGGAATAGAACGCAGATACGCGATGTCAAAAACGCCATGATGCGTTGCTCCATCTTCGCCAACTAAACCTGCTCTGTCCAAACAAAAAATAACAGGAAGGTTTTGCAGCGCCACATCATGAATCACTTGATCGTAGGCGCGCTGTAAAAAAGTCGAATAAATATTGCAGTAAACAATCATTCCTTGAGTTGCCATACCAGCCGCTAATGTAACGGCATGCTGTTCGGCAATTCCAACGTCAAAGGCGCGATCTGGCAATTCGTCCATCATAAACTTTAATGAACTTCCAGATGGCATCGCAGGAGTAATTCCGATTATTTTTTCATTCTTTTTAGCTAAATCTAAAATGGTTAAACCAAAAACATCTTGATATTTTGGAGGGAGATTTTCTTCCGATTTTAAATGAATTTCGCCAGTCGAAGCATCAAACTTTCCAGGCGCATGATATTTTACCTGATTTTCTTCAGCTTGAAGCAAGCCTTTCCCTTTTGTAGTTACGATATGAAGGAATTTAGGTCCCTTAATCTTTTTTAAACGTTTTAATTCTTTAATTAATTTCGGAAGATCGTGACCGTCTATTGGTCCCGAATAATCAAAATTTAAAGACTTTATGATATTATTTTGTCTTGGATTTTTACCGTTTTTAACAGAAGTCAGATATTGTTTTAAAGCGCCAACACTGGGATCAATTCCGATCGCATTGTCATTTAGAATAACTAAAAGATTAGCATCCGTAACTCCCGCATGATTAAGTCCTTCAAAAGCCATTCCGCTTGCAATAGAAGCATCTCCAATTACCGCAATATGTTCTTTGTCAAAATCACCTTTTAACTTAGAAGCAATCGCCATTCCTAAAGCGGCAGAAATCGAAGTAGAAGAATGCCCAACGCCAAAAGTATCGTATATGCTTTCACTTCTTTTTGGGAAACCAGAAATGCCGTCGATTTGCCTGTTGGTATGAAAAATTTCTCTTCTTTCGGTCAATATTTTATGTCCGTAAGCTTGATGTCCAACATCCCAAACCAATAAATCATCTGGAGTATTAAAAACATAATGTAAGGCAATTGTCAATTCAATTACGCCCAAACTCGCGCCTAAATGCCCTTCTTTTACAGAAACCACATCAATAATAAATTGACGCAGTTCTTGAGCAACCTGAGCAAGCTGTTCTTCTTTTAAAAGACGTAAATCGGTCGGATTGTATATGTTGGAAAGTAAATCGCTTTTCATTGTATGGTAAAAAGCAAATTTACGGTTTTAAATTTAATTTTTCTGTGCGTATTATTTTAGAAGAATAGGCACAGAATATTGCATTCTGACTTTTTTTCCATTTGATTCGCCAGGCAGCCATTTAGGACATAAGCTTAAAACTCTAATAATTTCTTTTTCTAAAGGCTCTTCAACAGCCGGCGAACATTCAAGAAATGAAACGCTTCCATTTTTTTCTACTGCAAAGGCGAGGGTAAAATTGAGTTTCCAATAGTTAACGTTTTCAGGCTTTTTGTATTCTTTCATGAAAAAGTTATGAAATTGTTCGATACCACCTGGAAATTCGGCATTTGTATTCGAAAGGGGTTTTAGAGCTGAAGAAGCATCATCTTTTTTTACTTTATCAGATTTTGAAGATTTGTTCTCATCCACTTCTCTAGATGCTATTGTCGTTGTTTTTTTTATTTTAAGTTGCTCAATTTTTGATAAATCTGACGGTGCTTGATCTGATTTTTTTGTACTAATTGCAGTTGCATCTAAAACTTCTGGTTTTGCTGTCAAAGTATCTTTGGGAGCTTCAATATTCTTAATTTCTTGCTGTTTGTTTTCTTTGTTTTGGCAACCGAAAAAAACGACAGCTATGACTACATACAACGTCGGCAAAAACGATTTGCGATTTATATAAGTAGTTATTTTATGTTTTATTTTCATTATTTAAATGTAATTGGCAAAATGAAAGTTGACCGTACAATTCGATTGTTTACTTTTCCAGGAATCCATTTTGGGCCAGATTCTAAAACTTTAATAACTTCTGCTTCATTTGCTGATGATGTATTTTTTGTTACCTTGAAATTACTTAAAGTGCCATCTTTTTCTACAACAAATAAGATTGACATTTTTAACTGTTTTGAAGCGGTATAATTTTTTGCAAAATAAGAATAGAATTTTTTCATTCCATCTTTTGGAGAGGGTGCTATATCTAAATCATTTGAACTAAAAACAACATCATATTTCAAAGGTTTTTCAGTCATTACAAGTGCTCCAGTAGTAGTGAATCCTTTAGAAAGTTCTCCAACAGATTTTGCTTTTTTAGGTTCAAATTGATGTCCATAACATGCTGGAACAGTTTCATTTTCATCTTGATTTTTCTCTGTATTCACAATTTCGACCTTATCGATTCTGTTTTTGTTTCCATCTTTGTCCGAACAACTAAACAAAGTGGTTCCCATGGCAATAAACAAGGCAAGAAGAAACATTTTATGATAGTTTGTCTGTGAATATAAAACGCGATTAGGAATTTGAATCGTAATGGTATCTAACTGTGATTGCTTAAATCTACCGCAAATTTTCTCATTTTGATTTTGAATGAAATAGTGCTGAATTTCTTCTGGAAGCATAGAACTAAAATCAACAACAGTTTTAGAGCAGCTCATGCAGAAACGGCCATTTTCATTTGGCGTCATTTCGTTCCAGTCTTCAGAGCATGGTTCAGGAATGCTGATTTTATAATTTCTTTCCATATTAAGATATCAAAGATTAAATGTAATAAATAATAAGCACAAGCAATTTTTTTATAGAAAATCTATTAAAATTAGTCATTTATGGTTGTAGACTTAATTGTGTTTGTTCCTGACTTTCACCAGTTTTAACAATTTGCATGGTCGTAATTTTTGAAAATTTTCTCTTTCTTTTTTTTGGATTTAAAGTGTCGAGTTCAAGTGTGATAGGTAGATTGTAAAAAGTTCTAACTTTCCTTCCTGCGATTTCGCCCGGAGTCCATTTTATAGATTTTTCCAAAACTCGAATAGCTTCTTCCCCAGTTCCAAAACCAAGATCTTCAATAGTTTTTATTTCATTTAGTTTTCCGTCTTTTTCAATAACAAAAGACATTTTGATAACTCCGGTAGATTTTTTTAACTCTTCGGGTATTTTAAATTCAGATTTAAAAGCTTCGTAAAATACATTTATTCCTCCAGGGTAATCAGGTATGACATCAATTGACACACTTCCATAGACGGTATTGTCTTCATAAATATCATTATTGGCTATCGTTTCTCCGCATTCTGTTTTTACGAAAGAAAAGGATTTTTTGCTTTTTAAAGTAGAGCCATTTTTAGATTTTGTTTTGCTAACGGTTGTTGGTTTAGTAGTGATTACTTCCTGCTTTTCGTTAGATTGAGTTTTTAGAGAAGGAGAATTTTTAATTATTTCAATTTTCTCGATTTTTTGTTTGTTCCCTTCTTTATTCTGACAGCTAAATAAAGTGCTTCCCATTGCAATAAATAAAGCCAGTAAAAACATTTTATGAAAATGCGTTTGTGTATAAAGCACCTTACAGGGAATTTGGATTATTATAGAATCAAGTTGGGATTTTTTAAATTTTCCACATATTGTATTACCTTGATTGCTAACAATGTATTGCTGAATTTCTTCTGGAAGCATAGAACTAAAATCAACAACAGTTTTAGAGCAGCTCATGCAGAAACGGCCATTTTTATTTGGCGTCATTTCGTTCCAGTCTTCAGAGCATGGTTCAGGAATGCTGATTTTGTAATTTCTTTCCATATTCAGATATCAGAGATTAAATGTAATAAAAATAAGTTCTAAAATCCTATTTTTGCAATTATGATAAATCCTTTTACAGACGAATATTTTATGAAAAAAGCTTTGCAGGAAGCTGAAATCGCTTTTGAAAAAGGCGAAATTCCTGTTGGCGCTGTAATTGTTGTTGCCGATAAAGTAATTGCAAGCAGTCATAATTTGACCGAATTATTAAATGATGTTACAGCTCATGCTGAAATGCAATCTATCACAGCGGCAGCAAACTTTCTAGGCGGAAAATACTTAAAAGACTGTACGCTTTATGTAACTCTTGAACCCTGCCAAATGTGCGCTGGGGCTTTGTATTGGAGCCAGATTTCTAAAATTGTTTTTGGCGCACGTGACGAACAACGCGGTTTTCTAAATATGGGAACTAAACTTCATCCTAAAACGACTGTTGTTTCTGGAGTTATGGCAAACGAAGCTGCCGATTTAATGAAACGCTTTTTCTTGGAAAGACGCAAATAATTTCAAATAGCATGACAGATTTTTCCACAATAAAAAAGCTATTTGGTATTACAGAGCCAAATGGTTTTACTAAAGATGAAATTCAAATTATAAAAGATATTTTTGGAAATCTTCCACAAGTTTTTGTTGATTATTATTCGGAATTAGGTAAAATTCAAAACTTAAATCAAACGCAAGATTCTCTTGTAATTCCTGAAAGATTTCAATTTTACAATCACAATGATTATCTGATATTTTATACCGAAAACCAGCACGCTTGTGTTTGGGGAATTCATAAGGATAATTTATCAAATCCCAATCCGCACGTTTATATGAGTTATGACGAAAAAGAATGGAATTTGGAAACCGAGACTTTGACAGGCTTTTTTACTGCAATGGCTTTTCTTCAGGCTAGTTTTGCATTAAAATTTACTGCTGAATGTTTTTATGAAATAGACAATGAAGGATTAAATTTTATTGTTGAAAATTATAAAAATAAAGGTGTTTCTTTTAAGCAGTGGGCTGATGGAATAAATTTTTATGGAAATTATGATGATGATGTTATTGCTGTAATGAGTAATAATCAGCTTTTTTATTCCTCAAATACAGAAGAAGATTTTCTAGCCATGGATAAAGTGCTTTCAACTATAGGCGAGGAGCTTTAAGATAGCTTCAAAACTTCAACAAAAGTTAAATAGTTATTACTGCGGAATTTTCTTCTTAAATAAAATGAAAAATAGTTTACTTTTATCTTAAATTAATTCTGGTTTTGCTTTGTGAATCTTAATAAAGTAAAAAGAATTAATTCTTCATTTGTTAACCATTAACTGTAGATAAAAGTGAAAGTAAAAGGTTTCAGTCTCGTATTTTTTGTGTTTTTTATTTTTCAATCCTGTGGTAGAAAATCGGCTGCAGATTTCAATTCCGATTTTTCATTATTCAAAGATTACATTACCAGTTTTACGGGCGGAATCGTTTCTTCTGATTCTGACATTCGTGTGGTTTTAGCTTTTGATAAAAACGATTGGAAACCGAATCAGGAATTAGACGATGATTTGTTTGATATTTCGCCAAGTGTCCACGGAAAAGTCATAGCGCTTTCAACCAACACGTTAGCTTTTATTCCGGAGAAAAAACTCAAAATGGGAACAGAATATCAGGTTACTTTAAACTTAGATAAACTGACTGCCATTCCGAAAGAGAAAGAAAAAGAACTTTCCAAATTTAACTTTACGGTTAAGACGGTTAAACAAGATTTTACTATCAATACTGGCGATATTCAATCGTATAGTAAAGAATACCAATATCTAAACTGCGTTTTAAAAACAGCCGATAATATTGACCTTGAAACCGCTCAAAAATTGGTTGAAGCGAAGCAGAAAGGAAATAATCTTAAAATTAAATTTGAGAAAGTAGCTGGTCCTGCTAAAGAATTTCGTTTTATAATTGACAGCATTCAGCGTCAATCAGAAGCTTCCAATTTGGAAATTATCTATGACGGAAGTGATGTTGATATTGATCAAAAAGGGCAAATCGATTTCCCGATTACGAGCATCAACGAATTTAAAGTTATAAAAGTTGAAGTTCCAGACGGAAACAATCAGCAGGTTTTAATTAATTTCTCTGAGCCTTTAGAAAAAGGTCAGGATTTTGCGGGATTGGTTTCGATTCAAAATACCAATAATCTGAAATTTTCTACTCAAGGAAATTTACTTAAAGTATATTTTACAAACCAAAATGCTTCTAAAAAACAAGAACCTGTAGCAGTAGCTGTGCAAGAGCCAGTTGCAGTTGCAGTAGATTCGGCTGCGGTTGTGGTTGACTCAGCAGCGGTTGCCGTAGATTCCGCCGCTGCAGTTGTAGAAGAAGCTGTTGAATATGTGCCAGACGAAGAACCGGAGCAAGTCGTTACTGGCGAACTATTATTGGAAGTTTTTCAGGGAATCGAAAGCCAATATGGTAAAAAACTGGAAAACAACTACAGCGAGAAAATTTCTTTTGACCAAATAAAACCAAACATTCGTTTTGTTAAAAATGGTACAATTCTGCCAAGTTCCAACAATTTAAAACTGAATTTTGAAGCTGTAAATCTAAGTGCGGTAGACGTAAAAGTATACAAAATCTATAAGAACAATATTCTCCAGTTTCTCCAATATAATGAATTAAACGGCGGACAAAATCTCAAGAAAGTAGCGCAGCCAATTGCTAAAACCACTTTAAATTTAAAAGAAAGTACGCTTGTGAATCTGGCAAAATGGAATACCTATGCTTTAGATTTATCTAAAATTATCAAACCCGAACCAGGTGCTATTTACAGAGTTGAATTTGTTTATAAAAAGAAATATTCGCTTTACAAATGTGAAACATCAGAAAGAAATGACGATGAAGCCGAGGAAGAAGAAGTCGATGAAAACGACGTAAACTACAGCGGAAACTCTTACGACGATTATTACTATTATGATGATTATGATTGGAGAGAAAGTCAAGATCCTTGTACAGGTTCTTACTATTACAATGCTCGAATTGCAACCAATATTCTAGCATCAGATTTGGGAGTTATTGCCAAAAGAGGAGAAAATAAATCGTACTTATTTGCTGTAAATAATATTGTTACAACCGAACCTGTTTCAAATGCAAGAGTGGATTTATACAATTTCCAACAGCAAAAAATAGCAACAGAAGCTACAAGCAGTGAAGGTATTGCATCTTTCCAATTGGATAAATTCGCCTATTTTGCTATTGTTACCTTAGGCGATCAATCTACTTATGTGAAGTTGGATGACGGACTTTCGTTATCGGTAAGTAATTTTGATGTTGCGGGTGAGACTTTACAAAAAGGGTTAAAAGGATTTATTTATGGAGAAAGAGGCGTTTGGCGCCCGGGAGATAATTTGTATCTATCATTTATTTTGAATGATGCTGCGAATAAATTGCCAAAATCGCATCCAATTAAATTCAGATTAAATGATCCGAATGGTAAAACGGTTTATCAAACGGTTCAAAAAACGAACAATTTAAATCATTATGCTTTTACAGTTCCAACAAATCAAGATGCGCCAACAGGAAATTGGGAAGCAATGGTAAGCGTTGGAGGAGCAAAATTCTATAAGAGCATTAAGATTGAGACGATCAAACCAAATCGTTTAAAAATCAAGAATACATTTAGCAGAAAAACACTTTCGGCTTCGTATCCAAACACAGACAATCTTGAGGTAACATGGCTTCACGGTGCAATTGCTAAGAATTTAAATGTAGAAATGCAGGCTAAATTCTCTCAGCAGGCAACCACTTTTAAAGGCTATGAAAAATATACTTTTGATGATTTAGCTCGCCAATTCAGTACAGAAGAAATTAATGTTTTCTCTGGAAAATTAAATGAAAACGGAAAAGCATCGGTAAATATTCAGCCAAGATTGCAAGGTCAGGCACCAGGAATGTTGCGCGCTTCATTCATTACAAAAGTATATGAAGAAGGAGGAGATTTTAGTACAGATGTGATGTCGACAACTTATTCTCCGTACAAAACCTATGTAGGGTTGAAAACGCCTGAACTGAACAAGTACAGCATGCTGGAAACGAGAACAAACAATCGTTTTGAAGTAGTGACGGTCGACGAAAACGGAAGACCAAAATCGGTTCGTAATCTCGAAGTAAGAGTTTACAAAGTAGACTGGAGATGGTGGTGGGATTCTTCGAGTGATAATTTATCAAATTATAATTCTTCGAATGCAACGACTTCATACAAAACCTTTGTAATCAATACGGATTCTAGCGGAAAAGGAAGTTTCCAATTTGCTTTGACAGATGAAGAATGGGGGCGTTACTTAATTCGTGTTGCCGATCAGCAAGATGGTCATGCAGCTTCTTTAACCGTAAATATCGATTGGCCAATCTGGTCTGGAAAAACCCGTAATAGAGATGCTTCTACTGCCAACATGTTAGTATTTTCTACCGATAAAAAAAACTATGCAGTTGGAGAAAAAGCACAGATTTCTTTCCCGTCAAGCGAAGGCGGACGTGCTTTAATTTCGATAGAAAATGGATCAAGAGTTGTGCAGACTATTTGGGCAGAAACTAAAAATGGAGAAACAAAAGTTGAGGTTCCGATTACGGGAGCAATGGCGCCAAATGTATATTTTAATATTACTTTATTGCAGCCTCATGCTTCGACCAAAAACGATTCGCCAATTCGTATGTACGGAATTGTTCCAATTGAAGTGGTGGATAAAAACACCATTTTGGCACCAATCCTAAATATGCCTGATGTTTTGAGACCGGAACAGCCATTTACAGTAAAAGTAGGCGAGAAATCAGGTAAAGAAATGACGTATACGATTGCGGTTGTCGATGAAGGACTTCTGGATTTAACTCGTTTTAAAACGCCAAATGCTTGGGATAGTTTCTATGTTCGCGAAGCTCTTGGTGTAAAAACTTGGGATGTTTACGATGATGTAATAGGAGCTTATGGTGGAAAAATAAACCAGATTTTTAGTATTGGTGGTGACCAGGATTTAGGAGGCGGAAAAGCTAAAAAAGCTAACCGTTTTAAACCAGTTGTATTGTATTACGGACCATTTAAATTAGGAAAAGGGGAAACAAAATCACATCAGTTAAAACTGCCAAAATATATTGGTTCGGTTCGAACAATGGTTGTCGCGGGAGATGCGAATACCAGCGCTTATGGTAGCGTAGAAAAAGCAACACAGGTCAAAAGTCCGTTGATGGTTTTGGCTTCGTTGCCGAGAAAAATTTCGCCATCAGAAAAAGTAACATTGCCTGTAACAGTTTTTGCAACTGAAAACAAAATCAAAAATGTTTCGATTCAGGTAAAAACCAGCAACGGACTGAAAGTAATGGGAAGTGCGGTTCAGAGACTAAATTTTGCACAGCCAGATGAAAAAATGGCTTATTTTAATCTGGTAGTGGGTTCTGCAACTGGAATTGCAAAAGTTCAAGTAATCGCAACATCTGGAAGTGAGAAATCAACTTATGATGTTGAAATCGACATGACGAATCCAAATCCGGTTACGAGTACTTTTACAGATGTTGTTTTAACGCCAAATAGTACGAAGACAATTTCATGGAAAACTTTTGGTATTGCTGGAAGTAACAAGGCCAGACTAGAAGTTTCGTCTATGCCGTCAATGAACTTGAATGGAAGATTACAATTCTTAATTCAATACCCTCATGGATGTGTGGAGCAGACGACTTCATCTGTTTTCCCACAATTGTATTTGGGAGATGTGGCCGACATTGATGCGAAACGCAAAGATCTGATTCAGAAAAATATTGCGGCCGGAATTGCAAGATTGGGTAATTTCCAATTGTCAAATGGTGGAATGCCTTATTGGCAAGGAAATGCAATTGCTGACGACTGGGGAACTTCTTATGCCGGACATTTCTTGATTGAAGCAGAGAAAAAAGGATATGTATTGCCAATTAATTTCAAATCAAAATGGCTGTCTTATCAGCAGAAAGAAGCGAAACAATGGCGTTTTGAACCAAAATACGGAAATGATCTAGCTCAGGCGTATCGTTTATACACTTTAGCTTTAGCGGGAAATGCCGACTTATCTTCAATGAACAGATTGCGAGAAACAAAAGGAATTTCGAATGAAAGCATGCTTCGTTTAGCTGCGGCTTATGTTTTAGCAGGACAAAAATCGGCGGGGCAAAGTTTGTTTTTAAGAACAAGTATTGATGGAAGCTCAGATGAGTACAGTTATTACTATTATGGTTCAAGCGAAAGAAACAGAGCAATGGCTTTAGAAACGATGCTTCTTTTAGATCAGAAACAAAAGGCGTTTGTTACAGCGACAAAATTAGCTAAAGAAATGTCGGCTAATCAGTGGATGAGCACACAGACAACAGCTTACTGCTTGTATGCAATGTCGAAATTTGCCGTGAGCAATGGTCCAAAAGGAATCAATATTCAGTTTAGTAAAAACGGAAAAGGCGAGACGATAAACACAGGCAAATCGGTTGCAGACCGTAGTTTGTCTGTAGCTTCTGGCACCAACAGCATTACGTTGAAAAACAATAAAGCCAATACGGTTTATGTTCGTGTATTGAACACAGGAATATTACCTATCGGACAAGAAAATGCAGTTCAAAGTGATGTTACCGCTTCTATTGTCTTCAAAAATAGAAAAGGAAGCGTAATTAATGTTTCGAGAATCAATCAGGGAACTGAATTTGTTGCCGAGGTTACGATTAAAAACCAAAGAGGAGAAAGTGTTCAAAACGTAGCATTATCGCAAATCCTGCCTTCAGGATTCGAAATTGTAAATACTCGTTTTACCGATTATGGAGATGCTGTAAATAATATTGCAGATTATATTGATATTAGAGATGATAGGACTAATTTCTATTTCGGAATGAAAGCAAGAGAAACTAAAGTTTTCCGTATTTTGCTAAATGCATCGTATTTAGGAAATTATTACCTGCCAGGATTACAATGCGAAGCAATGTACGATAATACATTCTTAGCTAGAACAAAAGGATTCTGGGTTGAAGTTGTGAAGTAAAATTTATTAGCCACAGATTATACAGATTAAAATGATTTTTGAAATCTGTGGCTAATAAACCTTGTGGTAAAATATTTTCCCGCAGATTTTGCAGATCAAGCAGATAAAATAAATCTGCCCAATCTGCTGAATCTGCGAGAAAAAAAACTTAGCGAACTTCGCGTATACTTAGCGACTTTGCGGTTAAAAAAAACAAGTATTGAAAAATAAATTAAAAGCGTTCTTTCAGCGCATTATCAATTGGATAAAAAAGAATAAGATAAAATCAGCAATTGCATTTCTGCTCTTGCTGATTTACTATTTTTCGATACCCCGAACTTTATTCAAAGCACCTTATTCTACAGTTATAGAAAGCAAAGAAGGAGAATTATTAGGCGCTAAAATTGCCCGTGACGGACAATGGCGTTTTCCTGCACAAGATAGTGTTCCAGATAAATTCAAAAAGTGTATTGTATATTTTGAAGATGAGTATTTCTATAAACATCCCGGCTTCAACCCAGGTGCGATGATCAATGCTTTTAAGCAAAACCGAAAAGCAGGAAAAGTGGTGAGAGGAGGAAGTACCTTAACTCAACAAGTAATCAGACTTTCCCGAAAAGGGAAAAACAGAACCTATTTCGAAAAACTAATCGAAATTATTCTAGCGACAAGGTTAGAATTAGGTTATTCTAAAAATGAAATTCTCGAAATGTATGCTGCACACGCACCATTTGGAGGAAATGTTGTGGGATTAGAAATGGCTGCATGGCGTTACTTTGGTGTACAGTCCAATCAATTATCGTGGGCTGAAAATGCTGTTTTAGCCGTTTTGCCCAACGCGCCAAGTTTAATTTATCCGGGAAAAAATCAGATCAAACTTTTAAATAAGCGTAACCGTCTTTTATTAAAACTGCATGAGGAAGGTATAATCGATAAGCAGACTTACGAACTTTCGATCGTAGAGCCATTACCTCAAAAACCGTATGATCTGCCTCAAATAGCGCCTCATTTATTGCAGAGAGTGGCCAAAAATGAAGAAGGAACAAGAGTGAAAACTACAATTGACTATGCATTGCAAAATCGGGTTAATCAAATTGCGAGATATTATTACAATCAGTACAAGCAGAATGAAGTTCATAATCTTGCCATTTTGGTAGTAGATGTCCAGAATAGAAATGTAATAAGTTATGTGGGAAATTCTCCAGCAGATGCAGATCATCAGAAAGATGTTGATATCATTGATGCGCCAAGAAGCACAGGAAGTATTTTGAAACCGCTTTTGTATGGCGCAATGTTGGACGACGGCGAATTACTTCCTAATACTTTAGTAGCAGATATTCCAACGCAGATTTCAGGATACACTCCTCAAAATTTCAATTTAACATTTGATGGTGCGGTTCCAGCGCATCGTGCCTTGTCACGTTCATTGAATATTCCTGCAGTTTTAATGCTTCAGGAATTTACGGTAAACAAGTTTTATGAAGAACTGCAAAAATTTAAATTGAAGAACATTAATAAAACTCCCGATCATTATGGGTTGTCGCTGATTTTAGGCGGTGCTGAAAGTAATTTATGGGATTTATGCCGAACGTATGCCAATCTATCTTCAACATTAAATCATTATACTAAAAATAAAAGTCAATATAGAACAAATGAGTTCTCGGAATTAAATTATAAAAATGATTTTAAGCCTGATTTTGGCTCAGAAACCAATCAAAAGAATATTCTAGGTGCGGGATCAATCTGGTTGACATATAACGCGATGGAAGAGGTTAACAGACCAGAAGGAGATGAAGCGTGGAAGTTTTATGACAGTTCGTTAAAAATTGCCTGGAAAACAGGAACGAGTTTCGGGAATCGTGATGCGTGGGCAATTGGAACAAATTCGAGATACGTCGTTGGAGTTTGGGTTGGAAATGCAACAGGCGAGGGAAGACCAACTTTAACCGGAGTTACTAGCGCTGCACCAATTTTATTTGACGTTTTTAATTTACTGCCAAGACAAAGATGGTTTGATACTCCTTATAATGATTTGGCAGAAGTTGAGGTTTGCCGTTTAAGCGGTTATTTGGCAAAAGAAAATTGTCCCAAAATCAAACAATGGGTTTCTAAAAAAGGAAAATCGACAAAGGTTTGTCCGTATCATAGAACAATTCATTTAGATAAAACAGAGCAATTTCAGGTTAATAGTAGTTGTGAGAGTATCGAAAATATGGTAACTAAAAACTGGTTTGTACTGCCTCCCGTTATGGCTTGGTATTACAAAAGCCAGCATATTGAATATCTGCCGTTACCGCCATTCAAAGAAGGATGCGAGGGAACGCAAACCACAACAATGGATTTTATTTACCCGAAAGCAAACAGTAAAATTTATTTGACTAAAGATTTTAATAGCAACGTGCAGCCTGTAATTTTAAAAGTGGCCTATTCTGAAAGAGATAAAGAATTGTTTTGGTATGTAGATGATGTTTATAAAGCAACCACCAAAACATTTCACGAATTGCCTATTACGCCTACAACAGGAACACATTATATCACAGTTGTAGATGCTTCTGGTAATGAAATTCGAAGAAGGATTGAGATTGTTAGGTAAGTTATTGAATGATATTAAGTTTCGTGTAAACATCTTTATTTTTAGTAATTCGAAACGAGATTGAAGCTGTGAATCCTTCAAAAGTTGGGATCTTTTCTTTGTTGTATGGAAATGAATATCCCAAACCTAAATCGATCATATTAAATACAGTCAAACCGCCTACTGCATAGGCATTTTTAGAAGAACTACCTGCTTTTAAGAAAAGAAGATTTTTTGTGTTGTAAGATAAGTGCATGTCTGGAAGTCCATAATAGTTGCCATCATAACTATTTGTGATTCCATATCCTGCACCTAAAAAGAATTTATTTTTGTTTTTACAGTCTAAACAAAACTCTAGTCCGCCAGTTAGAAGACTTTTATTGGCAATAGAATAATTAACATATAAAATAGGCCATTGCAGGCTTGTAGATTCGGATTTGATATTTTGAGAATTCGTTTTAGTACAAAATAGTATAAGTGCTAAGCAGTAAATAATTAATTTTCCTGATAATTTGTAAGGATTGAAAGTCATATCAAAGTTTTAAATTGTTATATTTTAAATATAAATAATTTAACTGCTTATCAGAAATATAATTCGTTATTATAAGCAATAACTAAAATTAGTGGCTAGAAAAAAGCACAAAAAAACCGCCAATCTTTCGAAAGGCGGTCTTTGTTTTTTATTCTGAAATAACATTTCCTTTTTTATCATAGAAATGGTATTCTAAGTACGTGTAAGCGTCACGAGGTATGATTTTCACCCATTTCTTATGTTCAAAAAACCATTTTGAACGTAATGATGGAAA
>Ga0308157_10006027_pt1 | contig 14760 bp, 12 predicted proteins | sample PhyBR1_FD_201035 | JGI IMG/M metagenome (GOLD analysis project Ga0308157, IMG submission 201035) | Phyllosphere microbial communities from UC Gill Tract Community Farm, Albany, California, United States - DLSLB.R1 | ecosystem: Host-associated > Plants > Phyllosphere > Unclassified | place: USA...
TCGTTCCACGTATTCGTCGTACACGCGCTCGTGCACCAGATGCCGGCCGGTGGTCATGCAGATCTGACCCTGGTGAAGGAATGACCCCCAGGCTCCGGCAGAGGCGGCCGCCGCGACGTCCACGTCATCGAGCACGACGAGGGCGTTGTTGCCTCCCAGCTCGAGATGCGCGCGCTTGAGCAGTCGTCCCGCCCTTTCGCCGACGATGCGCCCTGCCTGAGTCGATCCTGTGAAGGAGATGACTCGCACCGACGGCTCCTCGACAAGCGCACCCCCGACGTCGGCACCACCGGGAAGCACATGGAAGAGTCCCTCCGGCAGCCCCGCCTCCTCGAGGATCGACGCGAACACGAGTCCGCCCGACACGCTCGTGCGCGGATCCGGCTTGAGGATCACCGCATTGCCGAGTGCAAGCGCGGGCGCCACCGATCTCGCCGTCAGGATGCCGGGGAAGTTGAACGGCGAGATCACGCCGACCGTACCGACGGGTCGGCGACGCGCCATGCTGAGGCGCGGGCGACCGCTGCGGAGGAGCTGACCGTACGGCATCTGGGCGGTGGCTGCCGCGAAGTAGAACTCCGAGGCCACGAGTCCGGCCTCGAACGCCGCCTTCCCGCCGCCGGACCCTGCCTCCCGCATCAGCCAGTCCTGCACCATCGAGGCCCTCTCCGTGAAGAGATCGCCGGCTCGGCGTAGAATCTTCGACTTCTCATCGACCGACACCAGCTCCCATTCGCGCTGCGCCTGCATGGCGATCGCCGCAGCTGCCGTGACATCGTCCGGCGATGCGACGCCGTAGCGGCCGATCTCGGCTCCCGTCGCCGGCTCATGCACCGGCGCGGACTGCGCGGTCGCGCGCCAGCCTCCACTGAACAGCTTTCCATCCCAGGTGGACGGTTCGAAGAACGTCATCGTCTTCCTTCCTTTTCGAGGTACGTGATCATCGGCCGTCGGCCGGATGATCGAGCATGGCGTCGTCGATCTGGACGACGCCCGTCGACAGATCGACCGTGTCGCCGCCGCGCGAGCGCATGACGCCGGTGATGAGCCCTGCGACTGCCGCGATCACGAGCAGCCAGGGCAGCAGGGTGGCCGGCCCCTCCGTCACGCCTGTGAGCAACGGGAAATTGATCACCGCCAGGACCAGAGCCACGGCGAGGCCGACGCCACCGAGCGTCGGTGCGATGAAGTTCGCCCAGACGCCGGTGCGTGCTCCGCGGTTGCGGATGAAGTAGCCGACGACGGCTGCCGCACCGGCGGCCTGGAGGATCAGCACCCCGAGGGTGCCGACACCGACGAGCCACAGGTAGATCGTGAGGAACGGATCCGCCTGCGCGACGACGAACACCAGTAGAACGATCGCGGTCAGAACCGAGAGCACGATGCTCGCAGCGCTCGGGCTCTGATAGCGACGGTGCGTCCTGCCGAGCCGGCGCGACAGGAAGCCGGCGCGGCCGAGCGAGAAGAGGTACCGGCTCAGAGTGTTGTGGAAAGCGAGCAGGACCGCGATCAAGCTCGTCACCACGAGGACCCGCATCACGACGGTCGACCATTCGCCGACGAACTGCGTGTTGGCCGTGAAGACGAACTCCACCGGATCCGCGATGGCCGCAGCCTGCACCTTGTCGGATCCATAAGCAAGGCCGAGTGCCCACATCGTCACTGCGTAGATGACTCCGATCACGAGGATCGATGCGTAGGTCGCCCGCGGGATCGTGACCTTCGGTCGACGGGCCTCCTCACCGTAGATCACGGTGGCCTCGAATCCCACGAAGCATGAGAACGCGAAAAGCAGGCCCGCGCCCATCTCCGGAGTGAACACGTTCGCCGGGACGAACGCGTCGACATTGATCCCGGCGGCTCCCCCGGATGCCACCACGACGACGTCGAAGATCACGAGAATCAGGACTTCGAGGATCATCAGCACACCCAGCACGGATGCGGAGAGCTGGATGTCGAGATAACCGAAGACACCGATGAGGACCACGCCCGCGAAAGCGATGACCTGCCAAGGGATGCTCCAGCCGAACAGGCTCGAGAACAGGTCCGCGGCGAAGACGGCGAACTGGCCGAACAGACCGATGAGCATCCCGGCGTACGCGAGCACGGCGACTCCCGCCATGAGATAGCCGGCGTACCGTCCGAGCCCTTTGCCTGCGAAGGCGGCGAAGCCACCGGCACTCGTGACATGGCGGCTCATGGCGGCGAATCCGACCCCGAACAGCAGAAGCACGAGCGCCGCGATGACGTACATCGCGGGCGCTCCCACGCCGGAGAAGGTGAACGCGACCGGACCCGCTCCGAGCACGGCGGCCAGCGGCGCGGCCGTCGCCACGACGAAGAACACGATCGCGGGCACGCCCAACGATCCGCGCTTCAGGCTCGTGCCGTCGTTGACTTCGTCGGCACTCTCAGCAAGATGGGTCATCGTCGGCTCTCTTCATCGAGTCGGCCCGCTGGCCGAGACAGGTGTGCGCGCTCGGGTCAGCGCGTCGTACTATCGTCTGATCAGGGCCATCCCTCGGCAACGCCCGAATCGCGATCGCTCGATCGCCCCGAGCGATCGCAACGCGCAAAGGAGTCGAACGATGGAGTTGAGACAGCTTCGCTACTTCGCACGAGTCGCCGAGACCCTCCATTTCGGCCGGGCCGCCGAGAAGGAGTACGTGACCCAGTCGGTCATCAGCACCCAGATCGCATCCCTCGAGCGCGAGCTCGGCTTCCGCCTTTTCGATCGCACCAGTCACCGCGTCAGCCTCACCCCCGCGGGCGAGGCGTTCCTGCAGGACGTGGAGCGGACCCTGAACGCCCTGGGGCAGGCGGTCAGCCAGGCACGCAACATCGCGATGAGCCCGCAGCGGCGACTCCGTGTCGGCATCTTCGGTGAGGGTGCGGGGCCGCTGACGCATCTGATCCTGTCGGCGTTCCGAGCCGGCGCATCAGGCGTCGACATCCAGTTCGTCGAACTCTCGATGGTCAATCAACTCACAGCGGTGACCGACGGCGAAGTCGACGTAGCGCTGTTGCGTCTGCCGATCGCGGACGAACGGCTCGATGTCTTCCCTCTGTTCGCAGAACCACGGGTGGCTGCGGTTCCAGCCGACGACGAGCTGGCGGATGCTCCGTCGCTCTCCGTCCGCGACCTGCTGGACCGCCCTTTCGCCGTGGCAGCGGGTGGGACGCCGGCTGAGTGGCGCTCGTACTGGTCTTTCGATCTGCAGCGCGGGGAGAGCAGTCGGGTCGGCGGCGAAGTGCGGTCCGTGCAGGAGAGCCTCGCCACGATCGCCTACGGGAAGGCGGTCGACACGTTCCCCTCGACGGCGGCGGAGATGTTCAGTCACCCGGGTGTGCGCTTCGTGCCGCTCACGGATGCGGAGCCCTCCGGCCTGGCCCTCGTCTCACTCGTCCAGAAAACCCCGGATCAGACCGTCGAGCAGTTCCGCTCGGTCGCTGCCGCCATCGTCGCTCAGCATCTCGCTCTGGTGCCAGGAGCCGTGAGCCTCATCGATCCCGAGATGTGACGATCGCGATCCGCGATCGCCCGATCGCGGATGCGTCGTTGCTCGGCGACCCGGACCAACCGACGATGAGATGAGACGCCGCTGTCCGGCGCCCGATGCGGTGGACAGTCTTCACGACCGGGTGCCACAGGGCACGGCGTCTCACTGCGATGGAGGAAGCCATGTCTGCGCTCACGCTCGAGTCCAGCCTCGCCAGATTCTCGACGAAGTTCGCCACCTCGGCTGAGCTCACCCGTGAAGGAAGAACACTCATTCCTGGCGGATACAGCCGGAACTCGTTCAACTTCGGGCCGCACGCGGTGTTCGCCGAGAGCGGCGACGGTGCGTACATCCACACGGTCGACGGGCATCGCCTGCTGGATCTCAACAACAACTTCACCGTGAACGTCCTCGGACACGATCATCCCGCCATCACCGCAGCGCTCACCGAGGCGATCCCGGCCGGGTTCTCGTTCGGCAACCCGAGCCCCGCAGAGGCCGACCTCGCACGCATCCTGATCGACCGGATCCCGTCGGTGGAGAGGATCCAATTCTCCTGCTCGGCCACCGAGTCGTGCATGAGCGCCATCCGCGTGGCTCGCGCCTTCACCGGCCGAACCAGGATCGCGAAGTTCGAAGGTGGTTACCACGGCTTCAGTGACCTGCTCCACATCTCCTCGCACCCGAACCCCGCGCTGAGCGGTCCGGCCGACGCACCGAACCCGCTCCCCGACAGCGGCGGCATCCCGACTGCAGACATCGACAACATCATCCTCCTGACCCAGAACGACCTCGCCGCCTGCGAGCGCACGCTCCGCGATCGGGCCGCCGAGATCGCATGCGTCATCATGGAGCTGCAGAGCGGCGCCGGTGGCCTGGTCGTCCTCGATCAGGAGTTCGTCGAAGGGATCCGCGCACTCACGGAGGAGCTCGGAATCGTCCTGATCTTCGACGAGACGATCAGCCTGCGCGCCGGCTTGCACGGGTTGCAGGGCGTCTACGGAGTGACCCCCGATCTCACGGTCATGGGCAAGATCATCGGCGGTGGCATGCCGCTCGGTGCGCTCGGTGGCTCGGCCGAGGTCATGCAGGTGCTCGAAGACGGACGCGTCACGATCTCGGGCACGCACCACGGTCATCGTCTCGCCCTCATCGCAGGTGCAGCCTGCATGCAGCAGCTCGACCAAGCAGCCTTCGATCGTCTGAACGGCTACGCCGCCCGCATCATGACCGAGGTCAACTCATGGGCCGAAGGCCGCAACAGCTCGCTCGCGGTCTACGGCAAGGGCTTCTCTCATCTCGCCTACGGGTACATGAAAGAACCCGGACTGGCGATCACCACGCATCGCGACTACTGGCGCCACCTGGACGCCGAGAAGACCCAGATCATCTCGCTCGAGCTGGCGAACCGCGGGTTCTTCCCCGTGCACCGCGGCGAGTTCTCGCTCTCGCTGCCGATGACCGACGAAGACATCACGTCGTTCATCGAAGCACTCAAATCGATCGTCGAAGAACTCGAGAGCTGAGCGGAACGCCGACCGTGCTCTGAGCGGGCTCAGGTCCGGTCGCGCGTGAGCTGGTCGATGTGGTCGTGGAGGTCGTAGTGCGCGCGCTTCTCGCTGATCAGCCCGTCGCGGAACGTGAACACATTGGCCATCGAGAATCGCAGCGTTCGGCCCGTGGCTTCGATGCCGTAGAAGGCGCCCGTGTGTACTCCGGTGAACACGACGAACGCTGCAACCCGATCGCCCTCTCCGATCGGGTCCACCGCCATGGAAAAGCCCTGGAACGAGTCCAGGTGCTTCTTCTCCGCTCTGATGAAGCCGTCGACGCCCGCCCGTGGGCTGTCGATCTGCGGGTAGAAGACGAAGTCCTCGTGACACATGGACGCCACCGCGTCGTAGTCGCCGCGTTCGATGGCCGCGTAGAAGGCGATCACGGTCAGCTTGTTCTCGTACGTGGACACGGGTGCTCCTCGGTCGTTCGCGGTTGTCTTCAACAGCGTCGACGGCCCGGAGTCGACCGGCAAGTTCAGAATCTGGACTTCCGGCAGCGCCGCTCACTCGGCGGCGAGCAACCGCGCGGTCGAGTTCCTCACCATCAGCTCGGGGTGAAGCGTGCGCTGAGGCGGAGAACCGCCTTCTCGAATCTTCTGCAGCATCATTTCGACGGCAGCCTCGCCGAGTGCTCTGAAGTCCAGGGTCACGGTGGTGAGCGGCGGAACGTAGAAGCGAGACTCCGGCATGTTGTCGATGCCGACGATGGAGTAATCGCGAGGTGCTTCCAGCCCCCGATCGCGCATCGCGCTCATGAATCCGGACGCCAGTGCATCGTTGGCCGAGAAGACAGCGGTGAAGTCGCTCGGATCTGCGACCTTCCCGATCTCCCATCCGGCATCCGCGCTCCAATCCGTGCCCTCGCTGGGGAGCGGTCGCAGCCCGTGCCGTTCCATGGCATCGCGGTAGCTGGCCTCGCGCTCCGCTGCCTCGATGGTCGCCGGGTCTCCAGCGATATGGAATATGCGCGTGTGGCCCAGTCCGAGAAGATGATCCATCGCAAGAGTGCCGGCTTGATACGAGTCGACACGCACCGAGTTGTCCGTCGAGTTCGGTCTCTCGGAAACGACTACGACGGGCACCGCCCCGAGAAGCTCATCCAGAAGCTCCTCGCCGCGCGGCGACGGAGAACCGACGATCACACCATCGACATCGGCGCGCAGGAGCTGGTCTACCGCAGCGGCGATCTCGGAAACCGAATCGGATCGATCTGTCTGAATATCGAGTTGGCCGATGACGAGTGTGAATTCAGCCTCGCGGACTCCGGCGGTCATTCCTTCCAGGATCGACCACAACCCGAAGTTGGGAGGCCCCATCGCGATGACGCCTATCGCGTCTGCGCGGTTCGACTTCAGCTGCCGGGCCGCGGCGTTCCTGCGGTACCCCAACTCCGCAATGGCGCGCTCGATGCGCTCTCTCGTGTCTGCGCCGACGTAACCTCCGTTGAAGTACCGCGAAACCGTCTGGGCGGACACAGCGGCGAGTCGCCCGACGTCGACCATGAGCGGTCGGCCGTCGACCCCGCTTCCACGAACCATCCGTTCTCCTTCATCGACTCCGGCAATGTTACCGACGTGTAACAGCTATTGCGCACTCATTGTGTGATCGATAACCTACACCTGTGATCGATCACACATTTTGATCGGTCTCCGATTCGAGCCACGTCGCTCCACCCCGGACGCGCTGACTCGCCTACACGACGGAGTGCATCATGAAGATCAAGCGGATGTTCGCAGCGGTATCGGCGGTCATGGTTGCATCGGCCGCCCTGTCGGGTTGCACAGGCAACGCGGCCGGCAACGCAGATGGAAGCCTCACTCTCTACACCTACGAGGAAGCGGGCGCGGCCGCGCTCCTCGAACAGCAGCTCGAGAACTTCACAGAAGAGACGGGCATCGAGGTGGATGTGAACAACGTCCCCGGTACCGGCGCAGCCGTCTACCCCGGCAAGCTGCGCACCGCCCTGGCCGGCGGCAAGGGTCCCGACGTTTGGCGCATCTGGGGCGGCTCTCTCGGCCAGCCATTCGCTTCGGACGGGCTCGCGCTCGATCTCAAGGACTACTGGGACGAGTACCAGTGGGACGAGTTGTTCCCGCAATCCGCCAAGGATGCGATGAGTGTCGATGGTGCGACGTACGGCATCCCGGTGGTCTCGAACAGGATCGTCGCCTGGTACTCGAAGTCCGCCTTCGAGGAGGCGGGGATCGCAGAGGAGCCCTCGACCTACGAAGAGTTGGTTGCAGCGAACGAGAAGCTGGTCGCCGCGGGAATCGTTCCATTCGGCACAGGCGGCGAACTCGGCTGGCACGTCATGCGGCTCTTCGAGTACCTGCTCGAGAAGAATGCAGGTCCGGAGCTGCACGATCAGTTGCTCGCAGGCACAGCCGACTGGGATGCACCCCAGGTCGTGCAGGCGTTCGCCGAACTCAAGGAGTGGTCCGACCAGGGATGGCTCCCCGAAGGCGTGATGGGACTCGATCCCTCCCAGGAGGAGGCCGGATTCACGCAGGGCAAGTACGCCTACACGATCGCCGGCGGCTGGGGAGACACCGAGTACGTCCAGAGGGCCTCCGACCCGAGCGACTACGGTGTCTTCGCACTGCCCACTGACCAGGACCCGATCCGACAGTCGGGATGGGTCGAGGGCTACATGATCAACGGAGCCTCCCCGAACAAGGACAACGCGGCGAAGCTGCTCGATTGGCTGGCGCAGCCTGAGACGCTCAAGGCGCTGGGGGTGGGAAACACCCCGGTCGTCGGCGCGGAACCCGACGCGGCGCAGTATCCCCTGTCGGCGGAAGTCGCTGAGATCGCGGCCACCTCACCGTTCTACACGATTCAGGATCAGGCCTTCCCGGCCGAGCTGTCCAACTCCTATTTCGAGGTTCAGAGCCAGGTCATTCAGGGACAGCTCTCACCGGAGGATGCCGCCGAGAAGTTGCAGCAGCTCGTGCCGGCCGGACTCCAGCAGTAGGCAGAGGTCTGACCGATGAGTACCGCATCCTCCGTCCCCGCCCGCACCGCGCGCCGCCGCCTGGATGAGATGTCGCAGCATCCGTGGCTGTTCGTCCTCCCCGCATTCAGCGTGTACGTGATCTTCCTCGTAAGCCCGGCGCTTCAATCCGTCGGAATCAGCTTCACCGACTGGAACGGTGTGAGCCCCGACGCCGTGTTCGTCGGCCTGGACAATTACGCGCACATCTTCCAGGATCCGGTGGCGATGCTCGCACTGCGCAACAATGGGATCTGGTCCGTGGTGACGATCTCCGTTCCGATCGCACTCGGCCTCTCGCTCGCAGTCCTCCTCAACGGCAGTTCGCGTCTCATGCCCTTGCTGCGCACGATCTTCTACATGCCGGCCGTGCTGCCGCTCGTGGCGGTCGGGGCGATCTGGGGGTGGCTGTACGATCCGAGCCGAGGGAGTGTCAACGAGATCCTCCGTTCACTCGGGCTCGGGGCGCTCGCGCAACCGTGGCTCGGACAGGATTCCACCGCCCTCGCCGCCGTGATCGTCGCCGCGGTATGGGTGCACACCGGATTTCCGATGCTGATCTATCTGGCAGCTCTCCAAGGGATCCCCCTCGAACTGTACGAATCCGCCCGCGTGGACGGGGCGAACAGGTGGCAGCAGTTCTGGCACATCACCATGCCGGGGTTGCGAAGCGCTCATGCGATCGTTCTCGCGCTCTCGATCATCGACTCCTTCAAGGTCTTCGATCTCATCTTCGCCATGACCAACGGAGGACCGGGCAACACCACGCAGGTTCTGGGCACATGGATGTTCGTGAACGTCTTCCAGTACTTCAACGTCGGCTACGGCACCGCCGTGGCCGTGATCATCACGATCGCCGCTTTGGCGTTCGGCATCCCCTATGTCCTCGCGCAGCTCAGGAGTGAGAAACGATGAGCACCGTCACCGAGCAGATCACTGTATCGAACCCCCGCGACAGGCGGCCTCAGCGACGTCGTTCGCGACACGGTGCTGTGTCGAGAGCCCTGATCTCCCTCCTGCTGATCGTCGCGGCGCTCGTTTGGTTCCTGCCGTTCATCCTGTTGATCACGACAGGCATCCGCACGACACAGGACTTCCAGACCGGGGGACCCGTATCGATCCCTGCCGAGTTCACGTTCCAGCACTTCATCGACGCGTGGACAACCGGTGACTTCGCGACGACCTACACGAACACGATCCTGCTCGCGCTTGTAAAGGTGCCGCTCGGCGTGCTCGTCTCGGCCCTCATGGCCTACGCGCTCGCACGCCTCAAGGTCCGTTTCCGGGCTGCGGTCCTTTTCCTGGTGCTTCTCGGATTGACGATCCCGATCTACATCGCTCTCGTGCCACTCTTCAACACGGTCAAGGCGATGGGGCTCATCGACAACATCTTCGGACTGCTCGGACCGTATCTCGCATTCGGCATCCCTTTCGAAGTACTCGTGCTCTACACGTTCTTCCGTCAGCTCCCCGACGAGATCTTCGAAGCGGCCCGGATGGATGGTGCGGGCTCATGGCGCGTGTTCTTCCAGATCGTGCTTCCGCTTTCGCTTCCTGCGCTGGCGACCGTTTTCATCCTCGATGCCGTCGGCACTTGGAACGAGCTGTTGATGGCACTGACCATCATCAGCTCCGATGAGAACAAGACGCTTCCTCTCGGGATGTTGAACTTCTCGGGACAGTTCACGACCAACTACAACGGGTTGGCAGCGGCGATCTTGATCGGCATCCTGCCCATCCTCATCGCGTACGCGCTGCTTCAGCGCTACATCGTGTCCGGACTCACCGCCGGCGCTGTCAAAGGCTGAGGCCTTGGAAGGAATGACCATGCCAGCAATGCCCCGACGCATCATCGTCAACACCGATGCGAAGAATGAAGCCGACGACCAGTTCGCCATCGTCCATGCGCTTCTTTCCCCCACACTGGAGGTACGCGGCCTGATTCCCGCGCATTTCGGCAATCGCCGAACGAATCGCAGCCTCGAAGAATCGCGTGAAGAGGTGGACACGATTCTCGGGCTGATGAACCTCACCGGGCGCGTCGTGGTCGCCGACGGTGCGCCCGCAGCGCTGCGCAGCTCGACGACGCCCTCTCCCTCCGCGGGGTCGCGGCTCATCATCGAGGAGGCGCTGAAGGACGAGGGCACTCTCTTCGTGGCCTTCCTCGGCCCGCTGACCGACATGGCGTCAGCCCTGCTCGAGGAACCTACGATCCAGGACCGCGACGTGGTCGTGGTGTGGATCGGCGGTCCGAGCTACGGAGGACTCGTCGCGGGCTACCGGCCCGAATTCAATCTGTCGAACGACATCATCGCGGCGAACGTCGTCATGGATTCCCGCGTACAGGTCTGGCAGATCCCGATGTCGGTGTACACGCTCGTCAGCGTCGGACACGAGGAGCTGCTGCAGAAGGTGGCGCCACTGGGCGATCTCGGCGACTACCTCGTGCAACAGGTCATCGACTTCAACTCGCGCGAGACGGAGTTCATGATGGATTTCCGATCGCTGGGCGACAGTCCGGCGATCGGAGCCGTCATCAATCCTCTGGGCGCACTGTGGCGGGAGCGGCCGGCACCCAGCTTCGACGAGGACGGCGAGATGGAGCCGGAGGACCCCAGTCGTCGACTCATCCGTGTCTGCGAGGGAATCGACGTACGATGGCTGATCGAGGACTTCTTCGCCAAGCTTCGCGCGTTCGCAGGGGCACGTGCGGAATGACCGACAGTTGCCGGCGATCGGTCACGCGCCGATCGCCGGCAACCGGTCAGCCAGCGAGAACGTCGTCGAGATCGACTTTCTCGCCCGGCGTCGGCGCGAGGATGCGGTCGCCGATGCCCTCCGCTGTGAACAATTCGACCAATTCGTGTGCCGTCTGGCTGAAATGAGCCCATCCATCGGCATGTACCGGAACGATGAGCGCCCCGGGAAGAATCCTGGCCGCCTCGACGGCCATCTCGTTGCTCATCGTCAGGTAGACGCCGCCGATCTCTTTGAACTTGGCACCGCCGGCGAAGAGGACCGCCAGCTCGATATCGGGGAAGGCCGCCGCTATCTCCCGCACCAGTTCGAGATCGGAATTGTCGCCGCTGATGTACACCGTGGGCTGCCCATCGGCCTGCAGGATGAACCCGGTGACAGGCCCGGCATTCTGCCAGACTCCGTCAGGCCCGTGGTGCGCGGGCACCCCGGTGACCCTCAGATCTCCTCCGCCGGGGAGCGGCACGGTCGCCCACTTGTAGCCCTCCAGCCCCTCAGCCACCCCGCCCAGGCGGACGGCGCCCGCATCGGTGGTGAACACTCGCGACACGGTCTCCAGCAACGCCCGGCCGGAGACGTCGAGGTTGTCGATGTGGTGGTCGTGCGACACGAGTGCGACATCGATCGTACCGACCGCGGACATGGGCACGGCCGGGCCACTGGTCTTGGTGATGCCGTCGGTCCCCTCCGTGCCGGCTCCGACGAAGGTCTGAGGATCATCGAATGTCGGGTCGGTGATCAGACGAAGTCCTCCGATCTCGAGAATCGCCGTGGGTCCTCCGATGAGCCAGAAAGATATTGCCATTTCTCCATGAAACAGGTGCACCGTGGCTGACACCAGTACGAGATCTGCACCAGTCATCCCGGTCGGCGAGGCTGGTACGAGCAGCACTGCCGCCTCATCTCAGGAATACTGTCCGGTCGCGATAGGCGCACGTCTGATCGGCGATCGCTGGTCGCTTCTCATCATCCGCGAGATGCTCGCGGGAGGCTCGAGGTTCAATGAGATCCACCGCGGTCTTCCCACGATCTCGCGCACGCTGCTCGCATCCCGCCTTCGAGATCTGATGCGCGACGGCCTGATCATGAAATCGACCGGCTCCTCGAACACAGCAGGGTATCGGCTGACAGCCGCGGGCGCAGGGCTAGAATCCGTGATCATCTCATTGGGGAACTGGGTTATCGACTGGCAGTTGCCCCCGTCGCCACCGATATCTGGAGATCCCGCTGGAGTTCTGTGGCACTTGTTCCGCACGGTCGACCCCCTCGCGCTCTCCGACGGCGCACTTACCATCGAGTTCCGCTTCCCCGGATTCGATCCGGCGTCCGGCTGGATGACCTTCGACGGGCGAGGGCGAGGCTCCGTCTGCCTCGGGCCGCCAGAGCAACCCGCTGACCTCGTGGTGACGTCGATGCCGTCGGTCCTGTATCAGTTGTTCTACGGCTACCTGACCTGCGCAGAGGCCCGAGCCACTGGCCGGATCGCGCTCGCCGGCACGCCAGCCCTGGAGAGCCGATTCAGTGATCTCTTCGTCAAGAGCCCATTTGCGCAGCGCATCTCGCGGCGCGCGCCGCCCTCGTCAGACTGATCAGACCGGTTGAGGGTCCTGCTCCGGCGCGACCACGGCCGCCGCGTCGGGCCGGAGGACGATCCGCTCGCCCTCCCGGTCGACGGATGCAGTCGACAGCAGCACCGCATCTCCGGCCCGCACGCCGAACGCGATCGGCGCATCGGTCAGGTTCACGAGCACCGAGACCGGCCCCCGGTCGATGCGGAACGCCCGCGCGCGCGGCGGACCGTCGTCGTGCACGAGGGCAGCCTCGATCCGCGTGGCGTCCGGGTCGGTGAGCTCGGGCCGTTCCCGCCGCAGCGCGAGGAGCCTGCGGTGCAGATCGAGCAGGCGCGCATGCGCGCCCTCCTCGCGTTCCTCCCAGCTCAGGTGCGAACGCTTGAACGTCTCCGGATCCTGAGGATCGGGAACGAGCGAGCGATCCCAGCCCATCCTCTCGAATTCGGCGATGCGTCCCTCGGCAGTGGCCTTCGCGAGTTCCGCCTCCGGATGCGAGGTGAAGAACTGCCACGGCGTGGACGCTCCCCACTCCTCCCCCATGAAGAGCATGGGCGTGCCGGGCGCGGTGAGGGCGAGCACGGCCGCGACGGCGAGCCGATCGGTCGACAGGCTGGCTGTGAGCCGGTCACCGGCGGCCCGATTGCCGATCTGGTCATGGTTCTGCGTGTACGTCACCAGTCGCCAGGTCGGAACGGCGGCCGGCAGAGGATGCCCGTGCGGACGGCCCCGGAATGTCGAGAACGAGCCGTCGTGGAAGAACCCGTGCTGCGACACCTTGGCCACCGCCTCGGGGGCGGCGAAGTCCGCGTAGTACCCGGTGGTCTCGCCGGTGAGGGCGACGTGCATGGCGTGATGCCAGTCGTCCGACCACTGCGCCGTGAGCCCGTAGCCGCCGGCTTCTCGAGGGAGGATCAGCGTCGGGTCGTTGAGGTCGGATTCGGCGATCAGGCTGAGCGGACGGTTCTGCTGGGCGGAGAGAGCATCGACGCGTTCCGCCAGTTCTTCGAGGATGTGCACGGGCCGCGTGTCCTTCAGCGCGTGCACGGCGTCGAGACGGAGGCCGTCGACGTGGAAGTCGCGCAGCCACATCAGCGCGTTGTCGATGATGTACTCGCGCACCGCCGCTTCGTCGAGGTTCACCTCGTCGCCCCACGAGTTGCTGTGCCCCTCGCGAAGGTAGGGCCCGAACTCCGGCAGGTAGTTGCCGCTCGGACCGAAGTGGTTGTACACGACGTCCTGGATCACGGCGAGACCGCGGGCGTGGGCGGCGTCGACGAAGCGCTGATAGGCGCGCGGTCCGCCGTACTCCTCGTGCACGGCGTACCAGAGCACGCCGTCGTATCCCCAGTTCCATCGCCCGTTGAAGGCGTTGACCGGCAGCAGTTCGACGTGAGTGATGCCGAGGTCGATGAGATGGTCCAGTCGTCCGGTCAGCGCGTCGAGCGTCCCCTCGGGAGTGAAGGTGCCGACGTGCAGCTCGTAGATCGCACCCCCGGCGAGCTGCCGCCCCGTCCACGCCTGGTCGGTCCATGCGAACGACGACGCATCGAACGCGGCTGACGGGGCATGCACGCCGTCGGGCTGGCGCCGCGACCGAGGGTCGGGCCGCACCTGATCGCCGTCGTCGAGCACGAGGCCGTAGCGGTCGCCGTCGGCGGGTGCGAGCTCCGTGCGCCACCATCCGGGTTCTGTCGAGCGCTCGAGTTCGCGGTCTTCGACCGTGCCACCCTGCTCGTTCAGAAGACGCACTCGCACGCGGTGAGCACGTGGCGCCCACACGTCGATCATCGGGCGTCCTCCAGCAGCGCCACCGGATAGTGCTCGAGCAGCTCGGCGAGCCGGACTGGCCCGGGTTCGATCCGCCGCCCGGTGAGCACGTCGGTCGCCGGCAGGTCGGGGCGCATCAGGATGGTGTCCTGCCAGCCCCCCGACCGTTCGAGCCGCACCGGCAGGCGGGTGGCGACCGCGGTGACGCCGCCGCGGTCGACCGCGACCGCATGAGCCGACGCGCTGCCGGCCACGACCAGCGGACGGTATGCGCGGAACAGCTCTGGGTGGTCGCGCCGCAGGCGCAGGGCGCGCGAGGTCACGAGCATCTTCGCCCGACCGGAGCCGTCGATCGGCGGAAGGATCCCGCGCCCCACCTCGGCGTCCAGAGTCTCGAGCATGCGCGCTCTGGTCTCGAAGTCGACCGGGCGGCGGTTGTCGGGGTCGACGAGCGACAGGTCCCACAGCTCGGTGCCCTGGTAGACGTCGGGCACCCCGGGGCCGGTGAGCTGCAGCAGCTTGGCAGAGAGCGAGTTCGACCAGCCGAAGCCGGCGATCTCTCCCACGAACCCGGTGAGGATCTCGGCGGCGGCGCCGTTCGCGGCATCCGCCATCGC
>Ga0308157_10006028_pt1 | contig 14757 bp, 14 predicted proteins | sample PhyBR1_FD_201035 | JGI IMG/M metagenome (GOLD analysis project Ga0308157, IMG submission 201035) | Phyllosphere microbial communities from UC Gill Tract Community Farm, Albany, California, United States - DLSLB.R1 | ecosystem: Host-associated > Plants > Phyllosphere > Unclassified | place: USA...
ACTAGCATCCGGGCCGCGGTCCAGCCGCTGCATTCGGCTCAGCCTAGAATGCCGCCGGACGGGCAGATGCAGCACGCCTGCTGGCAATCGCAGGTGAAGCGATACCGGGTGCTATCGAGCCGAAGAAACCCGCCACCCCGGAGGAATCCAGGGGCGACGGGCTGCCTGGTGCGGGGCCAGTCCTGCTATCAGGCCGAAGGCTCTGCGTGATCCGTCGGGGTGTGGATGATATCGAAGTAGACATCGGAATTCTGCGGGTCAGGGAAGACACGGTAAGTGATCACTGGTGAAGCGTGCTTGTCCGCGAGGGCAGGCTTGATGAGACAGAAGTCAGCAGAAGTCATAGTACCTGCCAAGGAATCGCGTCAGATGAGGAATCTGTTCGTATGCCTGAGACCCGTTGGGGTTGATGAGGGTGGCAGGGAAGGGCTGAACGCTGAGAATTGAGTGTCTGAAGCGTTGATGCTCGTGTTTGTCATGGTAATCGCAGTCGCCCATTTTTCGTGGGGCGGAAGAAATTTAGGAGTGCTCGGTGGAACCTTTGGTCTCTTCGTCTTCTTCTGTGCGTAGTGATGAACCGGTGGTCAATGGGGATGTGCTCAGGGATCAACAGGTTGATCTGTGGGAACAGGTGTTCTCGCGGGGTAACTTGTTGGTTGCATTGAAACGAGTTGAGCGGAATAAGGGTTCTGCCGGTGTGGATGGGCTTCAAGCGCATGAGTTGCGTGCGTGGTGTCATGAGCATTGGATAGAGACTCGGAAGTCGCTTGATGCTGGAACATATGCGCCGTTGCCGGTGCGTCAGGTGATGATTCCGAAGCCTGATGGTGGTCAACGGATGTTGGGTGTTCCCTCCGTGTTGGATCGATTGATTCAGCAGGCTCTCGCGCAAGTGTTGTCCCCGATTTTTGATGAGGGGTTCGCACCGATGTCTTATGGATTTCGGCCGGGCAAAAGCGCCCATGAAGCTGCTTCGATGGCTCGTGAGGTCATTGAGCAGGGGTTTCGGTGGGTTGTGGAGGTTGATCTTGATGCGTTCTTTGATCGGGTGAACCATGACGTGCTGATGTCTAGGGTTGCGCGGAAGGTGAAAGACAAACGGGTTCTGAAGCTTATTCGGAAGTATTTGTCGGCTGGGATTATGTCGCAGGGTGTTCGTCGGGAAACGGTGGAAGGTACCCCGCAGGGTTCGCCGTTATCGCCGTTGCTTTCGAATATCATGTTGGATGATTTTGATCAGGAGTTCTGGTCTCGTGGGCACCGGTTTGTCCGTTATGCGGATGATATTCGGGTGTTTGTGAGGTCGAAGCGTGCTGCCGAGCGGGTGTTGGGTCAGGCGACGAAAGTCCTTGAACAGCGTTTGAAGTTGAAGGTTAATCGGCAGAAATCAGTGATCAATCCGGCGAGTGTTGCAACGTTGCTGGGTTTTGGTTTCTACTTTGTCACCGGTTCGAAGGTTCGGATTCGGGTTGCTCCGAAGGCGTGGATGCGTATGAAGCGACGGATCCGTGATCTGACTTCTCGGCGGTGGAGTGTGTCGATGGACTACCGCATTGGTGAACTGAATAAATTTGTTCGGGGTTGGATGGGTTATTTCCAGTTGGTGAGTACTAGTCGGAAATTCTCTGGCCTTGATGAGTGGTTCAGGCGTCGGTTGTGTCAGATTCGTTGGAAGGAATGGAAGCTTCCTCGTACTCGGGTGGCGAATCTTCGTCGTCTGGGTGTGGTGAAGGATAAGGCTTACCAGTGGGGGAATAGTTCGCGTGCGTATTGGCGTGTGGCGAAGTCCCCGATTCTGCATCGTGCTTTGCCAACTTCTTATTGGGAAGAGTTAGGTGTGATGTTCTTTCGTCGGGCTTGGGATCGTTTTCAATGACTTGGCGAACCGCCGGATGCGGGTCCGCATGTCCGGTGGTGTGAGAGGCGAGGGTTAGACACCCTCGCCTACTCGATTGATGCTCTTCAAGCCATTGGTTCAGGAGGACAGCTTGGGGCGATAGGACAGGCGGTCTTCCTCTGCGGACCGGTGGCAGGCAGGAATCAAGTGCGCTACTGCGCTGTGCTGCCAGTACTTCACACGGAAGGTCTGCATGCCTTCGTCCTGTGCGGCGGCGAACAGGGAAGCGATCCGGGTTCGCGCAGCCGCAGGTGTGACAATTTCCAGTACCGGGCTGGGTGCGGAGACGTGCAGGAACTGCAGGTCATCGCTGCGGCGTTCCATCCGGTCTGCGGGGGAGTTAGTATCCCTGGCTCCGGACTGCTGAGAAGCGCCAAGCCAATAAAGCGAACGTAGCAATGCCCATTTCGCAACTGCAAGCCATGAACGGGTAGGCGAAAGACGATTCCAACGTGACAATATTTCTGCTAGAGGCCGCACGCCGAACGCGCAATTGACTGGTTCTGGCGTAGTGAAAATGCGGGGAAACACGGTTTTTGGGAGGAATCGATGTTGCGCTCCGCGCCCCGCAACGGCACCTTGGAGCGGCGCGGTCTAATCTTGCATGAAACATGCTGGCATGAAGTTGCCAGCTTCGGGTCACCTCCTGCAACATCGCCAGGCTCGGAGAAGGAACGCGTCGCCGCCCGGTGGAGTGCACGAATCTTGAAGCCAGCTTGGAGAATTCGAAGGGCAGTGAAAGCGCGGCAGGCAGGACGTAGGTTAGGAAGCGGCAAACGAGTGGACATCGATTGCCACCTCAGAAGGTCGGAGCATCGCGTGTGGCGCAGGTGCTTCGACCTTCGCTGTATGGATCCAGAACACGCGTTGCCCCAGGAGGGCATGTAGGGCAGGGTTGGGGATGGAACCCAACGAAAGGATGCTGCAAATGCCAGATCTATCAGGAAAGAAAGTTCTTGCGATCGTTTCCAACCGCGGCGTGGAACAGGACGAGCTGAAGGATCCCGTCAACATGCTCCGCCAATCCGGTGCCGAGGTGGTCATCGCAGCGCCGGAAACCGGCAAGGTGCAGACCTTGACCGGGGACTGGGACCTGGGCGAGATATTTGAAGCCGGCCAAACCTTGGCATCGGTGAACGAAGCCGAATTCGATCTGCTGCTCATTCCCGGTGGAACGCTGAACGCCGACAACCTCCGGCTGGATGCCGATGCCAACCGCATCGTGAGATCCTTCGCCTCATCGGGACGCCCTGTAGCGTCCATCTGCCACGGACCGTGGCTGCTGGTTGAAGCCGGACTGGTCCAGGGAAAGACCCTGACCTCTTACAACTCAATCAAGACCGACGTCATCAACGCCGGCGGCAGCTGGAAAGACGTTTCGGTATTCCGTTGCCCGGCCAATGGCTTCGCACTGATTACTTCACGCAATCCAGGGGACCTGGTGGCCTTCAACGAAGCAATCGCCAAGGAGCTCAGCGCCTGAGGACCTGGCGGCTCCCGGAATTCAAAAACCAAGGCCGCCCTCGCCGCCGAAGTGCCGCGAGGGCGGCTTCGCCATGCCCGTGCGAGCCGCCAGTCCATGGGTAAAAGAGCCTACCTTGGCTTTTCCTGTTAGCGGTGGCTCGCTAACCAGCCCGCTGGCAAGATAGCTGCATTGCCAACGGCAGGAAGCTGGCGTTGAGCAAGAAGGAGCAAAATGCATCTCCCGACACCACGTGGACAGGTTTCCCAGTCGCTGGCGGCCGTGCTTCGCGCAGCACCGGATGCGGCAGAATTCGATCAGCTTCAATCAGCATTGGACACCAAGCTCTCAGAGCAAGGTGATGTCCTCTTTGATGATGATCTGCAGCTCAGCCTCTTCATGCTCTACGAGCTGCATTACCGGGGCTTTGAAGATGCTGATGAGAACTGGGAATGGGAGCCGGGCCTGCTTGCGCTGCGCCAGCGCATCGAAGCCGTACTGGAAGAACGCCTGCGCGCCATCGCAGGTCCCGCCCCGCAGGTAGAACCGCAGGCGGCCAACGTAGCCGATGCACTCTTCGCCCTGGCTGCAGATGACTCAGGTCCTTCCGTCTCCCGCTATGTTGCCCGCAACGCCACTAAGGACCAGGCAAGGGAATTTCTCATCCTCAAATCCATGTACCAGCTCAAGGAAGCTGATCCGCACACCTGGGCCATCCCCAAGCTCGACGGCCGGGCCAAGGCGGCGATGGTGGAAATCCAAGCCGATGAATACGGCAACGGCGCGCTGCCCAAGATGCACAGCGAACTGTATCGGGCCACCATGCGCGGGTTGGGACTGGATGATTCCTTCGGCGCCTACGTCGATAAGGTACCGGCAATTTTCTTGGCATCGGTGAACCTGATTTCGCTGTTCGGAATGCACCGGAGGCTGCGTGGTGCCATTACCGGCCACTTGGCGATTTATGAAATGACCTCCTCGATTCCCAACGCCGCCTATGCCCGGGGATTCCGCCGGCTGGGCTTCGAATCCCCGGTGACCGATTACTTCGATGAGCATGTGGAAGCAGATGCGGTCCATGAGCAGATTGCCGGACGCGACCTGGCAGGTGGACTGGTGGAAGCGGAACCTCAGCTGATGGCAGATGTTTTCTTCGGTGCCCAGGCGGCGGCCGCAGTTGATGTGCTGGCCGGCAAATGGCAGCTGAATGCCTGGCAGAACGGGATCAGCGCGCTGTACGAAGCCGCGGAGGTGAACGCATGAGCGAGCCGAAGGAAACGTCAATCACCGTGTGCCCCCGTGGACCGCTGCTGGTACGCGGAGACTTCGAGATCCTCGATGAGGATAACCAGCAACTGGATTCACGCCGGGGGACCGTGGCGCTATGCCGGTGCGGGGCTTCAGCAATCAAGCCTTTTTGCGATGGGACGCATAAGCTGAACAAATTCGAGAACCGGTAGACGCCCGGATCCGCCAGAACGGTTCACCGAACCTTGGGAGTTGCTAGTAATTTTCCCACCTGCAAACTGGATGACTTGGGGATATGTAATCTAGCGAGGATAGCTTGGCCGGCTTGCCAGCAGGCCAGGCATCCGACGATGCCGAAGGCATCGCGTGTCCCCGATTTGTGGAGAATGGACCATGGCTGCAGACTACGATGAAGTTCGACCCGACGTTGCCGAAGCATCAGAGAAGACACTCAAAGCGGTGCAGAAAGCCGATGCGCCTGATGCCAAGAGCGTCGTTTCGGATCTCGACGAGACCGATCTGACCGACGGACTGGAGCTTCCCGGCGCGATTATGGATGAAGAGCTTTCTGTTGATGTCATACCGCAGGCCCAGGATGAATTCGTGTGCTGCAGCTGCTTCACCATCCGGCACCGAAGCCAGGGGGAGAAGAAAACCGGGGATGGAATCGTCTGCCGCGACTGCGTCCTTGAATACGCCTAGGAGCCAAGGGGTTCTCTGCCAGCTAGTGGCGTGAGGCATTCACGCCGCGCTTGCCTTCAACTTGGGACTGGAGGAAAAACGCTCCCAGTGAGCCGGCAAGGGTTGCGAAGATGACCACCGAATACATGGCCAGGACAAGCTGAAGTGCTTTTGAAAAGGCATCGGTGCTGGTGATCCCCGAACCGGTAATTGTAGCCATGGTCGCTTCGTAAAGCGCTTCCGAATAATCCGTACTTGATTCCATGGCGTAGAGCAGCTGACTGGAAGCCAGGATCACTACGGCGTTTACCGCCGCCAGCCAGCCGATGCGCCCGGTCAGTAGCCTGCCAGCAGAACGCGATCCGCGGATGCCCGCCGAGAGGATGCCTCCGACCCGGGCCGCCCGACCGAGCCGGAGCAAGCGGGCGGCCTGCAGGGCACGCAGGAACCTCAGGAATGGAAAGAGCAGGAAGATCACCTGCCACCAATTGCGGCGCCAGAACTCAGCTTGGGATCTGGCTACATAAGCACGCAGCGCGAACTCTGTCGCGAAGACTGCCCAGAAGATCCAGCCGACGATGGACAGCACCCGGGTCCAGCCCGGTTCGGAGACCAGCAGCTGGCCAAGCACGACAAAGAGGAACACCACGCCGAGCATGCCCATGGGCCGATCCAAGTGTGCGGCAAGGATTGCGGCACGCGTTTCATGAGACACCTGGTGCCGTTTGCCCTTCTGCATGGATCTCCTTTCCTGTGCAGGCCCATCTAGCCGGAGCGGTAGCGGGAGTCGAACAGATCATTGTTCTTCCAGCGCATGGCAAGGGATCCAACTGGAAAAACGCCGGAGCGGAACCCGGCAAAAAGCCGGGTTCCGCTCCTGTCCCAGCTGAACCGGTGTTGCGTGCAGTGCTTTGCATCAACGGCTAGCGGGTCTGCCGACCGTCGCTCAAGCCCTCTGTCTCGACCTGCTCCTTGCGCAATTCAGCCTTGAGTCGTTCTTCTTCCGTGACTGTTTCCTTCTCCAGGATCACCCGTTCCACCGGTTCGGTGCTTTTCTCGACCACGGGCTGCTCGGCATGCAGGGTCACTTCTTGCTCATCCTCGGCAAGCTCGCCGCCCAAGGCGCCTGATGCTGGGGCATCGGCCACGGGCTCGCGTTCAAGCCGGACTTCCTCGTGGCTTACCGGAACGGTCCTGGTGACGTCTTCGGTGACGACATGCTTGCGCAGTCGCACCTTGCCGGTTTCCACATTATCGGTTCCCACATGCAGCTGTTCCTCGGAACGGAGCATGGAGGCTTCCGGGCCGCCAGCCACCGGTTCGCGCACATCCTCCCGGGAGTACTCGGCGCGCGCCTCTGATTTCGGGACGCCAGGTTGCACGGCGGCTTGGTCCGCGTCATCCCAGGCAAGAGAGTAGTAGCGGTAGAGCTCCTGCTCTTCTGCCTCGGACAGGCGGCCTTCGGGCTCGATGTTCGGAGCATCCTTCACCGTTTGCTTGTCGTAGGGAATCGACAAGGTATCTCCGGCAATGGCTGCTTCGCTCAGTGGAATGAAGCTCTCTGACAGGCCGAAGAAGCCGGTGTGGACGGTGGCCCAAGCAGGTTCTCCGCTGCGGTCATCGATGAAGACCTGGCCGAACTTGCCGATCTTCTGGCCATCGGGACCGACCACGGTGCCGCCGATAAGGCTTAGCTCATTGAGCTGTTCTGTGCTGATCATTCGTCTTTCCTCCTGCGTCGCTTGAATATCGGGTCATTCAGTAAATGCAGTTCGGCGTCCCTTGCGGGCCGCCAGCTGAAGCTGCGCCTCAATGCGGGCGTGACGGTTGACAGCTTTTTGTTCCGCGATGCGTACCGGACCGCGATGAGTCGACCATCGCACACTTTGCAACCCGGCGATTGGCGGCTTGTGCCCGGGTGGCGATGCGCTTGGCATCGGCTGGGAAAATCGATCCACGCCTGCCCCGATCCGGAATTCAGCGTATGGCCCCCCAGCCCAATGCGTTTCTGGAAAATAGCTGTGTTTGGGAGAGGAAAAGCAGGGGTTGGTTCAGTGCGGTTTAGTGTTCGATTGATATCGATGAGCAAATGAAGAGAACGAGGTCCAATGACCAGAACCTTTGGGATCGAGGAAGAGTTCTTCCTCGTGGATCCCGAGACGTCCGTCCCCATCCCGATGAGCGATGAACTGAGCTCGCAGCTGCTGGGGCAGGAATTGGACGGGACCACGGTGCACCGCGAACTGCTGGCCTCCCAGCTGGAAGTCGTCACCGGGATCTGCACCTCAGCTGCGCAAGCTCTTGGTGCCCTGGCTGAACGCCGGGCAGCAATCATGCGCATTTGCCGTGAGCACGGTGTTGCCCCCTTTGCTTCGGGAACTCCGCTGCTGCTTCCGGAAACTGCGCGATTCACTGAGGGCGAGCGCTATGCGAAGATTCATGAATTCGTTCCGGGCATCGCCCGGGAGCACTTCATCAACGGACTGCATATCCATGTTCATGTCCCGGATGCGGAAGCCGGGGTCAGGGCGTTGAATGCCTTGCGCGACTGGTTGCCGGTGCTCACCGCAATGAGCGCCAACTCGCCAATTTGGAATGGCGAACTGACCGGTTTCGAATCCTGGCGGGCCGTGCACTACCGCCGGTGGTCTGCCTCCGGGATTCCGCCTGCTTTCGAATCTGCTGAAGCATACGGGAAGCACGTCTCGGCGATGGTTGCCTCCGGCGCCCTGCTTGATCCGGGTCACCTGGGATGGTTTGCCCGCTTGTCGGTGAACCATCCGACAATTGAAGTCCGAGCTGCGGATACGCAAATGAAGGCTAGTGAATCAGTAGCGCTGGCGCTGCTGATCCGGGCGATTGTGGATACCGCCGCAACAACACCGGACGTCATGGAACCGCGATCCTCGCACTCTCTTGACCTGGGCCTGTGGCAAAGCGCCAAGGAAGGGGTGTACGGCACCTATTTGGACCCGGCATCCAATACACGCGTTAGCGCCAAGACCATGCTCGAAGGGGTCCTCGACTACGCCTGCAAGCAATTGCATCGTAACGGAGACGAGGAATTCGTGGTCAATTACCTGGCTTCGCTGGCGAATCGGGGAAATGGGGCCCGGCGCCAGCGCGAAAGCTGGCAGCGCGGCGGCGCGAAGCAGGTAGTGGACGATGCGGCCGTGCTTTTCGCGCAGAACTGACAGGTCAGGGGCCGGACTGATGATCTGGCAGGTGGCTCTGAACGAGATTATTGGGTGGCTCGCAAACCACCGGATGTTCAGGGAGCCAGCCTAAGTTAGTTTCTAAGCTAACTCTGAAAGTCGCTAGATATCGGTTGATGACGTTCCATTATAGTTGCAATTAGGCTTCCAAGCGCGAAGAGCGTGCGAGGTAGTGGAAATGCTGAACTTCGCAACTCCGCGCGAACCCATCTTTGAATGGCTAAGCGGATCTGTTCCTCAATTCTGCCCGTACAAATATTTTCGACTGTGAACAGTTAAGGTCTTGGGGGATGACGATTCCTAAAGCTTCATTTACGAGTAGTTTTATTGACCCTAATCCGTAAAATCCGTCGCCCAAAGCCATTGATGCTTCTACGGAATCGAACTTTGCCAGAAGGCATACGAGTTGGTATTCGGGGTCTGAAACATGAGTTCTGTTCATAGGATGAGCTTTCGTCATGTGCTGTGACGGTGTCAGAGTAATCAGATTTTCACGAACGTCTGTTAACTCAGGAAAGGCGGATTGCGAAAAGATGTGGTGTACCTGTGTTGCAGCTCCCGAAGAGAGCGAGTCCCGAACTTCGGAGATGCCCTGGTGATATTCTCTGACTTTATTCATAGCCAGTCGCGTCGATTTCGTTGAGAACGTCTTTACGCGATCTTGTCGAAGTGCGAATTCTGTGCGGCTCTCACTTCGTTTCTTCTTGAGGTCGCGAAAATTCACTCGGTTGTAGCGTAGATCAGAATAAGTCAGCAGATCCTTTGATGGTCGGCCACCGATTGCACCCGGTACGTTCCACTTGACGGCCAAAGGATTGAGGATTTTCGGAAAGATTCGACGAAATTCGGTTTCTCCACTGGAGCCCCTATTTCCGAGGTTAGTATTGCTTCGAAAAAAACGGAAAAACTCGTCTCGAAGCTCGTCGTAGGAGGCTTTTGAGTGATCGCTGCGTACGTATCGCTCAAACATATGAGTAACCCCGCTTTGCTTCACGACTTCCTCATTGAAAGCGATCAGGAACTCTAAACAGGAAGAGTCGCTTGCAGCGAGAAGCTGCACTTCATCCGAAGACGCCACTCTGTATGAATTGATTCTGGCAGAGAGGTCTTCTTCAAGAATTCCTGCGAATGCGAGAGTCTTGAGGGGTTGACCAATAAATTTGTCGATTTCATTTCGTTGGGAGGCGGAATCGGGAGTTGGTTTTCCAAAGCGAAAAGTCAGCTCAGTTTCGCAGAACTTGCTGGATTGAAGGTCGAAGCGAGTAAATGATTTTTCGCCGGGATCAAGATTGTTGATCATTTGGGCCACGCTGTGAACGACATCTGGCGCGCACTTTTGGTCCATGTATCGATAATTACGCTTACGTAGGTTGAGGATCCGATCGCTTAGCGCATCTTCCCAATATGACGACATGAAAGCTCCTGTTTCAAGAGAATTTTCTTAGGTTACTTCAAGCTAATCAGACTGAGCTGCTTTTGATAGATTTCATGACTAGGAAATAGTGAACGAGGGTTGTTCTGCATTTGCGGAATATGCGAGAATTCAAGGTTCTTGGGGATGCACCAGTAGAATACCGAGCATCTATCGACGTTAAGGGTGCGTGTAGAAAAATTCCTAGCGATCCGGTAGAAGAAAAAGAAAGTTTCGCTGCTGAACCAAAGTAATGTTTCGCCAGAAATGGGGACACTGTTCCGAGGTACGAGAACAGCCGCGGAACCGTCCGGAACCACTCCGTCCGGGAGGAAAGCTGCCCTTGGATAGTAAGTAAGATTTGGTACGACAATTAGGTTGTCATTGTCTGCAATCTTCTTCCACGCATTTGGGAGATCTTTTTCCGCAATAAAACTAGGTTCGGACACCGGATGGATTTCGCCTTTCGCGATGTCTCTTGCTTTAAGTACCGGAATTCCATGTTCAGACGAAGAATTCTTCTTGGTGATGCTTCTGTCGCGGTAAACATCAAATGCACCTAAATTGCATTGTGTAACGATCTGATCAAAAAAATCGTTTCTATAGATTACCCAAGTAGGGAATGATGGGTCTGTAATGTACGACTGTGGAGCGTTTAAATCATGGTCAATAATGAACGAAGCGACCCTAGTGCTCAGATCGCGTGCCAGCTGGTCTTTCGGTCTTTGGTAAAGGGTAAGTCCGATGGTTTCGATTTTAACGTCACTAAAAGCTAACATCCCAAAATCAAAAATTGACCTAACGTGGAAATGAGCTGTCAGCTTGTTTCGAAGGGACCAGTAATCCGGTGCAGACAAGAACGATTTCGGGATTATGAAAGATATGTTCCGTCCGACACGGCATGCCTTTTCGAGGAAGACGGCAAACGCCTTCTTTGAACTATAGTCCGATAGCTGCCTGGCGGGTAATTTAACACTGAATGGAGGATTGCCAATAACGAGATCAAATTCGTTTTCCTTGAATTCAAGGTCTAGAAAACTAGAGTTTAGGCTGGTCAGAGTTATATTGCCGTAAGAGTCAGCAATGGATTGTGCGATAGATAAAGCATCGTTGTCGACGTCGACAATCGTCAAGTCGATCGTTTTATCTTTGTATTTTTCCCCTATGGCACGTAGTAAGGCTCCTGTTCCTACGGATGGTTCCAGGATTTTGATCTTCTTTTTGGTGAAACTAGGCAGGTCTTGCGATAAGCAGAAAGCAGCGATGCGAGAAGTGTAGAACGAATCAAGTTTTTTGGGATCGATCGAATCGGTGTACTTGTAGATCTCTTCGTCCACGTTCGGAGCTTCATGAAGAGTTGCACGTATGTTCTCTGCGATGGATCTGAAGACTGGTGTTGGGACGCCCTCTCCCAGGCATTGCCGGATGTTCATCTCATGCGTCCGTAGGAATTCCTGCTTCTTTTCGAGGGGCCACGCATTTGGATCTGGTGATTCGTCTTCACTCCAGCGGAATGTTTCAGGAACGCCCATGAATAACATTAGTTCCCGGATGCTGAAGACCCTGTCGTCAACTGGATGGACAGTATTCTGACTTGCTAAAATATCATTTCTCGTATGGACGCATGGAGGTACCTTATCCCAAAGCTGGCGGCGGTACTTGTCGCCATTTGATGACTTATTTTCGACTAGATTGCCATTGATGATCTGGTGCGGTCTTTCTTTCGGATCGGCATTGTCGAAAGCTGATTCACCAGGGTTTAAGTTGTGGATCCAATCGCGCATGTGTTCTTTGTACCGGCGGAATCCATGCAAGTGGTCCGTGTCAGAGATTTCCCCCATTGTAGATAGTGAGGGAAGATGGCCGATGAGGTCGATCAGCGAAGCGGCGTGTAACCGAGCAGGAAACAGGTCCGCCGGGACGGTTTGCATCGATTTTAGTGTACCTATCACCAAAGTTCGCGTGCGGCTGGACGGTGAACCGAAGTCACGAAGATTCACGACTCTTGAATGGACTAAATAACGGGGACCCAGCTTTTTCTGAATTGCCTGCGCGATGGTGATCGGTTTTTCGCCCGCTCGGTTGCACAGGGAGGAAAGAAAGCTTCGTACGTTTTCAAGCACAAAGACCTTAGGCCTAATTTGGTCGATAAGGTCTAGCGACTCCAGGACTAGAGAATTGCGAATAATCTCATTGTCGTGTTTCTTATGATTGGCAACTGACATTCCTTGGCACGGTGGCGTTGCGATGACGGCGGTGACGTCCTCACCAGGGTTTCTGAACTTAAAATCATTAACCCGAGACATGACCATTCCATGTATTTCGGGTTTGGTGATGTCGCCTGAGATGTATGCGCTTGGCATGTCAGCGACCTGGTTCGCCCTTTGAACGTTTATTCGTCGTTCAAGCAATTCAACTGTCGCTAGGCAATTGAAACCGGCCTGTTTGAAGCCGTAGCAGCCAAGTCCTGCACTGCTGAATAGCGACACGTATGAGAGGTTGTTCGACATATATCTAGTATAGGGATGGACAGCGACCGAATGGTCTTTCCTCTGTGGTTTTCACCCTACAGGGTGGGGCGGGGCTGTGTTTTCTGGGCGCAGGCTGGCAGGCGAGGACAAGCCACTCTCTCTTCTCGCACTTGGGCTGCCCCGATTTGATGGAGTGTCTTTTGCCTTGGCAAAGGGGGTCTGCTGAACGATTAATTGCCCGATTTTGGTTGCGGGCCCTGAAGCACAGACAGTTATCTAAGGCGCTTACCGTCGACGCAGGAGTGACGGATCTCGCAAGCCGCGCTTCGATGAATTGCAGTGTGGGATTCCGTCTCTATTGTTGACTGCCGAGATTGGCCTCAGGGAAAGTTGTCATGATCTTACCCTGCTAAAGTGGCCGAAGCGCTTCGCTATGGTGCCGTCGTCTTGTCTGTTGATCCTAAAACCCTGTTGAGCCAACTACGTAACAATCAATCGCATTGGTGGAAAACCTGCCTCGCTAGGACTTAGACGTGATTTTATTGGTTTCAGTACGTTGCGTAATTTCAATAGAGTAATGGAGTCTGAATTGAGCAAACGTGTATACGGCAAAAAGGGACAAGTTGTATTCGACAGCGAACAGGAAAAGCAGGCGGCAGTTGACTACCTGGTTGCGTCAGACGATGTTGAATTTCGTTTCGAGTCAAACGAACAACAAGGTGCTTGGGCTTCGGAGAAGCGGATTCATTTCTATTCTGAAGAGGGCGTTCCAGCGGGGCTCCGGCGAAACTGGACTGCGGGTACAGGTCGGATTCTTGGACGGATTAACGCCGGAGACTTCTATGACGAGGTAAAAGCGATTCGCGACGCACAGTAATTGAAATGGTTCAGCCTGACATGCAAGTGCTGATCGACTGCGACACCGGCATCGATGATGCTCTGGCCTTGGCGTATCTCTGCTCGCTCGATCACGTGAAAATTGAGGCAGTCACCAGCACCCCAGGGAACATTTGTGTCGAGCAAGTCGCTGCGAATAACCGCGCGCTACTCAAACTCTGCGGGAAGCCGGAAGTTCCGGTGCTCGTCGGTGCGCGAGAACCACTTGAAATTCCGCTTGTGACCACTCCGGAAACCCACGGGCCTCAGGGGGTTGGCTACGCAACGCTTCCCGATCCTGGCTCAGGCTCAGCTACAGACAATGACGCCGTTGACTATTGGATTCATGCAGCACGCGCCAACCCAGGAGAGCTTACAGTGCTCCTGACTGCGCCGCTGACAAACTTCGCTCTGGCACTTCGACGCGAACCACGTCTTCCTTGGTTGCTGCGCAAGGTAGTGATCATGGGCGGCGCCTTCTACTACCAAGGCAACACCACGCCTACCGCTGAGTGGAACACTCACGTGGACCCGCATGCGGCAAAGGAAGTTTTTGCTGCCTACACTGCTGCCGCGGAACAAGGATTGGATTCCTCGAAGTTGCCGATTATCTGCTCTCTGGACACCACAGAGCGCTTCGAAATGCAGCCCGACTTCCTGGCGAAGCTTTCCATTGAAGCCGGATGCGCTGAATCAGAAATCGTTCAGGCTAGCGGCCCGGAGGGGACCCTGAGCAAGTCATCTAATCCACTGGTGCGCTATCTCTCCGACGCCCTGCGGTTCTACTTCGAATTCCACAGGCACTACGACCAGGGCTACATCGCCCACGTGCACGACTACTTTGCCGCTGGCGTTGCCGCGGGAACCCTCGATTATGAAACACGTCCAGCAACAATTGACGTTGAGACAGAATCGCAATTGCTCTTCGGTACCACGGTGGCCGATTTCCGCGGGCTGTGGGGCAAGCCGGCGAACGCCCAAGTGATCGTAGCGAATGATCCTGAAACAGGGTTTGCCGAGCTGGTCCAGCGTCTCGGTGCGCTGGCAAGGAAACTCAACGAGAATTCCTGAGCGCAGCCAGGTGGGCTAGAATCGTCTACCGGGTCGAGGTGACATAGACTCGCCATTCGCGCGTTGCGGGAGCAATCCTGCGCGCAGCCAAACTCGTATCCCCAGGATTGCATCATCATGTCACCGAACCTTCTTTTGCCCGAAGCATCAGCGACCCAGCTCCTGCGCCGCAGGGTGCTCGGCGCCGCTGGAACCCTGTTGCTCGTTGGAACCTACCTGTTCCTGGTCATCACCCAACCCGCGGGAATCGTCGAGGGCCTGGGCCAGGGAGTTGCCTTGGCAACATTCGCCGCCTACCTGATTGCAGCCGTCCTGCTGCTGCTCGCTGTGCTGCCGGATCTGCCGGTCTCCGCCCTGACGTTGATCCCGGTCGCGCTGGCACTGAACATCATCCTGGGCCAATTCGTCGGGTCCGTCATGGTCCC
>Ga0308157_10006029_pt1 | contig 14755 bp, 14 predicted proteins | sample PhyBR1_FD_201035 | JGI IMG/M metagenome (GOLD analysis project Ga0308157, IMG submission 201035) | Phyllosphere microbial communities from UC Gill Tract Community Farm, Albany, California, United States - DLSLB.R1 | ecosystem: Host-associated > Plants > Phyllosphere > Unclassified | place: USA...
AAATGAAAATTGTCGATTTGGACGAAAACGGTTTTGTGGAAGTAATTGCCGGAGATTTCAATGGTGAAAAAGGCCCGGCGACCACGTTTACGCCGGTGAATTTAATGAACGCCAAACTGAAAAAAGGCGGTAAAGCGGCCTTCAATTTTCCTGCAAATTTCAATACCGGAGCTTTGGTAATTGAAGGAAATATGCTCGTAAACGGGCAAGAAAATGTCCCGACCGACCATTTTGTTTTATTCGAAAATGAAGGTGAAGATTTCACCATCGAAGCGACTGAAGATTCGGTAATTTTAATTCTCAGCGGCGAACCTTTATATGAAACCATCGTGCCTCACGGTCCGTTTGTAATGAATTCAAAAGCTGAAATCATGCAGGCTTTTGACGATTTCAACACCGGAAAATTCGGTTATCTCGAAGATTAAAATTTTGTTAAAACAGCAGCGAAAATTTTTCGCTGCTTTATTTATAATTAAATTTAAAGTAAATATCAATCCTAAAATCTTATCAAATGAAAATATCCCTGATTGGCGCTACCGGTTTTGTCGGAAACGCACTGCTTAACGAGCTTTTAGACCGAAATTATGAAGTGAAAGCTCTGGCGCGAAATACAGATAAAATAACCATTAATAATAAAAATCTGCAGAAGCAAAATGTGGATATCTTCAACCAGGAAGATTTAACGGAAGCGTTGAAAGGCAGCGACGCCGTCATCAGCGCATATAATCCAGGCTGGACAAATCCTAATATTCATGAAGATTTTTTGAAAGGCGCCGAATCTATCCAAAATGCGGTAGAAAAATCCGGCGTGAAAAAATTCATCGTGATTGGCGGAGCCGGAACTTTGCAAATTGACGGAAAATACATCGTCGATGGCCCGGATTTCCCGAAAGAAATCTACGCCGGCGCCAGCGCGGTGAAAAAATATTTTGTAGAAAATTTATCAAAAAATACCACTTTAGACTGGGAATTTTTCAGTCCCGCTTTAGAAATGAATATGTTCAGCCCGGAACAGACCAAAACGGGGAAATACCGGCTGGGAACCGATTCACCGGTTTTTGATGCTGAAGGCCGCTCTCGTCATTCCGTGCAGGATTTAGCGATTGCAATCGCAGACGAACTGGAAAATAAGAAGTTTAACCGCCAGATTTTCACGGCTGCTTACTAAGAAATTTACAAAATGAAGAAATTAGAATTTGGTCTAATGACTTTCGCTGATGTCGCGCCGGAGACAGTTCCGGGAAAAGGAATTAATGCGCATCAGCGAATACAGAATCTTTTGGAAGAAATAAAACTTGCGGACGAGCTTGGAATCGATGTTTTCGGAATTGGCGAACACCATCGTCCTGATTACGCCGTTTCTTCGCCTACCACGGTTCTCGCAGCTGCGGCGGCAATTACCAAAAACATTAAACTTTCCAGCGCGGTAACGGTTTTAAGCTCCGAAGATCCGGTGCGCGTTTATCAGCAGTTTGCGACCGTTGACGCCATTTCCAGCGGGCGTGCGGAAATTATGGCGGGTCGTGGTTCGTTTATCGAATCTTTCCCGCTTTTTGGTTTCGATTTGAACGATTACGACGACCTTTTTGAAGAAAAACTGGATCTTTTGCTTAAAATAAACAAGTCTGAAAAAGTAAATTGGAGCGGAAAACTTCGTGCTCCGATTCATGATTTGGGTGTTTATCCGCGCGCACTGAACGGTGAAATTCCGGTTTGGCTGGCGGCGGGTGGAACGCCGGCTTCGGCAGTTCGCGCGGCAAAATTACATTTGCCTTTAATGCTCGCCATCATTGGGGGAATGCCGCGACAGTTCACGCCTTTTATCGATCTTTATAAAAAATCGGCACTGGAAAACGGCGTAAAACCGGAAGATTTGCAGGTTGGAATCAACAATCATATGTTTATTGGCGAAGACGGCGAAAAAGCCGCGGACGATTTCTTCCCGCATTATGCGCAAATGATGGATCGTGTCGGCAGAAGCCGCGGCTGGCAACCGATGACGCGCCACCAATTTGAATATATGCGTGCGCCCGAAGGTTCTTTAATGGTCGGCAGCGTAGAACAGGTGGTGGAAAAGATTGTCTATGAACACCAACTTTTTGGCTTCACGCGCTTTTTTGCACAGGCGAGTTTAGGTTTCGTGCCGCATGAAACGACGATGAAATCCATTGAGCTTTTCGGAACAAAAGTAATTCCGGAAGTGAAACGAAGATTGGAGATAAACGGATAAGTTTCGTTTAAAAATTTTAACCCGAAAATCATTAATCATGTCAAACATCGGATTAATTATCGAAGAAAAAGCCGCTGATATCGGCAACTTTTTGGTCGGAAGACTTTTACCTTTTCGCGAAAAAAGAGCAGTCGGACCATTTGTTTTTATTGACCACATGGGACCGGCAGCGTTGAAAGATTATCAGAATCTCGATGTTCCGCCACATCCGCATATCGGGCTTTCGACCTTAACTTATCTTTTCGAGGGTTCGATTCAGCACAAAGATTCGCTGGGCAGCGACATCGAAATAAAACCCGGCGCTGTAAATTGGATGACCGCGGGAAAAGGCGTAGTACATTCCGAAAGAACACCGGAATATTTGCGTCACACCGAAAAAAATCTGCACGGATTTCAAATCTGGGTCGGTTTGCCAAAAAATCTGGAGCAAAGTGCGCCCACTTTTCATCACACCGAAGCGGATGAAATTCCGGCCTGGAAAGAGGAAAATTTACATTTTAAACTCATTGCGGGGGAACTTTTTGGTAAAAAATCGCCGGTGCCGGTTCATTCCAAATTATTTTTTCTGGAAATTAAAAGCAGTGAAAAGCAAAAGGTAAATATTGGTCAACATTTATTTGGCGAAGTTGCGATGTATGTATTAGATGGAAATGTAACGATTGAAGGGAATACTTTTGGCGGCAAACAGCTCATCATTGCGAAAAATGCGACCTTGTGTGAATTTGAAATTGGTGAAAACGCTACAATTTATCTCTTCGGTGGCGAACCTTTCGAAGATGAACGATTTATTTTCTGGAATTTTGTGAATTCCGACAAATCGGTTATCGAACTAGCGAAAGTCAACTGGCACGAACAAAACCACGACGCTTTTCCATTGGTTCCTGGTGATGAAGAAGACTTTGTGCCGTTGCCACGCGCCGCTTTAAACGGAAAATTATCAAAATAAAAAATTAAAATTTTTGCCGTTTAAACGGCATTTTTTTTTGCTTTTTCGTTCGCAGCTGCTGACAAATGAGCGCATTAGATTTTATAAATCACATGGTTAGGTTTTTAATTTGTAACTTTAATTACCAAAAAAAATATTAATCATGGAAGACAAAAAAAGACTCACCAGACAGACCGGTGCGCCCGTGCCGGACAACCAAAATGTGCAGACAGCAGGACCGAGAGGACCACTTTTGATGCAGGACTTTTGGTTTTTGGAAAAAATGGCCAACTTCGACCGCGAAGTTATTCCGGAGCGCAGAATGCATGCAAAAGGTTCCGGCGCTTTCGGGACTTTTACCGTAACTCATGATATTACGCAATACACGAAAGCACATATTTTCAGCGAAATTGGTAAAAAAACCGAAATGTTTGCCCGCTTTTCTACCGTTGCCGGTGAGCGCGGCGCTGCAGATGCGGAACGAGATATCCGCGGTTTTGCTTTAAAATTTTATACCGACGAAGGAATTTGGGATATGGTAGGAAACAATACGCCGGTTTTCTTCTTCCGTGATCCGATGAAATTCCCGGATTTGAACCACGCCGTAAAACGCGACCCAAAAACCAACCTGCGCAGCGCAAATAACAACTGGGACTTTTGGACTTTGCTTCCGGAATCGCTGCACCAGGTGACGATCGTGATGAGTGACCGCGGAATTCCGAATGGCTACCGCCATATGCACGGTTTCGGCAGCCACACTTACAGTTTCATCAACCATGCGAACCAAAGACATTGGGTGAAATTCCATTTCCGTACGCAGCAGGGAATTGAAAATTTAACTGAAGAAGAAGCGATAAAAATTATCGGAACAGACCGGGAATCAGCACAACGTGATCTGTTTGAAAATATCGAACAGGGAAATTTTCCGAAATGGACGATGTTTGTGCAAATAATGACCGAAGAGCAGGCAAAAACTTACCGTTTCCATCCGTTTGATTTGACGAAAGTTTGGTCGAAAAAAGATTTTCCTTTAATTGAAGTTGGTGAATTTGAACTGAACAAAAACGCGGAAAATTATTTCGCTGATGTTGAACAGGCCGCCTTTAACCCGACGAATATTGTTCCCGGAATTGGTTTTTCACCCGATAAAATGCTGCAGGGCCGCTTATTTTCCTACGGTGATGCGCAGCGCTACCGTTTAGGCGTCAATCATTATCAAATACCGGTGAACAAGCCGCGTTGCCCTTATCACGCTTTCCACCGCGACGGACAAATGCGCGTGGACGGAAATTATGGCGCCACCAAACACTACGAACCGAACAGCTATGGCGAATGGCAGGAACAACCCTTCGCAAAAGAACCACCTCTGGAATTATCCGGCGATGCTTACGCGCATAATTTCCGGGATGACGACGAAGATTATTTCACGCAACCCGGCGATCTTTTCCGCATTATTAAAGCTGATGGCAAAGAACAGGCGCTTTTCGACAATACCGCCGCGAATGTGGGTCAGGCGGAAAAATTCATCCAGATTCGACACATCAGACATTGCTATAAAGCTGATCCGGAATACGGCGAAGGCGTGGCAAAAGCGCTGGGACTGGACATGATGGAAGTTTTCAGTTTTGATATGGCGCCATACGATCAGTGGGCACCTACAAAATCTTAAATTAAAAAAAACGGGAAATGTGGTAAATTTTCCCGTTTTTGTTGAAGTTCATCTAAGCCACAACTTTTTCGGCGGAGTTCTTGCTGAAGATTTGAGTCGAAAATTATTAGAAACGAAAAATTATTTAAAATGGCAGAAATTAAACACCAGAACAACGAAACAAACGGCGTATTTGAAATTTACAGCGACGGCAAAAAAGCGGGCGAGATGACTTACACCTGGGACGGTGAAGATCGCTTCATCATAGATCATACCGAAGTTGATGAAGAATTCAGCGGACAAGGTCTGGCGAAAGAACTGGTTTATGCCGGTGTAGATTATGCGCGGAAAAATAACAAAAAAGTGATTCCGGTGTGTCAATACGCAAAAGCGACCATTCAGAAAAACGCAGAATTGCAGGATGTGCTGGCCTAAAAAATTTGCCGTTAAAACAGCAAATTTTTATTAAATACCAAAACTCAAAATAAAAAATGGAAATGTTTTCTTAAAACTTTCCATTTTTTTTATATTTTTTCAAAATTAAAAAAGCAAAATGACAAAAGGTAGACTGGAAGCTTTCAGCGATGGCGTGCTGGCGATCATCATCACCATCATGGTTTTGGAACTGAAAATCCCGGAAGGCGAAAACTTCCGCGATCTGAAACCGCTGATTTTTAAATTTCTCTCCTATTTTTTCAGTTTTATCTATGTTGGAATTTACTGGAACAATCACCATCACCTTTTTCAGGCGGTGGAACATGTGGACGGAAAAGTGCTTTGGGCAAATCTGCATTTGCTCTTTTGGCTTTCGGTTTTACCTTTTGCCACGTCGTGGATGGGCGAACACCAATTCACCGAAAATCCCGTAGCGCTGTATGGTTTTGTTTTGCTGATGTGCGCTTTGGCGTTTAATATTTTGCAGAAATTCTGCCTGAATTTGGAAGGTGAAGAATCGGTGCTGGCAAAGGCGCTGAAATCTACGGTGAAAGAAAAATGGTCGGCGGTGATTTACATTTCCGGAATTGTTTTGTCGTTTTTTTATCCGGCCATTGCGGTGATTTTATATTATATCGCGGCGGTTTTGTGGGTAATCCCGGATTTGAGAATTGAAAAAAAACTGGTAAAATAAGGGGAATTTTTTCTTCAAATAAATAAGAACCTTTCGGAAATGCTGAAAGGTTTTTTGTTTTTCTAAACTGAAAAAATTTGCCGAAAAAGCACGGTATTTTTTTGATCCTCCCCCAACCTTCTCCAAAGTAGAGAGAACTGATTCTTCTGGTAAATTGAAAAAATATAGTGTTTTAAGGCGGAATTTTTAGCGGTGTGATGTTGCGCCCCGACCTGAGCGGAGCTCTTTTTTGCGAAACGCAGTGGAGCAAAAAAAGCGGGAGCGGAGGGCGGAAAAAGGCGCCCAAAAAAAATAAAAAATCAATAACCCGGAAATTTGAAAAGGCGCCCAAATTGCCCAAAAAAACTATATTTGTGCAGCTTAAAAAAAATAAATTTATGAATCCGTATGTGCTGCTGAGTATCATTATCGCCTATTTTGCAATTTTACTTTGGGTCGCGTACCGCACCGGAAAAGGCAGTAACAACGAGAGTTTTTTTATCGGAAACCGCAAGAGCAACTGGATGCTGGTGGCTTTTGGGATGATCGGGACCTCGCTTTCGGGCGTGACTTTTGTTTCGGTTCCCGGCGCTGTGGGCGCGGATAAATTTCATTATCTGCAGATTACGATTGGCTATCTCATCGGTTATATCATCATCGCGTATGTGCTGCTACCACTCTATTACCGCCTGAAACTTACTTCCATTTACGGTTATCTACAAGAAAGAATGGGCCAGATTTCGTATAAATCAGGCGCGTGGATTTTCATCGTTTCGCGCTTGGTTGGTGCTACAGCGCGGCTTTATCTGGTGGTGAATATTTTGCAGTTTTCAATTCTGGACAGTTTGGGCGTTCCGTTTATCGTGACCACGCTGGTGATTTTGGGAATGATAATTTTGTATACGTACGAAGGTGGCGTGAAAACCATTGTTTGGACAGATACTTTGCAGACGACGTGCATGCTTTCGGGGCTGATTATCTGCTCTGCTTATATGCTGAATCACCTTGATTTAAGTTTTACAGAAAGTATTTCGCAAATGAATAAACTGGGCTATACCGAGGTTTTCAATACGGACGGTAACAGCAAAGCGTTTTTCATTAAACAAATTTTGGCGGGCGCTTTTATCACCATTACCATGACGGGAATTGATCAGGAAATGATGCAGAAATCTTTATCGGTAACGCGGTTGAAAGATTCGCAGAAAAACATGGTGGTTTTGGGCTTTATTTTGGTGGGCGTGATTTCGCTTTTCCTTTTTATGGGCGGACTTTTGCACCTTTACGGAAACACCGAGCATGTGACCAGCGCCGGCGACCAGCTTTTCCCGGATATTGCGCTTAATCACATGCCACCGTTTATTTCGATTATTTTCATCATCGCTTTGATTTCGGCTTTGTTCCCAAGTGCGGATGGCGCCATGACAGCTTTAACCTCCTCGCTTTGCATTGATATTTTCGGTTTGAAAGAAAGAAAAATTTCGCCTAAAGAGCAGGAAAAATTTCGGAAAAGAGTTCACCTGATTGTGGCTCTGGCGTTTCTGATTATGGTGGTAATTTTCAAGATCATCAATGACAATTCAATGATCGGTTTGATTCTAAAGCTGGCAGGATTTACTTACGGTCCGTTGCTGGGGTTATTTGCCTTCGGAATTTTTACCAAGTTCAGGGTTCAGGACAGATTGGTGCCATACGTTTGTATTGCGGCGCCGGTGGTTTCGTATTTCATCGATAAGTTCCAGGAAAATATTTTCGGCGAATTTAAAATCGGTTTGGAACTGTTGATTATTAATGGCTTGCTGACTTTTATCGGCTTGTGGTTGATTAGGAAAAAATAGAAAATTTCTTTCAGTATCTTAAAAAATTCCGGGCAAATCGCCCGGACTTTTCATTTCCAAGACCCACCAAAAATTTGTAATTTCGCATGCAAATAAATCTAAAAAATGAGTAAATCCATCGAAGAGCTGAAATCTCTTACCACGCAAATCCGAAGAGATATTTTGCGCATGGTACACGCCGTAAATTCCGGCCATCCGGGCGGAAGTTTGGGCTGTACAGAATATTTTACCGCGCTTTATGGCAAGGTGATGAACTACAATTTGCCTTTCAACATGGCGGGTAAAAACGAAGACCTTTTCTTTCTTTCCAACGGTCACATTTCGCCCGTTTTCTACTCCACTTTGGCGCGATTCGGATTTTTTCCGGTAGATGAGCTGAAAACTTTCCGCAAACTTGATTCCCGACTTCAGGGGCACCCGACTACGCACGAAGGTTTGCCCGGCGTTCGCGTGGCTTCCGGCTCTTTGGGTCAGGGTTTGTCTGTGGCGATTGGCGCTGCTTTAGGTAAAAAATTAGATGGAGATAAAAGTTTGGTTTACACGCTTCAGGGTGATGGCGAACTTCAGGAAGGTCAAAACTGGGAAGCTTTCATGTTTGCCGCGGCAAAAAAAGTGGATAACATCATCGCAACCATTGATTATAACGGTCGCCAGATCGACGGCGATACCGACGATGTTTTGAATTTAGGAGATTTACACGCAAAACTTGAGGCTTTCGGCTGGAAGGTTTTAGAAGAAAAAAACGGCAACGATCTGGAAACGGTGATTTCCATTTTGGAGCGCGCAAAAGCAGAAACCGGCAACGGCAAACCTGTCGCGATCATCCTGCACACCGAGATGGGATTTGGCGTAGATTATATGATCGGCACGCACGCGTGGCACGGAAAAGCGCCGAATGACGAGCAACTCGATACCGCTTTCAAACAGCTTTATTTAGAAGCGCCGGCGGATTATTAAAATTATTTGGGCAGACATTTCCGTCCTCCGTTCCCGCTTCCGCCGCGGCGGAGAGCTCCACTCAGGCCGGGCTGCAGATTTGAGTTAGTTGAAAACGATTTTTTAAATCTAAAAAAATATGCCGCTAAAACATCAAATTTTTGAATTCTAAAAACTGAAATAAAACAACTCACCGCTGCAGAAAAATATGCCGCTAAAACGCCCAATTTTTTTTAAAAACTTTGCGCACCAAAAAATCATTTAATAAAATTTAAAATCTGTACATGAAACCGTCAGGTTCCATGATTCAGCTAAAAAAAATTAAAATCTCCTCATGAAATACGAAATATTAGATAAAAAAGATACACGCAGCGGCTTCGGAGCCGGACTTGCAGAATTGGCAGACAGGAACCCGAATGTGGTCGCCCTTTGCGCAGACCTCATCGGCTCTCTGAAAATGGAAAAATTCATCGAAAAAGCGCCGGAAAGATTTTTTCAGGTCGGCATCGCAGAAGCCAATATGATGGGAATCGCTGCCGGTTTAACCATCAGCGGGAAAATTCCTTTCACTGGAACTTTCGCAAACTTTTCCACTTCGCGCGTTTATGACCAAATCCGCCAGTCAATCGCTTATTCCAACAAAAACGTAAAAATCTGTGCTTCTCACGCCGGACTAACTTTAGGTGAAGATGGCGCCACGCACCAGGTTTTGGAGGACATCGGCATGATGAAAATGCTTCCGGGCATGACCGTCATCAACACTTGCGATTACAACCAGACGAAAGCTGCAACTTTAGCGATCGCAGACTTTGAAGGTCCGGTTTACTTACGTTTTGGCCGCCCGGTTGTGCCGGTTTTCATTCCGGAAGATATGCCGTTTGAAATTGGAAAAGGAATTCTTTTGCAGGAAGGAACCGACGTAACCATCGTGGCTACGGGACATTTGGTTTGGGAATCTTTGGTTGCTGCGGAAGAATTGGCAAAAGAAGGAATTTCCTGCGAGGTGATTAACATTCACACCATCAAACCTTTGGACGAAGAAATTATCCTAAAATCTGTTGAAAAAACCGGTAAAATTGTAACTGCTGAAGAACACAACTACATCGGTGGTTTAGGCGAATCTGTTGCCGGAATGCTGGCGCGCAAAAGACCAACGCTACAGGGATTTGTGGCGGTGAATGATACTTTCGGAGAATCTGCCACACCGGCAGAACTCATGAAAAAATATGAAATCGATTCTGATGCGGTACAAGCTTCTGTAAAAAGAATTATGGCGAAATAAATTCCACTTAAGGAAAACTAAAAAAACACGTCGGAAGGCGTGTTTTTTTTATTTTAGCTTTTACCTGAAGTTCAGCCGAAAAAATTTTTAAAGGTAAAAAAATCCTACAAATCCCACCAAAACTCCTACAATTTAGCGTGTAATTGAGATATTTTCGTTAGTCTAAATCCAAAACAATGACTAACAATTTACAACGTTCGCTGAAAATTTCATTTGCCGCTTTCTCACTCTTTTTTGCGACAAATCTTTCCGCACAGGAAACTGAGGCACCTTTCCAAAATCCGCCTGTAAACGTGGAAGTAATGCCTGGAACACGTGGAATTTCTTTCCAAACCATCATCGATAAAAAAATTAAAAGTGCGCCGAAACTCGGATTTTTCAGCGTCACCGATTTCAATTCCGACTGGAATCAGGAACAGCTTTCCGATCTGATGGTTTTGGGAAAAGTCACCGTCGATGTTTTTAAAAATGTGAGATTTGGTGCAGGTTTCCAAAGCACACCGGGCGGTATTCGTCCGTCCGCCGCCATCATTTACACTTATGCAAATCCGCAATGGTTGGTAATCGCGATGCCGCGCGTCGACCTCAGCAAAAACGCGACTTTTGAGACCTTAGGAATTGTGGAATACAAACCGGAAATCAACGAGAATTGGCGCTTTTATTCGCGACTACAAGGCACTTATGTTCTCGCGGTGTCTGCAGATTTGCATGCACGCAGTTATCTTCGTGCGCGCGCCGGCGTTACACATAAAGAATTTACGTTCGGTCTCGGCGCAAATATGGAATATTACGGGCCGCTGAAACATAATGAAAATAATTTTGGTGCTTTTCTACAGGTTGCATTATTCTAAAAAAACACCGCTTTAACGCCAAATTTCCACCGATTTTACCGGTGGATTTTTTTTGAAAAATTTGCAGTTAAAAGGACTAAAAATTTTAATTTAAAATTCGGTAAATTTATCTGGGCTTAATCTTTTTGAATTTTGGAAACAGTGAGTACCGCGAAAAACACCGTTTACACCATCGGTCATTCTACCAGAAGTATTGAGGAATTTCTGGCGCTGCTACGGTCGTTTAATATTAAAGTTTTAGCAGACATCCGAAAAATGCCGGGTTCACGGAAGTTTCCGCAGTTTGATCAGGATGAGCTGATAAAAACTTTGGAAGAAAACGGAATCCAATATGTTTATTTGGAAAACTTGGGCGGACGCAGAAAAAAATCACCAACTTCTCAAAACACAACGTGGCGCAACAAGTCTTTCCAGGCTTACGCAGATTATATGGAAACCAATTTTTTTGCCGCCGGTGCTGATAATCTGAAAGAGTTCGCCGCTGAAAAACCGACGGCAATGATGTGCTCCGAAGCCGTTTGGTGGCGCTGTCACCGTTCCATGGTGTCTGATTTTCTGAAGGCAGAAGGTTGGGAAGTGCTTCACATTATGTCGGAAGGTAAAGCGACAGAACATCCATATACTTCACCCGCTAGAATTGTTAATGGAAAGCTGGTTTACACCCCTGAAGAATAGAATTAGCAGCATTGAAACTAAAAAATTGGTGTTAAATCGGCAAATTTTTCTGTTTTGGAAAAGGTGAAAAAATGCCTAAATAGCAATCAGAATCTCTCGATGAGAACTTTTAATCAAAGGCCGTTTTTAGTAAATTCCTAAATTTTCCACGTTTTGTTAAAGTTTCCGTAAATTTGCGGCAGTATTTTTCGTTTATGACAGTGAAAAATATCGAGCTTAAACGGCAAAATTTTCAATTTACTATTTCACCTTGGAAAGAACAAAAATCGTTTCCCAACATTATTTCAAACTTATTTTAGCTTCCATCTTGGTAGCGTTAGCCAGTGCTTTGCTGGCTTTTACGCTGGAAACACCTCACCGAATTTTTCGAGCATTTTCTATTTCAAAAAGTCAGTAATTCTTTCAGTTATCTGTTTATCATTTTACCAACTGTCGGAATTACGGCAATTTATTTCCTGAGAAAATATGTTTTCCGAAACCGCAGAAATAAAGGGATTACTGAAATTTATAAAACTTTGGATCAGCGAAAAGATCATTTGCCGCTTTTCAAAATACCCTCGCATTTTATCAACGGATTTTTAACGGTCATTTTCGGTGGTTCCACCGGAGTTGAAGTTTCAACTGTTGTCGCAACAGCTACCATCGGCAATTTTGCCTACGAGCAGGAATTTTCAGCAAGAATGTACAAGCGTGAACTGATTTGCGCCGGTGTTGTAGCTGGCGTAGCGATTTTATTTACCAGTCCACTCGCAGGTTGGCTTTTTGCGATTGAGGTCATTGCCAGAAAAATGCGCAAGTCACTAGTCATCTCATGTACGGCGGCAGCGCTGATTAGTTGGGGTTTTATCTACTTCTTCGATTCTGAAACCATACTTCACCGTGAGGTCAGCGACTGGACGTACGCTGCGATTCCGTTTTTTATTATTTTAAGTATTTTGGGCGGAACGCTTTCGGTGTATTTTACGCTGATGGTGACACGGATGAAGAAATTATTCAGCAATATTTCAAATAATTTCATCAGAGTGAATCTCGGCGCTATTGCGGTTGGAACGATGATTTATTTTTTTCCTGGTTTGTACGGCGACAGTTATCACGGTTTGCGTGAAGTTCTGAATGAACCTTTGGCCATTCCAAATGTTTCGCTATTTTTTTTGGTCGCAGTTGCGGTGCTAAAACCTTTGGCAGCTTCACTGACTTTAGGTGCAGGCGGTGACGGCGGTGTTTTCGCACCAAGTATTGTGGCAGGAGCTTTTCTGGGTTTAATGGTCGCTTTCATTGGAAATTCGTACTTTAATATGGATTTAATTCCGATCAATTTTGCTTTAATTGGTGCCGCTGCTACTCTTTCAGCTTCATTGTATGCGCCGTTTACTTCCGTTGTTTTAATCTGCAATCTTTTGCCCGGTGGTTATCAACTGTTCTTACCGATTTTGGTTTGCTGTTTCATTTCATTCATCGTCGCAAAATTGATTTTGCCGTACAATGTTTACACCTACGACTTTTATCTAAGTTCGAAAGCACCTTAAAAAAAAAGAAATCCACTTCAAAAAGCTGAAATGGATTTCAAAAAAAAACAGAAAATTTAGTTAGAAGGTTTTTTCCAAAGCAATTGCTTTAGGGAAAAGGATATTGTTTTCCAGGTGAATGTGTTTGTGTAGATCCTGTTCGAAATCGTCCAACATTCTGTAAGTTACCTGGTAAGTTCCGCAGGCATCGTCCGGGAACTGGTAATTGTTTGTCAATTCCGCAATTTTCACAAAACGCTCACCTTCAGTGGTGTGTTCGTCTTTCATCATCGCAACCGGGTTTTCTACCGTTCCAAAGTGAGGTTTAACCAAAAGTTCACCACTTGCTTTTGCCGCCACCATTTTTTTGATGAAAGGGAAAAGAATGAGTTCTTCTTTTTTCATGTGTGCAGCCAGCTCCTGAGCACTTTCGGTGAATAATTTGGTGATTTCAAATAATTCCGGGTGTCTGTCGCCGTGCACTTTGCACAATTTATTTAAATATTGAATGAGCACCGTTGAATTTTCTTCCACATATCTGTGGTGCGTTTTTTCTACATAGTCGGCAAGCAAATCCAGCGGCCACGAGTTAAAATCGATATTATCAGCTTTTGCTTCTGATACTTTTTCTAAATCTCTGTAAATATCTTCAGCCAGATATTTCTTGTTTTCACAGGCTTCTTCGATGGTTCTGTTTCCCTTGCAGCAGAAATCTATTTTGTATTTTCTAAAAACCTGTGCTGCACGGAAATCTTCCGCTACCATTTCACCAATTGTCTTTTCTGTCGTTAACATCGCGTATTGTTTAAAATTATGGTACAAATGTAAACATTAATTTTAATTCGGACAAATTTATCTTATTTAAAAAGACAATTTTTTTATTTTAATTTTTTGACCTTATTTGGGTATTTTTTTTAGGAAATTATTTTAGCCAGGCCAAGCCGTTTTCAGTGCGAAGCGCCAGATCGTAAAAAGAATAGTTCTGCGTCATAGCCGTAAGGTTTTCACGAACCGGTTTAAAGTCGTTGTGCACCGGACACGGATTTACCGATGAACACTGGTGCAAGCCCAGCGCGCATTTGGTGAAAATGCCGTCACCATCGATGAGGCGAACGACATCATATATCTTGGTTTCTTTCTGCTTTGCAACTTCAAAAGTGAATCCGCCCTGCTTTCCGCGATTGGAAGCTAAAATATTTGCACGGCACAGTTGCTGCAAAATTTTCGCGGTAAAAGCTTCCGGAGCATCTACAGCGCCAGCAACTTCCTTTACATTTACACGGTGGTCCTGAAGACTTTTCTGTGCAATATAAATGGTGGCTTTAATGGCATATTCGCACGCTTTGGAAAACATTGGTTTGGAATTAAATTATTTGAAAAACTGCCACTTCGGAATAATGACGAACAAGCCCAGCGTACAGTACAGAAACATATTGGTAACGTCTGTATAAAGGAATGTGGAAAGAAAATAGTTGTGCGCTAAAAAGTGAGTAATCAGCGCAGCTGGAAATAAAAATACGGCAAACTTTCTGTAAAAATAGATGAAGATAACTCCTAAAATCATCAGCAGATCCACCAGAAAAATAAAATAAAAATATCCGGTTGGAATATTTATTTGCTGATGCTGAGAAAATTCATCGATATCTATACCGATTCCCATCACGGTAAAAAGCAGAAGCGCACCAAGTGCTAAAACAAAAGCGAGATCTTTTTTCGGAGATTCATCCGCAAAATTTTCGTTCATAATTGGTAAAAATAAA
>Ga0308157_10006032_pt1 | contig 14749 bp, 13 predicted proteins | sample PhyBR1_FD_201035 | JGI IMG/M metagenome (GOLD analysis project Ga0308157, IMG submission 201035) | Phyllosphere microbial communities from UC Gill Tract Community Farm, Albany, California, United States - DLSLB.R1 | ecosystem: Host-associated > Plants > Phyllosphere > Unclassified | place: USA...
TTTATCCGTGTGGTGAACGAAGATACTGGCGCTGAAGTCGTTCGCTTTGACTTGGCAGAAGACTATTCAGTGGAAACGGCGATGGTCTTTGGCGAAGTTTACCGTCACAACGGCGAGTGGAAATTCCGAGCGGTCGGTCAAGGCTACTCTGGCGGTCTGCAAGCCATGTGTCATCAGTACGGCGTCAATATTTAATTTAAGAGTCGGGCTTCATCTTAAATAAGCTAACTTTTGTGGTTTGAATTGCCAAAATAGTTTGCAAAATAGCGACAATTTACGCTAGCAAATTTTTGTTAAATGCTTTATGTTGCATTAAGGATTATTAAAGAAAGTGGCTCTCATTGAGCCACTTTTTTGTAATTTTGGGCGGTAATAATCTGACGATACATTTTGTAACCAGACAGGATATGTCATGAGACATTTTTATTTAGACTTTATATTTACAGCAATTGCGCTTGCGGTGGCGTCGTGGTGGGGCTATTCCCACGGCGGTTTAGGAGGGCTGATCACCGCGCTGTCGATTACCGCAATTTTGGCGGTGATGGAAATCTCACTGTCGTTTGATAACGCGGTGGTTAACGCGTCCGTGCTTAAGCATTGGGACAAATTTTGGAAGATGATCTTTTTAACCGTCGGGATTTTGATTGCCGTTTTTGGGATGCGTCTGGTGTTCCCGATTGTGATTGTGGCGGTGACGGCGGATCTTGGGATGATGGAAGTGGTCAATTTGGCGCTTTACAACCCTACCGAATACTCACAAAAACTGCTTGCACACCATGCGGAAATCTCAGCATTTGGCGGGATGTTCCTGTTACTAGTGTTCTTAAACTTCTTGTTTGATGACAAAGAGGTACATTGGTTTGACTGGCTTGAAGGTCGCTTAGCAAGATTTGGTCAAGTTGATGCTATGAGCGTGTTTGTGGCGCTGGCGATTTTGGTATTGTCACTGTCTTGGGTCGATGATGCTAAAGATTCAGTCGTCTTGATGGCAGGAATTTGGGGCATTTTGATTTATCTTGGCGTTCAAGTGGTATCGAACATGCTCGAAGGCGATTTGGAAGAAACCGAAGAAGCTGCCGAGCAAGGTAACGCGGCGGCCGCCGGAAGCGCCATTATGAAAGGCGGGATTGCAGGGTTTTTATATTTAGAAGTGCTTGATGCGTCGTTCAGTTTTGATGGCGTGATTGGCGCGTTTGCGATCACCAATGATGTGATTATCATCATGCTAGGACTTGCCATCGGGGCGATGTTTGTGCGATCAATGACCATCTTTTTGGTGGACAAAGGCACGCTTGATGAGTTCATCTACCTTGAGCACGGCGCGCATTATGCCATCGGCGCGCTTGCCATCATTATGCTGTTGTCCATGCGCTTTGAAGTTCCTGAACTGGTCACCGGACTGATCGGCATTGCCTTTATTGGTTGGGCACTTTTTGCGTCTATCAAGCATCGAAAGCTTGAAGCAAAAACGACCACGCTTGAATAATTTTTGACGATTATTTTATCAAAAGCAGACTGTATTTTAAAATAGGGTCTGCTTTTTATGCTTAGTCTTTTATGCTTGGTTTTTTCCTATAACAATTTTAAAATTTGGCGGTAAAAATTGCTTAAGATTGCAAAACTTTAGCACAAAATTTGGCTTGCGAGCCTCTGCCCGCTCAAGTATAGTTAATGGCAATAAGCGGCTCAAGTTGAGCAAAGCTTACGTTCAATCATTAAAATAAATTCATTTTATATAAAGGACATCTTATGGCGATCAGCTTAACCAAAGGCGGCAACGTCAACTTATCAAAAGAAGCTCCCGGGCTTACCAACATTACTGTAGGTCTTGGTTGGGACCCACGCGCCACCGACGGTCAAGATTTTGACTTAGACGCGATTGGCTTTTTGCTTAATGATGCCGGAAAAGTTCGTAATGATAGCGACTTTATCTTTTTTAACAACTTAAAATCAGACAACGGCGCGGTTGAACACACCGGTGATAACCGAACTGGCGAAGGCGCCGGTGATGACGAAACGATTAAAGTAAATCTAGCCAGCATCCCAAGCGATGTCAACAAAGTTGCCGTTTGCGCCATCATTTATGACGGTCAAACCCGTAACCAAAACTTCGGTCAAGTCAGTGACGCTTATATCCGTATTGTCAATGACAATGGCGGCTCTGAGATCGCCCGATATGATCTTTCTGAAGACAGCAGCACTGAAACCGCGATGATCTTTGGTGAATTGTACCGTCATAGCGGCGACTGGAAATTCCGCGCGGTGGGTCAAGGCTTTAGCGGTGGTTTAGGACCTTTAGCTGCCTCTTACGGCGTTAATGTCTAATTGATTTATCGCCTTTATTTGCCATCAAATGCTAGCGTGGTGTTTGGTGGCTTTATTTTATCAGTTTTAATGTTATAAAAAGATCAAAATAGGATGGCATTATGGCGGCAACGTTTAGCATGATTGGCACGATTGAACCATTTTTACATTGCAACTTAAAAAAAGGCGACGCGATATTTTGTGAAGCCAATGCCATGGTCATGATGGAGTCAAACCTTGAATTAAAAGGCAAACTTCAAGGCGGAATCATGCAATCCTTAATGCGCCGATTTGCCAATGACGAGTCGCTGTTTCAGCAGCAAATCGAGGCGGTTCACGGTGAAGGCGACTGCTTACTTGCGCCAACCCTCGATGGCGATATGCAGATTTTGGATGTGGGTGCTTGCCAATATACGCTCAGCGATGGCGCGTTTGTCGCCGCGCAATCCGGCGTTGATATCCGAGCGCAAATTCAGCGTAACCTTGGCGGCGCGCTTTTTGGTGATACCGGCGGCTTTATGGTCATGCAAACGCACGGCTCAGGTCAAGTGGTGGTATCAGGGTTTGGCTCTTTATTTGAAATTGAAGTCACCCCCGACAAAGATGTCATTATCGATAACGGTCACGTCGTTTGTTGGGATTCAAGGCTTGATTATAAACTGTCAGTATCCACCAGTAAAAATAAAGGCTTTATGGGCAATATCATCAACTCGGTGACCAGTGGCGAGGGCATGGTATTAAACTTTTCTGGCAGTGGCAAAGTGGTGATTTGCTCACGCAACCGCGACAGCTACCAAACTTGGCTGCAAAGTATTTTTGGAACAAATTCGGGCGGTCGCGGCGGCAGTAATGGCTTTTTAAACAATATTTTATAACGTCGCTCTTGATAAAGCACTTTTTAAAAATTCAAAAACAATGACCATCATAAGGAGAACAACATGGCAGTAAGCTTACAAAAAGGGCAAAAAATCTCGCTTGCCAAAGAAGCCGGCGGCGAATTAAATCGCGTGAAACTTGGTCTTGGTTGGGATGTGGCAACCCAAAGCGCCCCGCAAAAATCGGGACTGCTTGGTAAGCTATTTGGTGGTGGTGTTGGCGGTAGCTCCATCGACCTTGACGCGTCTTGCATTATGTTTGATGCCAACAAAAAGCAGGTCGATGCCATTTGGTTTAGCCAATTGCAATCTAAAGATGGCAGCATTATCCATTCCGGCGACAACCGAACGGGCGCAGGCGACGGCGATGATGAGGTCATCAATGTTGATTTATCACGCGTTCCAAGCAATGTCACCGCGCTTGTCTTTACCGTCAACAGCTTTACCGGTCAAAGTTTTGATAACGTTGCCAACGCGTTTTGCCGCCTCGTTGATGCCAATAACAATCAAGAAGTGGCGCGCTACGACTTGTCCGCTCAAGGCAGCCATACCGCATTGATTATGGCAAAAGTTTATCGCCATAATAATGAATGGAAAATGCACGCGATTGGCGAGATTGCCACGGGTCGCACCTTTCACGACTTAATGCCAGCGATTGTGCCATTTGTTTAAGCCATTTTTGCTAAATTTTAGTACCATTCAGTTTTAATCTCAGCCCACCATAAGCGTGGGCTGATTTTTTGTTCATCACTTACGACCGCGCTTCCAGTTAAACCCCCAATTAAAGGCTTTGTCCATATACTGATGACCTTGAAAATATTGGTCGATGCGCTCAACGTTAATGCTGCCGTTTTGGTTGACCAGTCGCGCGATCGCGCACATCGGCAGGTTGCCTGCGCCTTCAGTAAGCCGCGTTTCAATCGGTGGCTGCTCCGGCACATAAATCGTCACCACGCCATCCGTCTGCGACCAGTTCGGAACGCCGTCATAAATAAAGGCAAAAATGAGCACCTCATCAATCTGCGACCAGTTGGCACCATTAATATCAAGCCACTCGCCGCCAGAAACTTGACCGGTTCGGTCATCGCCGCGAAGGCAAACAAACGGCGCGCGCTGTAAATCGCCAAAGTTACCGCCAAGTGCTTGGATCAAGATTTTGTCGCTATTTTTTAGCGAAATCATTGCCCCCAAATCCAAATCCACGCTTGCCGAGCTGCTGCTTTGTTTAAATAAATCGCTTAAGCGACCTTTTTTTAGCGCTTGCGAAGGGCTACTACCTTGATTCCAATTAAGATTGATAGAAATTTTGCCAAAGTTATCGCGCTTTTGCAGGTTGATGGTCGATTGATTTTTGGTTAAGGTGATTTTGCTTAAATTAACCGTTGGCGCAGGTGGCGGTGTGTTTTTTTGCGTATTGACACTTGAGTTCGTAGGGTTTGGATTGATTCCTGAAGATTGATTTTGAAACGGATTTTGCGTCGAAGTTGGCGCGGAACTAGGACTATCCGCGATCTCAACGCCAAAATGCTCGGACAACGGTTTTAATCCGCCATCAAACCCTTGAGCAATAAAACGAAATTTCCAAGCGCCTTGACGTTTGTAACATTCGGCTAAAATCATCGCTTTTTCGCTACGATTGGCGGCGCTCAGCGGACAGTTTAACAAAAGCGTTTGACCTTGAAATACTTGAATATCAACATCGCCTAAAGTCGATAATGGCTTGTCACTTGAAAACGCGATCGCGATTTTTTCAATCGCCGCAGGTTGAGCGGTCAAATTGATGTCAAAAAAGCCATCTGAATCATGACCGCGAAAGCTGACCGTGCCATCATCTGCGCGTGTTTGATTATAAAAAATCATATCGCCATCACCGCGAACTTTGCCCGTCGCATTTAAGCGGTAGGCAGCGCAATCAATCGGCAATTGGCTTAAAATACGAATGCTAATGGTATCGTTTGGCAGCGCGGCATTAGCACCAGCAACTAAAGTTTGGCTCATAAAACCTCCTTTTTTTAAGAAAATTAATTAACTAAAATCTGATTTGCCCTATAGTAGCATGGGCGCTTGGCAATAGGTTTATTCAAAAGAAAGTTTGCCTTTATCTATAACAATTTGGTGCGATCGACTATAATTCACTATTGGCAAAATTTAAAAAATAACTTTTGGCGCACCGATTTAGAGCGACTTTTTATGAGCAATGATTCATCTACAAATATTCCTGCCGTTTGGCTTGCCGAGGGTCAATCCAGCCAGCGCGATATGCTGCAAAGTTTACAAGCCATGAAAGCCAAATCAACCTTAAAATTTACCATCATTGCTTCGCACCGCCACCACCGACCTGAGATTTTTGAATTTGCCGATAAAGTCTATATCGAGCCAAAAGATGATGACGAGAACGTCTTACCGCGATGGCAATTCGTGCTCAATCATGCCCGCGAAAACAACGTCAAAGTGCTGCTGACGGGTCGCAACAGCATTGATTATGAAGCCCACCGCGATGAGTTTACTCAAGCTAGAATTCGTTTGTTAACGGGAGCCACGTCAACGAAAAACCTTGCTACCATCGATAACAAATTTGCCTTTATGCAGCATTGCCAAGCTCACGATATTGCCGTAGCGACTGCTTGGCGCTTTGAAACGCTTGCTGAACTGCAAGACTTATTAGCCGAACATAGTGATGAGCCGCTTTGCGTCAAACCGGTTAGCGGAATTTTCGCACAAGGGTTTTGGCGACTTGATACAGGAGCCGCCAACGCTTACGACAGCTTTGAGCACCTATATTTTACTGACGATAAAAAAATCCATCTTGATCAGTTTATCAGTGCTTATGAGCACAGTAGCATGGTTCAAAACAAGCCCATTCCGATGCTACTCATGCCGTATTTGTCCGGTCAAGAGTTTTCCATCGATGTGGTTTGTGAAAATGGCGAGATTTTAGCGGCTATCACCCGCCATAAAATGGATAAGATTCAACATATTGGGCTTGATGATGCCGTTATGGACGTGGTTACGCCTTTGATTCGGGCGTTTGGTTGTGATGGCATTGTCAGCGTTCAGACCAAAGCCGACGCTCATGGCTGCCACCGCGTCCTTGAAATTAACAGCCGACCCTCTGGCGGTATTGACTACACCCGTCACAGCAGCATTGATTTGACCCAAGTTGGCTTTGGTTATTGGCTTGAACTTACCCCAAAACCAAATTTTGCAGCAGTTCGTCAGCAAATAAAACCCTGTCAAGTTCGGGCGATTACGGTTGGGGTTCAGGTTTGATATAACAGATTAGGTTTAAAAATTGATCTCTTTGAAACATAAAAGTCAATTCTGCGCCGTATACCTAGCAAAAATAATCTTTATAATGCGTTCAATTATTTTTTATTAATGTTAAATTGATACTGCTTTGGAAGCCAGTTTTATCATGATTGACTCAAATCACTGCCCATCACAACTCAAAGTCACCCTCCCCCGAGGCACGCTTAATTTAACCTATCAAAGCAACCCAGACGTTGGCAACAGCTACGATATTAGCGACTTATTAGATTTTGCTCAGCGGATTAACCCAAAGCGGGCATTTTTGTTTGTCTCCAAAGTCCTTGGGCGTCATATTCCCGTTGCTCCAAGCGTGATGCGCCGCGCCTTTAGCGATTTGGCAGGCTTAATTCCTGACAACTTGCCCGAGCCGATTTTGGTCATCGGCATGGCAGAAACTGCCGTTGGGCTGTCCGCAGGCGTCCATCAAGCGCTGCAATCGCGCTACCCAAACGCGCTGCTCTTAAACTCAACCCGCCACGCCTTTGCCGATCCTAATGCTAAATTGCTCGCCACTTTTAGCGAAGACCACAGCCACGCCAGCCGCCATCTCATTTATCAAAGTGATGATAAGCAAACGCAAAGCGCCATTTTAAATACCAAAACGCTCATCATGGTTGATGATGAAGCGTCAACGGGAAACACTTGCAAAAATGTGGTTGATGCCTTGCAAGCGGCAGGACTCAATCAGCTTGAACAAGTACACTTGGCAACGCTCGTCGACTGGTCGCTTGACTCAGCAGCAGAGCTTCAGGACACAAAAGATATCCAGTTTTTTCGGCAGCATTTATTAGCGGGCAATTGGCAGTGGTCGGATGCGCCCAATCCTAACCCCATCATTATGCCAAGCTTAGATACCACAGCGGCAGGCTCTGAGCCGGTATTACCAACGGGAAATTGGGGTCGCAAGCCAACTCTTGATAGCATCTCAGGATTTGGCAATTATTTAGCCAATTTTTGGGACAGTTTTACGCGCAAATTTGGCGACAATGCGACGCTTCCCAAGCGAATTTTGGTACTTGGCAGTAATGAGTTCGTTTGGTTGCCGTTTTTATTGGCTGAGCACTTAGAGCAACAAACCTCATTACAAGACTCAGATCATAAGGTTTGCTTTAGCGCCTTGACCCGATCGCCGATTGCGATGGGCGGCGCGATTATCTCAACTTTAAGCTTTCGTGATAACTACGGCTTGGGAATGACCAATTTTGTTTATAATGTCGAGCCAAGCGCTTGGGAGTTGATCGTGCTTTGTGTTGAGACGCCAACTGATAGCGTGGATGATCTTTGGAAAAATTTAGACAACGTGCTGATTGTTAGCCCTGAGCCATCGTTTTAGCTATTTTTTAACTGACCTTTAATAAACCATTGAGCCAAACCATGAGCGCGTCATTTTTTAGCCCTAGTTCGAACGTCATTTTGCCCTATGCCTTTATGGATTTGGACGACACGTTGTTTCAAACCAAGCGCAAAATTAACGCTTGGCAAATGGCGACAGATGAAAATACGCTAGTTTGTGCGGCGGTCAATAAGCAAAAGGAGCCGTTGAGCTTTATGAGCGCTCGGCAAAATGCCTTTGTCAATTGGCTATTTGCCAGTACCGAATTAATTGCCGTGACCGCTCGCGATAAAGACGAAATCCAGCGTGTCAAACTGCCCTTTGCCAGCTGGCAAGTGCTGACCCATGGCGCGCTGATTATGACTTCTGAGGGCGCGCCGCTCAAAACTTGGCAAGAAAAAATGCAATTCGCGCTCACGCCTTTGCAAGATAAATTAAATTCGCTGACTGATGCCATTAAACAGCATGACAAAGAGTTGGTATTTACACCGCATCATGACAACTTTGGCGATGAGGAATTGATAATTTATTTAGCAATTAAACATCCGCAAAAAGACCATGACGTGCTTGCAACTTTGGCAAAAAAATTACCATCCCTTATTCCCGATTTTACCGATAATTTTTATATTCATGTCAATGCCAATAATTTAGCGATTTTACCAATCGCCATTCACAAAAAAAACGCCGTGAGTTTTTTGCTTGAAAATTATTTAGACCCAAACCGACCAAGCTTTGGTTTTGGTGACAGTTTGGCGGATTTGCCGTTTTTGCAAGGTCTTGATTGGTATGGTATGCCGGCTCGTGGTCAGCTTCATGACCATTTAAACGCCTCTATTTAACCCAAGCGGAATAATATTAAATGATAAAAATCAATGAGTTTGGGTCAGGAAGCTATTTGCCAAGTGATGTCACAGTGTTGCTTGAAGTCGTAGACAAGGCAAGGGTGATGAACGTTCCGACCGCGCAAAAAGAGGCATTAATTCAAAGCGGTCAGCGTCATTATTCTGAAATGCTCACCCTTGAGACTGCGCCAACGCCTGAGCATTTGGCGTTATATCAATCTGCACTTGATGATGGCAAAAGCAGAATGGCAGCCGAGATTGACAATTTAACGGCAACGCTGGCGGCAATTTTTAACAATAAAATCAACACTGATCAGCCATTGATTTTAGTCAGCCTTGTTCGGGCAGGGTTACCCATTGGCGTATTATTGCAGCGCGCGCTGAATGAAAACAAGGTTCCAAGTCGGCATTTTGGTTTAAGTATTTTGCGCGGTCGTGGTCTTGATTTGACGGCATTAAAGCTTATTTTGCAAAACTTTCCAAAAAGCCCTATCGTTTTTGTTGACGGTTGGACGGGAAAAGGCGCGATTTATGATGAGCTTGCCAAAAGCCTTTCGCCATTTAATGACCCAAATCATGACCATTTTAGCCAAATCTTTCATCAAGGCAGCCATGTCATTCCGTTGTTAACCCTTGCTGATCCTGCCGGCGTGGCTTGGCTGTCGGCAAGTTCGGACGATTGGCTGATTCCTTCGGGGCTATTAAATAGTACAGTTTCAGGACTGATTTCACGAAGCTTATTATCGGCAGAACCCTCAAGGCTGCATCGCTGTATCATTTACGATGATTTAAAAAATGAGGATGTCAGCCTTGATTTTATTGACCAAGTTGATAGTGAAAGACAACAGTTAACTCAAGCGCCGATCATCTTACCGACTTATTCTCAGCCAAGATACGCGACCAAAGCCATCATTCATGAGTTGGCAAATCAATATCATATTAGCAATCGCAACCGAATTAAACCAACAATAGCGGAGGCAACGCGAGCCATTTTGCGCCGTGATCCTGATCGCGTATTGCTTGCAGCAGCGGCGCATCCAGACATCGCATTGCTTCGGCATTTATGCGCGGCGCGTGGTATTGCCGTAGATGTGGTGGGCGATTTTATTTTACCGTACCAAGCGGTGACATTAATTAAGCAACGAGCGACTTAATTTTAAGTATAAGCTTTTTAACGCAAAACTTTTAATATAAGCTTTGATTATTATATTTTAACTTTAACTTTTGTGATGACTGCAATGCCCGATAACCTTGCCCACCTAAAACCGCAAACCCAGTCTTTTTCATCCGATATCGCTGAGCGCCATGATGTGCCGACGTCGCATGCCCATCATCCCTATCAGCTTGGCGCAAGCTTATATATGCCAGCGACGCGCCAAGATATTTGGCAGGTGATCAAGCGCGATAAATTGCCGACGATTAACAGCATTATCATTTGCCTTGAGGACGCGGTCAGCCATAGCGACGTGGACATAGCGCTTACGCAGTTGCAAACGCTGCTATCCACATGGCAATCGCACCGCCATAGCATCAGCAACCCTAGCCAGCCAGCGCCGCACGCCAAACCTCCTATCAGACCACTGGTATTTGTACGACCAAGACATCCTGAGATGCTCAGCCAACTTGCGGACTTTGAGCATATTGAACTCATCGACGGTTTTGTGTTGCCAAAAGTCGATTTGTATACCTTACCCAAGTGGCGCTTAGCTTGCGCAGCACACCATGCCGAGCAGCTATTAATGCCAACGCTTGAAACAGCGGCGCTATTTAACCCGCAGCACAATAATGATTTGGCGATTGCCTTTAAAGAGGCGTTTCATCAACCGATATTTGCGCTGCGAATCGGCGGCAATGACTTATTTGCCGCGCTCAGACTGCGCCGACCAAAAGACAGCATCGTTTATGAGACGCCCGTTGGTATGCTTGCTTATCAGCTGCTTGGCTGCTTTGTGCCGCACGGCTTTTATTTGTCCGCGCCTGTATTTGAGTATCTCGACCAGCCCATGCTATTTATGCAAGAATTAAATCGCGATGTCAGCCTTGGCTTGGTCGGCAAAACGGTCATTCACCCAAGCCAAATTGCGCTGGTTCAGCAAGCGTTTTGCGTCCCAACCAGCATTTTAGAAGAAGCTCAGCAGATTTTGCACGTTGAAGCCAAAGCGGTATTTAAATTTAACAACACCATGCTTGAGCCTGCCACGCACCGATCTTGGGCAACTGAAATCATCAATCGTGCTGAAGTTTTTGGTACGATTAACGACAGCCATAGCGATTATAAACCGCTGCTATAACCGTTTGCAGATTCAAAATTTAGCTGACTTAAAAACTTTTGAATGACCGCATTTACTTGATCTGGGGCTTCAATGGTTGAGCTGTGACCGGCGCAAGCGATCATGGCAAGCTTTGATCCTGCAATGGCAAAGTGCATTCGCTCCGAGTTGCGATAAGGTGTGGCTTTGTCATCCATACCAGCCACAATCAGCGTTGGCGTTTTAATTCGCGGCAATTGCTCAAAAACGCCTTCGCGCTCAATCACCCCAAGCGTGGCTCGGGTGACACCCATTTTATGGTTGTTCTGCATACACGCTTGCCAAGCTTTGCACTCACTTTTTCGGGATTTATCGGTTAAAAACGCCTCACCAAACATAATTGGCATGACCTTTTTACTCACCCTGCGCATCCCAAGCCAGCGCAAACTTGCCAAAAATTTTGAATATTGGGCGACTTTTGCAGTCTCTTCAGGATCAGCCGTGGTGTTCAGCAGCATCAGCGAAGATAGTCGCTCAGGAAAATCAATCGCCAATCGCAGACCAACAAAGCCGCCCATCGAGAGCCCCAAAAAGTGACAGCGTTCGATATTGAGCAAATCCAAAAGCGCCACCACATCGCGCGTTAAATTGTCCATATCGTAGCCATCTTTGGTAATCTGTGAGCGACCTTGACCACGAAAATCAAACGCGATGCAGCGAAACTGATCACTTAACGCGGCAACTTGCGGATCAAACATTTTCAAATTCCAAAGCAGCCCATGGGCAAACACGATCACCGGCTTGCTGTTATCATTGGGGGCGCTGTCTTCGTAATAAATGCTGGCACCGTTCAGCTCAACTTGGGGCATAACGTCATCCTTGATCATAATTGGCAATATTTTTCTTTAGCATAAATCACAATGCCCGCTTTGAATAGCGCAATTCAAGACGAAATGAAACTTTTTATTTAAGGCAGGTAATTTTTAAGCAAGCTTTATCTTTTTTTAGACGCATGGCTTACAATTGCGGATTTTTCTTCCTGCATCAACCTGATATAGTCAGCTTAAACAAGCCGTTTGTGATCCACGCGCCCATTGCCAAAACAAGAATAAGGAACCGTTATGCCAACTGACCTTGTGACCTATCAGGTTGCCGACCACATTGCAACCATTACCATGAACGATCCGGCGACGCTCAATGCCATCAGCACGCCTATGAAAAATGCGCTTATGGCGGCGCTTATTGAGGCTGACAGCGATGATGACGTTCGGGTGATTGTCCTTCAAGGCAGCAATCAAAACTTTTCAAGCGGCGGTCACATTGGTGAGATGCTTGAAAATGGCACAAAAACCGAAGCGTTGGCAGAAAAAATTGAAGCGATGGTCAGTGGCGTTGCCGAGCTGAGCTTAAAACTGCGAACCGTTTATAAGCCCGTTATTGCCAAATTAGAAGGCGCGGTGGCAGGAGCGGGAATGAACTTGGCGCTCACTTGTGACTTTCGCATTGCAAGCGACAATGCCAAATTTGTGCAAGCCTTTGTCAATATTGGCTTAATTCCAGATGCCGGCGGCATTTATTTATTAACTCAGCTGATTGGTGCGGCAAAAACGACCGAGCTTGTGATGCTGGGTGATAAATTGACGGCAGAGGACATGAAACGGCTTGATTTGGTCAACGAGGTGACAAGTGCAGCGCATATTGATGATTGCACCCAACATCTTGCCAAGCGCTTAAGTCAACTGCCAAGTAAAGCCCTTGCCACCATGAAAGATATGATTAATACTCATGCGTTTATGGGACTCAATGAAGCGCTTGATATGGAAGTTCATCAGCAAACAATGATGGCACAAACGGCAGATTTTAAAGAAGGCATCAGCGCGTTTATGGAAAAGCGCACGCCGAATTATCAAAATAAGTAAGCTAATTTTTAATAAGTTAATCGTAAAATTTAAGGCTGACTATGAAAAAACACCTCATCGGATTTGGCTTAACCTTGCTTGCCTCAACGGCAATTGCAGACTCGTTTTGGAATCATAACGGATCCATCATGCGACTGTCGGATTATGGCAATGAGCGCGTGTTTTCCTATGAGCACCCGTCCGCAAAAATGCAAAGCGCGGGCGTTAGATCCGGCGATGTCTTATTTAATGGTGTTCGGCGCGGCGATAAATATTACGGCACTGCGCATGTTTTTTCTAAATATTGCAATCATAGCCTGCCCTATAAAGTCAGCGGCAATGTTTACAAAGGTTCTAAAGTGGTGCTTTCAGGAACCCGACCAAGTTACGATACCGGCTACAACAAAGGCTGTTTGCCAAATGGTAAAATGAGAAAAGACACGCTTGTTTTTACGTATATCAGCTCTGAATAATCAGAAAAAGCTTGCCAATTGAATAAGGCAGCTGTTCAAAAAACGGCTCACAGGCTTCAAATATTAGCAAAAAAGGGCGGCTCAGTTAAATAACCGCCCCATTGTTTTATCTAAAAGGGCAAATTATGCTTGATTGACCGACTCGGCAAGGATCACATCGCCGTCATCTTTGGTAATCATCACGGTTGCTGATCGCGGCGTGCTGCCACCGGCAACCGCGCCCCACGACTCTTCGGGGTGCTGAATATTAATAAATAAGGTTTTAAAATCGGGCGTTAGCGTAATCCCTGTGACCTCGCAGCCTTTTGGTCCTACAAAAAAACGCTTAATGGTGTCCTCAGTGGCAGTTTTTCCCATAATTGTAGCTTGATTGGCTGAGGTGATGATTGGCGCGCCATCTTTAACTTGACCTGGCAACGCGGCAAGCAACATGCAGCTGCTGGTATCGGTATAAGCGCCGTCATCGGTCTGAATCCAAAGTACGCCGCGCGGATCAAAGTACAAGCCATCGGGCGATGAAAAGTCATTCTTCGCCGTTAATGCCGATAGGTTCTCCGCCGCCAGCTCATTTGGGGCGGCAAACAAATAGATATCCCATTCAAAGCTTGTCGCGGCATGGTCGCCGCCAGTTTCTGACCAGCGGATGATATGACCGTTATCATTGCCGCGGGCTTTATTACCGACACGATAGCTGCGCGGATTTGACGCGCTTAACGGCTGATCACTTTTCTCGCCACGATACTTATTATTGGTCAAAGTCACATAAACCTCACCGGTAATCGGACTCACAGAAACCCACTCAGGGCGATCCATTTTTGTAGCACCAAGCGCGTCCGCTGCCGCCCGAGCAAAAATCAGTACCTCATCTTGACCATAAAAAGGCAGCTCGCTATTGGACGAATCTAAGCCATTTTGACCATAGACCAACGAGCGCCACTCACCGCGACCATCTTCATGAAACACAGCAACATAAAGCGTACCCTTATCCATATATTTGTCACCTGCTTTTAAGCCGCCACCGATGTCTTTATTTGACCAAAGCGCGCTTGAGACAAATTTATAAATATATTCGCCGCGAGCATCATCACCCATATAAAACACCACCGGCTTGCCCTCAACCACGGGCGCATAAGCACAGTTTTCATGAGCAAATCGCCCCAATGCCGTACGTTTTTTAGGAGCAGAACTTGGGTCAAACGGGTCAATTTCGGTGATATAACCAAACGTGTTAAAATTGTTGCGGTAATCCTCGCTCGCGCTTGCAGCAACAGCCGTCATATCCCAACGCGAAAACTCATCTTCAAAAATTGCCTCGCCAGCAGCAGGCGTATGCCAAAGGTAGCCGTTGCCCGCAAAATTGGGATTAGCACCATAGCGCGCTCGACCATAGTTTTGAGCTGCCGTAAGCTTACTGTCATCTTGACCACGCGCAAAAACGCCTACAAAATTTTCTTCTGTGGTCAGAT
>Ga0308157_10006033_pt1 | contig 14749 bp, 13 predicted proteins | sample PhyBR1_FD_201035 | JGI IMG/M metagenome (GOLD analysis project Ga0308157, IMG submission 201035) | Phyllosphere microbial communities from UC Gill Tract Community Farm, Albany, California, United States - DLSLB.R1 | ecosystem: Host-associated > Plants > Phyllosphere > Unclassified | place: USA...
AGTCAAAGTTATGCTTTTCGAACGCTGTGCCTCAACTACAGCCTTCGCCTTCCTGACCAAAGCCGTTGCCTCTAGCGAAGACGGAAAAGCAGATTTTCTTAGTAAGGTCGAAACTGCCGCAGAGACAGCTGAACGGTACGAACCACCACATCCGTCTTGGACTGGTGCATTTTATGAACAGTGGGTAAAACTCAGCCCCCGCTTGTCCGAGATGGACCTTCGTCCTATTTTGCACCTTAGCCGGGATCGCAGCTTAGGCCTTGCCGCTTATGACGAACTCTCGCCAACAGCAAAGGAACTACTAACTGCGTTGATGAGCATCAATGAAGTATCAAATCTGTTGGTACAAAGGCTAGCCGAGCTGGATGAAAGCGAGGTCTCTCGAATCATGTCACGCGCGGCCCGTAAAGCTCGCGCAAGTCAATGGCACGTCAATGACGTCATGAGATGTCTGAATTGCACCGAAGCCCATTTGTCACTAGGTGAGGAACTTGCTGCGGTACTGGCTGAGATTCCAGGTGATAAACGAGACGTCTCGTTTATTCCCGTCCTAGCGAATAAAGCGTGGGCGCAAAGCCTTCTCCAAGACTGGAAAGAGGACCCTGAAACTGCAGCACTCGCGCGTAAATACCTGAACCGAAAAAAAGGGCATAAGTAATGGGTACTTCCACCTCGAGCAAAGGTCCAGGTAGTAACGTTAGTTTGGACCCCCCGTGGCTTGACGATGTCGCGGGTGATATTGGCTCTGGCAGCTCTGTTCCTCCAGGAGATAGTAGTACACCTATGTCGCCACCCGGTGCAACTGGTACAGCTCCCCCAGGAAGATTCGGTGGAGCACGCAGAGCTATGGGTAGTTACGCTCGAACCGGCGATTCTCAGTATTTAGGTCGTGCACTTGGCCATTACTCGCGCCAAGGTAGTGGTGGCGCTAACGCCGCTGCAAGCCGGATGCGCGTGACAACTCGCGCAGGTGCTGAACTTTTTTCGTTCTTAAACGCGATTAGCCAAGGAGCATCTCCGCAAGCAAAACAGTGGGTTGATGCGCTTCGCCAAACAAATCCGTCTTCCGATGACGTAATCGATGCAATCGTACGCGAACTCTCGCCGCCAGGAGGCAGCGCCGATGAAGAGTCTCTTCGCGATTCGATGTGCTTTGCACTTTCCGACCTCGTGAGAGAGGACCCAACGATTGACCCACTCAACATGAGTCCAAACAACATTTGGGAATTGCTCAAAGGATATCTTGCTACGGAAATCACAAATCGAGTCTGTTTTGACTTAGGGCCTATTTTCGAACGAGCCGCAATCGATGCGACCACCGCCGTGTATCGTGAGCAGCAAATGCGTTTGTTCATCAAGAACGAAGTCGGCGCAAATCTTGAGGTACTTCAACAGACAAGCCCAAATCCCACTCGTGCACAACTCAACGAGCTCTTGCGCGAAACACTGAAATTGACTTTCGAAATCTTCGAGGCGCAAGTATGACGACAGTTTTCTGTGCTCCACCAGACTTGATTCCGCTTCAGCGGTTAGATTCTATAGTCTATTTTTCGATGTATAAGCATGAAGGGTTGCCAGATGTAAGCACTATAGGCACATCTCTCATTGATGAACTACGAAGGGATGGTATTCAAGCTTCAAATGCTAGTTGGGACTTTTTAACACTCGCTCTTGCCGTTAATGCCGCTGACCATGCTGTGCTTCGTAGTCGCTCAGCGGATGGTTGGACACGAACAATAGATTTACATGTCGTACTTTACGAGCCTGCACCGTTTCAAGGTCTAGCAACAGAAATTCAACAGGCTCTACGGTTTCTTACCGGGGATTTCTGGACTATTACATTCCTGTCTGGTGGCTATCCACCTCCCATTCCAAAGAATCGTAGTGTAAATAAGCACGCAAACTGTGTCTCGCTATTGTCAGGCGGATTAGATAGCCTTATTGGAGCAATAGACCTTCGAGCAAAGGGACTGAAACCACTTCTCGTATCTCACATGGCGAAGGGAGATTCTCCAACCCAGCGTCTATACGCCAAGACGCTGAGTGCCGCCGATTTCCACACTCAGTGGAATCAGAATGTCTGGATTAAGCCCAAGCGCAGCGGAGAAGACTCAACCCGCGCTCGTTCGATTGTTTTTTTTGCATTTGCGGCTGTTGTAGCAGACAATCGTTCTACTGCGGTTGGCGATGGGCCGATTGATGTATATGTTCCGGAAAACGGTCTCATCAGTTTGAATGTCCCATTGAATCCTGGAAGAGTTGGTAGCCTGAGCACCAAGACAACACACCCTATTTTTATGGAGCGCTTACAGTCAATTTGGACAAAGCTCGGTATCCCTGTGCATCTTCTTCTCCCGTATGCCTATATGACAAAAGGTGAGATGATGTCCGCTTGTCTAGACCAAACAGCCTTGACCACTTTCGCTGGAAGTTCGACAAGCTGCGGCCGATACGCTGTAAATGGCTTACAGCACTGCGGTCGCTGTGTTCCGTGTATGGTGAGACGGGCGGCATTTGTTCGATCTGGTATAGCCGATACGACAAAATCATATGTTAATCATGACTTGCGGACGGGGCAAACTGCGAGCGGGGCAAATGATGTTGCAGCTGTTGGGGCAGCTGTTTGCAAAGTAAAGCAAAATGGCATCCGCTCCTTTACAGCTGGTCAATTCGCCTTCGCGAATCCCGCACGACGAAGTGAATATGAAGGCGTCGTCGAGCGAGGTCTTGATGAGCTAGCAACTCTACTTAAAATGTATAACCTGCTGTGATTGATTTCCACTCTCATCTTGACCTTTATCCAAATGGATTAGCATTAGCCCGAGAAGTGAATGCTCGAAATAATTTCACTCTTGTAGTTTCTACGAGTCCGCGTGCTTACTATGCGACTTCCAAGGTTTTTGGGGGATTGAAGAACATTAAGGTTGCACTCGGCTTACATCCCGAAGTAGCAGAAGCTAAAGCCAATGAGCTCGACGCCTTGGTCGGTGGCATTGCAGGTGCCAGGTTCATTGGAGAGGTAGGACTAGACGGCTCACCGCGCTTTCGCAGTTCCTTAGCGTTGCAAGAGCGTATTTTTCGCGCCGTTCTTGATGAATGCCATCTCCAAGGCGGACGAATTCTCAGCATTCACTCGCGAGGAGCAGAAAGTCGAGTAGTCGAATTGCTAGTCACATCCAAGCCAGTAGGTAGAGCAGTCTTACATTGGTTTTCTGGTGGAGTTTCAGAACTGCAGACCGCATGTAGGCTCGGATGCTGGTTCAGCGTTGGTCCTGCAATGCTCGCGGGTGCCAAGGGACGTAATCTTGTGAGCCGCATGCCATGGGATCGCATCCTTCCCGAGACGGATGGGCCGTTCACGATGAATAAGGGAGTTGTGTTGCAGCCTTGGGATGCGTGGAGTATCTGCCCGATTCTTTCAGAGATATGGTGCGAGCCGTTAGAGTCTGTTGAGGCACAAATGAAGCAGAATTTGTACAAGCTTTTGAATAATGAATAACTTAATTTCGACTAGTTTGAGAACCTCCTCTATGTTCGGAAAGTCTCCGATACTAGGCACTGTCCGATAGGGAATTATTCGAAAATTTCAATGTTAGCTAACCACTTCCCAAGTATCTCTGCCAATCTCGCGAAGGAAAGTCCCCCCTTTTTCTCGTTGAACGACTTCGACATAAAGCCTGAACTTTGTTCCTAGCGGGTATGCATGTCGCATAGCTTTTGAACATTGGACACGCATTGTCTGGGGAAAAGCTTGTCCTTGAATAGGACGCACCCGAAATGATGCTGAAGATTGCTCACCGATATTCAGAAATGTTTCGACGATTATTTCCATAGACTCTCAGTAAGTAGAAACTCTCAACATTAGTAAAAAACAGAACACCGCGATAAAGTTTTTTTTACGATATTTATTTATGGTTTTTCATCGACCTCGGCGCTCGCATCGAATGCGAGCGGAGCAGGATCTAGTTCAAGGTAAACATATTCTGGCTCTCGGCGGAGCCCTTCGACAGGATAGGTGCGAACCAAACGTCGGTTTTCAGCATCGAAAGTGAGGCCGTCAACTAGGCACGCATTTGCAACGTGCGGATTGTATTCATGCAGCCATACGAAGTTCTTCTTAGTCCAACTAAGTACTGATTTTTTAAGTGCACGACTGTCTTTGTCGTAGTCATTCTGCCTAATATTCAATCCCATCACATTCAGGCAAAAGCCAAGAAACCTTGCGCCTTTGAAGTTGGGAAAGCGCCGCATACTACTAATTTCGTTGTATAGCAGTCGACGCACCTTGAATTTCACAATATTGCCCGCGGGACCTGCGAGGTTACTGAAGTTAAACAAATCTCCCCACACTGAGTTGTGCTGGACTGACCAACATTCCCAATGCGGGGATTTAATTGCCGACGCGTGAAAGATCACCTCAAAAATCATGCTGGCAATGTGATCGTAAAAGGTTTCACACGGATGACCGTACGGTTCCCTCACACGTCTTCGAACATTCCTGGCAACTCCTTCCTCTTCGAGTATCTTGACGGCGTCTTTGATAAATTCGACAACGACATCAAGTCGGCGGTACGAGTCCGTATCCCAAACGCTAGTGAGCCCGTTTAACGTGTAAAGATCAGAGGCTGCGTTCTCGATGTAACCTTTGGCTCGATATAAAACAAACGAATGTTGTCCATATCCGTCTTTGACGTAACTGCGGAAGGTTATTAGTACAATTCTGCAGTAAGCCTCCCAGTGCTGAGCATCCCATGCACCCCTAGGGGTAATAGCAATATCAAGGAGTGTATCAATCGTTTCGACCATCTCATAGTTACTAAACATTGCCTGACTTAGCGGTTTATAGTAACCAAGTAAGCCTGAATCGTAACCCTCTGCTTCGTGGTAAAGAAAAGAATCCCTGTTCGCCAATGCCTCGCTGACTATGTTCTTTGCAAAGGTTCCTATCTGGATACCGTGTTTTTTCTTATCGGCTATCGCTTGAAAAAAAGCCAGAGCAGTTACTGGCGAATACTCAACGATTGCACGGCACAATCTTTTATCTGCGATGAGAAGAAGCAGTTCGTTAGCGAGAATCTCAACCCTTGAGCCAGGTTTCCTCCTTTGCTTATTCCCCTGCTTCTCGTCGTCACCGTCAGAGAGAATATCCGCATATCTGTCTTTATTAGTGGCGTAGTGGACAAGTGACTCGGCAGAATAAGCAAGTTCGTCGGCAATGACAGCAAGCTCTACTGGCGAGCCCTTGAGGATGAATCTATACAAAGTTCTAGCATAGCGTAATGCATTGCGTCTTCCGAACATCGGCGGCCGGATGAATGCAAACCAAGTCCATGTGAGGAACGTCAGCAGGAATAATCCACCTAGAAACGCTTGCCACGACGCTGGCGTCAGGAAGTGGCCCTTCGGCACCAGCCACTGCTCTGCACGCCATAGATCCGTCAGTAGTGTGAGTATCCCGACGGCGACGACGACCGAAAATGTTAGGCCAAGCAAAGGAATGGGGGCGGTTCGAACTCTGAATCGGTAACGGACGTCGGCGATTGTCCAAGCCAATACCATAAGAGCAAGGCCTGCAAGGAATTCCGAGAAACCGAAAAACTTCTGCCCGTCGCTATCTAGAGGAACGAAGCAAATGTACATGAAGCAATGTTCAGTTGCCACCTGAGTCTCCTCTATGAACCGAGATGGATAGTAGGCTCAGGCCTTGCATGGCATTTTGGCTTGTGCAGGCGTTACTTGTATTTGACCGTAAATCAAAAAGCATAGTGAGCTTTGCAAAAAGATTCATTGGGATAACGACGTACAGAACTTACTATGTTGCCACTGGACAATGGGTAAAGCAATCCCAATTCAGACCGGGTTAAGATTGCCAAAAGCTCTTTTCTCGACACCTATAATTGAAAGATGCCGAGAAAGAAAGTACCGCTAAAAAGCTCAATTATTCTATTTTTGGCGTAATCCCTTTCTTCCTACTTCTTGCATCTTTCTCAGAGATTCACCAGATAATTCAATTTGGTAAGAGCTGTGTACAATCCGATCCATTAGGGCATCCGCTACCGTCTTGTTATCGAAAAGATCGTGCCACATATTCATTGGCATTTGACTCGTAATGAGAAATGAACAGGCACCTGCTCGGCTATCAATCAATTCCAATAGATCGTTTTGCACGCGCTTCGAAATGGGTTCAATACCCCAATCATCTAGAATCAATAGATCATATCTTTTCAGTTGCTGTAGTCGACTGTATAGTCCGCCTGTAGCACGTGCCGCTGTTAAATTCTCAATAAGTATCGGAACGCGGACAAAATAACAGGAAAGGCCGTCCCGACAGGCTTGGTTGGCCAAGGCACAAGCAAGCCAAGATTTTCCTGTGCCAGTTGGTCCAGTGATCACTAGATTATTACGATTTCTGATCCAGTCGAGCGTAATCAGCGATTGCACTTCGGCTTTGTCGAGGCCGCGTTGAGTACGGTAGTCAATATCCTGCACGCAGGCACTTTGCGGTAGCGAGGCTTTTTTGAGCAAGGCTTGCAAGCGTTTGCTATCACGTAATGTAGTTTCATGATCAACCATGTTTCGCACACGATGTTCAAATGCCAGTTCGTTCGTTGCAGGCGTCATTAGTTGACGGCTAAACTCTTCGGCCATTCCTGGCAACTTCAGAATATGCAGTTTTTCGATGGTTGTATTGTTCATCATGATGATGGCTCCTCTACATTATTTAAAAGGCGGTCGTAATACTTTGCGCCGCGAATATTTTCGTGCTCAATCTCATGAGTGGAAGTAACTGACTCATCACTAGCAAATAGTCGATCTAGTTGTTGCGCCAATATTTTTTGTATGTCTGGTACGCTCGAAATAGTATTATTTTTGGCATATGTGCATGCTTCTTCCAGCCGGGAATTCCCGTGCAACTTTGCTAAAGATTTCATAGCTTGAGTAGTGCGATATCCAATCTGATACAAGTTCGACTTCGCGAGCTGGTTGCGCAGTATCTCAACTGTATTCGGCCCCACTTCTGCCGCCCATTCCAACGTTTCATTCACTGACCATCGTTGCACAGCACTATGAGCTGGATGGCGATGTAGATCACTCGTAGTGCTCTGGTCCAACACGTAGCTTCTCTTGTGAAGTGCCACGGACTTGCCTCGATAAATGAGATCTAGGATCGTGTCAGTCATTCGATATTCAAATTCCTTGCCTCTCAGTTGATAAGGGATGCTGTAATGATGTCCTTGAATCTGCACGTGGTAATCGATTCCTGCTCGGGCTTTTCCCCATTCGGCAAATTCATATGGAATAGTTGGTAGCGGTTGCAATGCCGATATCTCATGCTCTTGCCATCGCTCATAGCGACTGCCAGCTAGTTTTTGGAAGGGCTTTTGGTTGAGCTTATCCAGTAGCACCAAGATCGCTTTGTTAGCCTCTTCAAGAGAAAAGAATTGACGCTTACGCAGAGCGAACAAAATCCAACGTTGAACTAAAAATACTGCTGCTTCTGCACGAGGCTTGTCCTTTGGCTTACGCGCACGTGCGGGGAACACGATCGTCCCGTAGTAACGACAAAGTGCGCTGTACGATTCATTGATGACAGGAGAAAAGCGATCTGCTTTAGTGACAGCCGCTTTTAGATTGTCAGGGACAATAACGCGAGGAACGCCACCAAAATACGAGAACATCCGTACATGAGATCCGATCCAGTCTTGTGAACGTTGCGACCAGGTCGCCTCGCAGAACGTATAGTTAGATCCACCCAGCACCCCAATAAAGATTTGAGCGGTTTTAACTTCACCTGATGTGGATAGATTGATATCAATGGTTTGGCCAGAATAATCGACATATGCCGTTTCGCCATAAACTTCCGTTTTACGCATGGAGATTTTCAGGCTCTTCTGATATGCCCTGAATCGTCTGCAAAACTGAGAATAGCTAAGTTCACTTCCATCGGGAAGTTGCTCAATCCACTCGAGATACAACATTGACAGTGTCGCACCAGCTTTTTTCAGTTCGTTATGAACATATTCGAAATCTATAGCTTCTTTAGGAAGAGGTTTTTTGAAGGGCATCTTCGGAAATAGTATTTCCCCTAATGAAATATCGCTAATATCGCCAGGCAAGGGCCATGACAGTCCAGCGTCTGAAAAGCGTTTTACATATTCTGCGACTGAGGTATGACTGATACCTGTGATGCTAGATGTTTTCCTATTCGAAAAATTCTTATCCAAGCGGTAGTGAAGGACATCGCGTATTTTGCGCATGTCAGATCTCCTATTAACCATGTAATGATTAGCCTCAAATTGAAATAGCAGGCTCAGCCCGCTTGGATTAGGCAGTTAGTCGTTAGACGTACCTAGCCCTCCCAAGCGGGATCAGTATTGACAATAGTGGGTATGAAGGAAGATACTGCACGCGGAAGGGTCAATTTTCCACGTATTCAAAGGGCTTGTGAGCGGCAACTCGCAGGCTCTTTTCGTTTCCACCTTCGCAAAGCCGGCTAACTCATAGCGATTCCCCCTTCAACTCCTCGGCTCGTGTAATGGCCTGTTCGCGCTGCGCGGCAATCCAGACAGCCACGTCTCTAGTAAGAGCAAATTTTCCTCTTCGTTTCTCAATGCCGAACACTGGTATCGGAGTCGATTTGCGTGCGACTGCTTGACGAAACGCATCTTTGGAGGGGTAGCCAAGTGCTACACGCAAACCTTCTCCTGTCATCATCGGACCATGTAGTTGCATCAATTCGCGCTCAAGAAGTGCTGTCAACGATTCAGTCTGATTCGGTACGGTCATGTGGTCACATCCAGTTACGTGAGAAACGGTAGCTAAGGATGTTAGCAACAACTTTTGCACTGAGCGAGCTACGACTTACACCTTAACTTTGCCTCTATATTGAAAAGGCATTCATCGTAAGTCGTTGAATTAATGAGATATCATCAAAATTCTTAATACTTTTACGATTTGTAATGGCAAATAAAAGAGCGCCTCGACGCGATGATGAAGTCGATTCAGCAAGGACAATTTACTGGTATCAGACTTTAAGTAATTATTTGGGTGACGAGCGTCCTCGTGCCATTCAGCGACTTATAGATCCCATTTCAATAGGGATAGATAGAGATGGCGATCGAATCCGAAATAGCAAATTCAAGTTATATGCGGAAGGTAAACATGTGCCCGGTGCTGCATTGGTTGATTCAGCAAAGAAATTGGTGAAAGATTCCGAGCCCGCTTTGAACCACGTTGTGTGGCAGGTGCTACGCGAGTGTGGACCAATACGTAAGAAAGCCAATGGATGGGTGCGTAATTTAAGTCCCAGTATTCAGGCAATCGTCTTTGGACCTGGATTTGAATTGATGCTGCGTGGAGATCGACATTTCCTCGCTTCGCTGGAGCGACGCGAAGATCTGGACGGACTAGCTATACTTACCATCCTCCTAAAGCTGAGCGTCGAGGACGGTGATTCAGAGCAGGCATGGAAGATTGCGCATAGCATCTTCAAAGTATTATTAATGGTCGGCCCTGCGTTAGATGAAAAGACAATCGCAAACCGCATTTTCTCACTTTATGTCGATAGGGTCTTTAGCTTAGTTTCTTTCGATGGACTCGTCGTAGACCTAGAGAACTATCGGTACGTAGAGGTTGCATGTATTGTGGACTTTCTTGCAAATCGATTACGGATAGCGAAAGGCAATTACCGAGAACGGAAAATGCGGAGCTACTACCCGCTCCAAGTAATCAACGGATTCAGCGGTAGCTTAGGTGAACCAATCACTTTGCCCGTTCGAAAAGCGTAAACGGAAATAATTACTAAAAGGATGGAGAAATCGCATGAATGTATTTTTGGATACTGAATTCACCGATTTCATGGCGCCACACCTTATCAGCTTGGGTATGGCGTCTGAGTATGGTGAGGACTTTTACGGCGAAGTACCGTATCCAGACCACTTGTGCTCAACATTTGTGAGAGAAGTAGTTATACCGTTGCTCAGGGAAATCCCTCACTCCTACTTTTCACTACCCAAGCTACATCTAGAGATCATCAAGTGGCTAGAGATCGTACGCAGGAATAATGAAGATGTTTATATCTGCGTGGATTCTCAAACTGATTGGGATCTGTTTCGTAACGCGTTGGACCATCGCGTGCCGTCTTGGTGCCATTGCAAGTTCGTCAGCGACGAAATTGTTGAGCTGATGCTTTATGACTTTTTTGAAAATTCTAAATTACCTGAACATCACGCTCTTCATGATGCGCAAGCAAATCGCCATGCTTACCGCATAAAATCCTAATCGTACTTTTTGTAGTCGAATTCGTTGAGGGAGCTATAAATGTCTGATCTACCGGCTGATTACTATGAGAGATCAGACCAATTGCATGATCTTCTAAACAACGAACCTATTGAAGCAGTGAGGCTAGCTCGAGAGATTCTTTGGGATACAGTCGGAAAAGCAGAGCGCTTATATCTCATGCAATTACGAGCATCAATATTGGTGGATGGTGGGAGTGCAATAGAGGATCGGGATGCAATTAGCGAAGGGCTGGAACTATTTCGTGAATTGCACGCGCAATTTCCGACTCTCAGCCTCGCGTATAACCTCGCAAATGGTTTGATTGCTTTCACAAGCAGGCCTTCTAGAAATAAAAACTGGTTGGATCATCAAGAAAGAACCAGAGAGCATCGTGCGGAGGCACGCCGTTATCTATGGAAAGTTGCCGAAGCTAGTGAAGCAGAATCTTCTTTGAAAACCCAGGCATTAACAAATCTTGCAAATCAATTTTCTAATAGTTTTCGTCTGAGCGAAGCTCACGACATTCGCCTCGCAGCATTGCAGATCGACCCTGAAAATGGAGTCGCAGCAGGTACGGCTGCACGCGAATTGCTCTGGCTGTATAGCCAAGGGGGCTGTTCAGAGTTGACACATTTAGAAGCTGGAATGTTAGCAAGGTTAGCCCACCGGCATCAGGATAAAATCGTCCAATATGCAGGCGTCAAAGCGGCAAAAGAACTCGCTGCACTTGCTAGTCAATTTGCAGATCTTCCAAAACGATCTGCACACAAAGATCCGTTTATAGCTTGGGTAGAACGTGAGCGCTTAACTCTCGGACCTACCGTCGAACTCGTTGACCCCAAGTTAGGAAAATTAGACTGGCTCATGCTGCCCGACATTTTGGAGCGTGATTTGGAGGCAGAGTGTGTTCCACCACCAGTATTTTCTATGTTTAACTCCCTAAAGAGCGACTACATCCTCGCACGAGATTTGGCATGGCGTGGAGATCAGGGAGATTCCTGGCCAGCAACCGGAAGGTTTTCCGGCACTCTTGATGGCGCGACATATGGGCCAAACACATCGGCTCTCATTCTGGCGCATAGAACCGCCCTCGATCTCCTAGACAAAGTGGCTGTCACCGCTAACCATTACTTTGAACTTGGGCAGAATCCTAAAAAAATCTATTTTGGGAACATGTGGCGTGAAAGCGTCGGGAAAAAGGTCGGTGTAGGACCACTTTTCAAGCCGGTTAGTAAGTTGATTATTGATGGAGCAACAGCTTTATATGGGTTGGTTGAACTTGCAGAAGACTATGACGGTGAGACGGGTATTTTGCGACCACAGAAAAATCTGCGTAATGCAGGAACCCACCGATTTGTTGTACTCCATGATTTCGGAGATATAAAAAAATGTAGACAGGCGTCGGAAATTGAACGACACGAACATGATGACTTCACCAAGGATGTGTTACGCGCTTTGCGCGTTGCAAGATCTGCCATTCAGATGCTCGCACTATCTATTACTCAGCATGAGAAAGTGTTAAGAGCACGGACAACTGGTTTTATTGGGTCTTTAAACGTGCCCGATTACGAATAACCTACATATCTCATGTATTGGCAACTTTGCATGCGAACGGATGGCAACTTTGAAATGCGAGTGACTGGCAACTTTGTGATGCGACTTGATGGCAATGTTAATGCGGATACTCATCAGAATCGCTAACTATTCTGAGTACTCGCCCTGACAATTCAATTATCGGTGCAATATTTCGAACATCCTTAACACCTTCTGCATGGCAAACACTAATTGTTTTTTGCATGTCGACTATGCGTGGATCATCTTGCTTAGATTTGACGAAAGGCTTATCTGAAACCTGAAATAACTTTTTGTCTCTCCATCCTTCAAAAAGAATATTTACCGGCTGGAGAATTTCTAACAACGAGTATCCCATTGCTTTATAAATTACTTCTTCGTCGATTATTTTGGAAGATGATGCCCGTTGCGTCTTGGTAGCTTCATTAACCTTTTCTACAATTATGTGTCTATCCACTTTATCTTTATCAATCATAAAAATAGAGTGCGTGCTATACATTACATAGTTAGATTTCGAAATCTTAATGAGTTCCGCCATTAAATTTCTTGCTCCTGTTGGATGCAGCCCAATTTCTGGTTCATCAATAAGGATTAATGTATTTTTGATTTTATCGGTAGAAACCTTCGTTGAAATCATCAGCAGAAAACTAACGAATCGTTTGAATCCATCACTACGCTGTTGAAAATCGAAGTTGATTTTTTTATCTTTAACTATCGGAAGAATTAATGCACCGTCCGGCTGAAATTCAATAGAGACATCTTTATAGTCCTTCCAAACCGAACGCAAATAGCTTGTCGTTTTCTCTCCGACATTACTAAGCAAATTGACTAACTTATGTCTTGTGCCTGAGCGCACCCCGTTCAGTACTGCGGTCACATCTGAATAATTAGCTAGTTCAAAGCAATTTTTTAAAGGGAGGCAACTGTCTGGATTCTCAGCAAATGCATTCATATCCACTTGTACAGGAAGTAGATTTTTTTCTTCATACTTCCAATAGATGCACTTAGGCAATTCCGCTTTAATTATTTTAATTAGCTCAACCTCAAGTAAACCAAAAATATTATCGACACTGAAGCTTTCGAAAGATACCGTCGCATCTTCAAACGAGTCTGAGGAAAGGAAACACACGTCAGGAGGAATTCCGATTTGGTTTCCTTGAATTGTTCGGATTGATCTTACCTCGCTGATACTTTTAATTTTCTTCCAAGTGGCGAGTACCTCAAGTCCATCCGTGAATGCTAAGCATGATGGGGATTTAGTCTGTGCACTCAGGCTGACCCAATATAGGCCGGAGTGCTTTCTAGCATCACAGAACTCTTTAAGAGTCTGTGTCACGGTACCGTCCAAGAGAAATAATGGCCTGGATAACTGATCCGTTAAGAAATGCTTCGATACAGATGCGTAAGCAGCAGCCATTTCTTCATCACTAAATGAGAAGAGAAAGTAAACATAGCTTTCGTTAACCGGCTCTTCATCATGTCGCTCAACTCGCTTATCTGAAGGATTAATTGGCTCCTCGTCAGAAAGCAACGATAAGGCCTTTAAGATATTAGACTTTCCCGATTCGTTTATGCCGACCAAGATTTGTGCACGGTCATCTACAAAATTTATCGTTTCATGCTCAACTGATCTGAAATTCTTAATAACAACTTTATCGAGATTCACCGCTCCCCCCTTAGTTTTAATCTAATGCAATTATTACATCAGAGCATGCCTTTGGCTCCCCTCAATAGACCCTGCTCCAGCGATAGATTCAAAATAACCATAGAAACCTATCAAAACCCTTGTAAACCCAACCCTAACGAGATACTATCGCTGGATCAAAGACCCTATTGATAAAAGCTAAGGGAGGCAATCATGCCCATATATGGATATGCAAGAACCAGTACCACCGATCAGAATGCAGGCCTAGATGATCAGATCAAGCGTCTACACACGGAAGGCTGCGACAAGGTCTACTTCGAACAAGCGTCAGCTACAGACTTAGGCGCTCGCAAGGAATGGACTAAGCTGCTACAGAGTCTACAAACAGGAGATATGGTGGTTATTACAAAGATCGACCGGGCGGCTCGATCTATAGCTCACATGGTAGACATTACCAAGACAATGAAAGAAAAAGGAGCGTCTATTCGTATTCTGGATATGAACATAGACACAACCACCCCGACCGGGACGTTGATGCTGAATATCTTCTCCAGTGTTGCTCAATTCGAGAAAGACATGATGCTTGAGCGACAACGAGTAGGGATAGCTGCCGCTAAAGAAGCAGACAAAACTAAACCTTTAGCACAGCGCACATACAAAGGGCGCAAACCTACAGCAAAGAACAAACTGGATGATGTAAGAACACTACTCGCTTCGGGCAAAACTAAGCAAGAGGTAGCTGACACATTAAACATTGGTGTTGCGTCTATATACAGGATGCTAAAGGCAGCTTAAGAGGCTCAGAATCGTCAATAGCAAGACGAAGCACGGGAGACCATTGGGGACACCACTACGAGGTCTTGTACGCCCTCAAAGTACCCTTAACCCCTCATGCAGATATTTCTGAAATGTTTTGGAAGTGATCTCCGCTCGCCCTATATCAGGCTTATCCGCGCTCCTGAGTTTTGCCGATATTTCCTTCCCAAGTCGTTCGAGAATCAAACCAACTACCAGTTTCTTAAAAATTTTACGCACTATTCCTAAAAAGATTCATTAGAAGCCCATCTGATTGATCGCTGCTTCTATTAAGCTGATCTCTAGTAAATGGCATATTTACAAGTAGCCCCTTTACATCAGTAATTACCGACAACCACGCATCCGCTTGAAATACGGCGTAAAAGACGATTTGATTGTGCGTAAATGCGTTTTCTAAGAAGTATTCCTCTTTTCCGCTTGGAAGGTACGTAGCCG
>Ga0308157_10006035_pt1 | contig 14744 bp, 4 predicted proteins | sample PhyBR1_FD_201035 | JGI IMG/M metagenome (GOLD analysis project Ga0308157, IMG submission 201035) | Phyllosphere microbial communities from UC Gill Tract Community Farm, Albany, California, United States - DLSLB.R1 | ecosystem: Host-associated > Plants > Phyllosphere > Unclassified | place: USA...
ACAACTGCCAATAAAAGAAATAGAATCCTAAAAATAGATGCTGATGGAGTGTTAGATCCTAATTTTAATCCAAATATTAATGGTAGTGTCTATGCTTTAGCTATTGATTCAAATGATAAAATATTGGTTGGTGGAAATTTTACAAACGTAGGGGGAGCTACTAGAAATAGATTAGTAAGACTTAATACTAATGGTAGTCTTGATGCATTATCTTTTAATGCGGATGTCGACAACGTTGTTCAGGCTATTTCTATTGAAAACAACGGAAATATTATTGTAGGTGGTAATTTTACCAGTTATAATAGCCAGCCGGTTACTTATCTTGTTAGAATAAAAAGTGACGGTTCATTAGACAACGCTTACAATAATAATAATGGACCAAATAGTTACGTCTACACATTAGCTAAGCAATCAGGAGGACAATTATTGGTTGGAGGTAATTTTACAAAATTCGGAGGATTCACTAAAAATAAGTTTATTCGATTGACAGATGCGGGTCTAAGAGATCTTAGTTTCAATTCTGGAATTGCTTTTAATAACGGTGATGTAAGGACTATTACGGTACAGCCTGATGATCGAATTATTTTGGGAGGGCAATTTAATGGTACTTTCTCTGATGGTACTGCTTATCCAGTAATCCGAATTGTTCGATTGAATAGTGATGGAAGTTACAACACTAGTTTTAAAGCCACTTTAAACAGCATATGTTATACTTCGGCTATAGATTCTGAAGGCAGAATTATGATAGGAGGAGGATTTAATTCTATTAGTGGAGTTGCAAAGTATAGAATCGCCCGAATTCTTGCGTGTACAAATAATACTGCATATACTGCTACTGGATGGACCAGAGGTGCTCCTGATAAAAGTCATGAAGTTTCCATCGATGAAAATTTAACTTTGAATACTGATACAAATTTTTGCAATTGTTCTGTAGCTACAGATAAAAAGTTAACAGTTGATACTGGAATAAAACTTACACTTGAATTAGATGTTTTTGGAAATGCAACTACAAAAAAAGGAACAATAGAGTTTAATAACGCCGCTTCTTTATTACAAACCGATAATAATGCTGTCAATACAGGAACTATTATTTACAATCGTAACACAGCTGAGCTTAAAAAATACGATTATGTATATTGGGGTTCCCCAGTAGACAATCAACAATTAACGGCCTTGAATCCTAATACTGATTTATATTACAGCTGGGCAGGTGGCAATTGGGCTGCCGAATCGGGATCTATGACTCCTGGGGAAGGCTATATAATTAGGGTGAATGCGGCTTTAACTTCGCAATTAGCGACTTTTACGGGAAAACCAAATAATGGAAATATCGAATATACAGCTCCCGATGGAACTTATAGTTTAGTAAGTAATCCGTATCCATCTGCAATAAGTGCTGATGAGTTTATAAAAGCCAATTTTAATGTAACATCAGGTGGGGCGACTTTGTATTTTTGGACACATAATATAGAAAGATTTCAAAATGGCAATCAATTAGTTTATTCTTCTAATGATTATGCAAGCTATAACTTGACAGGGGGAGTTGGAACGTTTCCTAAGAAAGCAAGAGATAAGGAAAATCAAAATGATGTTGGTGAATTACCTACTGGAAAAATAGGAGCAGGACAGGCCTTTTTTGTTGCTAGAAATACAGATGGAAAATTTGTATTTAATAATTTGATGCGCGCTACCGGTTTTACGGATAATAAACAGTTTTTTAGACAGTCAAATACAAAGAAATCAACAGCAAACGAAAAAAATAGAGTTTGGTTAAACTTAAGCAATGATGGTGGAGCTTTCAAACAATTGCTTGTTGGTTATGTTAAGGATGCCACCAATGATTATGATAATCTGTATGATGGCGTGACTTATAATGGAAATTCTTTTGTGGACTTTTATAGCATAAATGCGGCTAAGAATTTAACTATTCAAGGGCGTAAATTACCATTTGATTCCGCTGATGAAGTGCCATTGGGTTACAAGACAACCATAGCTGGAACTTTTCAAATTGGGATTGATGATGTTGATGGTGATTTGACTAATCAGTCAATTTATTTAGAGGATAAATTAGCCAATAAAACCCAAGATTTAAAAAACGGAGATTATTCATTTACAACAGAAATTGGAACATTCAATGACCGTTTTGTATTGCGTTATACTGATACTTCTAAATTAGGAACAGGCGATTTTGAAACCCAAGGAAAAGGACTTATAGTTTCGGTAAAAAGTCGTCAAATCAAAGTGAATTCTTTTGATGAAAATATTTCTTCAATAAAAGTTTATGATTTAAAAGGAAGCTTGATTTATGAAAAAGGTAAAATAAACAAAAATGAATTCATTATTGATCATCTAAAATCAAGTAATCAATTTTTAATTGTAATGACACAATTAGAAAACGGTAAATGGATTAGTGAAGAGATTATATTTCATGATTAATTGATCTCTAATTTTTTGAATAAAATATCATCCCATTCTTTTAATTAAGAGTGGGATTTTTTATGCAAAAAGTTCATTAAAAATATTTTTTACTATCTTCTTGACTCCTAAAACTTTATTTTGGCGGTATAATATTTAATTCTATATTTGCCCAAATTTCTAATGAAAAATACCAATTGACGAAAGTCAGTTTCATAGAAAAAACAAATTAGTTCTAGAGCCCCCAAAGAACATCGTATAATTTTACCGGATTATAATTTAATCAACTCATTCATTGAGTCGATTAATGTTGTATAATAATGGGTTCTAAATAAATTTTAAATTTAGAAACGCTATTATATGATAAAAAAATTACTTTCACTTTTTCGTAATACTAGTTTAGCAACTTTAGGTCTGTATTTTTTCTTATGTACTCCTATAGTATTTGGCCAAACAGCTGATGATATTACAAGAATCCATACGGACTGGAATAATGGATATTGGACAGCAAATGCCGCAACTGGTGTTGGAAATCGTCCTGATTTAGAAAATAACTTAATCGGTTTTGAGTGGAAAGGTAAAACTTATTCTACCGGTGTCGATGATGCCAAGCTCACTAGCGCTGTTTCAAATGTTAGTACTCAAAAATTTAGAGCATTAAAAATACAATCCTTAAATTTTTCTGGTTCTACTTATTTTTTGCAAGGCTCTATGATGGATGGCTCCAGTTCAGGTAGAGCTTTGACTCCCGCATTTGTAGGAGGTCCAAATTTGAAGTCCGAGCTTGCTTCTAGACTTACTGATGGTAAAAATGGTCTGTCATTAGGAACTGGTATTGCTAATATTGATAAAGGCGATGTTTATTTTAAAATAGGAACAGATAATCTGGTACTCACTGGCTTGAATGATGATATCCCAGACTTACTAGTAACTCAAGTAGCTCAGCCAGGAGGAGCAGATACTTTTAAATTTATTGATGCATCGGGGAAAATTGTAGGTGCCCCTATTGTTGTTGATTTTAATTCAGTTAGAAGGGTAGGGAGTTATAGCTTAGATCTTTTTAATGCTAACAATGGGGCTATCGCAGGGGGATTTAATCCCGGCGAAGTCAGAGATATTCGTATTTTAGGATATGATATCAGTGCTTTTGGTATTAATGCAACCAATGCAAAGGATGTAGATCGTTTTGTTGTCTCATTCTCAGGTAGCTCAGATTGTGCTTTTATTGCTTTTAACGCAGAAACATTAAAGAAATCAGAATTAAGTTTGATTAAGAAGGGTAAATTAATGGGATGTGGTTTAGTGGGTGATAAAATTAATTACACTTTTGATATTACAAATTCTGGGCAAGTTGAAATTAAAAATGTTATTGTTACAGACCCTCTTCCAGGTATAGTGTTATCGGGGCCACAAAGTCTTGCGCCATTAAAGCCTGGTGAAACTAGACAAGTAACAGGTACATATACTATCACAGCTGCTGATGTTGCTGCTGGAAAGGTTATAAATTCTGCAAAAGTTACTGGATTGGATATTTCTGATGTTGTAGTTGAAGATATTTCAGGAGAAACAGAGACTGATGATAATCCTACAATTATTTCTTTGATAACTGCGCCAACGGCAATTACAGGAGCGACAACTATTTGTAATGGAGATTCAACTACCCTTACAGCTAGCGGTGGGTCTGTAGTGACTGGGGCTATTGTTGAATGGTATACTGGTTCTTGTGGAGGTACTAAAATTGGTGAAGGGAATAGTATAACAGTTTCACCAACTGTAGATACAACTTATTTTGTAAAATATCAAAGTTCTTGTAATACCAATTGTGCTTCACAAAAAGTTACTGTGAATCCGATGCTGACACCTAGTGTAAGCATATCAGCAAATCCATCGGGAGCCATTTGTGTGGGAACAAATGTAACATTTACAGCTTCGCCAACAAATGGAGGAACAAGTCCTAAATATCAATGGAAGAGCGGTACTAATAATATATCAGGAGCTACAGCTTCAACTTATAGTTCATCAACATTAGCAAATGGAGAGGTCATTAGTGTGGTTATGACATCGAATGCTAGTTGTTTAACTACTTCTACTGGGACATCGAATAGCATATCGATGACTGTTAATGCTTTGCCGGCCGCTCCTGTGTTTGGTTCAAGAACTCAACCTGACTGTGTTAGTTCAAAAGGGAGTATAGTATTGAATGGTTTACCAACTTCTGGAACGGTGTATCAGACTGGGACTTCAGCGAACAGTTATGCAATTACCAATTCAACCCAAACAATGACCATTACAGGTTTGGCAGTTGGAACTTATAATTTTTCGGTGTCAAATGGTTCTTGTACTTCATCAATGACAGGAAATGTATCAATAAATCCAGTTGTTACCAAAAGATGGATTAACGGAAACTGGTCTCCTGCTGGTGCTCCTACGGCTAGTGATATAGTTAGTTTTGAAGATCATGCTACTCTAACTGCTCCACTAAACGCATGTTCTTGTATAATTGGTTCAGAAGTAAATGTGGTAGTTGGTGAGGCTGGAAAAGATAATAGCAATGCGATTTTAAATGTGGTAAATGGGTTAGACGTCTATGGGACATTGACTTTTGAAAACGGTGCCAGCTTAGTCCAAACCAATAATGTTGCCAATACGGGAATCATCACCTACAAACGTACCACAACTGCACTTAGACAATACGATTATGTATATTGGGGTTCTCCTGTAACAGGTCAGTCATTGACTAGTATGGCTTCAAATACCGATTTATACTATAGCTGGGGAGGTGCTAATTGGGCTAGTGAGTGGGGTGCAATGGTGCCAGGAGTAGGATATATTATTAGGGTAAACAATGCCTTGACTTCACAAACAGCTAGTTTTATAGGAGCTCCAAACAATGGGGATATTACCTATACTTCCCCACTATCGAGTGCAGCATATTGTTTGATGGGAAATCCTTATCCATCAGCAGTAAGTGCAGATGCTTTTATATTAGCTAATTTTGATACGAGTACCACCTCATCAGGAGGGACATTATATTTTTGGACACATAACACAGCAAGGTTTCAATCAGGGAATCAACTTGTATATTCGTCCAATGATTATGCCAGTTATAATTTGACGGGGCCAACAAGAACAGTTAAAAAAACAGCTGCAATAAGCGATACAAATGGAAAAGTTCCATCAGGACAGATAGCTGCCGGGCAGTCATTTTTTACAGGAAATAACTTGACAGGAGTGTTCAAGTTTACAAACGCAATGCGTAGTGGTAATTCTGGTGATAACAGCCAGTTTTTTAGACAGTCCACAACCAAGAAATCTGCAAATATTGAGAAGAACAGAGTTTGGTTAAATCTAACCAATGATGGAGGTGCTTTCAAGCAATTGCTAGTTGGTTATGTTACAGGAGCTACCAACGATTATGATAACTTGTATGATGGGGTGACTTATAACGGAAATTCTTATGTAGATTTTTACAGTATTAATAACAATAAGAGTTTGAGCATTCAGGGACGTAAGTTGCCTTTTGATCCAACCGACGAAGTGCCTTTAGGATACAAGACTACCATTGCTGGAACTTTTCAAATTGGCATTGATGATGTTGACGGTGATTTGATCAATCAGTCAATTTTTATAGAGGATAAAATGACCAATAAAACGCATGATTTAAAAACTGGAGATTATTCGTTTACAACCGAAGTTGGGACTTTCACAGACCGTTTTGTGCTGCGTTACAGCAATACCTCTAAATTGGGAACTGGAGATTTTGAAGCCCAAGGAAAAGGTGTGATTGTTTCGGTAAATAACCGTCAGATTAAAGTAAATTCTTTTGATGAAGTTATTTCTGCAATTAAAGTATATGATTTGAAAGGAAGTTTGATTTATGAAAAGGACAATGTAAATAAAAATGAATTCATAATTAACCATCTTAAGTCGGGCGATCAATTTATGATTGTAATGACACAATTGGAAAATGGTAAATGGATAAGTGAGGAGATTATTTTCCATGATTAATGCACTAGCCAATTTATAATCATAAAAAAGCTCCAACATAATTTTTAAATTTTGTCTGGGGCTTTTTAGTTGTTATTATTGTGTTTATACAAAATGCTTTATTAAAATATAGTATTAATAAGATTTTATTTGCTTCTCCGAATTTTGGCAATGAAATCTATCTAGTTAAAATATTTATATATAAAATTTACTGATTTATCATTACATAATTATATATATTTGTTGCATAATTTCAATGACAATACCAACTGATTTTCAGGTTCATTGAAGAACAAATTTAATTCTAAAACCCCAAATTTATGGATGGAACTCTACCCAAATCCAAGATTTTACTGTTTTTTCTATTTTTCATATTTGTCCAAGCCAATGTGCTTGCCGAAACAATCACTAGTACAACTGCTGGAGGAAACTGGTCTTCATCATCTAGTTGGGTTGGAGGTGTAGTACCTGGGCTTAATGATGATGTCATTATTGAAACAGGAAGTACAGTGACAGTAGCAACTGATATCGCTGCTAAAAGTATTACAGTCAAGGGTATTCTAACGGTTAATGATACAAAGGTGTTTACTGTGTATGGAAATGTTTATATTTCAAGCTCAGGAACATTTAATGCTGGTACAAAGACATCAGATACTACGACAATTAAAGTTTATGGCAATTTTATTAACGATGGAAAGACTTTTTTTAATAAAAGTAATGTCATTATTTCAGGGAATTTAGCGACAGCTAGTACTGATTTACAGAATAATGGGATTGTAATAGTTGGAGGTAATGTGTCTGGGACCATAGGAGGCAGCGGTAGTGGAACAATTTATCCAGTAGACCCCAATGCTTCAGTTACCTCTACAGGACCTGCTGATGAGAAGCCTGCTGGTACGCAGCCGAGCGATCAGACACTAATAGATTTAATGGATGAAGTAGTATATGGTGGAGCATGCTCCATTCCAATTTCAATAAATAGTGTAATTGCAACAAATTCTTGTGAAGTAACCAAGGTTTCTTCTGTAACCATTAATTCATCGGTAACAAGTTTGCCTGTTGGTACTTATAGTGTAATTTATAGCTTAGGATATAATGGTAATTCGACTAGTTACACGGCCTCAATGAGTGTAACAACAGCGGGTGTTGGAAATTTCGTTGCCAATCTTTCAATTGTCAACACTACTTCGTCATCAACAATTCGTGTAAATAAAATAATTTCTTCTTCATGTTATACCAATATAAGTGCAAATAATACATCAAATGTATCTTATATGACTCCTTCTAAAGGTAAACCTGTAATACAGCAGGGTTATGTACAATGTAGTAATAAATGGATTGCACAGTGGAATAACGAATCAGTTGATGGTTATTATTTAGATGTTGCTAAAGATGCCTCTTTCACAAATTATTTACCAGGTTATCAAAATTTAAATGTTGGAAACGTGATAAATTATACTATTTCTGGTTTAGCAGATGGAGGAGTTTATTACTATAGAGTAAGATCATACAATTATTGTGGAGTAAGTCCAAATTCAGATATAATAATGTTTACTTACAAAGGAGATAGTTCATCGACTCCAGGAACAATATTAGGAGGGTCTTTGGCAGTTTGTGTGGGGAGTAATACACCGGCTTTTACAAATTCGGGAAGTAATCCCACCAACGGTATATGGTCCATTTTTAATCAGACGGGTAGTGCAACAATAACTCAAGCAGGAATTGTAACAGGTGTTAGTCCAGGAAATGTTTTAGTTGTATACACTACATTTAATGGTACTTGTGGTAGTTCAACATCTAAGACTCTGAACATTAGTGGGGGAGCCGTTTCTACAGCTTCTTCTACACCAACAGTTTGTATTAATAATTCAATACCAACAATTACTCATACAACGAGTGGTTTTACAGCAATATCCAATAGTGGAATATCAGGCGCAAATGGTTTACCAGCTGGAGTTTCGGCAACATTTGCAAGCAATATGATAACCATTACTGGTACACCAACAGTATCAGGTACATTTAATTATACAATTCCATTAACAGGAGGCAGTTGTGGATCAGCGAATGTAAATGCTACTGGAACTATTACTGTTGCTGATAAACCTTCATTATCTGCAATAGCACCAGTACCAATTTTGTGTGTTGGTAGTTCATTAAATCCAAATCCACCTACGGTAACTTCTAATGGCTCAACAGTTACTTTTTCTGGATGGGAATTGGAAACTGCAGGCGCTAGCAATTCGTTTACAAATATTACAGTCCCTTATACAGTTGCTTTGGCAGACAATGGAAAAAACATTAGATATACAGTAACTAATGGTTGTGGAATATCGGTGAGCAATATTGTTTCAATTACAGTAAATCCAGTTCCTAGCCCACCTGTTATTTCATCTTCGTATAACCTTAATTGTGCCAATACTTCTTTTGATGCTACTTGGTCTGGTTCAAGTGATGCATCAAATTATCGAATAGACGTTGCTGATGACAATGGATTTAGCAATATTGTGACCGGTTATAATAACTTATCATTAGGGAATGGGCTCTCTAAAAGTATTACAGGTTTATCCGGTGCATCTGTTTTCTATGTACGATTACGTGCTGAAAACAGTTGCGGTTCTAGTACAAATTCTAATATTGCAAAGGTTTCATTACCAATAACAGCAACAACTGATGGCATAAATTGGGATAATGACGTGCCAGATTTTACAAAAAGAGCAGAGTTTAAAAGTGGTGCGGTCATTACTTTGACAACAACTTTAAATGCATGTTCATGTCAAATCGACTCTGGAGCTAAAGTAACAGTTGGCACTCCATCGGGTCCTAATAATAATGCTATATTAAATCTTGTAAATGGATTGGACGTACAATCTGCATTTGGTGCTGTTCCAGCAGGAGCCATAACTTTTGAAAACGGTTCCAGCCTAGTTCAGACTAATGCTGCTCTTAATACTGGAGTTATTACTTATAAGCGTATTACAACCCCACTTAAAAAGTACGATTATGTATATTGGGGCTCACCAGTAACTGGACAAGCCTTAAATACAACAGCGTTGCCTAATTCTGATTTATATTATAGTTGGGGAGGCAGTAATTGGGTTGGCGCATCGGGAGCAATGGTTCCGGGAGTAGGATATATTAGCCGTGTGAATAGTGATCTGACTTCACAAACAGCTAGTTTTACAGGAACTCCAAATAATGGTGTTATTACCTTTAATTCTCCATTATCCACTGCAGCATATTGTCTGATAGGAAATCCTTATCCATCAGCAGTAAGTGCAGATGCGTTTATAATTGCTAATTTTAATACAAGTACTACATCATCAGGAGGAACCTTGTATTTTTGGACTCATAATACGGAGAGATTTCAGTCAGGAAATCAACTTGTATATTCTTCTAATGATTACTCAAGTTATAATTTGACAGGACCAACTAAAACAGTAAAGAAAACAGCTGCAATAAGCGATACAAGTGGTAAAGTGGCATCAGGACAAATAGCCGCGGGACAGGCATTCTTCGTTGGTAATAATTCAAACGGAAAATTTACTTTTACAAATGCTATGAGAACGGTTGATGCTAATTATAACAATAGTCAATTTTTTAGACAATCAACCACAAAGAAAGCTGCCTCTATCGAGAAGAACCGAGTTTGGTTGAACTTGACTAATGAAGGTGGTGCTTTCAAGCAATTACTTGTAGGTTATGTTAGTGGAGCCACCAATGATTATGATAATTTATATGATGGTGTGACCTATAACGGAAATTCCTTTGTAGATTTTTATAGTATAAATAACACTAAGAGTCTAAGTATTCAAGGACGTAAGTTGCCTTTTGATCCTGCTGATGAAGTGCCATTGGGTTATAAGACAACTGTTGCTGGAACTTTTCAAATTGGTATTGATGATGTTGATGGTGATTTGGTCGATCAACCTATTTATTTAGAGGATAAATTGACCAATAAAACGCATAATTTAAAAAGTGGCGATTATTCATTTACCACCGAAATTGGAACTTTTAAAGATCGTTTTGTACTCCGTTATAGCGATACATCCAAATTAGGAACTGGTGATTTTGAAACTAAAGGAAAAGGAGTTGTCGTTTCGGTAAACAATCGTCAAATCAAAGTAAATTCTTTTGATGAAACCATTTCCGCAATAAAAGTATATGATTTGAATGGAAGCGTGATATATGAAAAAGAAAAGGTAAATAATAATGAATTCATTATTGATCATTTAAAATCAAGCGATCAATTTATGATTGTAATGACACAATTAGAAAATGGAAAATGGATAACGGAGGAGATCATTTTCCATGATTAAATAGACTAAATTATCTATACATGGTAATACATTTTTAAATCCTATTCTGTTTATTCAGAATGGGATTTTTTTATTTTCCATAGAAATAAGAATCTATAGTATTTTAGAGTGTTTCCTTCTAATATTTATTTAAAAAGTCGTCGCGAATTATTTAGCATCATCATTAGGATGTTTTTGAGCATTTCTTTTATAAAGTTTGATGTAATCACTAAATAAGCAATTGTGTACTTATTATGATAAATTACAATTATGTGAGAATATTTTGTATTTTAAACGTAATTCGTTTTGATAATGTGTTGTTTAAATAAAATGCAATTACAATAAAAAAAGATGTGCAAATACCCTTTTTCGAGAAAAATAGTCTTAGCCTCTTCGAAAGTTTGCCGCGATTATCATCAGACTTTCGGGAACGTCCGAAACCTTCCGGATATCATAGGCAAGCATTCGGTACTATCCGAAATCTGCCCGATAGGGTCGGCAAACTTTCGAGAATAGCCGAAACTTCTCTATTAGCATTGGCAAACTTTCGGGAAAATTAATCAATTAACCTCTAACCTCTATTAAAATTTGATTCAATCAATCGATTTGATTAAACTACGCAATGCCGAATTCATACAATTCTGCAAAGATTTTACAGTTCTATTACAAAACAATGGAGTAGAAAACCTTTCGGTACAATCACATTACACAGCAATGGTTGCAAAAGTGAGTGAATTGGAAAGTCTTTTTAAAAATGAACTTTCCAGTCCCCTTACTGCCGAAATAGAAGATTTGGATATACAAAGGGATAAAGCTATAACTGGAATCATTGCAGCAATTAATGCTTTCGTTTATCATTATGATAGCTCGGTTGCTGATGCAGCAGTGGTTTTGCAAAATAATTTAAAATTATAGAGAACAGGTATTGCTAGTGAAAGTTACCAAAGCGAAACAGCTATCATTCACAATATAGTTTCTGATTGGGAAAACAAACCCGAACTTTCGGCTGCCATTACTACTTTGTCTTTTGGTGGTTGGGTACAGGAGCTTAAAAGCAAAAATGAAACATTCAACAAAAAATATTTAGAACGCATACAGCAGTATGCCACTGTCTCACCAGAAAACATGAAAAGTAAGCGTGAAGCAATTTTAGTTATTTATTATGATTTGCGTAAATTCCTGGAAGCTTTTTCAATAATTCAGAGTTCGCCTTTGTGCGATAAAACAATTAATGAAATCAACGCATTAATCAGCCAATATAATGCTTTGCTTAATAGCCGATTGAAAGCTAAGACTAATATAACAGCTCCAATAGATGTCGTAAGTTCTAATTAGGTATTAAAACATATCAAGTAACAAATCCTAACAGTCTTTAAAAACTGTTAGGATTTTTTGGTTAGTACTTACAGATGAAATTTCTTAAAACATATGTGAATAACTGATAAAATTCTAATTGTTTGTTTTAGCCACTTTTTTGATAAATCTCCTATGAGTAAGACTTCATATTTATTCATTGGTTAATCTTTTTATTACTCCGTAAATCTTACAACTTATACAATTTATAGTTTTATATTTGTGCAAAATTTTAATGTAAATACCAACTGAATTATTCCAGTTTCATTAAAGAAACAAATTTATTTCTAATACCCCCAATTATATGAATAAAATTTTACCTACTACTGCTGTTTATTCTCCTACATTTCTACTGAATAAACGAAAATAACCAAATTTATCTATCAACAATTGTCTGTTTTTTTTAAAACGGGCATATCTCTTTGTTGGTTATAGATAAAATTTTTATCAAAAAAATTCTCCAAATTTTATATCCCCCGAATTATGAAATTAAAATTACTTTATACATTTTTATTGATTGTTTTGTTGCAGACTAATGGGTTTGGGCAAGTAACTAAAACTTTTACCACGCCAGGAAAATATACTTTTGTAGTCCCATGTGATGTTACTTCTATTGTCGTACAAGCTTGGGGCGGCGGTGGCGGCGGTAATAATAATGAAAATAGAGGCGGTGGCGGTGGAGCGTTTGCTCAAAGTACAGTAAGCGTTGTTGGTGGAAATACGTATACAGTTACGGTAGGATCTGGTGCAAGTAATGGTACTGGTGATGACGGTAGCGATTCTAGTTTTAGTAACATAGTTATAGCAAGAGGTGGTAAAGGTGGTGGAAATGGAGGACTAGCTTCTGCAAGTACTGGAACAATCAAATATAGCGGAGGAAATGGGGGGAGTAGTAGTGGGAACGGAGGTGCAGGCGGAGGTGCGAGCGCTGGAACTACAAATGATGGAGCAAATGGAGGTGGAACTACAAATGATTCAGCAGGAAGTGGTGGTGTGGGACTAAACGGTGGTGGATCAGGTGGGGCTGGTGGTAGTAAAAATAATAATGGTACTGATGGATTATCTCCTGGTGGTGGAGGTGGTGAAAGAGGAGTAAACGGATCTTTAGGAAGCGGTGGAGGAGGTAACGGTCAAATAATAATTACATATACTTCTTCTTTACAAAATTATTGCACTCCAAGTTTTAATTCAGGAGTAAGACCTATTACGAATGTATCTTTTGCAGGTATCAATAATCCTTCATCAACTCTAATAGGAGGTGCTGATTTAGAAACGTATTGCATAACAGGCTCTGTAGTTCAGGGTTCAGTTACTAATGCGATTTCTGTAAAAGGAAATACAAATGGAAATAATTCATATTATTTTAAAGTCTATATTGATTGGGACCAAAATGGAGTTTTTGGGAATAATACGAATGAAATAACTGATCTTGGTATAATCGCTAGTTCTTCGGGAATTGATGCCAAAACAGCTATAGGAAATATTCTAGTGCCATCAACAGCTGTTTTGGGTACTACAAAAATGCGTGTTATTAGCAATTATAATTCAACTGTTACAGGTCCCTGTTTATCTGGTAATTTTTATGGACAAGCAGAGGATTATTTAGTAAATGTTACGTGTGGAGCAGCAGGATATTGGACAGGTTCAACAAGTACAGATTGGAACTTAGCTTCAAACTGGTGTAATGGTGTTATTCCAACAGCATCAACCAATGTTGTAATACAAGCAGGCGTAACTAACATGCCAACAATTGCCGCTGGAACTACAGCTTTATGTAATGATTTAACTGTTAATGCTTCTGCGACTCTAACACTAGCAAATGATGCTACTAGCGTGTTAAATATTAACGGAAATTTTGTTAATAACGGAACTTTTAATGCACCTGGGACGTTAAGTAAAATTAGTTTTCTTGGTTCTAATCAAACTTTAGCTAGTGTAACTTACAGTAATTTGACCCTTTCAGGTAATGGAACTAAATCTTTTGGAGGTACAATAAATGTGAGTAATTTGCTTGCTATATCAACAGGAGTTATGACCAATTTAGGAACTTTTCAGCATACTTCAGGAATTCTTACACTTGGTGGTGCTGGGCCGCTTTCAGGCTCATGGGGTAGTACTAGTTCTGATGCTACAAATACAAACAATGACTTTTTTGCATCAACTACGGGTAAAATTAATATAAGTTCTACTACTCCTTATCCTCCTGCTATTGATAATAATTACGCCTGGTATACAAATGGTATTTCTGGCCAAGTTGCTGGTACATCTGGAGAATATGGGAACGACGCGCATACAATACCAGGATCATTAACACTTTCTGCGCCACCAGGTTCTGCGTTTATAAATGTTAAATTTGCTAGTTATGGAAGTCCAGGCGGAACATCGCCAAATTTCACAATTGGTTCTTGTCATGCATTTAATAGCCGTGCAGTAACAACTGGTTTTTTAGGTAATAATGTCGCCACAATTCCTCCAACTGGAGTAGCTTTTAATGCTATTTTTGGAGATCCTTGTCGGGGTATCGTGAAATCATATAATGTAGTAGCAACTTATGCACAACCTTTTTGTAAAACTGGCGGAGTTCCACAAATTGATATTAATGGATCAACACCAACAGGTGGGAATGGGACTTATTCCTATCTTTGGGAGAAAAGCACAACAAGTCCTACTACTGGTTATACTTTAGCTTTAGGG
>Ga0308157_10006036_pt1 | contig 14741 bp, 19 predicted proteins | sample PhyBR1_FD_201035 | JGI IMG/M metagenome (GOLD analysis project Ga0308157, IMG submission 201035) | Phyllosphere microbial communities from UC Gill Tract Community Farm, Albany, California, United States - DLSLB.R1 | ecosystem: Host-associated > Plants > Phyllosphere > Unclassified | place: USA...
CCGGAGGCACGTCAGGTATCGGACTGTCGGTTGCACAACATTTACTCGGTATTGGCCACAAGGTCGCGGTTTTTGGGCAGACAGAAAGCGCGGCGAAGGCCGCGCGCTCGTCCTTCGAGGCTGAGATAATATCTAACCAGCTATTGGTCGGTTGTTGCGACGTCAGAAATCCAGGCGAGGTTGCCGATTTCTTTCGCGATGTCGAAACCTTGTGGTCGTCCACTGCGCTACTGGTTTATTGCGCGGGCATTTCGCCGAAAGCAACGGACGGTGTGGCCAAGCGATTTACCTCGGTTGACCTGGACGAGTGGAATGATGTGCTGGACGTGAATTTGACGGGCGCCATGCTCTGCTGTCAAGCAGCCTTACCAAGTATGGTCGACAAGGGATTTGGCCGGATTGTCCTCATCGGCTCGCTTGCAGGTCGAACACGGCCTATGATCGCCGGCGCGGCATATGCAGCATCAAAAGCCGGGCTCGCTGGCCTGGCCCGTGCGCTCGTCAGCGAATTTTCAGCCGACGGTATCACAATCAATGTCGCCGCTCCGGGTCGCATCTTGACGCCAATGGCGGGAACCGCGGCGACGCCAGTCAATCTCGACGCAGCAAAACGAATACCCACCGGGCGACTAGGAGAGGCTGAAGAAGTGGCACGGCTGGTCGGCTTTTTAGTCTCCGATGAAGCCGCCTTCATCAATGGAGCGATCATAGACATCAACGGCGGCGAGTACACGCCCGCCTAACCCACAAATTGTCAGACGCAGAAAACAAAGCGAAGGGAGATGCTCGTGCGTCACTCGATCTTAATCCACACGACTGACCCGGAGCTCTACCTGATTTTGCGTTACATTCTCGAGCAGGCCGGCCACGACGTCGACCTGCTGCCGAGCCTCGACATGTTTTTACCGGATGATGCGAATAGTCAGCCACAACGCCGCACGGTACTGATCTGCCTTGCAATGGACGATCTGCTCCGCTCAGCGGTTCTTATAAAGAAAGAACAGCCGGACATTCGAGTTGTCGGCTTCCCACTTGACAATAAAAAGATAGACGGCGTTCAATCATCCGTATTTGACTATCTGGTGAGGCGCCCTTTTGACCCCGGCAACCTGCTTGAGTTTCTCAAGTTTGGCCTGCGTTGCAACACAACCGCACCAACTGATGTCAGCGTTTTTCTCGATGACGTGGAAATCAATGTTGCATCCGTCCGGGTCCGGCGGGGTGAGACGCACATCAGTCTATCGCCCCTGCATTTCAGGATCCTGTTGTATCTTGCAAGAAACACAGACAGGGTCGTCAGCCGTGACGAACTCATCCGGAATTGCTGGCCCGAGGATGCCGATGTCGAACCGCGTACGGTGGACATTCACATCGGCAAAATAAGACGGTCTTTGAACCGACACGGCCATAACGTCATCAGAACCGTGCGCTCCGCAGGATATTCGGCCACAAAATTATAATCCGGCGCACAATTCATACGTCAGTAAGCGACCGAAAAACTCTGGCCCAAAAAAGAAAATCGCGATCCCTCCCGTCGAGGCGTGCATCAATAGCACTGAAGGCGACGGCGAGCGCGGCATCTGTACCGAAAATCACTCTGGCAATTGCCGTGGCGTCGGCTTCATCGCAAGACGTGAAAATGTCATCGCCGGCGCTATCGGCAATGCCTGTACTTTTCCAACTACGCATGTAACCTCCGAGCCACCCGGCGCGGAACAACGAATATGCCGGGCGTTCAGGCTCGTTTCAGAGATGCAGAGCGCAGCGCCTGCATGTTCGCCCATGGCTATTCGATCAGGTCACGGCTTTCCCGCCCATGAAGCGCAATGGGCCTCAAGAAAGCATCTTTATGATGTCACATAATACGCTCCGAATTCAAGCGACTTGCCGGAATATCGAGGATAATTTGTTGATTATTCTATTTTACATAGATGGCTACCGGTGATTGCATTATTTTTTGTGACATCATATGACGGCTACGAACAGACGTTATGTATTGAGGATCTGAGATGCAGCACGGGATAGAAACCAAAGCCGCAGTCGCAATTCTTACGGAGAACGCGGACTATTTTGCGATGCTCAAGCACATTCTCTCTACGGAGGGGACGCGGGCGGTTCTCTGCGATAGAAACGAAATCGGCGATAAAGTTGCCCAGCCGGACATCGTCGGACTGATCCTCGATGTGGATCGCGATCACCATGGGGCAGCCATCATCTGCCAACGCATCAAATCGTGTGACAAGACGGAAAAACTGCCAGTACTTGCCATCATTCCCAACGGCGACACCGAAGTCTATATGGAACTCATGCGTGCAGGCGCGGATCAGTGCCTGATCCGCCCATTCTGGCCGCCACATCTGCTGGGCTTTCTCGAAGGCATAAACCCTGTACGGCAACAACCAGTCGCGACAACGTCACAAAACGCATCCCTTAAACTGGGCGAAATCGAGCTTTGGCCAGAACGCAAACGCGTTTTGGTTAGCGGCGTCGAGCTCACTTTGGGACCGATCGAGTTCAAATTGCTCGAACACCTTCTTACGGCTCCCGGGAGAGTGTTCAGTCGAGACGAGTTGATAACAGCGGCGTGGCCGAATGAGGTTTACGTGCAACCACGGACGGTTGACGTTCACATTGGCCGTATCAGGCGGCACCTGAAGAAAGCGGCAGGCTTCGACATCATCAGAACTGCGAGATCAAGCGGCTACGCCATCGATGTAGCCGCGCAGCCGGCGTAAGCGCCGTTCTGGTTTATGACGCCAAAGGTTTACAGAGATTTCTCAAAATCTTCCGAGAGCGTTTGTTGATCGTTGCGATAATTTGCCGATCCTGCATGCATCTTTTTGGTTAGGGGACCTGAGAAATGTTGACCGACAAAACGCTGCAGCACGCAAGCCGAAACACCGGGGGATTGATAGATCATGCGCAAGACTACTTTAACGCGGCTCACCAGCAGGGGTTGATGGCCCTATATGCGCGGCCAAGGGCTGCGAGGCAGGTAGACATCGTTTTTGACGGCTTTCCATCACAGCGCATCACTGATTTCGTGCGTTGTTCATATCTGGGCCTCGACAATCACCCGCTCGTCATAGACGGCGCGATCAAGGCGATTGAGGAATACCGGGCACTGCACTGGTCATGTGCAAGGACCCGACTGAATTTTGCAATCCTCCGCGACTTGGAAAATTCGCTTTCAGATCTCTTCCAGGCGAGGGTCATCACCTACACAACGGTGCTGGCGGCGAACATGGGAGCATTACCTATCGTCGCCTCCGGACACCTCACCGGCGGCATCAGGCCGATGATGGCTTTTGACCGCCACGCGCACGCAACACTCGCCTTTCACAAGGGCACAATTGCTCTGGAAACGCAGGTCCGTACGTTGGCCCACAATGATCTAGATGCATTGGAGGAGTTGTGCCGGTCCAACAGGGCCGTGGCTTACGTTTGCGACGGCGTCTACTCGATGGGTGGAAACGCGCCCATTCGGGATCTGCGCTTCTTGCAGGATCGATACGGTCTGTTTCTCTACATCGATGACGCTCACGGCGTATCAATCTGCGGGAAGGACGGTGAAGGATTTGTGCGGTCACAATACGGAAACGAACTCGGCGAGCGAACTATCATAGCCGCGTCGCTCGGAAAGGGTTTTGGCGCCTCGGGCGGAATGTTGATGCTTGGTACGGCGCGTCAGGAAGAACTATTCCGTCGTTTTGCTGTCGCGCACGCTTTTTCTGCGTCATTGAATGTTGCGGCAATTGGTGCAGTTTCAGGTTCGTTGACAATACACCGCAGCGACGAGCTTTTGCGAAGACAGCTGGCTCTCAGTTCCAATATCGAACTTCTGGACTCGATGTTGGTGACAGAGCAAAGCGGAGCTCCCTTGCCAATTCGGACGGTGAACCTTGGCACCGAAGAGCGTGCCGTCAATGGGACCCGGGCGCTGCTTGATCGAGGAATTTACGGCTCGGCGATATTCTTCCCGACAGTTGCGAAGGGGAAGGCCGGCATTCGCGTTTGTGTCACCTCGGACCATACACCTGAGGAAATCACGGGACTTTGCGCAGCTCTGTCAGAGATCATGGATGACCAGGCAATATCGTAAGTCCGCATCAGGCTGTAGTCGCTCAGAAGGCCGGTCTTGCGAAGAGAATGAGCGGCGGGTTTTGCGGATAGCAACATTTGTTGCCAGCAAAGTGTGATGTAAACTACAGATTGAGGCGGACGAATCCAGCCTGTTGCGGAGAAGAGAAGACATTTGCCGACCATGAAAACATCGCTCGATCATATTCCCCCGCAAATACAAACGGAGCTCCAGCGCGCGCTGGAGATTATTCACGAAGAATTCGAGGATGCCCTGGAGGGCGGCACGGCGAAATTCAAAAAGCGTGGCCGCATCCTCAAGATCATCCTCTTCGGATCCTATGCCAGGGGTACGCAGGTGGACGAACCGTTCACATCCAAGGGGTATAGATCTGATTTCGATCTTCTTGTGATCGTCAACAACCGCAAGCTGACGGATTTTGCGGAGTATTGGTACAAGGCTGCCGACAGGTTGATCCGTGACAAGACGATAAAAAGACCCGTGCAGATCATTGTCCACTCGCTGCGAGAAGTGAATACCTCCTTGCAGGAGAGCCAGCATTTCTTTTCCGACATCCGCAAGGAAGGCATTGCGCTTTACGAGCTGGACGACAAGCCGCTCGCAGAGCCCAAGACGTTGACGCCGGAAGAGCAATTACGAGTGGCAAAAGAGCATTTTGACCATAGGTTTATCGCGGCTTCGAAATACAAAAAGGGCTTTGACTTCTACAACCGGGAAGGAGATATCAAAGAGGCAGCATTTCTCCTCCATCAGGCGATCGAGCAGGCCTATGCCAGCGTTCTTTTGACGCTGACGAACTACACGCCGGCGTCCCACAACCTGAAAGTCCTGCGATCATTCGCAGAAGAACGGGACCGTCGACTGATCGAGGCCTTCCCTCGCGATCACCATCGGGAGAGAGCATGGTTCAATACGATCAACGAAGCATATGTAAAGGCACGTTATTCAAGCCATTACAAAATCAGCCAAGAGGCGCTTGATTGGATTGGCGAGAGAGCAACGGTACTGCTCGGTCTGGTGGACGAGGTATGCCGTGACCATATATCGGCACTTCAGGCAGACGCCGCTCGTGAGACTGCCGAGCAAGACGTGGCTGAATAATGCCGGGCTAAAGCGCTTTCCGAAAGTACCTTCATGTTGGTGGTGAACCTTGGCGGCTAGCAGCACTGTCGTTCACTAGCCGCACCTTGGTGGAGTGCCGAATGAAGAATCCAGGAAGGAATAATGAACGTCAAACGGTTATTTCCGTGCCTTTGATCGTCTGGTGCGTCGCATCAAAGGTTTCATGCAGCCTCCTCGCTGCGATTTGCGGAAAACTCCAAGTGTATGAGCCACTTTATCGCCGACCGCTGTTCGCGTCACGCGCTGCCCCTGCTCCGGCTTTGCTATTTGTCTGACCCGTCACCGAGAATTTCTTATGGCCAAACACATTTCCGAAACGTTCGTGTCGATCCCGGATCCGGATCGGACGCTCGATCTGCTGTGCGCTACCCTGCGCGGCTGGTCTTTTTCAATCACCACCAATCATTCCGAACCACTTATTGCCTTTGACGACGGGCGCGTCATCATCACCCACGCAGTCGGTGGCCTTCACCTTCGTATTGAGGCCGAGGAACCTTTGACACTCCTCGGGATGCGGTCCGTGCTGCAGGCAACCTTCTCTCAGGTCGCTACCCATATGCTCCCGGAGCTCGAATGGCACCGCGCCGATGGCGAGACACTCGAGTGACGGGGCCCCAGGGAGGGAGCGCCCGCTGAGGATAACACAAGATGGCTTCGGATCAGGGAGCCTCTCAACTCTCCCGGAAAGACAAGTATCTGTCTTGGTCAAGGGCGGTCAGGCAGCCAATCTCGCCTTTCGCGCAGCAAGGTGTTTGCAAGGATGATGATGCGCCGCATGATGGCGGTAATGGCGACTTTCTTGGCTTTACCGACCTTTAGTAGTTGCTGATACTTGTCGTGAAGGTCCCGGTTGAAGCGGATGGCGACAAGTGCGGGCATGTAGATCGCGCGCCGAATTGATGACCGACCCCCGGTGACCCTCTCCTTGCCCTGCCACTTTCCCGATTGCTGGACATTGGCGCAAGTCCTGCTAAAGCAGTGATCTTCTTGCCGTCGAGTTGCCCAAGCTCTGGCATATCAATAAGCATGGTGGTCGCGGTCAGCCGACCAATCCCCAGGATGGTCATCAAACGGCAGATGCGCTCTTCACCTCGCTGCTTGGCGATCTGGGCGATGACCTCATCAAGCGCTTGGATATCGGCACCGATGTCTTCAATGCGGCGACCAAGTTGCTCTCGCGCGAGCGGGTCCAGTGCAGTAGCAAGCCGCGTCTTCGCAGTCACCTGATCTTTGACCAAAGCGCGGCGGGCAGTCAGCAACTCTCTGAGATCATGAACATCTTCGCCCTCGACGACTTGAGGCGCCAGGTCAAGCACAACGCCCATGCGCGCCAACATTCTGGCGTCGACGCTGTCGGTCTTTGCCAGTCGCCCGATGGCCTGCGCAAAGCGCCGCGCCTGCTTTGGATTGACTTTGATGAAGGGCAGTTCTGCCAAGCTGAGATACCACTCAAGCCCCCGGGGATAGGCACCGGTCGCCTCGAAAACGATGAGAAAGTCTTCCTCATTTGCCAGCCAGTCGTACAATTGCCTGAAGCCTTCAGGCGTATTGGGTAAGCAGCACGCCTCCGTCCGGGAATGCCAGAATGCGTCAAGACTGTCTTTCGAAACGTCAATACCGATGGTATCCTTAGCCATCTTTTCTTCCTACCTATGCTTGTCGTTCGGGCCCGCAGCCCACGTATCTGTTCAGGTCGTTAGAAAAGACGGGGGCTCGTCAAACTCGACCGCGCTCCTGCAAGACCAAGCTCCGCACGACGCCGCCCCCGCCGCTGCCCCGCAATTTGCGGTGCTGGGCAGCGGCTCCTTTTTGCCTCAGGAGCCAAGAATTCCATAAGACAAGCTCCGCCATCGCGAAATAAGCAGATGCCTTGCGCAAAATCTCGTTGGCTTGGCGAAGCTTACGGTTCTCCCGCTCAAGAGCCTTCATCTTCTCGGCCGCATCGCTCGGCAGGCCCGCTCGTTTGCCGCTGTCGACCTCGCTCTTCTTCACCCATTCGTGCAGCGTAGCTGCCGAGCAGCCGATCTTGGCCGCGATAGATGAAACGTAAGCCCCCGGTGAGGGCCGTCTTGCGAGGTTGATGCGAACATTGGAAGTCCTAGTGCAAACACTAGGAGTAGGCCTATGACCAAGCATCCGATTGAAGTCATCACGTCTGTGGAGCGCCGGCGGCGCTGGTCTCGCGAGGACAAAGAGCGGCTCGTTGCAGCCTGCCTTGAGCCTGGTGCGGTTCTTTCCGAGATTGCCCGTGCGGCCGGCATCCATGTGAGCCAGCTCTTTCGGTGGCGCAAGGAACTCTGCCGGATCGAGGAGCCGTCACTTCAGGTGGCGAACACCTTGGTGCCCGTGATCGTGTCGGAGGCCGCGCCGGCAGCCCAGCCCGCCGCCTTAGAAGCGCCAGCCCCATCGCAGTCCCGCCGGAAGCGTAGCGATGTGACGATTGAGCTGGGCCGCGGTCGTCGTGTCCGTGTGGACAGCGACATCGACACGGAGGCACTTGGCCGTATTCTCGATTGTGTGCTGGGGCGACGATGATCCCTGTTCCTGCTGGTGTGAAGGTCTGGTTGGCAACCGGCTATACGGACATGCGCAAAGGCTTTCCCGGTCTATCGCTAATGGTGCAAGAGACGCTGAAGCGCGATCCGATGTGCGGGCATCTGTTCGTCTTCCGCGGTCGTGGCGGTGGCCTAATCAAGGTCATCTGGCATGATGGCCAGGGAGCATGCCTGTTCACGAAGAAGCTGGAACGGGGACGCTTCATATGGCCGTCGGCGACCGACGGCTCGGTCGTGATTACCCCTGGGCAGCTCGGGTATTTGCTGGAGGGGATCGACTGGCGGATGCCACAAAAAACCTGGCGACCGACCTCAGCCGGATGAGCAAAAACGCTGGAATGACGGGGTCGAATATGATTCCATCAGTCCATGAACGATACGGCCGAACAGCTTCCCGACGACCTTGCCAGCGCACTTGCGGCCCTGGCGGCGGAGCGTGCCCTGCGTGTTGCTGCCGAGGTAGAAGCGGCGACTGCCAAGGCGGAAGCCGCAAGCGCAAAGGCGCTCGTATCGCACTCCGAGGCGCTGATCGCGCGGCTGAAGCTGGAGATCGAGAAGGTCCGCCGCGAGCTCTATGGCAGTCGCTCGGAGCGCAAAGCGCGGCTTCTCGAACAGATGGAACTGCAACTCGAAGAACTCGAAGCTGATGCAGGCGAAGACGAACTCGCGGCGGAGATGGTTGCCAAGGGCTCGACCGTCAGGGCCTTCGAGCGCAAGCGTCCTTCACGCAAGCCGTTTCCCGAGCATCTGCCACGCGAACGTGTCGTCATTGCTGCCCCAACAAACTGTTTCTGCTGCGGCTCGGCCAAGCTGTCGAAGCTCGGTGAGGATATCACAGAGACGCTGGAGGTCATCCCGCGTCAGTGGAAGGTCATTCAGACCGTGCGGGAGAAGTTCTCCTGCCGCGAATGCGCGAAGATCACCCAACCGCCAGCACCCTTCCATGTGACGCCGCGCGGCTTTGCCGGTCCGAACCTTCTGGCTATGATCCTGTTCGAGAAGTTCGCCCAGCATCAGCCGCTGAACCGTCAGAGCGAGCGCTATGCCCGCGAGGGGATCGACCTCAGCCTGTCGACGCTTGCCGATCAGGTCGGCGCGTGTGCCGCGGCCCTGAAGCCAATCCATTCGTTGATCGAGGCCCATGTCCTGGCCGCCGAGCGACTGCATGGCGACGACACGACCGTGCCGATCCTGGCGAAGGGAAAGACCGATACGGGCCGCATCTGGACCTATGTCCGGGATGACCGGCCGTTTGGCGGGCTGTCACCGCCTGCGGCTTTGTTCTACGCATCGCGAGACCGGCGACAGGAGCATCCCGAACGCCACCTGAAGACCTTCTCCGGCATTCTGCAGGCGGATGCCTATGGCGGCTACAATCCGCTGTTCAAGGTAGATCGCGATCCCGCGCCTTTGCGCCAAGCACTCTGCTGGGCACATTCACGCCGCAAGTTCTTCGTGCTGGCCGACATCGCCGCGAACGCCAAACGTGGCAGCAAAGCTGCGCCGATCTCGCCGATGGCGCTGGAGGCCGTCAAACGGATCGACGCTCTGTTCGACATCGAACGCGAGATCAACGGCCTTAGCGCCGAGCAACGACTGGAGCACCGAAGCAAGGACAGCTAGCCGCTCGTCGAAGAACTACATGGCTGGCTCCAAACCGAGCGGGCAAAGCTTTCGCGCAGTTCTCCCGTCGCCGAGGCGATAGATTACATGCTCAAGCGATGGGATGGCTTTACGTCATTCCTCGATGACGGCCGGATTTGCCTGACGAACAATGCTGCCGAACGAGCGCTCAGAGGCTTTGCATTCGGCAGGAAGTCATGGCTGTTTGCCGGATCGGATCGTGGTGCTGAACGTGCGGCGTTCATGGCGACACTGATCATGAGCGCCAAGCTCAATGACATCGACCCGCAGGCCTGGCTCGCCGACGTCCTCGCCAACATTGCGGACACGCCGATCAGCAGGCTGGAGCAATTGCTACCGTGGAATTGGATACCGAAGACGCTGAACGCTCAGGCGGCATAATCTGCGCTCCACAGTGGATGCCGACACCCCCTGCCGGATGGCTACCTCATAGGCCGACGCTATTGCTGAGCAGCCAAGCCTGATAATCCGCAAGATCGGTCGAGCGCACAGCACTTGGGCGGGGCTATTTGGTCCTGCCACGGCAAGGACAGGATAATGACGACGACGCTTCGAAACTATCATGCCCGGATGCAACGGGTCCTAGATCACATTGATCAGCATCTCGACCGCAATCTGGACCTGGACGAGTTGAGCTGCGTGGCCGCCTTCTCCAAGTTTCATTTCCATCGGCAGTTCGCGGCGGCCTTTGGGCTGTCTGTGCATCGCTATATCCAACTCGTCCGCATGAAGCGGGCATCCTACAGGCTGGCCTACAGGGACGTAGACAGCGTGACCGAGATAGCGATGGATGCCGGCTACGAAGCTCCTGACGCCTTTGCCCGCGCATTTCGGCAACGGTTCAGCCAGTCGCCTTCGCAGTTCAGGAAATCTCCCGATTGGGAACCGTGGCTTGCCGCCCTCGGGCCTCTCAACCAAGCAAGGAGTAAGCTTATGCAAAGGACATTTGCAGCAAATGACATCGAAATCCGCGAGGTGTCTCCGACCCCTGTCGCGATCATGGAACACCGAGGTGATCCGGCAAGGATCGGCGACACGATCAAACGTTTCATAGCATGGCGCAAAGCCACTGGCCTGAATCCGAAGACCAGTTTGACTTTCAACATCTTCCATTCCGATCCGCGGGTGACGTCTCCGGACGAGTATCGACTGGACCTTTGTGTCAGCACTGATCAGCCGATCAAGACGAATGGAGAGCATATCGAGGCGGGCATGATCCCCGGCGGCCGTTGCGCCGTGCTGAAAGCCGTCGGCAATACTGATGATCTGGAGCCTGCCGCGCTTTACCTCTATCGCGATTGGCTGCCGGCCAGTGGCGAGGAAGCGAGGGATTTCCCCCTGTACTGCCAGCGTCTCACATTCTTTCCCGAAGCACCTGAACATGCGGCGGTGGCAGAGCTCTTCCTGCCGCTGAAATAGCGAACCTCTGTGGCGGCTTGTCCGTTTCTGTCCACGGCGGCGGACAAGCAGCTTTCAACCCGAAACTCCCGATCCGGCTAAACAGCGCGTTCGCTAAACGTGGGCATTCCATCAGGCGAAACCGTAGCGGCCTTCACCGGATAGGTACGATGAAACGGTAGCCCATCGCGATGGATGCTCTGCCTCGTGATCCAGCACCATGCGGATGGCACGTTCGCGGACTTCGGGTGAAAACTTGTTTGTTGTCTTGCTCATGTCGGCTCCACTTTCTCAGAAGTTGGAGCCTCCGGCCAACCCGGTGCGGTTCAGAGGCGATGGAACCGGGTGCCTGTGTTTCAGCGATTGCACATCGCATCGGAATTCGTCCATCGCAGCTATTTGGCTGGCGTCGCGATGCCCAGAGCGACAGCGACCCAGATCACCCGGAGCCGCTATTTGCACGCACGTCGGTTTGGGCGGCTCAAATTCGGTCAACAAAATTTCTGCACCGCGCTCCAGTTGAATCGAGGGTACGCTTCTGAACAAAATGCTACGCTACTGTAGAAAATCGTATGTACGTAAAATCCAGCTCACCTGATATACAATAGCCAAACCAACTAGCCATAGCTGGTGGCGTTTGCTTTTAAGAAACATCGCGACAATGGCCAACCCAAAAAATATCACCTGTCGTATAGGATATTCGGCACCGAGCGAGCGAAAGTAATCGCCTCCTTTCACGAAGGTATCGACGAGATCGACGAGGAACGTGATGGATAGAAGCCCGAAAAACCAGCGTTTACGGGATTCAAAATAGTCTTCAAATCCTTTGTACTCATTCATCTGGTCCGGGAACAGTAGCGCAGTCAGAGCCGCAAAGATCATCGCATAGGCGATCAGGAAGAAATATATGGGGAATGTCCACGCACGAACGAAAGACAGGTGAAATTCATACCACCAGAAATGCATGATTGAGATCAGCAGGAATATCACCCAGCCGATGTGTACGGAGTATACTGGAATGCTTCCCGGGTGCTGGACAAAACGCGTCAGACCATTGACGAGACGCGCGAGACTGAGACCAAGCACCATTCCCATGATAATGCGAACGTGGGCAAAATCCTCAGGATGCGGGACGGGTGTTTCCATTTAATCGTTCCTGTTTTCAGTCAAATGCCCGGCCGCGCTGAGCCTAGCTTGTTCTTTCTTTGGCGATAAGCGCAGAACAACGTAAATGCGGCACAGATGGCGGCTGCGAAGATGGGAAGGCCGTGCGGAGAAAGTTCCATTACCAACCCGCCAACCAATGGTCCCAAAAGTGCACCTATGCCCCAAAAGACGGACAGCAAGGCGTAGATGCCAAGCAATTCGTTATCCTTGTAGGCGTCGCCAAGAATGGCTATGGTCGTCGTATAGATGCCAACGAAGGCTCCGCCCCAGAAGTAGAGCAGCGGATAGGCCAGCCAAGGGTTGGAAAACGCGATGGGCCACACAAGAGCCCCGATGACAGATGCGATAGACAGCACGATTAACACGCGCTGGCGGGGCAGCCGGTCAGCAAGCCATCCGATCGGCAATTGCAATGTGATCGCTCCTATTAACAGGACGGTCAGAAGTAGCGTCGCCGAATCCTCTGTCCAGCCAAGCCGCATTGCATAAAGTGGTAGCAAGGTGAGACCGGCAGCTTCGAGCGCAGCATTGAGCGCCGAAGAAGCCACTGCCACGGGCACAAGCTTGAGGTATCGGAATGGATTGCCCATTTCCTCTCGGGCGGGCGACGTTGCCTTTGGCTTACCCACAAACAAAATGACGCAGGCCAAAAGCGCGATTGCCGCGCCGATAAAGAACGCGAGGGATTCCTGTCGACCCACCAAGGTCAAGATGGCAGGACCCAGAGCAGTCCCGCACGAAAGAGCCGTGACGTAGATGGCGATCATTCTACCGCGGTTTTTCTGCGCGACGAGCTGGTTCAGCCAGGTTTCCGAAACCACAAACAATGTTTCGGATGCTGCTCCGAGCGCTGCACGCAATGGAAACCATATCCACAAAAATGGAGCTAAAGGAAACAAGACAAGAAAGCCACTCGATGCCAGCAGCGCACCCTTTGCCAGGGCCGAGAAACCCAATCGTTGTGCAAGGTGCGGAAGATAGGGCGCTGCCAGAAGAACGCCGATCGCGTACATGGCACCGTTGGCTCCGATAAAACCTTCAGAGTAGCCGGCTTCCGCCAGTTCCAGTGCGATCAGGGGGGCGCTGAGGCCGTACGTCAGGCCGAAAATCGCTGCGGTGAGAATGACAACACTGGTGGTGCGTATATATCCGCTCATTTGGCTACGGCCTCGCTCTCGCTGCTTTCTGCTACAGAGGCCAGATCCCGGCTCGTGTGAATGGCATCGGAAAGTCTGCTTCGCCAGCGCCGGTCGCTGTGCTCCACGGTACTGCGCAATAAGCGTGCATAGTCGAGAACCAATCCGGGCGTCCACGTCATGGCTTCGGCACGGCCGCGGACAATCCGGAGTAACCAAAATTGCGGATTACTAGTTATTTTCCACAGGTCCCGCCAAATATGGCCAGTGTAAGAGGCACCCTCGACAGCTGCATCAAGTGCCTGGATGACACTCGTCGAGCAATTACGCGCTGTCAAGTTATAGGTATTGTCCTGCGAATAGGCCGCCCAAAAAGCACGCAGCGCGGTCGCATTGAATTTATGGAATGTCACTTTTTGATCCGGAAAGCACCAGTCGGCTGCTTCCTGAACCAGCGATGCATTGAATTTTCCAGGAACATCGTTTTCATGTCCTGCTGAAAGAAGAGCTCGAAAATCGTCGGGACTGTGATCAATATCACTAGCGGGATAGTGACTGACATAAAGATCGGGCTCCAGTTCAAGCGCCGCGTGTCCGGTAGAGATTACACCATCCGTGTCGACCGCTGCGATATAACGGTCTATCAGAATTCGTCGCTCCGGATCCTTTATGGAACCGACTGCGGTCCAGACATAGACATTCAAAGCATGGCTATTCAGATCCCCTGCCTCGTCGCCTCCTGGAATAGCCGGCCGGGAAACTCCTCCCTGCCAATTGCGCGCGGCATAAAGGGGCAGTGATGTTACAGAGCCACCTTCCGGCAATTGCCGCAAAGGAAGAGCCAACCGCACCAGTCCATAGCCGGAGGTCAGCAACAACAGCGCAAAACAGAACGGAACTGTAAGATGATGCGGCACAGGCCATGACATCAAAATTCCGGTCGCCAGTGCAACTTCAATCAGGCCCGCTGCAATGCCGACACGCCAGCGCGGGCTATGGACAACGAAAGCTGTGCCGATCCGAAAGAGCCCGTCAATCAGAAACGCAGTGCCAAACACCATCGCTGCACCGATATTGTCATCCCAGGGAACGTTGAACACCAAAAATGCAGCAACAAGAAAACTTGCTCCACGCATGGCATCGATCCAGTGTTGGCGAAGGCCAAGCGAGGCAGCTGCAGCGATCTCCACCAATCCCTCGACGATCAGGAATATGGCAAGAGTATCAAGTACGACTGACAGAGCGCCATCGCTAAGGTCAAACAGGATAGCTACGCCCAGGAGAATCCATACGATGCCCGCCGCAGCCAACAAACGCCAGATAGGTTTGAGTGCCTGTGCTCCAAGCAGAAGAAAAACTAGACGAATCATATGATTTTCCGTTCCATGCCAATCAACGCTGGCCGGGTTAATCGGTATTTCCAAAGTATCGGTTGCGCAGCTTTTCGACAGTACCGTCCTCCATGCGTTTAAGCAGCTGCAACGTCACCGGTTGCACGAGATCACTGTCGGCGCGAAACGCAAAGCCGTATTTGTCCGGATGGAAGATTTTGCCGACGGCTGCTACGTTTTCAAATGGTCTGGAATGTACATAATACTCGAGGACCGGAGCATCACC
>Ga0308157_10006037_pt1 | contig 14740 bp, 11 predicted proteins | sample PhyBR1_FD_201035 | JGI IMG/M metagenome (GOLD analysis project Ga0308157, IMG submission 201035) | Phyllosphere microbial communities from UC Gill Tract Community Farm, Albany, California, United States - DLSLB.R1 | ecosystem: Host-associated > Plants > Phyllosphere > Unclassified | place: USA...
AAGAAGGGCGATCATGTGCTGTGGGTGTTCGGCACCTATGCGCCGCTGCCGAAGAACATGACGTGGCGTTCGCAGCAGGTGGAAAACGTCATCAAGCATTCGCAGGAATACCTGGCGCCGCCCGGCGCGACAGCCAAGCCGGGCTTCTTCAAAACGATCACGCTGCTGCCAAGCCTGATCGGCGTGCGCAAGAATCCGGATGGCGCGCAGTTGCGTGATGTTCTGCCGCAGGAAGACTACGCGCAGTGGAGCACGCTCAAGGCAACCTACCTGCCCGAGAACAGCGACGTCGAACGCGAGCGTCCGATCTTTGCCGCGCAGGCGCTGACGGAAGCGGCGCGCAAGGAGGCGGGCCTGGTGAACGGCTATGCGGTGCGCAAGCAGCTGCTCGCCCTGATCAAGAAGAGTGAGCTGAAACAGACGTCGACGGAGGTTGAACTACCGACGGACAATGCGCGCGCGTTGATCAAGAACTTCAAGAAGTCGAATCTGGCTGACGCCGCCTGCCTGAGGACAACGATGGCCACACTGAAGCAGGATCTCGACGGCGCAACAGCGCGCGCCAATGCCTGGGCCAAGGGCGACGTGGATGAGATGCGCAAGCTGAACTATGCCGAACGCGAGGAGGCGTGTTTCGGCGCGCTGATGAACAGCGCCGCGCTCGATACGGAGCCTGAATGGAAGAACGTGAAGGCGCGCTCGCATGCGAAATGGATCGCATCGGCTGAGAAAGCACTTGCTGCCAATGCATCGACCTTTGCGCTGTTGTCGATGGACGATATTTTCGATCCGAAAGGCGTGATTGCGGCGATGGTGGCGAAGGGGTATGAGGTCGAGTCACCCGAGTGATGTGATGCTGCGCGCATGGCTAACGAGCACATGCGCGCACTTCGGTTGAGAATTTGTCAAACCTTCGCAAACGCGCGTAGAATGCTGGCAACGCGGGTGTAGCTCAATGGTAGAGCAGAAGGTTCCCAAGTCCTTTCACATCAAGAACATCCACTGTTCAAGCGTGTTTTAATCGCATGGTTATGCGATTTTACCAAACTTCACTAATCAACAAGCTATATCCCACCACATCTTCGACCCACGTTTGGTCGAAAAAGCTGCGGATATGGCGTCGTGGGTGTTCGAAAAATACGATTGTTTTCCGGCTTTTTTCGTTTAATACGAAAAAAATTCCACATCACAGTGCTATAGCTTTCAACTGTTTATTGAGCCCACGGATGAACCCTCGGTGTTGCGCTGTGCCGCGACTGTCCAATCAAAGTAAGTCAGACTTTTCTTCTTTCCGAAAATTTCTCTTTTCCCCATCTCCTTATTTCTCTACTTCCTTACTGTATCGAGAAATTCGCTATTGCATTTGACCACACAAAGAGCTTTATTCGACCAGCCTAGTGATAGAATCGATAAATGATCAACAAGTTTGCCAGGAGTAATTCAACGATGAAAATTCGTGGCCTGATTCTAGTGAATTTATATACAAGGGCTGCGGGCTTGCGGGGGAAGGGGGCAGAGGCTCGGACTGCTCCAGCACCCCTTATTTCTAAAGTACAGTTTCTTTTTACAGGTTTTTCAAGATATTAGAGCAGTCGCCACCACTGTATGTTTTTGACTTAAAGTAAGTTTTCCAATCATCATTTAAAGATTCTATTACTATTGAGGAAATAGCCGATGGGTTATTAGGCGCCATTTTTATTTGTGCATGCCAAAAATCATCATTTGCACCAACTAATATCATATGGGCACCATATCCATTTTTTCTGTCGAGCTCCGTATCATCAGCGTAGACGAAACACCCTCCACGCCTAATATCTCTTACCGCAAGTCGGTCAATACCTTCAGTTGGGGCCGTTTCCGAGCCGTTTAGCCACGCTCTAGCGTCAGGATAAAAGTGAACTGTAGCTTTGTCGGAGAGTACGCTGGATAAGACCTGCGATTTCGCCTCTTTCATAATCAAGGCTTGCTTCACTCTTGAAAGAGTTGGTGCGACGTCATACTTCCACGTTAGGTAGTCTAGGCCAGTACCAGTTACCGTATCCCCGTAAGTGAAATCTTTTCCTGGCATACCATACACGCGCTCCATATCTGCTCTGATGGTCTTTATACCTTCGAGGCATGCGCCGACATTGGACGAAGAATACCAATCACCGCCGTCTTTTGCCTCATCGATGAAGGTCTTCAGTACAATTGCTCGGTCTAACTGATTAAGGCCACCGGTTCTGAGATTTCCAAGAACTTTATCGCAAACAGCTTTCCACTCCTTAGTATATTTAGTGCTTGCAGTATCTTGCAGTAGGCTTGGACTCGAACCGTTTAGTTGCTGCAAAAGACTGATTCCTACCGGCTTTTCATTCCAGTTAGGATAGCTGAGGACACGGGAGCGAATTATATTTTCTTCCGAAGGGACTGCGGATGCATCGCTCAAATCCTCAAAAATACTTCGATGATAAAACATCGTTAAAACAATATCGAATAACTTTACCTTCGGATCTGGATTAGCCTTGAGCGTATCGATAATTTGCTTTTCACTCCCTTTTTTTGCTTTTCCACCATAGACTGGCACTGTGATTTTTTGGATTCCCTTTCTTAAGTCCTTCCATTCAAAGGAAACAGCCGACTGGCCGCTGAATATATTGGCGCGTTCCTCATTAACTTTGGCTTCGAAAGATTGCAGAGCAGGTTTGGCAAGAGTCGCAGATAGTGTTGTAACGGTGGTTGCAGCACCTCCAGTCGCAAATACTGATGCCGCTCCCAGTGCGATTTGCGCTGTTGCGACAAGGTTGATATTCGAACTAGCTGTTGACCTGATATCGAACAGCAAGGCCAGTTTTCCGGGACTTCCATCAGCGTATTTTTCCAAGCGCGCCATGGAAATCAATGTCAATGGAAGAGTATTGAGACCTGTGCAACCTCCTGGATTTGTACGAGAGTCAAAGGTCGCTAGAGGTAACGATTGTCCATCTAGAACGGAGGAGAAGCCTTGGCTTTTAACTGACGCTACTATTTGGATTGATTCTTTCCCTATTCCCCAAAAACCACTTTTTCCTAGATTTTGACAGGCAACGTCGGTTCCCATGTCAATATTGGCTCGCACAGTGACATAGCCGTCGTCACCTTTTCCTTCTTTAAGCCATTTCGGTACATCTTTTAGGTCTGTCGTAACAGCCTTCCCAGGGCCCGCAATTAATCCTGCGTACGCGTAGGAAACAGACGAGAGTAAAAGTAAAACGAACTTCCATTTTGCTATCGTGAACAGTCTCATAATTTCCTCCTAAGTAGAAATTTAACTTGCACTAAGACAAAACAAATAAGTTTTACAAAAGGCAATATATACTGCCGAGAAAGTATCGAGATATATTTTCTTTGCCAGCATTTTCTTATCCTCGGAGCTGTCAAGCAAATGGCGGCTCCTCGCTGGTGGCTCGATATGCGAATGATATCATCTTGTAAAAATTAAAATGCACACCTTTTTATTTTTTCGCCAATGTGTTGAAATTTTTCCAAACGGCGCTGTTTATTTTCGTGTTCTCATAGATGGTTCCCGTACTGCAATCAGCGAGAAATCGACATGGATTTCTATAGACACAACTACAGCAAGCTGCTACAGCTTCCGCTAGGCTTTTATTACATGAGTGGACCTGCAAATCTAACCGCAGTCGGCCACAACGACGTCAATATCGATGTGATCGAACGGCACACGCACCGCTCGGTCCTGCGCATGAGTCACTATCTCGACCGCCTGCACGGCGCTGCGATTCCAGACCCGGATATAACTATTGAAGTGTATTTTCTGACCGCAACCGTCGGCGTGTTGACGTACTGTGACTGCTTCGGATCGCGAACAGTGTTCTGCCCCGAACTAATGGCTTTCAGCCCGCTGGCTAAAGCGGAACTGAACCATTTCTTCGACCAGTAGTTGACGAAAATGATCGCTGACGGACGACGTCAACCTAAGGCCAACTCGCGCGCTAAGCGAGTACCGGGTTGGCATGTCGCTACTGATCATGAATGCCATCCACCACGCACCATCCTCGTGTTTATGTGAAAATCCAAACTGCTCCGGGCTCTAGCTCAGCTTTACGCTTATGGCGCCGCAGGTTGCATTTAATGGCCATGTAACATATATCTGTGATGGTTGACGTTGAGTCCACTATGTTCTTGGTGACTGGTGCGGAATCGAACCATCGCCACAAGGATCTTTACTCCTGAGACCGATCAGTGTCCCTATATGGCGCTATCTTTTCTCACACCTTGCGGCTTCCGCCAGCCCACTACTGACGTGCATCGCCGTAGCGATAGCCATTACACCTTGGAGGAAGTGGCTACCTGATTTTCCAACTTACCTGCCACTTTGCAAATTTGTCAAACAGCCTGAAACTCGCGTAGAATGTGGTGGTCGCGGGTGTAGCTCAATGGTAGAGCAGAAGCTTCCCAAGCTTACGACGAGGGTTCGATTCCCTTCACCCGCTCCAATCATGACCTAACGCGAACGCCTGAGTTCAAGACTTCCTCGAATCGACAGGCACATCGCTGCTGCATATCGGCTTCACCAGCTCCCACTCATTATCGGACAATGGATGCGCGTCAGGGTCGTCCATCGCTGCAGCTGTAATTTGTGCATCTTCTTCCGGTGTTGGAACGATCGTTCCAGGTCTGAGATTTGGCATGGCATTGACTTCCTCGGCGTTTGCTTCGTTCAAACTGGATGCGGCACGTGCTTGTCGGATTGCGGCGATGATGTAGTGTAGACGCTGCCTGACCCAGCATCCCACAGTGTAGCGCTGCGCCACGTTCAGTCGCGCCGATGTAGCCTTGCGTTTCACCGTCCAAGCAAGGAGCGCTCTGCATGCCACCGACCTCCCCATCACGCCGCCATCTGCTGGCGTCCATGATTGCCGCCTCGGGCGGACTGGCCCTGTCACCACTGCTCGCCGCTGCATCACCCGTGCCCTTGGTTACCCGCCCAATCCCCTCAAGCGGCGAACAACTTCCCCTCGTCGGCCTTGGCAGCTGGATCACCTTCAACGTCGGCCGCGACCCGCTGGGCCGCCGTGAATCGGTCGATGTGATGCGCCAGTTCTTCACCGGTGGCGGCAGGTTGATCGATTCGTCGCCCATGTACGGTTCGGCGCAGGATGTGATCGGCGAGGCGGTGCAAACACTCAAGCCTGCCCGATTGTTTGCGGCCGATAAAGTGTGGGTCAGCGGCGGCGCGCGTGGCGTGGCGCAAGTGGAAGCATCGCGCAAGTTGTGGCGCGTGCCGCGCTTCGATCTGCTGCAGGTGCATAACCTGCTGTCGTGGGAAGAGCATTTGCCGCTGCTGCTGGCGATGAAGCGGGAAGGGCGGCTGCGCTATGTCGGCATCACCACGTCCGAAGGCCGGCGGCACGCCGAGATCGAAAAAATCATGGCGTCGCAGCCGATCGACTTCGTGCAGATCTCGTACAACGCGCTCGATCGCGATGTCGAGCAACGCATCCTGCCGCTGGCGCGCGAGCGCAAGATCGGCGTGATCGTCAACCGGCCATTTCGCCAGGGCGATCTGACGCAGGCGCTGGCCGGCAAGCCGTTGCCGGGGTGGGCGGCCGAGATCGGCTGCACGACGTGGGCGCAGGCGCTGCTCAAGTTCATCGTGTCGCATCCGGCCGTCACGTGCGCGATTCCGGCCACGTCCAGCGTCGCGCACGTGCGCGAGAATCTGCTGGCCGGCACCGGTCGCATGCCGGACGAGGCGCTGCGCAAGCGCATCGTGCAGGATGTCGAAAGGCTGGCATGAGCGAGTGGTGGACGTATTCGCTGTCCGACTTTTTGATGTTCTCAAGTCGCAGCTACTACCGGCTCACCGAGAGCTACAACGCCGCCATCTGGCCCGCACATGTGCTGGCACTGGTGGCAGGCGTCATCGTGATTGTCGCCATCGCGCGGCCACGCCAGCACCAGCGACGATCAGCAGCGCTGGTACTGGCTGCAGCCTGGGGCTGGGTCGCATGGGCGTATCAGCTGGAGCGCTATGCCGAGATCAACACGGCGGCGCCGTATTTTGCTGCGGCGTTTGCCATGCAGGCGCTGTTACTGTGCTGGCTCGCGTACAGGCCAGGTAACGCAGCACCAGCGCCGCAACCTCTAGCACTCGGCATGACTGGCCTGGCCCTCTTCGCCTATCCCTTTCTGGCGCTGGCGCGCGATGGTGGCACATGGCGCCAGGCGGAAGTCTTCGGCATCGCCCCCGATCCCACGGTCGTTGCCACGCTGGGCGTGCTGCTCGCATGGCGTGCGCCCGCGATCTTCTGGCTGATTCCGGTGCTCTGGTGCCTGGTCAGCGGCGCGACACTGATGGAGTTAAAGATCGGCCATGCATGGCTGCTGCCGGCGCTCGCGTTGATCGCCGTACTTGGCCGAATCATGGGCAGAAAAAAACCTCGCGACCTCAACTCGACAGCAAATCCCCAATCCTGAACGAGTCCGTTCCGGCCACTTTACAGACGTGCATCCCGCGCAGCAGATGCCGGTGCGCCGTGCACGCAAACAGCAACCCGGGCCGGCTCGCCACCACCGGCGTGACCTGCCCACTGACCGGATTGACGATGTCTGCAATCGGCTCGCCCGCCTCGACCCGATCCCCCAGCGCCTTGCGCAGCACCAGCACGCCCGCATGCGGCGCGGTCAGTGGTTCGACCGCGTCGAGCGGTGTCGGCGCGCAGGCGTAGGCGGGCATGTCGCCAACCGGGATATCCAGCACGCCCTGGTGCGCCAGGTAGCGCAGCAGCGCATCGGCATCCTTGCGCGCGTAGTCGTAATTGACGTCGTTCTCGCCCCGCAGTTCGACGGTGACGGCCACGCAGGCAGGCGGAATTGCGGCATCGGGGTAGTGACGCGCGAGGTCCCACCACAGGCGCCCGCACGCTTCGTCAAACGGTTCGCCGCCCGATTCGGTCGCCACCAGCAGCACGCGCGCTTCCATCAGCGCGGTCAGCGGCAGCACTGCCTCGACCAGCGGCGTGCCGGCGTACATGTGCAGCACCGCCTCGGTGTCGCAGTGCAGGTCGAGCATGATGTCGGCGTCGATCGCCATCGTGAGCAGCGTTTTCTTGAGCACGGAGGTCGCGTTGCCAGGCTCCCAGCTTGCCACCGAGCGCCGTGCATGCTCGCGGATCAGCGTGACGTTGGTGGCGGCGTCCTGCCCGAGCTGGCCGGCCACTGCCGCCATCACATCCTGCGCCACGTGGCGGTAGGCGCGATTGAAGTTGGTGCCGGTCGCCAGGTCGTAGCGCCCGAACGGCGCGCCGTGAATCACCTGCGCCAGCCCGATCGGATTGGCCACCGGCACCAGGATCACCTCGCCCTTGATGCGGCCTTCGGCATCAAGGCGCTCGAGTTCCTGGCGTAGCACGTGCGCGACGAGCATGGCCGGCACTTCGTCCGCGTGCAGCGAGGCCTGGATATAGACCTTCTTGCCGCTGCCCGGCGCGCCGTAATGGAATGAGGTCAGGTTGACGGCGGCGATATGCTCGTCGATGGCGATCGGGTGTTTCGTGGAATGCATGGACAAACTCCGGCAAGCTGGGTGAAGACGCGATTATGGCCGATCCGGGCGGCGTGGCGCGTCGGCTATAATGACAGCCGCATTTTCCTCTTCACTTTCTTCGTCCCCGAATCCCATGTCTCTTGATAAGCCCAACAATGGCCCGGCGCGGTCCATGCTGTACGATCCCACCGAACACCGCATCCGCAGTTTTGTTACGCGCGCGGGCCGGCTGTCGACCGCGCAGGCGCGGGCCTTCGATGAACTGGGCCCGAAGTTCCTGATCGGGTACAAGAAAGAACCGCTCGACGTCGCGCAGGCCTTCGGCCGTACCGCGCCCGTGATACTGGAAATCGGCTTCGGCATGGGCGACACCACGGCCCATATCGCGAAGCTGATGCCCGAGAAGGACTTTATCGGCGTCGAAGTGCACACGCCGGGCGTCGGCAGCCTGCTCAAGCAGATCGGCGAGCAGGACATCGCCAACCTGCGCCTGATCCAGCACGACGTATTCGAGGTGCTCAACCACATGATCGTCGACGGCTCGCTCGACGGCGTGCACGTGTTCTTCCCCGACCCGTGGCACAAGGCGCGCCACAACAAGCGCCGCCTGATCCAGCCGGCGTTCGTCAAGCTGCTGTGCCAGAAGCTGGCCCCTGGCGGCTACCTGCACCTGGCGACCGACTGGGAAGACTATGCAGTGCAGATGCTTGAAGTCCTGAGCGCCGAGCCGGAACTGACCAACACCGCCGACGGCTACGCGCCGCAGCCGGCTTATCGTCCGCTGACCAAGTTCGAGAACCGCGGCATCAAGCTCGGTCATGGTGTCTGGGATCTGGTCTTCACGCGCAAATAAAGAAATCGTCGTTCGCACCTTTCCCTTCGTCGTTCGTCATGCGCCGCTGTCCACGGCAGCGGTCCTTCCCCAGACTGGTCTCGTTGCTATACATTGACGAGAACGGAGGAAGCCATGTGGGGACGATACACCGAGTGGTGCAGGCAGTGCGACGAGGAGCAATTGGCGGTGCTTCGTGATCCCGCTGTGGCTGCCGGGGTGCCGCCCGGCTGGCGTCGCGTCATTGCCCTCAAGCTCGCTGCGCTCTCAACCATCGAGCGCCAGGAAATGGTGCGCTTCACCACCACCTACCAGGGTGCCCGGCTGTGGCGCGCCATCGCCAAGCTGTGCCTTGTTTTCTCGGTCGCAGGCGCATTGGTCAAGCTGGCCTTGCTGCCCAAGATGCCGTTGCTGTTGGCGGTTGCAGCAGGCAACTTCGTTGGATTCGCTGCGGCCATGGCATTGATCACGGTCTGGTTCAATCACGAGAAATACACGCGGCCCAATCTGAAGATGATTGCGGTGGTAACGGGCCTGGGATTGATGGGTGGGTTGTACGGCGGTGCCGTAGCAGCGATGGCAAAAGGCGACTCGTGGCAGCATTTCATGGACATTCTGCCGAACGTCCTGATCGGCGTCGGCTTGGGCGTCCTGCTGCTGGTGGCGCTGCCGGGCGTCGTCGTGACAATGGTGCGCAACCGCCATTTTGCGCTGCTCGCCGCGCAACTCAAGCACGAAGCCGAGCAGGAACGCCTGGCCCGCGAACTGAGCGAAACCCAGCTTCGCCTGCTGCGCGCCCAGATCGAACCGCACTTCCTGTTCAACACCCTCGGCGCCGTACAGCAACTGGCCGAGCAAGGCGCGCCGCGCGCCGCCGAACTCACGGCGCACCTGATCGATTTTCTGCGCGCCAGCATGAGCGACATGCGCTGCGAGCAGGTGAGCCTCGCCACCGAATTCGGCCTGGTCGAATCGTACCTGGCCGTGATGCAGATCCGGATGGGTGAGCGGCTGCGTTTCCGGATCGATCTTCCCACCAGCCTGGCCCCCACCCGGATCCCGAGCATGCTGGTATTGACCCTGGCCGAGAACGCCATCAAGCATGGCATCGAGCCGTCGCTGCGCGGCGGCGAGATCACGGTCACCGTGCAGGAAGACGCCGGCCAGATCCGCATCGCGGTGCACGACAGCGGCGTGGGCATGAGCGACACGCCCGGCAACGGCACGGGGCTGGAGAATGTCCGCAGCCGCCTGCGCCTGGCCTATGGCGAGAGCGCCAGCCTGGCGCTGAGTGAAGCTGAACCTGGCCTGCTGGCCGAACTCCTGATCCCCCGCAAGGACGCGCAATGACAGTCACGATCCTGGTCGCCGAAGACGAACCGCTGATGCGCGAGCGCCTGCTCGGCATGCTGGCGCTGGCCTGGCCCGACGCGCAGGTGATCGCGGCGGTCGACAATGGCCTCGATGCCTGGGACGCCTGTCTGGAGCATGCGCCACGCGTGGTGTTTCTGGATATTCGCATGCCCGGCTTGTCGGGCCTGGAAGTGGCCGAGCGCATCGGCCGCCAGGCGCATGTGGTGTTCGTCACCGCCTACGACCAGTACGCCGTTGATGCGTTCGACGCCGGCGCGGTCGATTATCTGCTCAAGCCCATCCAGCCAGGGCGGCTGGATAAAGCGCTGGCGCGGCTGCGCGAAAAACTCGACAGCCAGCCGATGGATGTGAGCGCAGTCGTCCGGCAAGTAAAAGCGGCGTCGCCTGCGCCAGCACGCGAAAAATTGAAATGGCTGAAAGCCAGCGTGGGCAAGCAGATCCGCCTGATCGACGTCGAGGAAGTGCTGTTCTTCCAGGCCGATACCAAGTACACGCGCGTGGTGCTGGAAGGGTCGGAGGCGCTGGTGCGCATTCCGTTAAAGGATTTATTGGGCGGGCTCGATGCCGACCGCTTCTGGCAGATCCATCGCGGCACGGTCGTGAAGGTGACGGCAATCCGCGCCGCCGAGCGCATCGACGCGGAACGCATGCAGGTGCTGCTGCGCGGTAGCAGCGAAGTGCTGCCCGTCAGCCGCAGCTTCACGCACCTGTTTCGCGAATAGCGCTACAGCATCTCGTTGATGATCGCGACGATCGCGTCGCCATACGACACGAGCTTTTTCTCGCCCACGCCGGTCACGCCGCGCAGCTGGTCGATCGACGTTGGCTTGACCTTGGCGATCTCGCGCAGCGTTGCATCCTGGAACACGACGTACGCCGGCACGCCGTGCTCGCGCGCCGTGCCCATCCGCCACGAACGCAGGCGTTCGAAGATGCCTTGCTCGGAGCGCGACAGCTCCACTTCCTCGAACGTCGAGCGCGATGTGGAAGGGCGCTTGGCCTTGACCGGTTTCTGGTACTGACGCAGCTGCACCGTTTGTTCGCCCTTGAGTACCGGACGCGCGGCGTCGGTCAGCTTGAGCGAACTGAAGGCGTCGTGGTCGACCGTGACGAGGCCCAGCGCAATGGCCTGGCGCAGGATGGCGCGCCACTCCTGCTCACTGCGGTCAGCGCCCACGCCGTACACGGTGAGCTTGTCGTGGTGCCACTGGGTGATGCGTTCGGTGGTCGCGCCGCGCAGCACGTCGATCACGTGGCCGCCGGCAAAGCGCTGGTCGACCCGGTAGATGGTGGAAAGAAGCTTTTGCACCGGCACTGAACCATCGAAACTCACCGGCGGGATCAGGCAGGTGTCGCAGTTGCCGCAGGGGCCAGAGCGTTCGCCGAAGTAGTCGAGCAGGCGCATGCGGCGGCACGACAGGGTTTCGCACAGGCCCAGCATGGCGTCGAGCTTCATCGACAGCACGCGCTTGAACGTTTCGTCGGCCTCGGATTCGTCGATCATCCGGCGCTGCAGCACCACGTCTTGCAGGCCGTAGGCCATCCAGGCGCTGGCGGGGCCGCCGTCACGGCCGGCGCGGCCGGTTTCCTGGTAATAGCCCTCGATGCTCTTGGGCAGATCGAGGTGGCACACGAAGCGCACATCGGGTTTGTCGATGCCCATGCCGAAAGCGATGGTGGCGACCATGACGATGTTTTCTTCGCGCAGGAAGCGCGCCTGGTTCTTGGCGCGCACCGCGTACTCCATGCCGGCGTGGTACGCCATGGCGCGGATGCCGTTTTCGTTGAGGAAGTCGGCGGTTTCTTCGACCTTCTTGCGCGACAGGCAGTAGACGATGCCCGAGTCGCCCGAGTGCTCGCCGGCGATGAAGTCGAGCAGCTGCTTGCGGCCGTTGGCTTTCTCGACGATCGAGTAGCGGATGTTGGGGCGGTCGAACGACGAGACGAACTGGCGCGCTTCGCCCAGTTGCAGGCGCAGTGCGATTTCGGCGCGCGTCTGCTGGTCGGCCGTGGCCGTAAGCGCGATGCGCGGCACGTTCGGGAAGCGCTCGTGCAGGATCGACAGGCGGATGTACTCGGGGCGGAAGTCGTGGCCCCATTGCGACACGCAGTGCGCTTCGTCGATTGCAAACAGCGAGATCCTGGATGCATCGAACAGTTCGAGGCAGCGCTGCGTCATCAGGCGCTCGGGCGCCACGTAGACCAGGTCGATTTCGCCGGTGCGCACGAGGCGCTCGATGCGCATCGCTTCTTCGAATGTCTGGGTCGAATTGAGGAATGCGGCGCGCACGCCGACTTCTTCGAGTGCATCGACCTGGTCTTGCATCAGCGCGATCAGCGGCGAGATGACCACGCCGACGCCGTCGCGCAGCAGCGCGGGAATCTGGTAGCACAGCGACTTGCCGCCGCCAGTGGGCATCAGGACCAGCGCGTCGCCGCCACTGGCCACGTGCTCGACGATTTCGCCCTGCTGGCCACGGAAGGCGGGGTAGCCGAAGACGGTCTCGAGCACGTGAAGCGCACGTGCGCTGAGGTCGGCGCCGGATTCGGCGCCGGTGTCTGAATTCATACGATCAATGTCGGACAGAGTGTTCAAGCTGTGTGTTGGACCGGATGATGCTGCAGGTTTAGTCCGCCCAGGTAAGCAGGTCGAATTGGGCGGTCACGAGAATCAGGATACCGAATACGATACGGTACCAGGCGAAGATCGTGAAGTCGTGCGTGCTGATGTAGCGCAGAAGCCAGCGCACGCACAGGAATGCGGAAATAAACGCTGAGAAAAAGCCCAGGCTAAACAGCGGCACATCGGCCATCGACAGCAGGTCGCGCTCCTTGGCGATCGAGTAGACCGTGGCGCCCAGCATTGTCGGCATGGCGAGAAAGAACGAGAACTCGGTGGCCGCCTTGCGCGACAGGCCGAACAGCATGCCGCCAATGATCGTCGAGCCCGAACGGCTGGTGCCCGGGATCAGCGCGAAGGCTTGCGCGAAGCCGACCTTGAGCGCATCGAGCATGCTCATGTCGTCGACCGTTTCGACCCGCGCTGGCTTGGGGTTCTGGCGGTTGCGGTGCTCGACCCACAGGATGACGATACCGCCGAGCACCAGGGCTACGGCCACCGGAATCGGGTGGAACAGCACTTCGGTAATGGCCGCGCTGAACAGCACGCCGGCAATCGCGGCAGGGAAGAATGCGATCACGACATTGCGCGCAAAGCGCTGCTGGACGGGATCGGCGCCCAGTCCGGCGAACACCTTCGCGATGCGATCACGGTATTCCCAGACCACGGCCAGCATGGCGCCGGCCTGGATGACAATCTTGAAAACGGTTGCCTTGGTGCCCGTGAAATCGAGCAAGCTGCCCATCAGGATCAGGTGGCCGGTCGACGAAATCGGAAGGAATTCAGTGAAACCCTCGACCAGGCCCATGATGATTGCCTTAATGGCGAGAACGATATCCATGGTGTTTTTGTGCTGTGGAAGTGAACTGTGGGAGGTACATGCGAGGGGGCAAAGCTTACCATGAGCGGGGCGGCTGCCGTTGGGCTAACTGAACCGTACGAGCTGCTGCGGATGCCATCTGGGCCGTTTTAATCTCGCTGTAAAGATGTGTCATGCGCAAAAACGCGTGCTACACTCAAACCCATGAGTCTTTTTCTTGTCCTCATTCTTGCTGCGCTGGCCTGGGTAGCATTTCATGATTGGCAGTTGCCCAACGCCTTGCGTTACCGGCCGTTCCAGGGCCGGGCGTGGCGTAGTTCTTTCCCTTCCGCATCCCGCAAGGACATCCGCGATTTCCTCGCCGTGTTCGGCTCTGCCTGCGCCTTTGGTGCTTGCGACCGCTTGCATCTGCGCCCTGACGATCCGGTGCTCAATGTCGTGCGCGCCGCCAAACCGTCGCGCTGGATGCCCGATGCCACCGACATCGAACCGCTGGCACGCGCGCTGCGCGAGCGCTACGGCGTCTTGCTGGGCGACATCTGGCACGACGGCCTGACGCTTGGCGGGCTGTTCCAGCGCGTGCAACAGGCACGCGGCAAGCCAGCGATCTAAGCCACCGCGTCCGGTGCCGTCAGCCGTTCCAGCTCACCTAACCAGAACATCGCCTGCGCGCGAGTATCGCCACACATCTCGTACGACGGTTGCAGTCCGCCGCAAAAGGCCGGCCGCTCGGGCTGTCCGAAGATGCGGCAGCGCTCGTCCTCTCCCAATTGCACGCAGCGTACGCCTGCCGGCTTGCCATTGGGCATTCCAGGGATGGGACTCGTGATGGACGGTGCGGTGCAACAGGCACCGCATTGCGGCCGGCACTGGAAGGGGGCGGGAGTGGACAGCATGGTGGTTAGAAAGTAGCGGACCGCAAGTATACATCGGACGCCGCTGCAGGTATGACATGATGCATTGTCTCCTTCTCGTACAATTCCAGCAGGAATAGTTTCGATTGCACAACGGTCGCTTGACGGCAGCAACATGACGGGTCTATATTGGTTGTTCCTTAGATAATTTTCTGGGTGGGTGACATGGACTGCCAAACAGACAGTAAGCCACGCTGGGAACGTCGCAAGGAGGCACGTCCGCAGGAGTTGCTCTCCGCTGCGGTTGAGCTGTTTGTCGAGCGCGGTTTCGCCTCGACCCGCCTGGAAGACGTGGCCAAGCGCGCCGGTGTGTCCAAGGGCACCCTGTATCTGTATTACACCAACAAGGAAGACCTGTTCAAGGCCGTCGTACGCCAGAGTATCGTGCCGATGCTGGGCCAGGCCGAAATCTCGGTGGCCGAATTCGAAGGCCACAGTGCCGACCTGCTGCGCAGCGTGATCCTGTCGTGGTGGCATCGGGTGGGCGCGACCAAGGCGTCCGGCATCAGCAAGCTGATCTTTGCAGAAGCCGATAATTTCCCTGAGCTGGCGCGCTTTTACCAGACCGAAGTCATGAGCCGCGGCATGCGCATGATCTCCAGCATGCTCGAGCGTGGCGTGCAGCGCGGCGAGTTTCGCGCGATCGATATTC